>ORMF010599569.1_pt1 | contig 10464 bp, 13 predicted proteins | sample 1779871 | NCBI WGS metagenome assembly ORMF01 (sample SAMEA104232316, study PRJEB22302) | groundwater metagenome | biome: forest; feature: aquifer; material: groundwater | place: USA | collected 2011-08-07 | depth 5.4 m
ATCTTATACGTCCCCAATATGCTTGTCAAAAAAGATTACAACAACATGAAACTACGTTGAAACCTCTCGAAAATAAAAAAACATCCTTCAAGAGGACAGATTATTCGTATGCCGCGTTTGAAAATCGGTCCCCAGGCACTGTGTGCGAGGACCGATTTCGTGAAACGCCTGCCTCGTTTGACGAGGTTGAACGTTCCAGAGGGCTGGGACTTTGGAAATCCTTATCGGATCTCAAAAGCCACCAAATTGCCCGATTTCGATGATTGTCTCGGCTTGAGCAAACGTTACTTGCGCCAGTTCAAAGAACTGCACAAGCGTTTGCTCCAACCCGTGAAATACACGGGGCATCAACGTCTGTAAGACGATGATGGTCAGAGCCAGACCGATAGCGCCGAATATCCGCATATCGTTGTGCAGCGTTCGCGTGAAGCAAACGTTGCTCATTAATACTAAGCGGAGGTTGGCGCGGTGCTGACGACACACCACAATCCACGAGACAATCTCGAACCTCCTTCCCTCCCATATGCGGACCTTCTTTGATGTCCCCTCGCCTCTCGGAGGAGAGGGTCAGGGTGAGGAGGATCGCAAGATCAGCACTACGGAAGAAAGGAGCGATTTGCCAGATTTTCAACGTTCCTTCACGAACACCAAAAGATAGCACATTGCTGCGATTTTGTCAATAGTTGGCCCCTACATTCTGCGCCACAATGGTACCACCCAAACAAAAAGACCTCCGCTTCCGGAGGTCTCCTGAATTCGTCTTTTAGCGTCTATTGAGAAACAACGAAAAAAGAAATAGTGCAATGGTCACCAGCACAATGGTCCCCCCGCTGGCGAGATCGAAATAATACGAACTGATCAGCCCGACGAACACTGAAATGACCGAAAACAGCATTGCCAAGAGAAGACTCTTCCGGAAACTCAACTGCCACTGTAACGCCGCAATACTCGGAATCACCATCAAGGCCCCGATGAGGAGCACACCGACCACTCGAATCGCAAGCGACACGGTGATTGCCGCCAACACCACAATCAGAGAATTGTAAAATGCGACGTTCATCCCATTCACCCGCGCGACCTCTTCGTCGAACGAAACAGTAAACAGTTGATGGTAGAAAATAAAAATCGTAAGAATAACGACGATTCCAAGCGCAACAGTAAGGATAACATCTTGATGACTCACCGTTACAATACTCCCAAAGAGGACGGACAGGAGGTTGGCATTGAGCCCTCGGGCAAGACTTAACAGCACCGCGGAGATGGCAAGACTCCCTGACAAAAACAGGGCGAGCACGGATTCGCCAAAAATTGTTTTGGTGCTCCGCAAGCGTTCAATCCCCAAGGCGGCAATCACTGTGGAAATCACTGCTGCAACGAGCGGATTAGCGTTGGTCAGCATCCCTATGGCAACCCCTGCCAACGAGACATGGGCAAGAGTGTCGGCCATCAGCGAATACCGACGCACAACTAGAAACATGCCGATCCCGGGGGCAATGACCGCAATGACCATTCCCGAGACAAACGCCCGTTGCATGAATTCAAATTGGAAGATCTCCATAAATTAGTGGCCGTGTAAAATAAACTTCAATTTCTTTCCATATAGTTTTTGCAGAGCTTCAGAATTAAGTACCTCGCGAGATGGACCATGGCAAACAAGCGTACGATTCAAACATAACACTGTTTTCGACTCATGGGTGATCACATCGATATCATGGGAAACAAACAAAATCGTAATACCCATTTCTTCATTCAACTCTTTGATAAACTCGTAAAACTGTTCCTGACTTCCCACATCCACCCCAACAGTGGGTTCATCGAGCACAAGGATTTTAGCGTCTGTACACAGGGCTCGTGCAATCATCACCCTCTGGACCTGCCCTCCAGAAAGTTGTGTAATCAGACGATTCTTGAATGATAAAATATTCGCCACCTTCATCGCATCATGCGCTTTGGTCCGATCGGTATCGTTCAATCGCCCAAGCACTTTACGAAGAGGGATACGGCCGCTGACCACAATCTCTTCAACCGTTGCCGGAAATTCCAATCTTCCTTCCGAAATCCGTTGAGGCACAAACCCGATTTGAGACCGGAGACTGGAAGGCAGCACATCAACAGGAGTACCCATGACCCGCACCTGCCCTGAAGTGGGTTTGATAAGCCCTAAAATAATTTTTAGTAATGTTGTTTTTCCACTTCCGTTGGGGCCAAGAATGCCCACATAATCGCCTTCGGGAACGACAAAACTGACGTTCTCCAACACCGGGGTAGCGCCATACGAAAATTCTACTTCTTCACATTCGATAATGGGACGGCCTTCTTTCATATGATTTGGCAGAATCATGCCGCGCACTGTCCTTTGAAGCGCGGCTCACCAGTATCTTAATGCAAATAAGTCGCATTTGTCAAACGCACGGAAGGAAAAATCTATCCACAGTGCATGTGTGAACGACTCATTATATACTACCTTTGACTCTTTACTTCCCTGCCCTTCGAAGCCTCGGCGAAGAAGGGTAACCTCTTTTTCATATGTTTACTCTTACACGACTTTTAGCAACCCTCGGAGCACTGGTGGTTGTTCCCACGATAAGCTACGTCATGGGCCAAACCATGGAGACTCCCCCGCCACCCCCTCCTCCACCTGCAATGCAGCAACAAGGGGGTATTGGAGGCCCTGGAGGGTTTGGGCAAGGCCAATCGGGAGGACAGGGCCAATTTGAAGGAAAACCCAACGAAGGCGGTCAACCATATCCTGGAATGGGTGGAGGTAGTCAAGGAGGCGGACAAGGCTTTCCCGGCCCTGGAGGCCAACCAAATCCTGGTATGATGGGAAATCAGTTCGGGAACTTCCAAAATAATAACAAAGACTTTAAGATGGGACAACCAAACAACACACGCTGCCCCATGGGTGAATTTTGGGGGAAAAATGATCAAGGTCGAGAAAGTTGTATTCGTGGTGGAAATCAGGGCAATATGGGTAGCGGCAACGGTACACAAGGAATGATGCCAGGAGACAAGAATGATGGACGGTTCATGAAGGGCACTGGAGGTCCGGGGCAAGGTCAAGGTAGTGGTATGGGTGGCCCTTCGGATGAAGACTTTAAAAAAATGGAAGAAAAACAAGAAAAACAAGAACAAGAACAAGAACAACGCCAACTCAAACAAATGAAGCAGGGCATGGGACGTGCTGTACAGCCGCTTAAAATGATGCAGACGCAAATAAAACGCCTGGAAGCCCAAAAAATTACGGTGCCATCGGACATTAAAGAATTCGTTCGGACCATCGAACAAGCGTTGTCTTCTGTACAGTCGGCGACAACATTCGATGACGCTCAACAAGCGATGGAGACAATGCAAGATGCGCAACAAGACTTTGAAGATCATTTTCAGACCATTCAAAAACTAGGGAATTGGAAACGGATACAATCACAATCCAAGTCTGACATTCGCCGTCTCGAGTCAATGCTCAAACGCGCTCAAGCAAATGCCAAACGAAAAGGAGCGCTCGATATGAGCGACCCGCTCAACGAGCTGTCCGATGCCATCATTGGTCTCAAGGCAACGGTGGAAAAATCCAACGCGCTCATGACCGAGGGCAAGGCGGACGATGCCCTTGACCTCATGGAAAATGATTTTTTTGGCAAGATGGACGACTCTCAAGACATTCAACAAACTCTGGACATACTGGGGAATCTCAGTGGGTACCTCCGAAAAGCGCCCGCAGAACTCAAACGCATGAAAGCCGATATGAGCCGCCTTAAGCGTGGCAAAATCTCCACAGAAGAGGCTGACGATCTGCTCACACAGATGGAGCGGAAACTCGCCGAGGTCAAAACCTTGGCGGCGGCAAAACCCATAGACACCGACGCTCTCATCGATGCAGTGGATGATGGATCGAAACTCATGGAAGAGTTCCAAGAGTTACGGGACAAGCTCGCCGGAGCCACTTCATCGAATGATGCGCTCTTCGATGTCAACGAAAAATCAATTCCCAAATTTGAGCTCCCGCCGTCACGGTAGCCGTACGGCAACCACGATCGTTGAACACCCCTTCACTGCTGAAGGGGTGTTGATTTTTCAATGTAAAATCGGTATACTAGATCCTCTATGTCATCAACTCTTTCTATTACAGATCTCCATGCCAGCGTTAAACAACGCTCCATTCTTCACGGCGTCAACTTGACGATTCATCGTGGCGAGATTCATGCCGTGATGGGACCTAATGGAAGTGGAAAATCCACACTTGCCAATCTCCTCATGGGCAAACCTGGAATCACGATCACGAAAGGATCCGTCACACTGGACGACAAGGATCTCTTGGCTCTGAGCACGCCAGAACGAGCCAAACAGGGATTGTTCCTAGGATTCCAACATCCCCTCTCGATCCCTGGGGTGAGCATACGACAACTCCTGCGGCTGGCCACTACCACGACTGCTCCCCATCGAGGCAAACCGACGCTTGATATGAAAACATTCCAGCAACGACTTGAGGAGGCGCGCGAAGCGCTCGGAATTTCTAAAGAACTCATGAGCCGCTCTGTGAACGACGGGTTTTCTGGAGGTGAAAAGAAACGATTAGAAACTCTGCAATGTTGGATGCTGGAACCTTCTATTGCGCTCATGGATGAGACGGATTCCGGATTAGATGTCGATGCGCTCAAAACGATCGCGCAATCGCTTCACGCGTTAGTGCAACGGATCCAATGCTCAGTCTTGCTCATAACCCATTATCAGCGCATCCTCCATTTTTTGCGCCCGCAATTCGTCCACGTGTTTGTCGGTGGAAAAATTGTCGCTAGCGGCGGAAAAGAATTAGCGGAAAAAATTGAACAAGAAGGATATGCCCAGTACAATCACGGGCAACATCCAAAGTTGAAAAACGCCCACTGAACGTCATAACAAATACAGAAGGGTTGACAATATTGTAGATTTTTTAAAAATTTGCCCGTAGCTGTACTGGGTATGCCAAATACACCAAATAAATCCATTGCGAATAACTATCAATACGGTTTTTCAATGCCGGAGCGTCCGGTGTTTAAGTCTGCAAGGGGTCTCACGTCAGCAATTGTTGATGAAATCTCCTTTGTAAAACAAGAACCAGAATGGATGCGCGCATTCCGCTTAAACGCGTTGGAGATTTTTGAATCCAAGCCCATGCCACTGTGGGGTGGCGACCTTTCTGACATTCGTTTTGAAGATATTTTTTACTTCGTGAAGGCTTCCGATAAAGTGGAAGGTCGCTGGGAAGATGTTCCCCAAGATATTAAAACCACGTTTGACCGACTCGGGATCCCAGAGGCTGAAAAAAAATTTCTCTCTGGTGTTGGCAACCAATACGATAGTGAGGTCGTGTATCATTCTCTGCACAAAACGTTGTCGGACCAAGGAGTGATTTTCCTCGACACGGATTCCGCGCTTAAGCAATATCCCGATCTATTCAAAGAATATTTTGGAACAATCGTCCCCACCGCGGACAATAAATTTTCCGCCCTGAATTCTGTAGCATGGAGCGGGGGGAGCTTTATTTATATTCCGAAAGGAGTCCACGTAACCCTCCCCTTGCAAGCGTACTTCCGTATCAACGCCCAAAACATGGGGCAATTCGAACGCACACTCATTATTGCCGATGAAGGTTCGAGTGTTCACTACGTCGAAGGCTGTACGGCTCCGAGCTACACCACCAATTCACTCCATAGCGCGGTCGTTGAGATTATCGTCAAGCGCGGGGCTCGGGTACGCTATACCACCATCCAAAATTGGTCCCATAACGTTTATAACTTAGTAACGAAGCGTGCGTACGTCTACGGCGATGGGGTGATGGAATGGGTGGATGGAAACCTCGGCAGTAAACTCACCATGAAGTACCCCAGCGTGTACCTCATGGAACCCGGCGCGCACGGGGAGATTTTGTCGCTGGCCATGGCCGGTACCAACCAACACCAAGACGCGGGCGGCAAGGCCGTCCATATCGCGCCTCATACGACCTCCACGATTGTATCCAAGTCAGTCAGTGTAGGTACGGGCCGCACGTCATACCGAGGACTCGTAAAAGTTTACCCGCAGGCACATCACTCCAAATCTCATGTAAAGTGCGACGCGCTCCTTATCGATGAGCACTCCCGCAGCGACACCTATCCCACGATGGATATTCGCAATGATGATGCATCAATTGAGCACGAGGCAACAGTGAGTAAAATCGGCGAAGAACAATTGTTTTACCTGATGAGCCGTGGTCTTGACGAAGATCAATCTCAAAGCCTGATTGTCAACGGATTCATCGAACCCATTGTGCGGACCTTGCCCATGGAATATGCGCTGGAGCTGAACCGTTTGGTGCAACTCGAAATGAAAGGAAGTGTGGGGTAGAATTTCTCGCAGGGAAGACTCTTTGGCAACACATGGGAAAATCCCAGCGTGATTTTCCCACTCAGGTCCTCAGCAAGCTCTCCTCCGATTGCGATCGGAGGAACCATGCCCGCTTGCCTGCGGATGGTTGCCAATGAATCTTCCCTGCGAAAAATTCGTGATTAAGAGAGTAAGGAAAGAAAAGAAGAGTATGCAAACAAAGTTGTACCACAACCCTTCGGACACTACACTCACTGTTGCCCCAAACGAATCGGGTCAATTTCTTTTCGTATTCGACCAGAGCATGGAAGCGTGCACAATCTCTGTTGATATCGAAGAACACTCAAACGCCCAAATATTTGTTTGGATTATTGGAAACGATGACTGGAACATCCCGCTGACTATTCGCATACAACACAAGGGTCCAGGGTCCAATGGATCCGCTCGCGTACGCTCTATTCTTCGGGACAATAGCCGAAACACCTTTACCGGCAATGTGGTGATTCCAAAAGGCGTCAAAGACGTGGAGAGCTACTTGGAATATCGGGCAATGCTGTTTGACCACGCCAGAGCGACCGCCACCCCGGCCTTAGAAATCGAAGAACACCCACTCAAAGCCGGACACGCGGCCGCCATTGGACGCGTCGACGAAGATCAATTATTCTATCTCCAAACCCGTGGGCTTTCGGAAACCCAAGCGATTGAACTGGTGACCAATGGATTTTTTGCTGAGCTTGTCGAAGCAGTATCCAACGAACAAAAAAAAGAGGAGGTCCGGAACCTCCTCTCGCTCTCTATTGACCAAAGCGCAGGCTGAGTTCCGCCGCATGTTTTGTTAGGAGGTGCCGCAATCTCTGTTCATCATCAGATCGAAAATCGACACCGGTTGGTCGAATGGCAAGTTGAATCGATGACAATGCTTCGTCAATAGTCTTCTGTCGGCACATTGGGAGAACGCCCTCAACAACCTTAACAATTGTTGGGTCAAACTCCACCCCCAGGGCTTCTGCGAACGTCGGCTCGTAAGGAACTTCTTGAAGATTCGGCATAGATGTGAGAATGTAATAAACGATAACGTGCTACGATCTTAATGGTTAGGACTTGTGATACATCTTTCGTTGTACAAACAGCGAGAACCAGACAAGACCCGTAATAAAACAAACAACTGATGAAAAATAGAGCCCCAGCGTGTAGTAAGCAAACGAAATCACAAAAAGGCCGAGAAATGTGGGAATTGATGTGTGATAGGTAATGGGACCGACTTTGTGCTTATACCCATGATAGACCTGCGGGAATAGGGAAAGCGAAAACACAATACCCGAGATCGTAATAACCACATCTTGCCATATCATAGCGGAGAATGAGTCAGACACGCCCGCAAAGCGGGTGGCTTGATGAGTAGAATGGCCTCAAAGGCGATCGGTCGATCAAGGGTGTTAAGAGTGAGAATGCACCGTTCTTTGGACAAGGGCCGAGCCTTTCAAGTCTCACTGGTCGAACTAGTAGTTTACCTTTTGGGATAATTATTTTCAGGATTTTCGGGTTGCCATACAGGGACTGGTTTACCATCAGGGCCAATAGCCTGATCTGCAGACCCGGGTCTTTTCTTTGCCTTACGAAATCCGTAATCAAGTTTATCCGACTCCTTTAACTCTTCAAGGACTTCTTTGCGCAGCAATTCGGGATTATCTTTGTACTTTTTAACCCCCCCCCTTCTCTATTGTTGTCAGTTTCTTTCGATGGCTGTTGAGGCGTCTCCTTAATTGGCATATAATAATAGAGATAATAGTAACTACAGAATAGATCGTGACATATATCAGGGTCCTATACAGCTTAGGAATCGATTGCTACAATTGACATTGTATGAAAGACATCCGCGCTCAGTTCCCTATACTCAAACGGAAAATCCACGGCAAACCGTTGGTGTACTTAGATAATGCCGCAACCACGCAAAAACCGCAAGTCGTCATTGAGAAGCTTGGACACTATTATCGCACAATGAACGCGAATGTCCATCGCGGCATCCATACTCTTAGTGAAGAAGCAACCGCCGCCTACGAGGGATCCCGCGAAACCATCGCCCGCTTCATTGGAGCAATCGCCAAAGAAATTGTCTTCACGCGAAACGCAACGGATTCCATTAACCTGGTCGCCCGCTCCCTTGACCGTGGGCTAAAACCCAAAGACGAAATCCTGGTCACCCAGATGGAGCACCACTCTAATTTAGTCCCATGGCAACAACTGGCACTACGCACGGGTACTGTATTAAAAATACTCCCGATCACTGATGAAGGTCGATGGGACATGGACCAGCTCCCCCGTTTCCTGACATCACGCACGAAAGTGGTGGCTGTGAGTCACGTTTCGAATGTGCTCGGGACAGTGAACCCCGTCACAGCGATAGTACGCTGGGCACACGCGGTGGGCGCCATTGTATTAGTCGATGGAGCTCAGGCGATGGGACACATGGGAGTCAATGTCCGTGTGCTCGATTGCGACTTTTACGCATTCTCCGGCCACAAAATGTACGGCCCCACCGGCATTGGCGTACTGTATGGAAAAAAAGAGCTATTGGAACAGATGGAGCCCGTCACCTTTGGCGGAGACATGGTGAAGGGAGTCGAGTGGATGAGCGCAACCTGGAATAAAATTCCTTGGAAATTCGAAGCTGGCACACCGCATGTGGAAGGCGTGATCGGACTGGCCGCTGCGGTCGGATGGATGCAGACTATTGGAGTGGATCATATCGAGCGAGAAGAACGATTGCTTACCCAATACACTCTCGACGCACTCCAGAATATCCAAGGCCTCACGATTCAAGGCCCCAGCACGACGACAAACCGCATCGGTGTCATCTCCTTCACGCTGGAGCATGTCCACCCACATGATATTGCGACTATACTTAATGAACGCGGGATCGCGGTGCGCGCCGGCCATCATTGCGCCATGCCACTGATGACGCGACTCGGGGTTCCGGCAACCGCTCGCGCCAGCTTGGCAGCGTACAACACCAAAAAAGAAATTGATCAGTTGGCCAAAGCCATTGAAGAAGCTATCCGCATATTTACTCCAAAAGTGATTGTCGATGTGCCCAAACGGAACCTTTGGCAGAAATAATATGTCGGACGACATCTACAAAGAAGAAATTCTCGAGCACTATTGGGATCCACACAACGCTGGAACCCTGGAACACCCTGATGCCAGCGCGGAAGAACTGAATATTGTGTGTGGCGATAAAATCCGTATGGATTTTGCCGTAGCAAATAAGAAAGTCGTGGATGTTCGATTCAAAGGAGAAGGCTGTGCTATTTCGCAAGCATCAGCATCGATGCTCACCGATATGCTCAAAGGGGTTACCCTTCGACAAGCTCAGGGAATAACGGAGAACGACGTGTTGGAAATGCTCAAAATTCCCATTAGCCCAGCGCGAACTAAATGCGCGTTACTCGGATTTGAAGTAATGAAGAAGGCTTTGTCCACGCATAACCCTAAACCCTAAACGCTATACCCTATACCCTCGCTGGTATGCCCACAACAGAAGAGGTAATGGAAAAACTCAAAGAAGTGCACGACCCTGAACTGGGGTATGACATTGTGTCCCTGGGGCTTGTTTATGACGTCCGCGTGCTGGAGGGTGGAGTGGTGGAAGTGGACGCCACACTCACGTCCCCGGGTTGCCCCTTAGCCGATACGATTGTGCGCGATATCACGGGCGCTGTGGCGACAATGGACGGAGTTACAAATCCTCGCGTCAACATTGTGTGGGATCCGCCCTACAATATCAACATGATGGACCCTGACCTTCGAGCAGAGTTATTTCCGAATTATAACGAGGAGTAGAACTTCGATTGTCATCCTCGGGCTTCTTGTCCGCCTTTGGCGGAGACCCGAGGATCCAGAAAATAATACAACGATGCTATTATTGTTGTGTTGATTTCTGGATTCCCGATCAAGTCGGGAATGACAAATAAAAACAATAAAACGGCAGCAATGCCGTTTTTGTGATTATGCATGTGATTATGCACCCTTTACAAAAAAAGATATCTATGATATAATTTCGCCACTTTTCCAAGGAAACGGCGGGCAAGACCGCAACGGTCTGCACCGTTTCAAATCCCAGAG
>ORMF012237520.1_pt1 | contig 10462 bp, 6 predicted proteins | sample 1779871 | NCBI WGS metagenome assembly ORMF01 (sample SAMEA104232316, study PRJEB22302) | groundwater metagenome | biome: forest; feature: aquifer; material: groundwater | place: USA | collected 2011-08-07 | depth 5.4 m
CGCGGCCGACCCCGGACGTGGACGGGGGGGCGACGGCTGCTTTTACGAACTGCTCAGCCACGACCGGTCAGTCCAGCCGTATCCGAGGGTCGATGACGGCGTAGGAGAGGTCTGCGAGGAAGTTCAGCACGAGGTAGATGGCTCCGAAGAGCAGGACGACGCCTGCGATGACGGGGAAGTCGTTGTCAAAGGTCGCCCGCGCCGCCAGCCTGCCGAGTCCCGGCCAGGCGAAGATGCTTTCGACGAAGATGGCGCCGGTTATGAAGGACGCGAAGATGAGGGCAGAGGTCGTTACGGGCTGGATCAGGGCGTTGCGGAAGGCGTGCGTCCATATGACTCTGCCCGCCTTCACGCCCTTCGCCCTGGCGAGCTTGACGTATTCGGTGTCGAGCACTTCAAGCATGGAGGAACGCGTCAGGCGGAGATATGTCGCCATCGGGCCGAAGGCCAGCACAACCGTCGGGAGTATGAAGTAGCGCGCCTGCGCCCATAGTGAGCCGCCCCTGAGCTTTGTTGCTACCGGGAGCCAGCCGAGCCAGACAGCGAACACCAGAATCGCCAGCAATGCGAGCCAGAACGGGGGGGTGGCCTGGCCGAGGAGGGCGATTGTCCGGCCCAGATAGTCCCAGACGCCGCCCCGCCTTACCGCCGACAGGACTCCCAGAGGGACTCCGGTGAAGGTCGCCACCAGCCAAGCGCAGATGCCCAACTGGACCGTGTTTGTCACGGTCTCGCGGATCGTCAGGGTGACTTTGCGGCCTGAGGCGATGCTCTCGCCGAGGTCGCCCCGCGCGACACGCCCGAGCCACACCGTGTACTGGATGACGATGGGCCGGTCAAGGGCCCACTTGTGGCGGATGGCGGCGGACGTTTCCTCACTTATGCCGTAAGCGCTGTCGCGCACGAACATGAGCAGCGGGTCCGGGCCCAGCCTGGAGAGCGCGAAGACTATGACCGTGACGCCCCAGAGGGTGACAGCGGCGAACACGGCGCGGCGGAGCAGGAACCTGCGCATCTAGTCTTGCCTCCGACGCACCGGGGTTAATGCGCGAGTCTAGCGATGGACGCCTTTGCGCCGCCGGGAGGCATCCGGACGGCGCAAAGGCGTGGTGTGTTGACCGGGAGTGAGCGCCCCGGTATGGCTCCCAGTTCTACTGGTCCGTCACTACTTCAGGACAATGTTTTCGGGTGTGTTCCACACCTGCCGGATGCCGGGCTCCATCTTCCATTCGGCGATCTTGTTCGGGTTGATCACGAGGAAGTTACCCGCGGCGATGGTGGCGATGCCGACCTGGTACTTGTTCAAGAAGTCGGCGAAGTCGTTGTTGATGGCGATGCGCTTGTCCCTGTCTATCTCCTTGCCGGCGCTGAGGAAGGCGCTCGTCGCCTGGGGCAGCTCTACAGCGTGGCTCTTGCCGCCGCGGGAAAGGGCGCTCGCCTGGTTGCCCCGCGGCCAGTCCCACGGGTGGTTGCTCAAGCTGCCGCTGCCGTCATAGTCCACCCACGGGATCACCGCGGTGCGGCCCACGATGCTCGGCCGGAAGACCGTGTAGTCGTAGTGCAGGACGTCAACCTTGATGCCGAGTTGCTGCCACATGCCTGCGGCGGCGTCTGCGACGCCTGCGGGCACCGTGCGGGAAAACTCAAACCCGTAGAACGGCATTGTGAACCGGGTCCCGTTGGCGTCCTTCTTGTAGCCGGCCTGGTCCAGCATGGCGTTGGCCGCGGCCAGGTCGGTCTTGATGTTCCACTTGGCCTGCCACTCTTTGGCGTGCCAGTCGAAGTAAGGCAGGTACTCAGCCCAGCCCAGACCGCTCACGACCTTCTGGTTGATCAGGTCGCGGTCGAGCGCCATGGCGAGGGCGGTGCGCACGAGGCGGGCCTGTTCCATGTCGTCCATGCCCGCCGGGTTGTTGGAGTCGTTCGGCGTGTACGGGTTGCCGAGCCACGGCTGGTCGGCGACGTAGGAGCCGATGTCCAGCTTGGCGCCGGTCGTCGGGTGGTTGGGTTCCCAGAGGTTGCCGGTAAACCAGACCGAGTAGATCTGGGAGTTACCGTTGCTGACCGCGCCCATTCCGTTGCGTTGCATGGATGGCACGTTGCCCAGGCTGATCACGGCGATGTCCGCCTCGCCGCTCAGCATCATGGCCTGGCGGACCGTCTCGTCAGGCACGACAACCTGCGTTATCTGCTTGACCTTCGGGACTACGCGCCAGTGCTGGGCCACCGCCTGATAGATGGCGCGGTCGCCGCGCACGAACGTGGTCAACTCGAAGGGGCCGGTGGCGACCTCATGGTCGTTGTTCCAGTCCACGCCCATCTTGTCGAAGGCCTTTTTGCTCACGACGCCTGCGCTGAGGCCGTCAGAGCCGAAGTACCAGACGTTCCAGAGGGGGTCGAAGTTGGCGAACGTGATCGTAATGGTGTTGTCGTCAACCTTGACCACCGGGTTGGCGCCCAGGAGGCCGGCCCACGAGCCGCCGCTGTCGCTCACGCTGGGTATGCCGCTGCCGTATTTGACGGAGGTGCTCGGGTTGGCGTCGTTGTAGCTCCAGGCAACGTCTTCGGCGGTCATTTCGCCGTAGTTCTGGTGGAACTGCACGCCCTTGCGGATGTTGACCGTCACGGATTTGCCGTCCGGGGCCATCGTCCAGGCGGTGGCGAGCGCCAGCGACGAGGCATCGTCTTTGGTGGTCTTGAAGAGCGACTCGCCGACGCTGATGCTCGGGCCGGCTGCGATTGCCCTGGCGTTAAAGCCGCCGGCGACCGACCCCAGGTTCGCCACGGTCCAGATGATCTCTCCCGCCTTCTGCTTCGACGGGGGGGCAGCCTTGGCCGCAGGGACAGGGGTCGGCGTGGCAGGTTGGATGGGAGTGGCCGTCACGACCGTCACGACGGTCTTCTCTACAACGACCGTCTGTGCGACCGGCTTTTCTACAAGGACGGTCTGCTGCACAGGCTTCTCAACTATCACGGTCTGTGCGACGGGCTTTTCAACAATTACCGTCTGGACGATAACCTGTGGGGTGGCCGCGGGTGTCTCGTTCCCTCCGCAGGACAGAGCGATCAACGCCCCGGAGCCGGCGAGAAGGGGCAAGAGCCGCAAGAACCTATTCAGCTTCATCTAAACCTCCCGCATGGCACATCGCCTGAAGGTGGCGGACGGGAATGTGCCGAGTAGCGACGGGCGCATGCTAACCGGGTGACCCGGCGTATGGCAGGCACTGACCGTCACTGTGTTGCAGTGATGAATGTCATACAGGCATGGCAATTGTCACCGGTGCCGCAACCATCACACGATGCCCGCTCGTGTCGCGACGTGCGCAGCCGAGGCCCTGTCAGACACTCCCAGCACACGGTAAATGCCCATGAGCCTGTTACGCACCGTCCCGGGTGACAGGCGCAAGGCGGCGGCGATCTGGGTGTTGCTCTGGCCGCGTGCAAGCGCTCCCAGGATGGATATGTCCCTTCGTGAGAGCTTCTCCAGCAGTTCGCCCCGAGCCTTGTCAGGCGCACCCCACACCGCGGCCAGGTCATCCACGAGGCCGGATAGCAGGTCCGGCTCTATGACCGTGCCGCCTGTGGCGACGCGCTCCGCAGCGTTGACCAGCCCCACGGGCGACACCGTCTTCAACATAAAACCGTGCGCCCCCGCCCTGAGCGCAGATCTAAGGTCTTCCGCCGACGCCGATTCGGCGACGACCAGCACCTTTGTTCCGTGTATGGCAAGAGGCAGGGACTCCAGCTGCCGGAAGGCGTCAGGCTCTCCGGCGTGAGGTTCGAAGAGGAGCAGCCTCGGCTTGTACCTGGCGAGCTGTTCCGCCGCCTGCTCCAGGTCGGCCACGTCTCCGATGACCTCTATGCCCGTGTTGCGGAAAAGGGCGGCGTACCCCCTCCTGCAAATCGACAGCCGGTCCACTACCAATAGCGAGACCCGGCCCCCCACGTTCCTCGTGCTCGTGCGCCCGCCCGGCGCGCCGGACGAGTCCACCCTCCACGCCCAGGAGTGATCGCGTTCAGCACGCGGGGCGAAGTACTGCTCCGGGTCCTGAGACGCCGCGCCTGCGAACGCGCCGGTCAATGTCATGGCGCGGCCCACTTGTTCGCCTATGCGCTCCGCCACTTTGAGGTGACGGCCCGAATATGCGTTCGCCCGGAAACACTGGAGATGGAGTGCGCCGATCACGTCGTCGCCTGATGAAAGCGGCGTCGAAACGCCGGACAGGAACCCGGCCGGGAGGCCCTCAGAGACGCCCTTTGGGTCTGCGCCCGCGGGCTGCCACGGGTCCGGCCCCAGGATAAGGCCGCGCCCCGCCAGCGTGACTCTCCGCGTGAGTGCGCCAGCCTGGTGCGCCCCGTTGGCTGCAACGTCAGGCCCGTCCTTCGGCCCGGCGACAAATGAGTCGAACCGGGGCCCGTCCGGGGGCGCGGCGAGGTCAATCACCATGCGGTCGTACGGCAGGACAGGCTTCAGCCGTGCGGCCACCGCCTCGCACAGGTCTGCGACCTCTATCCCCGGCCTCGCGAGACGCCACAGCTCAGCCACGAAGGCGCGCTCGTCCGCCGTCCGCAACAGGTCCGCATGCAGTTCAGCGTTCGCGATGGACCCTGCGATCTGCTCGGCGATCATCTGCGCGAGGGCAAGGCTGTCGCTCGAGTAGGCCGCAGGCTGGACCGAATACAGGCAGAGGGCGCCTATCGCCTCATTACGGGCGATCAGCGGGACGGCCATCACGAAACGCCAGCCAGTGCCGCGGCTGCTTGAGGGCGCCCACGCCGCTACGCCGGCCTCGGGACCCGACAGCACCAGCCCCGACCTGTTCTTGATGACTCTTTCTGTGACGGTCCCGGCAAGCGGCTGCTCATCCTCATCGTGCCGCACACCGAGCGACGCGCCGCTTGCGTAGTGGCGCCTCACGGTCCCGCGGTCCGAATCCACTGTAGTGATTTCCAGGCTGTCGAACGGGAGCAGGCGGCGGACGTGCTCGGAGAACTCGGAGTGCACGTCCGCGACGTGCAGGGAAGAAGCGACGATCCTGCCTATCTCAGCGATCACGGCGCGCTCGTGGGCGTGCTGGCTCACCTCGTCGTGGAGCTGCGCGTTGGCGATCGCGCCGGCTATCTGCGCCCCGACCCTCTCCGTCAGGGCGAGGTCGCGCGCCGAGTAGGCGTTGTCCTGCGTTGCTTGGAGCACCAGCGCGCCTATGGGTTGGTCCCGCCAGATCAGGGCGACGCACAACATGGAGTTAAGGCCGCCGGCAAGGTTTGGGCCGAGCAGCGAGTAGCGCTGCATGCGCTGGCGGTTCAGCACAAGGCCGGTGCGCTTGGTGACGGAGTCGCCCACCGGGTTGCCTTCGAACGGTTCCAGCGTGCCGGGGACGAGGCCGGGGAGGTCCAGCCCCGCCACATAGGCTATGCGCTCGGTCGCGCTGCCCGTATCCACAGTCACCACCGTGATGCGGTCCCAGGGGAGCAGCCGCCGCACCTGCTCGCCGAACTTCTCGTAGACCTCGTTGATGTGCAGGGACGAGCCGATGACGCGGCCGATCTCGGCCAGCACGCCTCGCTCTTCAACCTCGCGGCTCAGGACGCTTTCCAGGCCGCTCCTGTCGCGTTCTGCTGTCCTGACCATGTTTCGCGGCCTCCGCTGTACATCTGCACCGTGTCTTGCGGCTCAGATTGTAGGCGCGCGTCGTCGGGCACGCGGGATGACGGCCTCTGGAGTGAGAGGCGGGCGCGCTAGGGGCGCACTGCGGCCCGGCTGTCCCCGTCCGGAGTCAGTTCATCAGCGAGGACTCGTCCCGCCAGCGGGGAGAGGTCTGCTCGGCTCTCTTCGTCTTCGCAGCAAGTGCGGAGCAGTTTTGCGCGAGGACTTCGAATATCCGGTTGGCGACGACCTGGTGCCCCAGGTCGTTGGCGTGGACGCCGTCGTAGTGGATCATCCACCCTGCGCCGCGATATGCATCAAGGAGGTTGACGTACAGGCAGTCTTCCTGCTCGGCGACGCGTGCAATGCCTTTGTTGAACGCCTCGAGCCGCTCGATGGACCCTTTGCCGAAACCTGCAGCGCCGCCGAGCACGAAGTCAGTCATGAAGTACGGGCCGGGCAGGACGATCACTGGGTCAAGCGACGCACGGACGCGCCGGATCAGGGCGCGCATCTCGTCGCAGAAGAATGGCAGCGGGGTGCCGCCGCGTGAATCGTTCAGGCCGTATGAGATCACCAGCAGGTCAGGCTTTTCGGCGAGGACGTGCCTGTCCAGCCGCTCGCTCGCTGCGGGCTTGCCGCTGCCCGGATAGCACGGGCTCATAGTCGAAATGACGTTCGCGCCGATGCCCGCGTTGAAGACCCTGACTGGGTGCTCCTGAAGGTCACTGACCATTTCGCCGAGGCGGCTCACCCAGCACCGTTCGCGGCTCGTTGACCAGCCGCCCGCGGTGGTGCTTTCGCCCAGCGCGACGAACTTCGTGAACTCCTGGGAGCGGTAGTCTCCGCGCTGCATTCAAAGCACCCCTTCCAGAATATCCCGCTGCGCTCGAGATGACGGAGTCAGGAGGTCAACGCTCTGGCCGTCGGGACGGTCTTACGCCCCTGTGCCGCCCGGCCCGACGATCTGGAACGAATAGATCTGGGCGTCCCTCATGATGAACCGGAGCCTGCGGTACGGGATGCGGGTCCGGTACACGACCTCGCCGCTGCCCGCGACAGGCATTGGAATCGTGGGCTTCCCTTTCCAGGTCACAATGTGAGAGACAGAGTCGCCTGTGAACACATCGCAGTCGTCGAGGCCGCAGCCGGTCAGAGGGTTAGCGTTCACATCTTCAGCCTGCACCTTGATGTACCCGCCGGGGTTGCACACTGCGTTTATCACGACGCGGTCGCCGGGCGCGACGAACGGCTGTGTGAGCAGCGACCCCTGCCGGACGCGGTGCGCGTCAATGGACACGTACCCGTCGCGGCGCATTTTGGCGACGCCGAGGCCCATGCCGACCTTCGACCAGTCCTTCGCCTCCGGAACGTCCAGCCCTTCTTGCTGGCCCACCTGCCACCAGTCGTGGTGGTTCTTGGCGCCGCCGTGGAATACGAGCATCTCCGGCCCCTCGGTCACCGGGATGCGCGGGGTGCTGATGTAGAACTGGTCCCACGCTCCCGGTCCGCCCAGTTCCAGCCACGGTTTTCCGGGGAAGACGCGGTTCCACTTCCGGCCGTCGCGGCTGTGGAGGAGTTGGACGTCCAGAGTGTTGGACACCATGTGGAAGACCTGGAGGAAGCCCACCCACTGCCCGCCCAGACGGTGCGGGATCATGCAGTAAAACGCGTCGTCAAGGTTGTCTATGTCCGGGTCGGGCGCGAGGACCAGGCGGGGCTCGCTCCAGTTCAGGAAGTCTGTGCTGTAGGACTGGAACACGCGCCGCTTTGCACGCCGGTTGGCCGGGCCCACGGAAGCGTCGTAGCCGGGCGACCCGCCAAGCTCTCTTGCGAACGGGTTGCGGTCGCGCGGGGCTATCCCCATCTGCGGGTGGCGCGTCGTGAGGATGTACGACCTTGTGTCCGGGTCGTAAGACGGGAACATGGCGTCGCCTATGCGTCCGCCCTGGCTGCCGAACGTGGGGTCGGTCGGGCTCGGCAACCAGCGGACGCCGTCGGCGGAGTAGGCAAGGCGCACGCGTGCGCCGGGCTGCTCGGAGGCCACCTTGCCTCCGGGGGGCATTGTCACGTGGATGCCCTTGAACTTCTTCGCGGGGTCCTTCTCCAGCGGGTCCTGGAAGCTGGACATGCCCCAGACGTTCCCGTAGGTCTCACTGCCGTAGACGATGTTCGTGTTGTGGCCGTCCTCGTGGATGATGCCCATCGGCGGCTTGACCCAGTTCATGCCGTCATCGGAGTAGGCGTACATCTGCCGCTGGCGCGCGTTGCTCCAGTCGATGATCGTCCCGCCCTCGCGGGCCATCTTCTCCCGGTCCAGCTTCATATCGGTGTATAGGCAGTGGAAACGGTTCGCAGAGGGGTCCCGCCACAGCGCCCAGTCCACGCCGGTGAAGTACGTGACGTGCTCCCACGGGTGGTCCGCGGTGATGAGAGGCTTATCGTTCAGCTTCTTCGGGCGGTGCATGGTCCGCGTGACGTTCTGCACCTCCTCGATGATGCCGTTGTCGAAAAAGAACTGCGGCCTGTCGCCTATGAGCAGCTCTGTAGTGTCGATTTCGGGCATGGTGGCCTCCCCAAAGAACGTATCTGACCGGGCCGGGCGCGGGATCTGTCGAGCGCCCCGGCTCTGACAACTGGCGACGGTCAAGGATGAAGCCCGGCGGTCATCGCAGATAGATGACAATAATCACTTTTCTCTTGGGACTGTTGTCAGCGAGCCTGTCACATGGCTGACGGCAGGCCGGTGAAACGGGCAGCACTGCCTGTTAGAGTCTGGCGGCTAGCCCGGCCGCGTCGCAGGTCAGAGATACTGGAGTTTCTCAATGAAAATCACAAAGGTCACACCCTGGCTCATCAACGGCCCCCAGCCCTACGTGGCGGCGGCAGGCGAAGCCCCCGGCAAGACGCGCGAATACATCTTCGTCGAGGTCTCCACTGACGCAGGCCTGACCGGCTGGGGAGAAATCACGAACTCAACGCGCGAACACAACCGTTCCGTCTGCGCTCTCATCCGGCAGTCGGAACACCTGGTCGTGGGTGAAGACGCCTCCCATATCGAAGCCATCTGGCACAAGGTCTTCCGGGTCTTCTCATATATGGGGTCCCGCGGCGCCGTGACCAGCGTGATCAGCGGGATAGACATCGCCCTCTGGGACATCCGAGGCAAGGCCCTCAGCCAGCCGATCTACCAGCTCCTCGGCGGGCCGGTCCGGAAGAGCATTTCGCTTTATACGCACCCTAATGGAGGGCCAACGATCCCTGGCGTTGTGCATGCTGTCAAGGCGATAGTCGCCAGCGGCCACACCGCTCTTAAGACGGACCCCTTCCCGCAGTCTCCTGAAGAAAAGGCCACCCCGTACGGCTTCCTTAGCGGCGCTATATCGGCTGAGGCTGAGGAGGCAGGGATTGAACAGATCGCGGCAATCCGGGAGGCTGTCGGTCCGAAGATTGAAGTTCTGATCGACGCGCACGGCCGGTTCAACGTGCCCACCGCCGTCAGACTTGCCAACCGCCTCGCCCAATTCAATATCGGCTGGTTTGAAGAACCCGTCCCCGTCGAAAGCTACGACGCGCTGCGCCACGTCAAGGAGCAGGTTAGCGTCCCCATTTGCGTCGGCGAGCGCCTGTTCACACGGTTCGACTTCATTCCCGTCCTGAAAGACAGGCTCGCCCAGTACATCATGCCCGACGTGACGTGGACAGGTGGCATCACCGAGTTGAAGAAGATCGCAACGCTGGCAGAAGCGTTTTACGTGCCGGTCTCGCCTCACGACGCCAGCGGGCCGATTAATATCCTATCCGGTGCCCACACCATGATGACGGTCCCGAACTTCTACCGCCTTGAGACCATGCGGTGCGACCTCCACGTCTACGACGCCTTCATGGACCATCCGCTGGACATCCGCGGCGGCGAACTTTACCTCTCTGACCGCCCGGGCCTGGGCATCGAGATGAACCGGGACTTCCTGAAGAAACACGCAGCCCTGTCAGCCTGATCGCTCACTTGCAGATGAACCAGTTTGCTTGTGGGGGGTCATCGGCCAACGGGACATGAAACCGTGCGGCGACGAGATAACTCAGGCCAGACCGCCACTCTCAGACAAACGTAACCGCCTGCCTGCGCGGGGGGGCGCCCCAAGCAACCGGTGGGGGGCCGCGGTCTTGGGGTCAAGAGCCAGGACCGCGGTGGCGCGTGCCCTCAGCCTTGGCCAGTCGTTTTCCGCCAGAGCCGCAGCGGCTTCGGCAATCAGGTTGTCGATGATCTGCTGGATTCGTCCTGACGTCATGGCCGAGCATGATAACGGGGCGCACACATGAGCGCACCCAAATTCGCCGGAATCCGAAAGATGGTCGGGCCCAACGCAGGCTATTCCGTTCGGGTTGTCTAGCCGCGATAATTGCCGGACCCAGATGGCCCCTGGGTTCGCCTAGGTGACGAGAGGTTGCGATGCACCTGCCACAGAGAGCGGCCGACTTCACACCCGCATGGCTGACGGACGCGCTGCGTTCAGGCGGCGGGCCGGCAGGCGTCGCCGTCACCTCGGTCTCCACGCAGCCACTCGGCTTGAGCACCGGCCTGACGAGCGACCTCCTCCGCATCGTGCCAACGTACCACGGCATGCCGCCCGGTCCAGCCTCCCTGATTGCGAAGATGTCGTCCGAGGACGCGGTCACTGCGGCGCTCGGGTCCTCCTTGCGGCTCTTCGGTCGCGAGGTGCATTTCTACCAGGAGCTGGCGGGAGAGGCGGGGGGCGCCCGCCCCCCGGGGTTCTTTGCCGACAACGGAGCCCGCCACCGCCCCGGCGCGCGCCG
>ORMF010561820.1_pt1 | contig 10461 bp, 10 predicted proteins | sample 1779871 | NCBI WGS metagenome assembly ORMF01 (sample SAMEA104232316, study PRJEB22302) | groundwater metagenome | biome: forest; feature: aquifer; material: groundwater | place: USA | collected 2011-08-07 | depth 5.4 m
ACGGCCACTACGGCTACACCGACGAGCTGCCGTTCGAGCAGCGCATGCGCGACGTGATCGGGCTCGAGATCGGCGACGGGGCCGCCGAGGTCATGAAGATGGTGGTGGCCCGCGAGCTGATGGGGCGGGAGAGCCTGCCCTACTAGCCGCGCCGCCGGGCGGCGGCGGGATATGAGAGAATGCGGCGGCCTCGAGAGACCGCGAGGATCCGACAAGGAGCGCTCAATGCCTGAGGACGTCAAAGCCCATATCACCGGCGTGGTGTTCCAGATCACCACCAAGCCGGGCGACGCGGTGGCCGAAGGTGACGCGGTCATCGTGCTCGAGTCCATGAAGATGGAGATTCCGGTGGAGGCCCCGCGCGCCGGCAAGGTGCGCGAGATCAAGGTCGCCGAGGGACAGACGGTGCAGGAGGGAGACACCGTCGCGGTCATCGACTGACCCCCATCGCGAAGGAGACGCCATGTCCATCGGGCTGATCCGCGAGCACTACGACTATCACCGCTGGGCGAACCGCCGGCTCTTCGACCTGGCAGTAGGCCTGGGGGACGGGGTCACGCGCGACAGGGGCGCGCCCTGGAGCTTCCCCACGCTCAAGGGCATGTTCGCCCACATCTATGGAGCCGACAATGTCTGGCTCACCCGCTGGAAGGGATCGTCTCCGAGCCGGCTCTGGGGCGACGCGGACTTCGCGAGCATGACCGAGCTGCGCGCCAGATGGGACGCGCTCGAGGCGGAGCAGCGCGCCTTCGTGGAGGGGCTCGCGGAGGCCGATCTCACCCGGCCCGTGGACTACCGGAACACGGAGGGCAAGGCGTTCCAGGTCGCCCTCGGGGCGCTGCTCCTGCACGTGGTCAACCACGCGACCCACCATCGCAGCGAGGCCGCGACCATGATCACCCTGATCAGCGGCTCGCCGCCGGCGACCCGGATCAATACCTACCCCACGGGCGGCGTGAAGGGTTGGGCCCGGTGGGGAGGAAGGAGCTGGTGGACGCCCTCCGGGCGCGGCGGCAGCGGGCCGTCGCGATGGGGGGCCCGGACGCCGTCGCCAAGCAGCACGCGGAAGGCAAGTTGACCGTCCGCGAGCGCCTGGACCTGCTCTTCGATCCGGACACGTTCCAGGAGATCGGCCTGCTCGCCACCCACGCCAATATCGTCCCCTCCATGAAGGGCCGGGAGACGCCGGCCGACGGCGTGATCACCGGCTTCGGCAAGGTGAACGGCCGGCTCGCCGCCGTGATCGCCTACGACTTCACGGTGATGGCCGGCTCGATGGGGCGCACCGCCGAGGTGAAGTGCAACCGGGCCCGCGAGATCGCGCTCACCAAGCGCATGCCGATGATCTGGCTCATCGACTCGGCGGGGGCGCGGATCCAGGAGGCGATCGGCTCCACCTTCGCCGGCTCGGGCTTCCTGTTCCGGGAAGAGTCGATCATGTCGGGGGTCGTCCCGATGGTGGCGGCCATGATGGGGCCGGGCGCGGCCGGCACCGCCTATATCCCGGCGCTCGCCGACTTCGTGCCGATGGTGAAGGGGACGAGCCACATGGCCCTGGGCGGCCCGCCGCTGGTGAAGGCGGTGGTGGGGGAGGACGTCACCGCGGAGGAGCTGGGCGGCTCCAAGGTGCACACCGAGATCTCGGGCGTGGCCGACCTCGAGGTGGCCGACGACTCCGCCTGCATCGCCGCGGTGAAGGAGTATCTGTCGTACTTCCCGACGTCGAACCTGGAGCAGCCCCCGGTGCTGCCCTGCGACGATCCCGCCGATCGCATGGACGAGGCGCTGGTGAGCCTCGTGCCGGACAGCGCGCGGCGCGCCTACGACATGAAGAAAGTGATCGGGCACCTGGTGGATGACGGCCGGTTCTTCGAGATCAAGCCCGGCTGGGCCCGCAACCTGATCACCGGGCTCTGCCGCATGGGCGGCCGGCCGGTGGGCATCGTCGCGAACCAGCCCATGGTGCTGGGCGGGGCCCTCGATGTGGACGCGGCCGACAAGGCGGCGCGCTTCATCATGCTCTGCGACGCCTTCCATATCCCGCTGCTGTTCCTGCAGGACGTGCCCGGCTTCCTGGTGGGCTCCAAGGTGGAGCGCCAGGGCATCATCCGCCACGGGGCGAAGATGCTCTACGCGGTCAGCGAGGCCACGGTGCCGAAGGTGACGGTGGTGGTGCGCAAGGCCTACGGCGCGGGCTACTTCGTCATGTGCGGTCGCGCCTACGAGCCGGACCTGATCGTGGCCTGGCCCACCGCCGAGATCTCGGTGATGGGTCCGGAAGGCGGCACCAACATCATCTTCAGGAAAGAGATCGCGGCCGCGGCCAGTCCAGAGGAGGAGCGGGCGCGGCGGGTGGAGGAGTTCCGCGGGCTGATCAACCCCTACATCGCGGCCGGAGGAGCGCTGGTCGACGACGTCATCGACCCGAGGGAAACCCGCCCGGTGATCATCCGCGCGCTCGAGATGGCCCGCACCAAGAAGGTCGAGCGGCCCTGGAAGAAGCACGGAGTGATGCCGGTCTAACCAACCGCGGCCCGCAGAGGCGGGCCACAAGGAGGTCTGTGATGCATTTGGGTATTTGCATGTTCGCCACCGACTACGCGATCCGCTCTGACGAGCTGGCCCGCGCCGCCGAGGAGCGCGGCTTCGAGTCGCTGTTCGTGCCCGAGCACACCCACATCCCGACGAGCCGTCGCACCCCGTTCCCGGGCGGCGAACCGCTCCCCAAGGAGTACTCCCACACCTTCGACCCCTTCGTGTCGCTGATGGCGGCCGCCGCCGCGACCAAGCGCCTGAAGGTGGGCACCGGTATCTGCCTGATCATCGAGCGCGACACCATCACCACCGCCAAGGAGGGGGCGAGCCTCGACCTGCTCTCGGGCGGGCGCTTCCTCTTTGGGATCGGGGCCGGGTGGAACGCGGACGAGATGGAGAACCACGGCACCGAGTACAAGAGCCGCTACAAGCGGATGCGCGAGCAGGTGCTGGCCATGAAGGAGATCTGGACCAAGGACGAGGCCCAGTTCCACGGCCAGCACGTGAACTTCGACCCCATCTGGTCCTGGCCCAAGCCCGCCCAGAAGCCCCATCCGCCCGTCCTGCTGGGCGGCGAAAGTGGCCACACCCTGCAGCGGGTGGTGGACTTCTGCGAGGGCTGGTTTCCGCGGGGCCGGGCCGGCGACGTGATCCTGGCCGGGCTCAAGGATCTCCAGGCCCGGGCCGCGCGCGCCGGGCGCGACATGAAGACGATCTCGGTCTCGGTCTTCGGCGCCAAGCCCGACGAGGCGACGCTCGAGACCTATGCGGGCGCCGGCATCACCCGGTCGATCCTGCGCCTGCCGTCCGAGGGGCGCGAGGTGATCCTGCCCCTGCTCGACCAGTACGCGAAGCTGATCCGCTGACGGCGGCGACTGGGGTCAGGTCTTACATTCCGACATTTCCAGGCGCGGGGTGAGCCCCCACGCCCTCAAATGTCGGAATGTAAGACCTGACCCCCTCTAATTCTCGACGAACGCCCGCAGCGCGCGCCCGCGCAGCGGGTGGCGCAGCTTGCGCAGCGCCTTGGTCTCGATCTGCCGGATGCGCTCGCGGGTCACCGAGAAGCGGCGCCCCACCTCCTCGAGCGTGTGCTCGCCGGCCTCGCCGATGCCGAAGCGCAGCCTCAGGATCTCCTTCTCCTTGGGCGACAGCGTGCTGAGCGCCCGCTCCACCTGCAGGGTCAGGTCCTGGGTGATGAGGTTGTCGTTGGGCGACTCCGCCCCCTTGTCCTCGAGGAAGTCGCCCAGCTCCGAGTCGTCCCCGATGGGGGTCTCGAGCGACAGCGGCTTGCGCGAGGACTCCAGGATCAGCCGCACCTTGCGCGCGGGCACGCCGGTGCGCTGGGCCAGCTCCTCCGGGGTGGGCTCGCGCCCCATCTCGTTGAGCAGGGAGCGGTTCACCCGCGAGATGCGGTTGAGCGTCTCCACCATGTGCACCGGGATGCGGATCGTGCGCGAGTGGTCCGCGATGGCCCGCGTGATCGCCTGGCGGATCCACCACGTCGCGTAGGTCGAGAACTTGAACCCGCGCCGGTACTGGAAGCGGTCCACCGCCTTCATGAGCCCGATATTGCCCTCCTGGACCAGGTCCAGCAGCGACAGCTCGCTCCCCAGATAGCGCTTGGCCACCGAGACCACCAGCCGCAGGTTGGCCTCCATCAGCTCCTTCTTGGCCTGTCGCACCACGCGGTCGTGCTCCTCGATCTCGCTCAGCGACGCGAGCAGGGCCTTGCGGGATACCCCCGCCTTCTGCTCGAGCTGGCGCAGCTCGGACCGGCTCCCCCCCGCCCCCCGCATGCCCTTGGCCAGCAGGCGGATCTGGGTGACGAGCTGATCGGCCAGCGCCGGCTTGAGCGGCAGCTTCTCGAGCACGCCCTGGATGGACGCGCGGTTCTGCGCGATCCACTTGTTGTAGTTGGCGCGCGTGGTCTTGCTCCGCCGCTTGTCGCCGAGCGCGGCCAGCAGCCGCTCGATCTCCCGCTCCAGCCGGCGGATGCGCGCGAAGGCGGCCAGGCTCGAACGGATCTCGCTCGGCGAGGGCTCGCCACCCTCGGGCAGCAGGATCACGTCCTCGAGCGGCACGTCCTCGCGGCGCACCCGATCCACCAGGGCCAGCAGCTGGCCCGTGGCGAACGGCACACGGCCCAGGGCACGCCGGAGCGCGATCTGGCCGACCTCGATGCGCTGACCGAGGGCGACCTCGTCCGAGGCCTTGAGCAGGGCGACCTTGCCGATCTCCCTGAGGTACAGGCGGACCGGGTCCTCCGCGGGCGAGGCCGAGGGCCGCAGCGCCTCATCGGACAGGGCCGGCGTGCCCTCCGTCTCGATCGCGCTATCCACCACTCGGTCCAGCTCGTCATCCACCGGAGGCGCCCCCACCTTGCCCGCCGCCTGGGCGGGACGCCCGCGGCGCTTTGGCTCGGTTGCGGTCACCCGAAATTGGCCTGTCTCTGCTGCCACCACGCGGTCACTCTCTCTAAAAGTCATTACGGCCTCGCGTACTCGTCGAGATGTGTCGGTATTTCTTTCCGCCTCGAGTCCTTGTAGGCTGCGCCCTCGCGGTTTAGACGTCGATTCGTGGTCCAGAGTTTCAGAGAGCGTTGGTTCATTCGAGGAACCCGTACGCCGCGCGCTTCGTTCCTCGTGACTCGGCGTCGCCCCCAGAGACGCGCGGCACCGGCCGAGTATTCAGCCCGGGGTGGGGCGCAGAGGGGACCGCGGGCCTGGATTGGCTGAAAAGGAACGGTACGGCGGTAGGTTACTTCGCTTTACTCAGGCCGAGGTCGAATGTGGCCAGCACGTGCTCCTTCATGCTGATCAGCCAGGACCGGAGCGGCGGGATTCCGAAGTCGGCCGGCCGGATCCGGTTCTCGCCGCGAATCCAGAGGGTGCCCTGCCGCAGGCGAACCCGCCCCATGAAGCTCACGGGCCGCTCGGTGCCCCGCATGGACAGTACCCCGTGGAGGGTCAGCAGCACGTCGGTGTTGTCGGTCAGCGACGCGAACGAGCTTTCGACCTTGTCGATCCGATAGCGGATCTCCGGATGGCGCTCTCCGTCGAGCGCCCGGCGGAGATCCTTGTCCCGCCCGGCCTGCCCGGTGCGCAGGCTCGCGACCGGCACGGTGAGGGTGCCCTTGATGGGCTTCTTGAGGTCCTCGATGTCCAGCTCCACTTCGCCGCTGGGCGTCTCGCTCGCTCCGCTGAAGTTGTCCAGCCTGTGGAAGGCGTCGAAGCCCACGCGGCTCTTGCCGCTCTCCACAACCCAGCGCTCGGTCTCGGCGATTGCCGTTCCTGAGAGGGGGACTCCGAAGAGCAAGACGGTGAGCAGTGCTGAGGCGAGTCGTCCGGGCACAGGGGGTGAAGTACCATGGGCGCTACGAGCGGGTCAACCCGCGGCGGGAAAATTGTTGACACCGCCGGAGGCCCGGTCTTACCGTCTAAATGCCCGCCATGACGAACGATTGATGGCCGTAGCCCCCAGCGCCTCCTACAGCTTCACGGTTCGGCTCGGGATCCGGAACAAGCCCGGAATGCTGGGCCGCGTCACCTCGGTCATCGGCAAGGCCGGCGGGGACATCGGTGCCGTGGACCTGGTCGAGATGAGCGGGGAGCGCGTCCTCCGCGACATCACGATCAAGGCCCGGGACAGCCGGCATGCCCACGACATCATCGATCGCCTCAAGGGCATCACCGGGGTGCGGATCGCCAATGTCTCGGACCGCACGTTCCTGATGCATCTGGGCGGCAAGATCGAGATCCACAGCAAGGTGCCGATCCGGACCCGCGACGACCTCAGCATGGCGTATACCCCGGGGGTGGCGCGGGTCTGCCTCGCGATCAAGGACGACCCGAGCCGGGCCTTCACCCTGACCATCAAGCAGAACGCGGTGGCGGTGGTCACCGACGGCACCGCGGTCCTGGGGCTGGGCGACATCGGACCGGAAGCGGCCATGCCGGTCATGGAAGGCAAGGCGATGCTCTTCAAGGAGCTGGCCGGGGTGGACGCCTTCCCGATCCCGCTGGACACCAAGGATCCGGGCAAGATCGTGGAGACGGTGAAGTTGATCGCCCCCGCCTTCGGGGGGATCAACCTGGAAGATATCTCGGCCCCGCGCTGCTTCGAGATCGAGGAGCGACTGCGGAAGGAGCTGGACATCCCGGTCTTCCACGACGATCAGCACGGCACCGCGGTCGTGGTGCTGGCCGCGCTCCTCAACGCGCTCAAGATCGTCAAGAAGGACATCCGCCGGATCAAGGTGGTGGTCTCCGGCGTCGGCGCCGCCGGGACCGCGACGATCAAGATCCTGCTCGCCCTGGGGACCCGGAACATCATCGGGGTGGACGAGCACGGGACGGTCCACCGGGGCCGCCCCGTCGGGATGGACTTCATGAAGACGTGGGTGGCCGCGGCGACCAATCCCGGCAACGTCAAGGGCCGGATGTCCGACGCCATCCGGGGTGCGGACGTGTTCATCGGCCTGTCGGTGCCGCGGGTGCTCACGGTGCGGGACGTCAAGAGCATGGCCCGCGATCGGATCGTCTTCGCGATGGCGAACCCGGTGCCCGAGATCCAGCCGGAGGAGGCCGAGCGCCACGTGCGGGTGATGGCCACCGGCCGCTCCGACTACCCGAACCAGATCAACAACGTGCTCTGCTTCCCCGGCTTCTTCCGCGGGCTGCTCGATTCCCGGGCGCGGCTGGTGAACGACGAGATGAAGATCGCGGCCGCCCACGCCATCGCCTCCTGCGTGGGCCGCGGCGAGGTGGGCCCCGAGTACATCATCCCGAGCGTCTTCAACAAGCAGGTGGCGCCCGCGGTGGCCCGCGAGGTGGCGAAGGCCGCCCAGAAGACGGGCGTCGCCCGGCGCCGGCGGCGCGCCGACGCGCCCGACTGGCTGTAGGGCGCCCGTGGGCGGCGTGCCGGGCCCGCGCTGGTCGGTGGTCATCCCCGCGTACAACGAGGCGGCCCGGCTGCCCAGCTATCTCAAGGAGATCCAGGCCTACTTCGAGGGGCGCGACGAGTCGTACGAGGTGATCGTGGTGGACGACGGCAGCCAGGACGGGACCGCCGATCGGGTGCGCGAGGTGGCCGCCGGGCGGACCGGCGTGACCGTGCACGCGCTCGGCCGGAACCGGGGCAAGGGCCACGCGGTCCGCGCGGGCATGGCGCGGGCGGCCGGGCGGCTCCGGCTGATGGCCGACGCGGACGGGGCCACGCCCATCGGGGAGGTGGCGCGGCTCGAAGCGGCGGTGGCGGCGGGCGCCGACCTCGCGGTCGGCTCGCGCGTGCTCCACGACCCCTCGGTGATCCGCCAGGTCCGCCTGCATCGCAAGCTCTCCGGCCACGTGTTCAACTTCCTGGTGCGGCGCCTCGGGATCGCCTCGGTGGTGGACACCCAGTGCGGCTTCAAGCTCTTCCGCGCGGCGGTGGCGGAGGCGCTCTTCCCGCACGTCACCACCGACGGCTTCGGCTTCGACGTCGAGCTCCTGATGCTGGCCGAGCGCCGCGGCTTCCGCATCGTGGAGGTTCCGATCAACTGGGCCGACCAGCCGGGATCCAAGGTCGGCGTGCTGCGCGAGGGGCCGCGCATGGTCTACGAGGTGCTGGCGGCGCGGCGTCGTCTCGGCGGGCGCCCGACCGGAGGTCGGGGCGCATGATCGCGCGCCGCGCCCAGGAGATCGAGCCGTTCCTGGCCGTCGAGGTCTTCCAGCGCGCCCAGGCCCTCGAGCGGCAGGGGATCGACGTCATCCACCTGGAGTTCGGGGAGCCGGACTTCGACACGCCGGCCGTCATCCGCGAGGCGGCCGAGAAGGCGCTCAAGGACGGTCGCACCCGCTACGCCCATACCCTCGGGATCCTGCCGCTGCGCGAGGCGATCGCCGAGCACTACCACGCCCGCTACGGCGTGACCGTATCGCCGGACCAGATCCTGGTGACCGCGGGCACCTCGCCCGCGATGCTGCTGCTCTTCAGCGCCCTGCTCGACCCGGGCGACGAGGTGATCCTCTCCGACCCCTACTACGCCTGCTATCCGAAGTTCGTGAAGTTCTCGGGCGGCGTGCCGGTCTACGTGCCGGTGGAGGAGTCGGACGCTTTCCAGTTCCGGCCGGACGCGGTGGCGGCCCGCCTCACCCCGCGGACCAAGGGCATCCTCGTCAACTCGCCGGCCAACCCGACCGGCACCGTGCTGAGCGCGGAGCGGCTGGCCGCGCTCTGCCGCCTCGGGCCCTGGGTGATCTCCGACGAGATCTACCACGGCCTCACCTACGAGGGGCCGGAGCACACCGTGCTCGAGTTCACCGACCACGCGTTCGTGTTGAACGGCTTCTCCAAGGCCTTCGCCATGACCGGCTGGCGCGTCGGCTACGTGATCGCCCCCCGGGAGTTCATGCCCGCGCTGGCCGCCATGCACGGCAACTTCTTCATCTCGACCAACGAGTTCGTGCAGTGGGCGGCGCTCGCCGCCCTCCGGGAGGCGGCCGACGAGAGCGCCCGCTTCCGCCGCATCTTCGACGAGCGGCGGCGGGCGATGGTGGCCGGCCTCCGGAGCATCGGGCTCGGCGTCGGCGTGCCGCCCACCGGCGCCTTCTACGTGCTGGCCAACGCCCGCCGCTTCACGGGCGACTCGCTCGCGTTCGCGTTCGAGATCCTCGAGCAGGCCCACGTGGGGGTGACGCCCGGCGTGGATTTCGGCCGCAACGCGGAGGGCTACCTGCGCTTCTCGTACGCCCAGTCGCTCGAGCGGATCCAGGAGGCGATGGTCCGGATCGGCCGCTTCCTGTCCGAGCGCCCGTGAGCGACGCGGCCTGTGTGATGTGCGACAAGTACGGGGAGAGCGGCGGCGAGCTGCACATCGCCGACCTGGACCTCTCGCGCGTGTTCCTGCACGAGGACCAGTTCTTCCCCGGCTACGTGCTCCTGGTGCTGCGCCGGCACGTCACCGAGCTCTACGATCTGCCCGCGGCGGAGCGCGCGACGCTCATGGAAGAGGTGAGCCGCGTGGCGCAGGCGCTCGCCCGGGTCTTCCGCCCCGTCAAGATGAACTACGAGCTGCTCGGCAACCTGGTGCCGCACATCCACTGGCACCTGGTGCCACGCCTGGCGACCGATCCCGGGCTCCGCGCGCCGATCTGGACGGTCGAGCACCGGCCGGCGCCCCTGGCGCCCGCCACCGCGCGCGAGCGGATCGAGACGATACGCCGGGCCCTCGCCTGACCGCATGGACCCAGCGTACGCGGCGGTGCACGCTGAAGAGGACCGCGCCCACTGGTGGTTCCTCGGCCGGCGCGCGGTCATCCTCGCCGAGATGGCCCGCCGGCTGCCCGCGGGAGGCGCGCGCCTGGCCGAGCTCGGCTGCGGCAGCGGCGGCATGCTGGCGGCGCTCGGGCGCTTCGGCATCGCGGTGGGCGTCGAGACGGATCCCGCGCTCCGCGAGCGCGCCCGCGAGCGCGGCCTCGACGTGCGGGCCGGCGCCCTGCCGCACGCGATCCCGCTCGAGCTCGGCCGCTGGGACGCGGTCTGCCTCTTCGACGTGCTCGAGCACGTGGACGACGAGCCCGGGGCCCTCGCCGCCTGCCGACGGCTCCTCGTGCCGGGCGGCCGCCTCTTCGTGACGGTGCCGGCCTACGCCTGGCTCTGGAGCCGCCACGACGAGCTGCTGGGCCACCGCCGCCGCTACACGGCGAGGGGTCTGCGCCAGGTCGCGGAGCGGGCCGGCTTCGCGGTGGAGCGGCTGACCTACTTCAACACGCTCCTGGCTCCGCCGATCATGGCGGTGCGCCTCGTACGGGCGGCGCTGCGGCGACCCGGGCACGATCTCGACCGTCCGGCGCCGCGGTTGAACCGCGCGCTCGCCGCCTGCTTCTCGGCCGAGGCCCGGCTCCTCGGGTGGATGTCGCCCCCGTTCGGCATCTCGATCCTGCT
>ORMF012480031.1_pt1 | contig 10461 bp, 10 predicted proteins | sample 1779871 | NCBI WGS metagenome assembly ORMF01 (sample SAMEA104232316, study PRJEB22302) | groundwater metagenome | biome: forest; feature: aquifer; material: groundwater | place: USA | collected 2011-08-07 | depth 5.4 m
CCCGCCCACCCGCCCCCCCCCCTTCCCCCCGCCGACACCGCGTGGGCCGACGAGCTCCTGCGCTCGAAGGGTCTGCGTCCAGCATGAAAGCCGCTCCACTGATCGTTTTGGCCTTCTTACTCCTCCTCCCCGGCTGCACCCTTACCCGCGCTGATCCCGCGAAAGGCATCACTCTGGACGTGGCGGTCTTCGAGGGTGGGTTCGGGATCGAGTGGCATAAAGGGGTGGCCAGGCAGTACGAGGCGCTCCATCCCGGGATCAAGGTCAATCTCTGGGGCGACCCGCGGGTGGACGAAAAGATCAAGCCCCGCATCCTGCGCCACGACCCGCCCGACATGGCGAACTGCAGGCTGCCCATCTGGAAGCTTATCGTTGCGCACAAACTTTATCCGCTGGATGAAGCCCTCGACTCCCCCGCGTACGGCCAGCTGGACCGCACCTGGCGCAAGACCCTCATGCCCGGCCTGCTGGGTGGCCTCAAGTATGAGGGTCACACGTATGGCGCGCCCACCAACTTCGGCATTTGGGTCTGCTGGTACGACCGGGCGATGTTTGAGAAGCACGGCTGGAAGGCTCCCGCCACCTGGGGCGAGTTCACGGCGCTCTGCGACACGATCAAGGCCGCGGGCATCGCGCCCCTCGCCTTCCAGGGGAAATATCCCGACTACGCCTGGTCCACGCTCATGTCCCTCTACCAGCGTCTCGTCCCATTCGAGAAGTACTACGAAATGCAGGACCTCAAGCCCGGCGCGTTTCTTGACCCCGAGTTCGCCCACGCAGCCCGCCTGGTCCAGGAGATGGCGAAGAAGTACTTCCAGCAGGGCGCCATGGCCATGACCCACACGGAGTCCCAGATGGAATGGGCGAGCGGACGCGCGGCCATGGTCTTCTGCGGCATGTGGCTGAAGAACGAAATGAAGAGCGCGATCCCGGACGGCTTCAAGATGGACTGCTTCGCGGTGCCGATGGTGGAGGGAGGAAAGGGCGATCCGAACGCCGTGTGGGGCGGGGGCGGCGAGACCTTCTTCGTCTTTAAGGAGGCGAAGCACCCACGCGAAGCCGCCGATTTCCTAAAGTACATGATCAGCCTCGAGCCTGCGCGAAGCTACATCAAGGCGCTCGCCACCCTTTCGCCGGTGAAGGGCGCCGCCGACGGCATGGAGATCTCATACGACCTCAAGAGCGCCCTCGCAATTCAGAACCGCGCCACACGCAACTTCGGCGACCGCCTGACCGGCCTCTACCCCGACTTTGGCCGCAACGACTGCAAGGCCGCCCAGGCCGACCTCCTGGAAGGCAAGATCACCCCCGAGGAGTTCGGACGCCGCCTAGAGGCCGGAGTGGAAAAAGTCCGCCGCAACCCTGACATCTACAAACCGCCTGCCATGGGCGTGCCGTCGCTGGAGTGATGGAATCCTGAGAAAACGAATGGAAATGAGGAAATGAGTAAATGGACATATAGTGCCATTTCCCAATTGCCCCGTTTCCTCATTTCCTTTCCCGGCACTCCTGCAGGATGCACAAAACCCCGCTGTCGAAGTACTCTACTATCTAGACCTCCACTTTCGACTCAGAACAGGAAGACCCAATGAACAGACTCAGATTCCCGGCGTTAATAGGACTTATAGGACTTATGGGACTAATTGCCGGACCCGCCCATGCCGTCCGCGAGGCCGCGCTGGACGGCCACTGGATGGGCTTCGGCCAGAGCGGCGGACCCATCCCCGTCCCTTACCCCGTCGAGGCGGACATCGTAGGCACCAAGAACCGGCGCTTCATGGTCAACGTGCTCCTCCCGGCCGTCCAGCGATCGCTGAAGGTCGACGGTACCATCTCCGACAGCGGCAACGTCAACATCCAGGGCCGCGACGGCGAGTTCCACATGGACGCCCACGGCAAGCTTGCAATCGTTCAGCCCGGACCTCCCGGCACCAACAACCTGCCCGCGGTGCAGCTCGTCGCGCTCAGATACTTCCTGGACGGCAGCCGCTCCCACGACGACGGCTTCATCCTCCTCGTCCAGGCCCAGGGCGGGACGAACTGGCAGAACCCCGGCCCCCAGCAGACCCCCGTCGACGGCCACTGGATGGGCGATTGGAAGTCCGCATCCGGCGGCATCCCCGGTGGAGGCTGCATCGAAATGGACCTGCGGCAGTTCCGAACCGGCGGAGGCATCGACAACCCCAACGGCGGCACGCTCACCTCCGCATTCGGCGGGATGTTCCACATGGAAGACGTCCTCCTGCCATATATAGAGACGCCCGTCATGCTGGTCTTCGACGCTGTGGGCACCGTGGGCGTCCCGGCCGTGCAGAAGGACGGGTCGAAAGTCTCATCGTTCGGGGCGATCGGGCTCTGCCCGTCGGATCCCAGCAGCACCGCCATCATCGCCATACTCATCGGACTGCTGACGGAATCCGCGCCAATTAACGAGATCCCGCCCGTCTGCAACATCCGGGGTGGATACGCTCTCTACGGCTCCTTCTTCGACATCTTCACCGAGATCCCGAAAGGGGGAAACACGTCGTTCGACATGGGGACCTTCATGGTCACGCCCGGGCCGGACGATTGATTGGGAGACGTGTGGGTGGGTGGGCGTGTGGGTGACGCATCGACCGGCACTTGACGTCATTCCGAGGACCCGAGGAATCCGCTTTCGATTACGGCGAACCCGTATGTGTAGGCGGATTCCTCGCAACGACGGCTCGGAATGACGGCGTGAGCGGGGCCTAATGTGGTAGGGGCGAATAATCATTCGCCCCTACACCGTGCGCCCCATCAACCATCAACCATCAACCCTCAACCCATCACAGCGGATGAGTCACCGAGACCGTTGCGCTCCCCTTCTCATTCCCTGTCCCCAGCACCACGTAGAGCTTGAACTGGGCGGTGGAGCCCGGCGCGAGCAGCCCCGCGTCCGTCACGAACGTCAGGGTGCCCGGCGCGACCTCCCCGAGCACCGTCTCCTCCGACGCATGGTACGGGACCGGCGCCGTCCGGGGTGAGTAGTGATCCAGGTTGACATTGTCGGACGCGGTCCACGTGAGCACCGCCTTCCCCAGCACCGGATCCCAAACCGCGCTCAGGTTCACCGCCTGCGGAGTGGAGCCCGGCGGCGGGGTGACCGACGGCAGCGAGAGCGTGAGCGGGTCTCCCGGCCCGAACGTCCCCAGCACCCCCACGCGATACTGCAGCAGCCTCTTCTTGAGCGGAGGCAGCAGCACGTCGCGCTTCTTCCGGTTCAGCCGCGCCGTCTCGTTCGCGTTGTCCACCGCGATGTAGGCGTTGCGCAGCGCGGTCAATTCCGTCGCCAGGTTCGCCTGCGTGTAGCCTCCCACCAGCAGCAGCGGAGGCGTGAACCCCGGCACCGTCGCGTCCCCATTGATCGTCAGCCACAGGTTCGCCATGTCGTCGAACGGCTTCAGGAACAGCGCCTGATTGCGATCAATCTTCGGCACGCGAGGGAGCGCCCCCACGTAACCCGTGCCGTTCAGCTTGAACTGCACTCCCGCGCGGAACTGCCCGATGCGAGGATAGACCCCCGCCTTCTTGTTGTCGCGGTCCGTCGCCGCTGTTTGGCGCACGTTGTCGGACGCCTCCGTGAGCGTGACGGCCGTCTGCAGCGCGGTTCGGTCCGTGATGAGGTTGGCGCGCGTGTACCCGCCGTGGAGCAGGAGCGGCGAGTCCCCAAGGGCCGTATTCACCTGGTCCCAATGGTTGATGAACTCCTGAGTGGTGGGCAGATAGCTGCCGATGGAGCTGAGCGGCATGTGGACACCTCCTGGTTGAGAGCTGGGCGTTGAGGGTTGAGGGTCGGGTTCCGGACTTCCGAGGCCATATGGCAGCGGCAGCAGCCCGGTGAGCGTCAGAAACTTCGTAATATTCATTCTTCTGCGCTAAATGCCGAAACGACCACGCCATACGCCTTATCGTATAGACATATTATACCATCGGGCGCGCCCAATTGCCAATCGTAGAGACACTCGGAGCAATCGTATACTGCATGGTAGCTTCCGAACCGCTTACGATGCCTCCACAACATCTCGCGATGACGTACATTCCGCGCCCTACACATCATCATTGCCACACTCAACGTCATCCTGGAAGGATCTGCTTGTACCCACCGCCCCGCACACCCCAAACATCAAAAGCAGACCCTTCCAGGGTGACGTGTATCGGTCGAGCACACGCGGCAGGAATTCGGGGAGGGATAGGGAATTCCTGCTGAGCATGTGGAGCAGATAGGAAACACGGCGATGGATGGGATTAGGGGCAGGCAGCGCTCCGAAGGTCGCAAAGTTGGCCGCGGGATGACAATCCTCGGGTCCGTTTGCTGCATCGGGAGTGTGGCTTTCGTGGCGTGGTCGGCTTGGGTATGGGCGGGCGCATCGAGTGCCGATGGTATCGTAACTGGGTATACGGGCGGACGCGGCCCTGGCACCGGAATCGCTCCCGTCGTGGGGTATGAGGTCGCGGGCGTCCATTACCGCTGTACTGGGCCTGGATTGCGTTTTGGGGTTCACCGAATTGGAGCGAAGATCGGAGTCCTTTACCAGAAGGAACACCCTGAGATTGGACAATTGTCTTCCTTCATGGACCGCTGGTTTCTGCCGCTCTTTTTCTTCTGCTGCGGGGGTTTTATTTTTCTTCTTGGCCGGCTTATCACAGCGGGCGTAGGCGGTGCCCGACCCTAGTTCAATGAGAAGGCTTCATCCATGTTCGAACTGAAACAGAACGCTACGGATAAGGCCATTCCGTTCCTGCTGGTCTCGTCGGCGAACCATATCGATGGGGCGACGGGGCTTTCGCCTACCGTGACTTTGAGCAAGAATGGCGGGGCGTTCGCGGCTCCGGCGGGGGCGGTGAGCGAGATCGGCAACGGGTGGTACAAGCTCACCCCGGCGGCGGCGGACACGAATACCACGGGCTCGCTGATCATCCATGGCGAGGCGGCGGGCGCGGACCCGAGCGATAGGGAGCTTTGCGTGGTGCCGTACGACCCTTACGATGCGGCGGCGCTCGGCCTCACCACCGTGTCGTCGATGAACGGGCGGCTCCCGGCGAGCCCCGCGGCTGTGGGCGATGCGATGACGCTGGACCTGTCGCAGGCGGTGCCGCTCTCGAACGCGGCGCAATCGGTGGGCGACGCCCTGAACGCGGCGCGCACGGCGGGGTTCGGGGGCTGGTCGCTGGTGGGCACCACGCTCACCCTGTTCGCCCCGGACGGTGTGACCGTGGTCCGCACGTTCACGCTGGACGACGCGGGGAACCCCACGCAGCGGGTGTAGATGTTTGACGACGGGCCGGCGTAGGGGCGAATAAACCCTTTGGCGGCCTCCTGCGGTTCGATCAAACTGACTGCAAGGTTTATTCGCCCCTACATCCACGCGAACTCCGCGAACATTTGCAGTAGCGAAGGGTGTATCATCATTCCCATGAAGCGGCGTACTCCCCTACCCCTCGTCCTCGCGTTCCTCGGGCCGCCCTTGCTGCTGTTTGTGGGGTTCGTGGTGATCCCGGCGGTGAATGCGTTCCGGTACAGCCTCACCAACTGGGACGGGCTGAGCGACCCGAAGTATGTGGGGTTCAAGAACTTCGGCAAGATCGCGGAGTCGAAGGCGGACTTCGCGGGGGCGCTGCAGCACAACATCTATCTGATGGTGGTCCCCGGCATCTTCATCATCACGCTGGCGCTCTTTTTCGCCTACACGATGCATCGCGGGGTGAAGGGCGGGCGGCTGTTCCGCATCGCGTTCTTCTTCCCAAACGTCATCAGCGGCGTCGCCATCACCACGCTCTGGATACTCACCTACAGCGTCAGCCAGGCGGGTCTGCTGAACAACGTGCTGAAGTTCATCAATATCAACCTGCTGCACCACAAGACGTACGAATTCATCCCGTTCGTGCAGAGCAGCCGGCTCCTCACCGCCCTGCCCCCCATGATGATCTGGGCCGCTACGGGGTTCTACATGGTGCTCTTCCTGGCGGCGATGCAGAATATCGAAGAGACCTATTACGAGGCGGCCAAGATCGACGGCGCGGGGAATACGCGGATATTCTTCTCGATAACGCTCCCGCTGATGTGGGACGTGCTGACCACGGGGATCGTTCTGCTGGTGATCGGGGGGCTGAAGACGTTCGATTCGATCTGGATCATGGAGAGCAGCCAGCCGGGGAAGGATACCCACACCATCGCGACGCTGATGTACTCGAAGGTGTTCGCGGAGTACGACATCGGGTACGGGACCGCGGTGGCCGTGTGCCTGTTCCTGTTGGTGCTGATGGTGACGGTGGTGAGCTTCCGCGTGCTGAAGCCGGAGCTGGGGCCGGCGCTCACGAAGGTGCGCAACGCGGGGATGGCGGTGATGGGGGCGTTCCTGCTGTGGAAGGCGCTGGAGTGGGCGTGGCCGTACGTCAAACAGTTGGTGGCTGCAATACCACTTGGGTACGTATCGGTGATCGCCGGGCTCATAGTGGCCGCAGCGGCCCTGTCGAAGTCGCAGGCTGTTACGAGGTCTGTGGGCGGAGGGATCAAGTACACCATCCTGATCGGCTATCTGGTCGCGGTGGTGTTCCCATTGGTGTGGGTGTTTTACACGTCGGGCAAGTCCACGCAGCAGATCTACGCCGATCCGTTCGGTCTCCCCAAGGTGGTCACGCAGCCCAGCAAGGAGTCCGCCAAACCGCTCGTCGAGAACTACCGGAAGGCGTGGACCAAGATGCAGTTCCAGGACTTCTTCGAGAACAGCATCAAGGTGGTGGGGATCAGCCTGGCGCTGCTGCTCGTGTTGGGATCGATGGGGGCGTACGCGCTGGCCCGATTCGACTTCGCCGGGAGGGGGGTTCTCTACTACCTGTTCATCGCGGGACTGATAGTCCCGATGCAGCTCATCCTGATCCCACTGTTCTTCCAGTTCTCGGACATGGGGGACTGGCTGACGCGGACGTTCGGGGGGTTGGGCAAGTCATTCGGGGGCGATCTGGTCTTCTCGCTGCACGATACGCACGCGGGGCTGATCCTGATCTATGTGGCGGCCAGCCTGCCGTTCACGGTATTCGTGCTTACGGCGTTCTTCAAGACCCTCCCGGAGGAGCTCCGAGAGGCGGCCCTCATCGACGGCGCGAGCGAGTGGCAGGTCTTCAAGAAGGTGATGATGCCGCTGGCGAAGCCCGGCCTCGTGACGGTCGCGATCTTCAACTTCCTGGGCCTCTGGAACGAGTACCTCTTCGCCCTGGTCTTCATCAACACCACCGCCCTGAAGACACTCCCGCTCGGGCTCGCCAGCATCAGCATTCAGGCACAGTACAAAAGCGACCTCGGCCTTCTCTTCGCGGGCCTCGTAATCGTCATGCTCCCCACGCTGATCGTATACATCCTCCTGCAGGAGAGATTGACCAAGGGGATCACTATGGGCGCGTTGAAGGGGTGACGGATTTGTCGGCAGATATGATACACTCGAAGCCAGGGAGACGCATGCATGTCAACTACCACCAAGCCGGCTAATGTTCGCCCCAAGCGAGAATCGCTAGGGTGGAAGTATCTCGAAGCCAGGCCGGAGTCCTCGAAACGGCAAATGTACGTGAAGGGCAGCCGCTTGCGCGCAGCAACGGTCTGGATTGACATTGACGTAAACGGCATGACGCGCGAGAAGGCGGCACTAAACTTTGACCTCCCTGTTGCGGCAATCGACGAGATCGTCCGCTATTGCGAAGCCAACGAAGAGTTGATCCGGGCTGAGGCTGAGGAAGAAAGACGTTCACTTCGAGAGGCAGGAGTGCAGCTTGAGCCTCCGGCTTCTCGTTGATGCTGATACTCAAGCTGATGACTTGGTGCGCCTGCTTCGCGAAGCGGGCAACGACATCCTAACCGCGAACGAGGCTGGGTTAAGGACCGCAACTGATCAGATCATCTTCGAACATGCACACCGTGAAAGCCGCCAGCTACTCACGAGAAACGTCAACGACTTCCGTCTCCTCCACGGCGCAAATCCTCATCATTCGGGCATTCTGGCGATCTGTGAAGACCAGGATCGCCGGAAGAACATGAGCTACTCTCAGATCGTTAAGGCGATTGCCAACGTCGAATCCAGCGGTATCGAGCTCGCCTCGCAATTCATCGTTCTCAACGCCTGGAACTATTGATGTCTCTCGCGGAGTCGATCCAATACACAACAGGAGCAAAACAATGACCGACCTTGCCGATAAGAAATGTGTCCCATGCCGTGGCGGGGTGCCGGCGCTGAGCGCGGAGGAGATTAAGCCGCTGCTGGCGCGGCTGTCCGGCTGGGCCGTGGAGGGGAGCAGGAAGCTCATCAAGAGTTATAAGTTCCAGGACTTCCTGGAGCCGGTGAAGTTCGTCAACGCAATCACTAAGGTCGCTGAGGAGGAGGGACACCACCCCGACCTATACGTCGCTTGGGGCAAGGTGGAGGTCTACATCTGGACCCACAAAATTGACGGGCTGACAGAGAGCGACTTCATTATGGCGGCGAAGGTGGATCGGGTGTTTGAGACGACCTTCGGGAGCTGGGGTTAGACGTTCACGGCTTGCGCTGAAGGCTGGCTCGCTCGAACAGTGTCCGGATCGAAAGAGTGAATCCCGGCAGGACATTGCCGCCGTCCAGGGTCTCAGTTTCGGCGAGGGCCTGGAACCGCTCAGGGGACGTGTAGACCTTCGCTGTACGCGTAGGCGGATCGATAATCCAGACCAGCCGTGTACCGGCCTCGAAGTACTCGTGCAGCTTTTTGGCCATTTCGCTTCGTGTGTTCGAGTCGCTCAGGACTTCTACCGCGAGCGTTGGTGCAATGGCAGGAATTCGGCCCTCCGGTATTCTATCCCCCTGAGTGGCGTCCCAAAGAATTACGGAAACGTCCGGAATTCGTACTAGTCCCGGGGCAAGCCGCAGCATTCCCGCTTCACCTGCTGAAATCCCAATTGGATTTGATGTGAAGTAATCTTCGAAATAGTAACCGAGCAGTACTGCAAGTCTGGACTCCTCGAAACCCATTGGCTTCCTCACCAGTATCCCATCTACTAACTCACAAAGTGTATCCTCGTGATCATCCAGGAACAGTACGTCTTCTTCGGTGGCCGTACCCGCCGAGGGGTAGTTGAGGATTCGATCAAGTGGAATCTTACCGACGCGCTCGTAAACGTCGGCGATAGTTGCGAACTTCGGTTTGGGCGGCGAGGCAATCGCCATTTAATTCTCCCGTTCAGTCAGTATCTCATTATACTACCGCTTGCGTGCAAGTACATCGAGTGCAATCATTAGAGTGCGAGTATGCCCGCCACCATCTCCCGAAACCGGTCCGACCATGGTCTCGACATGCCGGTATCCGGGTCGATCCGCACAATCACGGTCGCTCCTTCAGCGCAAAGCGTTTCGGTCTCGTCATAAACCTCGTGGGCAAACGTGACACTACTCCTGCCGATCTTCGGAATTGCCACTGACACCGTAATATCCTGAGTGGTTCGAATGGGTTTGCGGTAATTGACCTCATTCCTCGCGACGAGGAACGGGTAATCAAATCCTTCCGGGCTGTACGTTACACCTATGGATTTCCAATAGTCGGTCCTGGCCCGTTCGAATAGGGATAGGAAAATGGCGTTATGGACTGTGCCCGCCGGGTCCATCATGTCGAAGTACACGCGCTGGTGGCTGATGAAGGGCTCTGGCATGTGTTGAGAGTTGAGTGACGAGAGTTAACAGTCCGGAATGGGTCAAGCACAGCCGCAGGAGAACCCGCCGCGCAACCAGAATACCACACGCGAGCAAACGACAGTTGAGAGCTATTAGTTGAGAGTTGAGAGTCCGGATTTGGACGATCTTGCTCTCAACCCTCAACTCATCGAAGGGGCTAACGGATGGATCGTCGCAGCGTCGGCGGCAAAGCAGTTGTCGTGGGAGCCGGGGTGATGGGGGCGCAGATTGCGGCCCATCTTGCAAACGCAGGTTGGCAGGCCACGCTGTTGGACATAGCCGCACCGGGTGCGGACGACACCAAAGCACGTAATGGGATTACCCAGAAGGGTCTCGAACGAGCGCAGAAGGCGCGGCCCGCAGCGTTTTTCATTCCTGACCTTGCGGGACGCGTCCGATTGGGAAACATCGAAGATGACCTTCACCTCGTTAAAGACGCCGACTGGGTCGTCGAGGCGGTCGTCGAAAAACCGGACATCAAGCGGAATGTCCATGCAGCCATCGAATCACACCTCGGTCCGGATACCCTCGTAACAACCAACACCAGCGGGCTCTCGATCTCGGAGATGTCCGACGGCAGATCGGAAACCTTTCGTTCTCGGTTCTTCGGCACCCACTTCTTCAACCCGCCTCGATACATGAAGCTGTTGGAGGTGATCCCCACCCAGGCCACTTCGCCGGATGCGCTCCAACAGCTCCGCGGATTCGCCGAAACCATACTCGGAAAGCGCATCGTGACCGCGAAAGACACGCCCGG
>ORMF012456085.1_pt1 | contig 10459 bp, 10 predicted proteins | sample 1779871 | NCBI WGS metagenome assembly ORMF01 (sample SAMEA104232316, study PRJEB22302) | groundwater metagenome | biome: forest; feature: aquifer; material: groundwater | place: USA | collected 2011-08-07 | depth 5.4 m
TAGAATAATTAGAGCAATTAGGTCAATTAAAAAATTTAAAAGGCCGTGAAATAAATTCAGCGGCCTTTTTATCTTGCAAAAAATTTAACAAAACGCTTACTTGGGCATCTGGGCCCTCGGATACGCTTTCATTATTTCCGCCGACTGGATTAAACTTTTTATCATACCGTCCGCTTTTTTGTTGAAGGATTCGTCCAAAAGTTTTCCGTCCGCGCCAAAAACATTCTGCACACTGCCAAAGACCACGATTTCCCGAATGGCGAACATGGAAAAATTTTCCATAATGGGCCGAAGCTGCTCAATGGCCCTGGCGCCTCCCAAAATTCCGCTGGAAACACCCGCTAAGGCGACCGGCTTATGATCAAATTCCAGATACAGCCAATCAAGGGCGTTTTTTAACACAGCGGAGTAACCGTGATTGTATTCCGGAGTGACAATAACAAATGCGTCGGCCTTAAAAGCAATCTCACTCCATTTTTGGATATTAAGGTCAGGGTACTTGCCCTTAAGCTGAACGGGCAAAAGCTCGGAGTTAAAAAACGGCAACGGCAGTTCCTTAAAATCCACCAGCTGCGTTTCCACCCCTGCCGCCGCCAACTTTTCCACCAAAAATCTAGCCGGAAAAAAACTTTTCCTGCCTTCCCTAACTGTGCCTAAAATTACTGGGATATTAAGCATAAATTTTAATTTCTGGGATATTATTAGATTAGTTTGTAAAAAATACAATAAGAGCAATAATAACCGTTACAATTCCTACGTAGAATGTTTTCATCTTCATATAGACATTCCGAAACATCTTTATATGAAACATGAAAAAATTTTCCTTTAAATAAGGATCACTGCTAGAATTACAGTCAAATAAAAAATATTGCTTCCTGCTAAATGGCCAAAACCACATGATTCCAATTTCAATAGAATCAACTACCATATGGCTAGCAAAGGCGGCCAAAAAAACCAACGCGAAATATTGTCCGTAAAGCGAACCCGAGAAAAAATACATAGTTAGTCCAATAACTAATCCGAATATTGGCGTATGGGTAAAAAAACGGCGATGGCTTACTTTGTCTTGCATTTTTAAGGACTTAAGCATTAAAGCGGAAACAATCATATCCCAGTCTACAGCTACTGCCCAAAACAAGCCCCATAAAAGCAAAAAATTTATTTGCTCCGGCAGTAAGGCCGCGTGCGCAATTCTAAGCAACAAGAATGAAAACAAATACCCGACAGCGGCATGATCGTAAGGCATCATAAAAAATAAATTTAGCCTGCTTACACTGCGAAGTCCCTTTAGGGATGAAGCAGTGGTGGAGCTCTTTGCCTCCATCCAAACCTATTATATCCAAAACAGCTAACCTTGGCCACCCTTGCCAGAAGGCTATTTTTTGATTTAAAATTGGGCTACCAGATGTATGAACGTCTGTACGAACACCATTCATACACCAAAGCCTCTAAACTCCCTAATTCCATTACTTCTCCTTACTCCAAATACCTCCGACTACTACATATCACCAGATAATCTAACTGAACGACAAAATAGATAATAATACTAAAAACAATATACTACTAATACTATACTTAAAATACTTAAATACTAATACTACCTAAATACAATATACTAAACTAACTTAAAACAAACCAAAAAAACAAACAAAGGGGCAGGGGGTGGAAAAGACGAAAACAGGAAAAAGATGGGGTGGTGGGGTGGACGACAGGAAATACTGGGGAAATACAAATACTTCAAATAAAATAAAAATACTAGGGTATGATTACTTGGCTTATTGCTACTTACTTTATTATAGGTCTTGGTATGGTGATATGGGATTTTCGCCCTAATAATACCCTACACGAGCCACCGCGCTTTATTCAAGACCGCAGTGTAAGCACGGCCATAAAATTTGTCTTGCTTTGGCCTTATAAGCTATTAAGAAAATTGTAATTTAAATTCAGCCCCCGGCTCTTTTACAGGATCCGGGGGTTTAAATATTAAACTGTCCAAAAGGCTTTAAAAGTGATAAAATTAAGCCAGTTTAATTAAATATAAATTCAATTTTATGGATCATAAACAATTTAACAACCTTTGCGCCTATTGCGCCCTAGCGATAGTTATTGGTAGCGCATCTCCTTATTGCAAGGACTGTATTTCGAAGATTCCACAAGATCCTCCCATGCCCGATTATAGGCCCACAATTACTTCTATTTCACCAACTAATACAATGTTCACAGCCAGTGTTTCAGGTGTATTAGGAACAGCGAGTGCTTCTCCTTCTCCTGCGGCTAGCGATAATGATTTATGAAATTAACTGATAATGAAAAAAGAGATGTAATTAAGTATTTGGAGGCTGGAAAACCACTTCCAGAAAGGTATCGTTTTTTGCTATTTGATGACGCCCAAGAGGTTGAGCTTCTTTGGAATGGAAAAACAAACGAGGTCACCAATGTGGTTTTGCCTTTTCAGGTAATTGAGCAAATAGACGAGCCGAGAGGCGAAGATAAAATTGGTCTACAAGCTTCTCTTTTTGATACTTCCGGCAGACAAATTACCGGTTGGACAAATAAGCTGATTTGGGGCGACAACAAGCTAATTCTTTCGTCACTCAAAAATGGGCCTTTGCGTAAGGAAATAGAGGCACAGGGTGGCCTAAAATTGATTTACATTGACCCGCCGTTTGATGTTGGCGCGGATTTTTCAATGGATATTAAGATCGGTGACGGCGAGGAAGAAGAAAGTTTTACTAAAAAGCCGTCAGTTATAGAAGAAATCGCCTATCGTGATACTTGGGGGAAAGGCGCGGATAGTTTTATTGCGATGATTTATGAACGCTTGAAACTCATGCACGATTTACTTGCAGAAGACGGAAGCATTTATGTACATTGTGATTGGAGAGTGAGCGCTTTTATGAAATTGGTATTGGATGAGGTCTTTGGAAAAGATAACTTTCAAAGAGAAATTATTTGGTCCATTGAGACATCTTCTGGATTTAAAGCACAGGCTGATAATTGGATAAGAGGGCACGACACAATATATTTCTATTCAAAGAGTAGCAATGCTATTTTCAATAAACAGTTTTTACCGCTAGATGAGGGTACGATAAAGAGATATGACAAAGTCGATGAGAATGGAAATAAATATAAAGTCTATTATAACGAGGACGGTTCAGAACGACGTGTTCATTTAGATAAGTCTAAAGGTAGACCGTTAACTGACACATGGACAGATATTATTGGATTTCAAACTGTACAGACAGGAGAGAATTTATATTATCCAACTCAAAAACCCGAAATGATGCTAGAAAGAATCATAAAAGCATCTACAAATGAAGATGATCTTATTGCCGACTTTTTCTGTGGTTCAGGGACGACTCTTGCAGTAGCTGAAAAACTAGGAAGAAAATGGATCGGTTCAGATCTTGGGAAATTTGGCATACACACATCTCGTAAACGACTAATTGGAATACAAAGAGAATTGAAAAAGGAAAGTAAAAATTTCCGAGCTTTTGAGATTCTTAATGTTGGTAAATATGAAAGAGAAAACTTCCTAGCGACAAATAACGATTTGCGAGCAGAGGAAAAATCAAAACAAGCCGAAAGAAAAGAAAAAGAATTTGTAAAACTCATACTTTCCGCATATAAAGCGGAGCCAGTAGAATCTTTTGTGAATGTTATCGGCAAGAAAAGAGATCGCCTTGTGGCGGTGGGACCTATCAATACCCCTGTTTCATCAAAATTAGTGCAGGATATTGTTAAAGAGTGCAAAGAAAAAGGAATCACAAAAATTGATGTTCTTGGTTTTGATTATGAAATGGGACTTGATTTCTCACAGTATAAAGATCAAGGCATTGATATTGCTTTCAGAATAATTCCACGAGAGGTTTTTGATAAAAAAGCAGTAGAAAAAGGACAGGTGAAGTTTTATGATGTTGCATTTATTGAAGCGAAGCCGATTGTTAAAGGACGAGGAAATGATAAAGAAATATCAATAGAGCTTACTGATTTTTCTGTTTTTTATAATCAAGATGATTCTGGCGAAATAGCAGAAGCTCTCCGGCCTGGCGGAGCTAAAGTGGTAGTAGAAAACGGGCAAGTGGTAAAAATATCAAAAGACAAGGCAACCGATCTTGTCTCAACAGAAATTCTAACGAAAAAATGGAGCGACTGGATAGACTATTGGGCAGTAGATTTTGACTTTGCTAGTAGGAAGGAAATTATCAAGGTTGTAGAAAAGGGGAAAGAAAAAGAGGTCTGGACAGGTGATTATATTTTTGACAACGAATGGCAAAGTTTCAGGACGAAAAAGAATAGAAACCTGGAGCTCGCTTCCGCACCCAAAATTGTGTCAAAAGGAACTTATAAAGTCGCGGTAAAAGTTGTGGATATTTTTGGGAACGATACTACTAAGGTTATAGATGTTAAAATATAAATATGGCAAGAATTAATTTTAATCAAATATTTGATAGAAATCCTCAAACAGGAGTAATTACACCTCGTGCCAGGGTTCGTGTTGGTGGGGTAACTTTTGGACCAGGCGTTGCTTTTGGATCCGGAGTTTCATTTAGTGGCGTAGACCTATCGCGTTTTGTAGGAAATGACTTTGAAGTCGATATTGAGGGCGACCTGTTTATTGTTAAGGGTATATATACCAATCCTGAGACCACTCCATGAAGAAAAACGAAGAACCACAAATCCAATTTTCACCTGACCCCCTAGATACAATCAATAAAAAACTTGATAAATTTTTCTGGATACTTTTTTCAGTTGGGTTTGTCTTCGTTGTAACGCTAATTGTAATGACGGTCACTTTACTTATCGATTCCTTTCATTTTAATTCTGCAACGTATAAGGAATATTCCGACAAAACCCAATCACTTGAAGTCATTCAGGAAAATAACAAGTTGTTACTCGATCAAAACAAGCAGAATCAGCAAATTATTATTGACCTGCAGAAGCAGATATTAGAGAGGTTAAAACAAAAGTAGTAGACGTATATTTTATGAATTACGACATTTTGCAAAAAATCAAGGACGCAGGTGGGCAACGTAAGGTTATGCGCATTATCTACACAGAAAAAGATGGCACAAGCGAAGGATGGAGATATGTTGAGCCTTACAGTTTCAGAAGTAGTGAAGCTGGGGAAGAAAGCCTTTATGCTTGGGATAGAGGGAAGAACGGAATTCGAAGATTTTTGCTTGATAGAATTGACCAGGCGGAAGTGGTGGATGAAATTTTTAATCCTCGTTATCCCGTGGAGATTTCTTAAAATATGGAGAAAGAAGAATTTAAATTTAAATTACGAGATAGAACTCTTGTAATGATTGATTGGGCAAATGTGTATGGATGGTTTTCTTACCCCAAAAGTAGAAATTATCTTGGTTGGGAAATCGACCCTAAGAGGCTTTTTGACTATTTAACAACATACAAAGAAATTAACGATAAAAGACTTTACCACGGAGTTGAGGTTGGTAATAAACGGTCTGAGGATTTTGGATTAGAGATTGAGTCAATCGGATTTACCTTCATAAAGAAAGAGGTTAAATGGGTGCCTGTTTATTTGAACGAAGAAAATCATTTTAAAATGGTGGTTAAAAATTTATTTGATGTTCTTGATGGTATTAAAACCACAAATTCAGATACTTCTAATAAACTTTATGAATTAAGAATAAAAATTAAAAGTCTGCTCGCGGATAGGGAACCGGATTTTGATGTTGATGATTTAATCGAAAAATTAGATTCGGAATTAAAAAAATTAAATTTAAATATTGAAGAATTACAACTAAATTTACTAGAGCCAGTAAAACGTAGGAAGTGTGATTTTGATGTTGAGATAGCGAGAGATGTCTGTAATCTATCAAATAATTTTGATACTTTGCTTCTATTCAGTGGTGATGGGGATTATGCAGCCTTGGTTGAGGATTTAATACTGAAAGGCAAAAAAGTAATAGTTGTTTTTGCTCCAGGGCATAAAGGTAGGGAATACGAACCTCTGCAGGTGGAATTAAAGAAAAAGGCACTACATTATGCATTATTTATTTGTACAGTAGAGCATTTAAAAGAGAATATCTCCCTTAAAAACAATATCCCCGTGGATTTCTCCACGGGGCGTGATAAAGATAGTGTAGCAGATTTGGGTACTAAAAGTCAATAATTTGTGGATAAACCAATAAAATATGGCTTTACACAAGGATTTCCCAAAAGACCCATACGTGATATTAGACCCGAGTATTCGGTGGTTTCCGGCTGACGAAGATTTGCGCGAAAAGGGATATGACAAACTTTTGCCGCCGCTTGTGGCCGAACTTCGTAAAAAGGTAAAAGAATGGCGGGACAAGCATTACGAGGGTGCGAGCGAAACCTCAAAAGCTCTCCTAAACTGGTGGTTCAAGGAAGAGCATGTTTTGTATGATCAGAACGGTGTAGCATTTAATTTCCGCTACTATTTTGCACAAAGAGAAGCGCTGGAGACAGTTGTCTGGTTATACGAAGTCGCCAAAGTAAAAGATAAATATGATCTAATTCGATACAACTCCACGGGTGTATTAAGTGCAGGAATGTTTACTGAAGATTGGCTTCGTTTTGTTATTAAAATGGCGACAGGCGCGGGCAAGACTAAAGTAATGAGCCTTGTTGTGGCGTGGGCGTATTTCCATAAAAAATACGAGCAGGATTCTAAACTGTCAAAGAATTTTCTTTTGATAACTCCTAATGTAATTGTCTTTGAAAGAATAAAGAATGACTTTGAAGGGTTAAGGATATTTTTTAGCGATCCCGTTTTGCCGGACAACGGATACCAAGGACAAAACTGGCAAGATGATTTTCAAATCACTCTCCATCTTCAAGATAACTTAAAAAATGTTTCTGATACCGGAAACATATTTTTGACTAACATCCACAGAGTGTTTGAAAACGATGTTAAGGAAGCAAGCCCGGAGGACGGAGATTCCTCCGCTTATTACTTAGGTAGTAAACCAGTTACAAAAACAAACGATTCTACCGTTGATTTGGGAATGATTGTAAGGGACATAGATGAGCTGATTGTAATAAATGATGAAGCACATCATATCCACGATGAAAATATGGCTTGGTATAAGTCTATCTTGGATATTGATAATAAGCTAAAGCAAAAGGGTTCTGGCTTAGCTTTGCAATTAGACGTAACGGCCACTCCAAAGAAAAATGACGGTTCCATTTTTGTGCAAACGATTTCCGACTACCCGCTTGTGGAAGCTATCCACCAAAGAATTGTAAAAAATCCAGTTGTCCCAGACGGAGCAAGCCGGGGAAAGCTAAAAGAAAACCAAAGCTCTTTGTTTAGTAAAAAATATAGGGATTATATCAACCTCGGGATTGAAGAATGGCGCAAGACTTATGAGCAACTTAAGCCAATGGGCAAAAAATCCATACTGTTTATCATGACCGATGATACAAAGAATTGCGATGAAGTTGCGGAATATATTAAAACAAGTTTTGCAGACCTAAAAGACGCGGTGCTTACCATTCATACCAATAAAAGCGGCGAAATTTCCGAAACCGTTTCCGGTAAAAATCAAGACGAATTAAGTTTGCTTAGAAAACAGGCTAACGAAATAGACAGCTGGGAAAGTCCATTTAAGGTCATTATCTCGGTTATGATGCTAAAAGAAGGCTGGGATGTAAAAAACGTTACCACTATTGTGGGACTAAGGCCTTACGCGGCAGATTCCAAAATTTTACCCGAACAAACATTAGGCCGTGGTTTAAGAAGGATGTTTTTTGGTAGGAATGATGTTGAGGAGTATGTAAGCGTGGTAGGAACTCCGGCGTTTATGGAATTCGTGGAGTCAATTAAGGGAGAGGGTGTAATTTTAGAAAAGAAAGCTATGGGCGTTGGGGCCAAACCTATTGCACCGATGGTTATTGAAGTAGATAAAGAAAATCCTAAAAAGGATATTGAAAAACTGGATATTGAAATTCCTGTTATGTCCCCGCGAATTCAGCGAGAATATAAAAATCTTGCAAAACTGGATGTCTCCACTTTTGGAAACAAAAAGGTTAAGGTCAAGACTTTTTCAGAGCAGGAAAAAAGGGAGATTGTATTTAAAGATGTCGTTGATGAAAAGACACACCATACAACTATATTAAGCGGTGATATTGAACCTGACTATCAAAGTGTCATCGGTTTTTTTGCCCAAGCGATAATGAGAGAGCTAAGGCTGTTCGGCTGTTACGATATTTTATTTGCCAAAGTAAAGGAATTTGTCCAAAACTACATGTTTGATCAGCCGGTGAATTTGTCAGATTTAAATACTCTAAGAAATTTGTCGGAAATAGAATACATTAGGCTTATCAAGGATTCATTTAAAAAGGCAATCAACGAGCTTACAGTCCAGGACTCCGGCGACACGGAGATCAGAAATTATATAAAGATCAGCGAAGCTAGGCCTTTTGTGGTTAATGACAAATCGTATTTAATCCCCAAAAAGTCGGTATTCAACAAGATTGTCGGCGATAGTGATTTTGAACTGGAATTCTCCAATTTTATAGAAAATTGCGACGATGTTATTTCCTTTTCAAAAAATTTCCAAAATAAAGAGGCTAGCGCATTAAGGATTGAGTATAAAAATTCCGAGGGTTTTATCGCAACTTATTACCCTGATTTTTTTGTGAAGAAAGACAATAAAACTGTGTACATAGTGGAAACAAAAGGCCGCGAGGAAGAAGACGACAAGCTAAAATTTGAACGTTTACAAAAATGGTGTGAAGACGTAAATGACAGACAGACCAGGGTAACATACAAGGCTTTGTATATAAAGCAGGAAGATTGGGAAAAAGATAGGCTCAAAAATTTCGATGAAGTTGTTAGGGTATTTGATAAATAAATGGTAGAAAATATTTTTACAATCAAAGCAGAAGACTTAAACAGGCTTGGCCCAGAAGAGGCTGTTTTTGCATTTGGTGAGCTGCTTTGGTCAGAAGCCAGAAGATTATCAATACCTTTAAACAAAATAAGTATATCCCGCCGCGTTAGCGTGCCGGACGGAGGCGTGGACGCTTCGGTGCGCGATGTCCAAACCGATGAAGGTATCATTAAGTCTGGCTATACTACCTATCAAATTAAAAGTGGCGAAAATTTTGATCCTTGGACTACCAGTGACATAAACAAAGAGTTTTTTGGCACAGCTCAGCCGAGTAATGAAAATTTAGCCCCAAGTATTAAGTCTTGTTTAGAAAAGAACGGGACTTATATCTTAGCCTGTTTTAAAAAAGATATTAACGCCGAACAGTTAAATAAAGCTAACGCTTGTATATCTGCCGCTTTGTTAAAAGCCGATTTTTCCAGTCCTAAATTTGAAGTCTGGGGACAAAATAATTTAATTGCTTTTATCCAACGCTTTCCTGCTTTGGCATTGCAATTAAACCATCGCGGTAATTCTCGTTTTCAGGATCACGGATCTTGGGCTAAAGAAACAGAGATGACAAGGGAGTTTCAGATAGACGCGGAAATAGAAAAAATAAAAAATGGGATCAGTGATGAGTTGCGCAAGCCAAACGGGGCATGCCATATAAGGATTTTGGGCGAGCCAGGAATAGGAAAAACCCGATTGGCCCTTGAAGCGACAAGGCCAGAGGATTTGGCCGCATTGGTGGTTTACTCCAACGCCAATGTATTTTTGGACAGTGACTTAATGCAAGAATTATTAAGGAATAATTTTGAAGCTACTTTGGTTTTAGATGAGTGTGATTCAGATTTAGCGTCTACAATTCTTAATAAATTTCAGGGAAACGCCCCAAAAGTAAAATTAGTTACAATCTTTAATGAGTTTGAAAGAAAGAGCGGCAACACAACCGCCTATTACGAAATGCCATTGTTGCCAAAAGAAGCAACTTCAAAAATCATTCAAAGCTACGATATACCAGTTGAGCAAGCTAATGCTATGGCCGAACTTTGTGGTGGTTCCCCGCGAGTAGCGCAAGTCATTGGAATGAATTTGACCATTGACCCCAAAAATCTTTTGGCCACGCCAGAAACAATGAGTGATATTTGGAAGAGATTTATTAGTGGCTCGCAAAGCACGGAAAGCCCAGAATCTAAAGCCAGAGAGTTGATTTTACAACACATAGCGCTGTTTAAAAAGTTTGGGTTTGGCCGCCAAGTTGCAAATGAGGCTGATGTTATTGCAAAACTTGTCCACGATGTAGATCCAAACATAACAACAGCAAAATTCAGTCAAATAGTTTTAGATCTAAAGGAGAGAAAAATTTTACAAGGCGAAAACTATTTGTATATTACGCCGAAAGCTCTACATATAAAATTATGGCTAGATTGGTGGAAAAGTTACCAAAGAACTTTTGACATAAAAAAGTGGGGTGCGGAATTTCCCGCTGATTTATTTGAATGGTTTGGCGATATGTTCCAGTATGCGGCCGAGTCCGAAGTAACAGCCGAAAAAGTAAAGGAGCTTCTTAGCGTTGATGGTTTGTTCGGCGA
>ORMF010090188.1_pt1 | contig 10458 bp, 11 predicted proteins | sample 1779871 | NCBI WGS metagenome assembly ORMF01 (sample SAMEA104232316, study PRJEB22302) | groundwater metagenome | biome: forest; feature: aquifer; material: groundwater | place: USA | collected 2011-08-07 | depth 5.4 m
GCCCTGTCTCGCCTCCGAGACCCATCTGCCTTGTACGAGGTGTTAGATTATCAAGCCCAACTTGAGATTAAGAACCCCAAAGGCCAAAAGGCGGTTTACAGGAGGCGTCAGCGGGTTCGCTTTCTGCAAGACAATGTTTCAACTCTCTATGACTATGGCTGGGAAACGGGCAACGCCTTCGCAAGTCACAGGGTTCAACCCGGCCACTTAGTGGAGCGCAAAAAGATAGGACAAAGATATCGCAGTCTGTTAGTTCTGGCCGAACCACAGCACAAAGGGGATGAACTAACCCTTTCGGTGAGGAGATTGGTCAAGGACAAGTTCACAGGCAAAGGGAACTGGCTTGAGGGCGAGGTACGCAATCGGACGCATCGTATGCGCCTTACAGTGATACTGCCGGCCTCTCCTAGAGTAAGCAAAGCCCACCTCGTTCAGCGACGGCAAGCAAAGGAAGTGCCGGTGTCGGTAAAGCCTCTCACGGAGAATCGGCAAAGACTGGAAGCTACTATCACTAATCCCAGAATAGGAGATATGTACACCTTAGTCTGGGATTGGTAGCAAGAGAAAGCGGCGAGCTGCGCAACCCGCCGCTTTTCCTGTTATTACCTACGGGGCTTGCGTTTCCCGTTGCCCCCAGCGCCACCGTCCATGGTGCACCTCCTCGTTAGGAGTCTGAACCAAGCTTGGTGGATTAAGTATAGTATAATTATCCTATAGTGTCAATCAGCGTTTATTCTTATACGGGTCTTTGCTCCGTAATTTTGTATCCTTTAGGTATTCAGCAACGGCTGACGGAGTCGTCACCCAGGTCTTGCCTACTTTCGTGGCCCGAAGCTTTCCGGTCTTCGCCAAAAGATTAAGTTGGGAACGACTGAGTCCTGATAGGGCCGCTGCCTCTGTGAGCGAAATAAGCTGCTCTTCCGCCAACGGCCTCCTGGCCTTTTAATTATGAGCGCAACTGAGCTTTGTATTTTCAGGCCATTTCTTATTACCTAACGATTAGATGACCTCAATTGCTTCAAGACTCCGGTCTGATTAACTCGCCATTGAAACAACGCTTGACTAACACCGAAATGCTGAGCTGCGTTGGCTATGTTACCAGTATGCTTGAGCCAACGAAGTGCCCCATCGCGTGGGACAAGCAGCGCTCCCGCCAACCAGTCCGCCTCTGCCTCGCATTGCGGATCCCAACGTCTACATCCTCCGTCACCCAATGGAGGTGCAGGCAGATGTTCCAGGATTAGATGGGATAATTCATGTGCCAGGGAGTTGGCACGTCGCCCTGGGGGATGTAGTGGGTTATAAACGATCATACGATAAGGTCCCAAGCAGACGGTTAATGCTGAGAAATTCGCCTCCTGCGACCTCAAGCGCACAATGCTAAGCTCTGATGCTCCGTCTCGTAGAAGCTCTGTTAACGATACCACCGGCACTTCTAAATAGGAAGCTAGGACCAAGCAATCAAGCCGGTCTTCTAGTATAATACCGAGCTCAGTCCTAACAGACCGAGATATCTGTTCAGCTTGTGTCTTAAAACCCCTCGCCAAAATGTCGGTCATGGCTCATCGCGACTCTTCAACCGTTTGTATGCCGCTCGGAGAATTTCCTCAAGTGCCTCGGCATCCTCCGGGCGGATATTTTTTGCTGACCTTAAATAAGATGAGATCATTGCCAGTGGTTCAGCCTCCTCCTTTCGGTCTGTCTGTGAGCGCATAAACATGTCCGCCGTCATACCCAGCCATTTAAGTATTGTGGCAAAAGTATCAACGTCCGGGCGTCTCCCTTGTGCCATGCGTGTGAAGGTTGAGGGACTGATGCCAAGGTCATGAGCGAGTTCACGCCAACTTAGCCCGGCTGCCTGTCTTTTCTGGTGAAGGGCTGCGTACAGCGCCTCAGTGTCGACAGTTGTTTCTGGCATTAGATACCTCCTTTCTCGTTTTATTATAAATCTGTCGTTTGATAGTTGCAACACTCGCAAACCTGTGATATACTAAGTATCAAACGTTGTTGCAATAATGCAACACCATAAATTACTGGAAAGGAGTCAGCACAATGACATCGCAAACTGGGATACATGTGTTCGTCAACAGGCGCAAGGTCGAGCTGGATGTCCAAGACCTCACGGGAGAGCAACTCCTACGGGCCGCGGGTTTTGAGGGGAACGAGTGGGATCTGCTCCGCCTGCAGGGCGAAGGAGACCCCACGGGCGGGGATCTCCTCATGTTCAACGAGAGCATCAGAGTTAAGAACGGGGAGCATTTCCGAGTTATCCCTGGTAACCGAACATTCGGAGCGTAGCCAGTGACGGCCGAAGAAACGCTAACAAGGCACGCCGCTGAACTAGCTCAGACTACCGGGCTCCAAGTTGAAGTGATAGCCGAAGACAACAGACTCTTTGTTGTCGTGCATGATTATTCCTTGCCTGAGGGTGTCTCTAAAGTAGCAAGCACGGATGTACTGTTCATTGCGGACACGCAATACCCCTTCTCGGCGATGGACATGTTCTGGACCAACGTTGGGGTGGTGCGGCCTGATGACTCTACCTTCGAGAACTCAGAGTCCATCGAGCAGTATCAAGAATGCCAGTGGAGACGGTTCAGCTATCACCGGAACAGTACTTGGAACATTGCAGGTAACCCATTGCTTGACCACTTCGTCTTCATGGAGACCCGCTGGACGGGGAAGGCACTCCGATGATCAGGCTTGCGCTAAATGACGCCGCTGCAAGTCTGCTCCAAAGCCACTTGTTAGAGACGACAGGCCAGGAGCAAGGAGCGTTTTGTCTCGTCCGTACAGGACAGGGTCATAGAGACACGCGCCTCTTAGTGACAGAAATCCTCTTTCCACCCCTTGATGCCTGGGAGACTCAAGGGGCTGCGATTCTGCGGCCATCGGCCAAGTGGATTTCTGCTGCTGTCAGTAGAGCGATTGAGGCGCGGTCTGGTCTCCTATTTATTCACTCTCATCCCGATCCTGCTTTCCCCCCAGGACTCAGTCCAGTCGACATCTCGTCTTTTCGTTCTCTGGCCGAGACTCTCGCGCCGATGTTGGAGGGCCCCTTCGCTTCATTGGTTGCCCATCCTGCTGCCTGGACAGGGGGAGTATGGTCGGGTGGAAACATCATAGGTATTGACCGCGTGGTTTCCTTGGGCCGGACGCTATCCTTTCTCAGCAAGTTGCCAGCGGTCCAGCATACCCCCCTTGATGACAGGCAGCAGGATGCTCTTGGAGTCGTGCATAATCGGCTTCGGAGTCTCACCGTGGCAGTTGTCGGTGCAGGTGGCCTAGGCTCTCCTATGGCCGAACAACTGGTCAGGATGGGTGTAGCTGAACTCATTTTGGTCGACAACGACGTGCTCGACACGGACTCGAACGTTCGCCGTGTTTTCGGGGCAAGAATGAGTGACCTCAACCTACCTCACCCTAAGCCTAAGGTCCAAGTGGTGGCTGACTACCTCGAAAGCCTGGGACTCGGTGTTTATATCCACCCCGTCAGAGGGGATGTGCGGACCGAGAGAACATTCCGCCACCTACTCGACTCAGATGTCGTGCTCAACGGGACTGATACGCACAGCAGTCGGGCTACAGTGAACGAACTTGCTAGCACTTACTTGTTACCTGTTATCGATGTCGGGGTTCGGGTGAGTGCCAAGTCTCACAAACGACTAAGTGGACTGTTCGCTGAGGTCCGTGTCTTGACCCCGACCACCCCTTGTCTTTGGTGCCGTAAGACGATCAACTCCGACGTAATACGTGCTGAAAACCTTCCTTCGGTTGATAGGGAAAGGCTCCAGATAGAAGGATACGTAGTGCAGGGAATCGGAACTCCTGTCCCAAGCGTGGCTGCCCTTACCGTTCTGGGAAGTGGCCTCGCAACCTCAGCTCTACTAACTCTCCTCTCAGCGGAAGGGGATGTCGCTCCTAGCGGGTATGTGGTGGACGGCTTCTTGGGAGACTCTTTGTATATGGGGCCTGACCAGCCTAGGCCAGGCTGCCGATGTCGACTACAGCTCGGCCTTGGAGACTCATCACCACCTCCATTTCAAATAGAACCCTAGGTTACACCGGCGGTCTTTCTTATAACCGCCCTTTACAGGAACATATTCCTGGCTAGAGTATTCCTAGTCCATCAGAGCGCATTAGCCAACTTGAAGAACTTTCTGGGTTCCTCATAGCCCTGCTAGATTACGACCTCAGGATTTCCCCAGTTCAATGCTGGGCTAGCAATGTGAACAAAGTCATGGTGAAGGGCGGCTCTCATCTTAACCACATCGTCTATATTAAGGTCAAGATAGTTAATTAAAGAATAAACCTCGTTAAACCAGGAGACGAGTTCAGCGTAGATTTGGGTGGAGTTGCGGCCCTCAAGTATTCCTTTGTCAATGAGGCTATCCATTGCAAAAAACCACTCTGCATAATCATCAGCGGCGAGTTGTTCAGGAGGAATGCTGTAATGACAGAACAAGAACGCACCGGTATATCCCCAGAAAGCAGTTGCGCCATTGGTGACGAGGCGGACTCCCAGATGTGCTCCCACATGGCATGCAAGAAGGTGGATGATTTTCCCATCGAGGTACTCAGTAGACAGCCCTGGCACTTCAAAGATAGGTATTCCGCCGTGGCCAAGGAATCGCTCTTCGGTGCCATGCCCGCTCCCGGTGATTAGGCGAACGCCGTTGTCTTTTGCTGCTTCATGGATTGGTTGAGGCGTGGCCTCTGAGTCAAAAAACGGGATTAATTCGTGTTCCGCTGACTGTCCTTCCAGTGTAGGATTTTTGTAGACATATCGCTGTCGAAAAGCATAGCTGTACCTTGTTAGAAGATCATCCCTCGGCTCTATACCTATCACTTTAGCCACATTTTACCTCCGGTGTTATTGCGGCCACAAAAAATCCCCCTAACGCGGGCCGGCTCTTCCGTCTAGGGGGAATGGGCTTCTCTAACAGACTGTCTATTTACTTAACCAGTGACCCAAGAGGCTCTTACCTCGCGCTCTCCAAACAATCAAGCTCCCGGCCACGGAGGTTTGATGGGGCCTTTAGGGGGCTTCCCAGGGTAGAGCTTGCCCTTTTCTGCGAGACGCTCAATCAGGTCTATATCAAGCTTGTATGCTTCAATCACAGCATTCCCAGTCTGTGTACCTTTTTCTACTTCCTTGACTAGTTCTTCCTTAGAGAAATCCTTTTTCTCTCCTACAGACCCCATAACACCCACTTTCATATCTGTCGAGCCTCGTCTTAACGATTCGCACACCGTCCGTTTTAATTCTTGTTCAGTAAGCTCTGTGATTCTCTTGACACACGATAAGGAGTCCGATTCGGTAAGTTCAAACCTCTTTGCAGTCTCTGGAGCACGTGAGGCAACAAAATTGCGCAGAGTGTACGTCTTCTTCTCTTTTGCGGACCATCCCACGATTTGGTCCAGAGCACGTGGTGGAATCTCTAGTTCGGTTATTAACTCTCCTAAAGGTTTAGGTATCTCTTTCATAGGAATCTCCCGTATTCAACAACCCCTCCCCCACTACACTGACCAAAGGCTGATACCGCTACTCCCATATCCTTAACCATCCCTAGGATAATATACGTTTGTGTTGCCATTTTGGGTCTACTTCCAATGTGCTCCCATTCCGTGCTATGATAGCACCGTCTTGGAGCGCTAACGGTGCCACCGCTTCTTTATACTAAATTAACGTCTAGTTGTCAAGAGGCCGTAATGACTCATAAGTAATAATTCGATTGACCGTTTCAAGCTCATGCGCTTAACACCTGCGCTGTTTACGCGATCGGAATACGAAGAGGAGGGTTAGACTGATCGACATGACGTCTCGTAGTAATAGAAGGAAATCCTTCACGTTGGAAACCGACAGTAGAGCATTGTTAGCTAATATCCCAGAGGAGGAGCACAGTTCCCATATCAACGAAGCCTTGAGATATCAAGTAATCATGCCCTATACCGTTGAGGAAGGCCAGCTAAATGCATTTTTAGCTGGAGCCCAAGAGAACCTTATCATAATCGGAGCTTCACTAGCACTAGTTATAGAGCATGCTGGAGGCCTAATAACCCATAAGATAAGCGAGCCCAACTTCCATCTGACGGTTCTAATGATGACCGAAGATATAGATGAAGCAGGTGCCCTATACCGCCACCTGATGGTGCAATTTGGAGGACATCAGCCTGACGTTGCCCGTTTTGTTGAAACGGTCAGGGAGTCAGCCCAATTTTTTAGAGACCTAGGTCAGGTTGCAGGAGGTAGGCTAGACTTCCGTCAATTCGCTGAATTTCCTCGTTTTGGCGTGACGATAAGGGATCATAACACCACAAGCCCATCTCTAAGGGTCAATTTTTACACCGATCTGAGCGCGGCCAAGCTTCATCCTTTGCTGCAAATCACCCCGGGAAGCCTGGCGTCTTGGGCGGTATATAGGGACTTCGTTGTCTATTACGAGCAACTGAGAAGGAGAGCAGCCCCCGCTCTGTAAATCCTGCCACAAATCAGAACCAGATTCCCAGCTTGTTCCGGCAGGCAGCACACGAGCCTGACTACACCGTGTAATTGCTTGGTACTCTACAAGACTTGCATGGCAGACACTTATCGCGGAGAGTCAGAGCGCCTGACCCTGAGCAAGCAGAGGGGCAATTATATCAGTCTAGAAGATCAGGGCCGGTCTGATAACTTCGCTGAGCCCTTAGGGCCAGCCGAACTCCTCTCAGTCGTTAACTTCACCACCTTTAATCATCGTCATGCAACCATCGGTACGGCCCCGAATCCGCAGAGGACGACCTCGGTGAGCCCACCGGTCTACTCGACCGCCTTACGCCCACAACGCGCTGGAGCCACTCAAGGAACCTTCTAACTACTCCTTTTCTGGTCGGCACTTTCAGTTCCTGATCCCCTTGTATATCACCACCCTCACCTCCTGTCCATCCGCCTTCTGATCCACCACCAACTAGGTAGCGCCAGATCGCTCGCACCACATCCCAGAATACCTTGATCAGCAAGAAGATCAAGACTCCAAGGCCGATCAAGATTACTGGAATAAGGGGCGGAGCAAGCACCGACGCCGTAGTCAGAGAGAGTGCGGTAACATCCTCGACCAGAGAGATAGCCCCACCCATCAACGGCACCTTTACTGCCGGACGGAGGGTCGCGCGCAAGCTGTGCACGAACCCCGCCGTGGTACCGCCGGTGAGAAGCCCAATTATGACCGTAAGGTCCGGCTCTACTCCATTCACTGCCCCTGACTGCGAGCCCGCTAGGATAGCGCCAGCGGCAACAGCGAAGGGCATTTGAACTTTGTGCAGTAGACTGTCAAAGTGCTCTGACTTATCGGCGAGGAATTCCAGGACCGCTAGCGCCAGCAACCCCCAAAGCAGAAAATCGGACCGCCCTAGTACATCGAAGGGCGGAACTAGAGTGAGCTTTCCGGCCCGAGCAAACAGCCCAATAAACAACAGCGGCAGGGTAGAGTTGAGCCCTGATGCCGCGCCTAGCCCAAAGTACTGGAGAATGTGAAGCAACTGGAGTTCCATAATCGCACTACTCCTTTCTGAACTTATCGTCCTCTTGTTGACTTCTGTCCCTCACCTTCGCCTTCTTCTCCGATGGGGCCCTAGACGGCGCTGGCCGCGCACGCCAGTGCCCCACAGTGCCCAACTGAGCCAAAGGCCTCGATCATCCTGACGCACGCCGAGTAGAAGTGGCCCCAACCGCTGCCATACTCCTGAACTTAATAGTCTTCCAGCCGACGACCCGTTGTGGAAGCGGCGCTCCAACCGGCGGAATCCCCTTAACAACGAAAGCTTTTTAAGCATTTACTACTCGCCCTCCCTATGGGCGACAACCGGCACGAGCGCGCCTGCTATCAGCAGAGTGACCCCGATCCTCACCAACTCCAAGTTGATAAGCAACTTAACACTGGGCCTCCCGTAGAACTGGTGTTTCCGCAGGGTGGTGTTGCTAGGCTCTTTTACTGCTAGCCGAGCCAAATTATGCGTCGGACACTCCTTTCCTTAAGAAACAATCAAGAAATAATCGTGGCCTCCTCTGACTCAGGGCTGGGATGCTGGTTATTCGATGGCCTTGTCGAAGGACCGGTTCCAGGCCTTGGTTCGCTCTCACCATCGCCGGTACCCGTTGCTGGTTTCGCAAGATCGGGAATAACATAGTGATTTAGTGTGGCCTCGCTCTCGCGGAGTTCTTGATCAGCCCGCTCATAGCCTTCCACATGAGATAACTCAAACCCAGTCTGTACAAGTAGCACACCTAGGCGAGTTGTCGGACCCTCCCCATAGAAGTGCGCTGGCCGGATCTGCATATGCCCTTTTAGACCAGGTTGCTGGTCGATAGGCGACACTTGAAAGGCATAGGCCCGCTTAGCTCGTTTACCCTCAGATGTGAGCCGCACTCCAGGACTCCGTGTTATCGCCTCGATGCCCAGGTGCCGCAACACAGCCCTCCAAACGACCTGTCCATCCATGTCTAATACCATCGCTACCTTGCTTAAAGCCTCTTCCACAGAGCGGGGCAGGCCAGCTACCGCAGGGAGGGCCTGCGCGGTCACCACTCGTAGCAGCTTGTCGCCTGAAAGATGCTGATCCGTTTCCTCAGCTTCACCCACTGCATTCACCAGCGACCGGCGCGCCTCTGCCTGGGCGATGGAAGCGTCTTCTGCTGCCAGAGCCGTCGCTAAATGCCTTTCGTATCCGGAGGGCAAATCGTTGGGGACCGGACTGGTTGATATTGAGGCTTCGATAGTCTGAATTTCATTCGAGATGGCAAGAATGGCCGCGTAGACAATAGGTACTAAAGCAACACGTTGCTTCTGAAGAGCTGCCAGGACCCCTATCTCCTTAGCCAAGAGCGCAACGACAGCTCCCATAGAATCAGCTGCTAGTCTAGCCTCTCGGGCTACAGCCTGTCTCTGGCCCTGAACCACGAGTTCCGTGAGCTCGCCCAGCGGACCCCTAAAAGCACCGCCGAACAGTCCCCCACCCTTTGCACGAATGTCACCAGCTGATCTCTCCTTGTTTGCTATGTCTCGTGTGTACTCGTTTGTTAGGGATTGAGCCTTCTGCTGTACTACAGTGAGCAACTTGTGCAGCACAGTCACTACATCCGGTTGGTCTAGCACTAGGTTCAACGCAAGCTCAGAAACTTCATCGAGATGGCGGGTGCTGTTCGCACTCAGGAGCTCCTGGTATCCATCCTCACCATCCTGTTCCAGGCGCCAAACTTTGTCGTTCTCGCCAGACTTGCGAAGCAGGTGTCTGGCCAACTGCTGTGGCTCACCCGCACGCAATGCGTCCATTATGCGACGCGCCTCGATCTCTGCGTAGCGGGACGAGATTCCCGTTTGTGGTGGTGCTGCCCAGCGACCTTTTAAACCAAACATTCTACCTTTTTCCTCCTTCAAGTACTACTTAAACCACTTCTAGATCACTCTGCCCGTGACAGAATCTGGTTCAATGCCTCTAGACGACCCTTTGCACGGTAAGCGGCGGCCAACTTGCGCACCGCCTCCAGGTCAACAAAGGCATGGATACCCCGGAAGGTCGTCCACGGACCCTTCCGATCGTTGTATTCTATACCCTCCAGACGCCCGAATACGTCCGACATCACTGCCAGGAACAGTTCCTTAGCGACTTGTTGCGCGAAGCGCTGAAGTTCCGCTTCAGCCCGCTCAGCCTCCTCGGGCTGAGCATCTACCAAGATTACACGATCATAGGGTGGGCTGGCATCATTGAATGCTTCGCCGTCTATACAATCCCAGACCAGTCCATTATTGGAAAGATACTCCAACCCCGCCCGAGTGGCCGCGTAATTCGCGTAGTTACGTGAGGGGTTCGAAGTGATGTGTTCGTAAATCTCTGGACCGGCAAGCACCCCTACAATGTACGGGTTACCACGTCCCAGCCTTCGGGCCTCATGGCGGATCAGGTAAGGAAGCAGTTGCCCCCAGGATGAGCCCTCTGCCCCACACCCTCCGCATATAATGACACACACGTCAGAGTCCTGGTCCGTAGGCGGTTCAACTTGACCCCGCGCAATCCTCGTGTAGAAATCGCCGTCTCGGGGATCCATAACTACTGAGCCCAGGCGGCTCAGGTCGCTACGAACCGTGCGCCTATTCCGTGCGATAAAGAGGTCAAAGTCAAGAGCTCCAACCGGGGGAAGCCCACCAGCCCCATAGCCGTATGAAGTGTGTGTTTCGTGGACCGTAATGCCTCGTAGCAGACTTGCGTACCGATCTTCAAGTAATTGATGTTCTTTGAGCCTGTTCCGACTTTCCCCAGGGCCGCCGAGCTTGACTAGCGCGCTTTCAGGAAGCCGAACCGTCCGACCGTCCGGTAGCAGCACCGGGTCCGGACGTTGGTGGTCTGAATCATAGGCTCGCACCCGTAGGTAGAACCCTTGTTGCACTGCCAATGCGTCCATGTACGCCCCCACCAGTTTGGTCA
>ORMF010843177.1_pt1 | contig 10456 bp, 10 predicted proteins | sample 1779871 | NCBI WGS metagenome assembly ORMF01 (sample SAMEA104232316, study PRJEB22302) | groundwater metagenome | biome: forest; feature: aquifer; material: groundwater | place: USA | collected 2011-08-07 | depth 5.4 m
CGGCCGCGACGATCTCGACCGGGCGGTCGGCGTGCGCAGCGGCGTGCTCGGCGGCGAGCAGCACGTTGGAGTTGTTCGGCAGGATCACCGCCTCGTCGGCGTCGAGCGACTGCACCGCGGCGAGCAGGTCGGCCGTCGACGGATTCATCGTCTGCCCGCCCTCGACGACGTGCAGCGGGCCGACGTCCTTCGCGAGGCTCTCGAAGAGGCGCCGGTTGCCGTTACCCGCGACCACGGCGACGACGCCCGTGGTCGCGCGTTCGGTCGGCACGTCGGAGACGGCGGCCAGCAGACGCTCTTCACGCTGTTGTGTCTGCTCGTGCATGTTCGCGATCTCGATGCGGTCGATCGTTCCGACCGCGCTGCCGAGCGAGAGCGCGGCGCCCGGATCGTCGGTGTGCACGTGCACCTTGATCGCGTCCCTGTCACCGACGACGAGCAGCGAGTCGCCGATCTTCTCGAGCTGCTCCTCGAGCGCCTCCCGGTCGAGACCGTCCCCCTCGATGAGGAAGACGGTGCAGTAGCGGTAGCGCGAGAGCTCCTGGTGGATCGCCTCGATGCCCGGGTGGGCCTCGGCCGGAAGCGCCTGGGGCAGCGCCTCGCCGCTGACGGCGGCCGCGATGCCGCGCACGAGCTCGAGCAGGCCCGCGCCGCCCGCGTCGACGACGCCCGCGTCACGGAGCACCTGCAGCTGCTCGGGCGTGCGGGCGACGGCGGCCTCGCCGCGCAGGACGAGGCCGAGCAGCAGCTCCTCGATCGCCGGCTTCTCGGGAGCGCGTGCCTCTGCCTCCTCTGCAAGCTCGCGGATCACGGACAGCATCGTCCCCTCGACGGGCCGGCGCACCGCGCGGTACGCGGCGTCGCTCGCGCCCCGCAGCGCCTGCGCGGCGGCCCGGGCGTCGATCGTCGGCGCGGAGGCCTCGCCGAGCACGTCGGTCGCACCGCGCACGATCTGCGAGAGGATCACGCCGGAGTTGCCGCGGGCGCCCATCAGCGCGCCGCGGGCGACGTCACGCGCGAGCGACTCCCGGCTCGCCGCCGACGTGTTGTCGACGGCCTCGGCAAGCGCGCGCACGGTCATCGTCAGGTTGGTGCCCGTGTCGCCGTCTGGCACCGGGTACACGTTGAGGTCGTCGATGCGGCTGCGATTCGCCTCGAGCGAGGCGAGCGCCGACCCGACCACCAGCTGCACCACCGCCAGGTCTCCGTTCAGGCTCACACGCTCCTCCGCACATCGTCAATGTGCACCTCGACGGCCCGAACGGGAAGCCCCGTCAGCCGCCCGACTTCATACGAGACCCGGTTGCGGATCGTCGATGCGACCTCCGCGAGGTTGAGACCGTACTCCACGACGACCCGAAGGTCGATCGTCACCCCTTCGCCGCCCCCCTCCCCGTCGGCGGAGCCGCGCGCGATCTGGATGCCCTGCGTGAGGCGCTCGCGCCTCCCGAGCAGCTTGCCCACGGGGCCGCGGGTGGCCATGCCGACGACGCCGTAGCACTCCCGGGCGGTCTCGCCGACGATGTGCGCGATCGCGTCGCTCGAGATCGTGATCCGGCCGAGCGCGGACGAGAGCGTGTGCTCTGTCTCCACGGACGTGTTGGACCGGCGAAGCTCCAACCTGGTTGCAGAGGGCCGTGAGGCCGCTAGACGGCTTTTTGGATCTTGCCGGCCTTGAGGCAGCGCGTGCAGACGTAGGCGCGCTTGGCCGTGCCGTTCACGAGAATCCGGATCCGCTGAAGGTTCGGGTTGAAGCGCCGCTTGGTGGCGACCATCGAGTGGCTCCGGTGCTGACCGAAGCCCGGCTTCTTCCCGCAGACTGAGCAGATCTTGGACATCGCGGCGGGATGGTAGCGGAAGGCCGCGATCTACCGGGCCTGCCGCGGCAGCGCGCTCAGCGAGCCTGCGCGGTGGCGCGCAGCTGCGAGAAGACGTCGGCCATCTCGAGCGCGGTGCGGACGGCCTCGGCGCCCTTGCCGGCACGGGCCAGGGCCTGCTGCAGGGTGTCGACGGTGAGGACGCCGAACGAGACGGGGACGCCCGTCTCGAGCGCGGCGAGCTGGAGGCCCGAGGCGGCCTCCCCGGAGATGTAGTCGAAGTGGGCGGTCTCGCCGCGGATCACGCACCCGAGGGCGACGATGCACGAGTAGCGGCGGGTCTTCGCGAGCGCCATCGCCCCGAGCGGGAGCTCGAACGCGCCCGGCACGGTCATGACGGTCACGGTCTCGCGGCCGACGCCGACCTTGTCGAGCTCGGCGAGCGCCGACTCGAGCAGCCTGTTCGTCACGTCGCCGTTGAACTTCGCGGCGACGATGCCGACGCCGCGGCGCGTGCCGCGCGGCTCGCCCTCGAGCACGTCGACGTCGTCGGGAATCTTCAGGTCGCCGGGCGCGTGGCCGGCGAGGCGGAGCTCGGACTCGTCGTCGTCGAGCTCGTCGGGCTCCTCGTCGTCGCCGAGCTCGTCCGGGTCGTCGAGGTCGTCGTCCTCGCCGGGCTCGTCGGGCTCGTCGGGGTCGCTCTCGTCGCCCGTGACGTCCTCGTAGCCGCCGACGGCCTCCTCGTCGTCGCCGTCGGACTTCTCGCCGGGCCATGTCTCGCGTGCGCTCACTCGTCCTCCGATTCGAACTTCAGTCCCTGATGGTGGAGCCGGTGGCCGAGCTTATCCCGCTTGGCGGCCAGATACCGGCGGTTCTCGTCGTTCGGCGGCATCTCGATCGGCACCTGCTGCGTCACCTGCAGCCCGAACGCCTGGAGCCCGGACACCTTCTTGGGGTTGTTCGTCAACAGGCGGATCGTCGTCAGGCCGAGCTCGGCGAGGATCTGATTGCCGATCCCCCACTCCCGCTCGTCGGCGGCGAAGCCGAGCGCGAGGTTCGCATCGACCGTGTCGAGACCCGACTCCTGGAGCTCGTACGCCTTCAGCTTGTTGAGCAGGCCGATGCCGCGCCCCTCCTGCGCCATATACAGGAGCACGCCGCGCGGCTCGGCGCCGATCAGCTGCAACGCGGAGTCGAGCTGGTCGCCGCAGTCGCAACGCAGCGAGTGGAACACGTCGCCGGTGAGACACTCCGAGTGCACGCGCACGAGCACGTCGTCCGCACCGTCGACATCGCCCTTCACGAGGGCTACATGCTGCTTGCCGGTCAAGGTCTCACGGAACAGCATCGCCGTGAATTCGCCGTACGCGGTGGGCATGCGCACCGAGACCTCGCGCTCGATGAGCTTCTCGTGTCGACGGCGGTACTCGATCAGGTCGGCGATCGTGACGAGCTTCAGGCCGTGCTTCGCGCAGAACTCGATCAGGTCGGGGACCCGCGCCATCGTGCCGTCGTCCTTCATCACCTCGCAGATCACACCGGCGGTGTTGAGGCCGGCGAGGCGTGCCAGGTCGATCGCGGCCTCGGTCTGGCCGGCACGCTGGAGGACGCCGCCCGGCTTCGCGCGCAGGGGGAAGACGTGCCCCGGCTGCACGACGTCCTGGGTGCCCTTCGAGGGGTCGATCGCGACCTGGATCGTCCGTGCGCGGTCGTGGGCCGAGATGCCGGTCGAGATCCCCTCTCGCGCCTCGATCGAGACGGTGAACGCCGTGCCGAACGGCGTCTCGTTGTGCTCGGTCATCATCCGCAGCCCGAGCTCGTCACAGCGCTCGCCGGTGAGGCAGAGGCAGATCAGCCCGCGGCCTTCCTTCGCCATGAAGTTGACCGCTTCCGGCGTCGCGAACTGCGCGGCGATCGTAAGGTCGCCTTCGTTCTCGCGGTCGGCCGCGTCGACGACGACGACCATCTTCCCCTGGCGAATGTCCTCGATCGCCTCCTCGACGGTGGCGAATGCGCTTGCTGTGGCGCTCATCGGCTCATGGTAGAGGGGAGCAGCCGCTCGACGTACTTCGCGATGATGTCCACCTCGAGGTTGACGCCGTCATCCTGCGCGAGCGCACCGAACGTCGTCTCCGCGAGGGTGTGCGGAATCAGGGCGACCGCGAAGCCTGTGTCGTCGAGCGCCGCCACGGTGAGCGAGACGCCGTCGACCGCGACCGAGCCCTTCTCGACGCAGTAGCGGAGCATGTCCGGCGGCGCTTCGATCCAGATGCGCTTGCCGTCACCCTCGGGCTCGAGCGAGCGGACTCGTCCGACGCCGTCCCCGTGACCCTGGACGCCGGGCCCTCCGAGCGGCTCCCCGGCGCGGAGCGCCGGCTCGACGTTGACCTCGTCCCCCGCCGCGAGGCGACCGAGCGCGGTGCGGGTCAGTGTCTCCGGGACCGCCTCGAACGCGATCTCGTCGCCTTCGAGGGAGACAACGGTGAGGCAGACGCCGCCGATCGAGACCGAGTCGCCGACGGCGACGCCGGGGGCCGTCGCGGGCGCCGTGATGCGCAGGCGTACACCTGCGCCCCCGCCGTCGATCCCGGCGACGCGGCCGCGCTCCCGCACGATGCCCGTGAACATGCGGTCAAGGCTAGCCGCAGGCAAGTCCAGGGTGCTCAGAGCTGATGGACATACGCCTCCATCAGGACGTCCTCTCCCACGCGACGGATCGCGAATCGCGACAGGTCGAGACGCACCGAGTCGCCGACGAAGCGGGAACCCTCGCCGCCTGCGACCGGCGCGACGAAGAGGAGCAGCTTGTCGACGAGATCCGCAGCGAAGAACGCGGTCGCAAGCGTCGGCCCGCCCTCGAGCAGCAGCGACTGCACGCCTTGGGCGGCGAGGGCGCGCAGCTCGTCTTCGAGCGGCCCGCTGCGCAGCTCGAGCTTGGAGCCCTCCGGCAACGGCCCGCGGCCGAACGCCAGCCTGCGCGGCTGCCGCGTCGCACCGACGCCCCGTGCGTCGAGGCGCGGCGCGTCGGCGCGAACGGTGCCCATGCCGACGGCGACCGCGTCCGCTGCGGCGCGCAACTGATGGACGAGGCGCCGCGACTCCTCGCCGGTGATCCAGCGCCGGCCGGGAACCGAGACGTGCCCGTCGAGCGTCACCGCCGCCTTGTAGGTGACGAACGGCCGCCCGAGCGCCTTCCACGTGCGCCACGCCTCGTTCTGGCGGCGCGCATCCTCACTCTCCAGCAGCTCCACCTCGATCCCGGCGGCACGCAGCTTCTCGAGGCCGCCGGCGGCGACCGGGTTCGGATCGAGCGCGCCGACGACGACACGCGCGATACCCGCGTCGATCACGGCGTCGGTGCAGGGCGGCGTGCGGCCGTGGTGTGCACACGGCTCGAGCGTCACGTACAGGGTCGCGCCTCGCGCACGTTCGCCGGCCTGCGCGAGTGCGCGCGCCTCGGCGTGGTCGACGCTCGCGTACTCGTACCAGCCCTCGCCGACGACCTCGCCGCCCGCTACGACAACGGCACCGACAAGCGGATGATCTTCGACCTTGCCCCGGCCGCGTTCTGCAAGCTCGAGCGCCCGCGCGAAGTGGCTCACGCGAGGGCTTGAACCAACCGGCGGTACGAGCGCGGCAGGTCCTCGCGACGGAAGATCGAGCTGCCGGCGACAATCAGGGTCGCGCCCGCGTCGTAGACCGAGCGCACGTTGTCGATGTCGACGCCGCCGTCGACCTGCACCTCGATCGTCTCCGGCAGCAGCTCGCGCGTGCGCGCGATGCGCTCGACCGCCCCGTCCATCAGCTCCTGCCCCGAGTAGCCGGGCTGGATGCTCATGCAGAGGACGAGGTCCGCGTCGCCCGCCACCTTCGCGACGTCCTCGGGCTCGGTGTCTGGCTTGAAGGCGACGCCGACCTGCAGCCCGTGCTCGCGCGCGACGGCGATCGTCGCGGGAACGTCGTCGACGGCCTCGTAGTGGAACGTGACGCTGTCGCCGCCGGCGCGGGCGATCTGCGGGAAGTGGCGGGTCGGGTTGTCGACCATCAGGTGGCAGTCGAGCACGCCGCCCATCGCGTGCACGAGCGGCGAGATCGCCTGGAGCACGATCGGGCCGACGGTGATCGGCTCCACGAAGTGACCGTCCCCCACGTCGAAGTGGAAGATGCGCGCGCCTGTGCGCAGCAGGATGTCGATCTGCTCGCCGAGGTTGGCGAAGTCCGCCGCATAGAGCGACGGCTCGATCTCCACCGTCCGGATCCAGTCCTTCCAGGCCACTCCGCGGCTCGATCCTACGACTTCGCGCCGGACGGCACGAGCAGCCGGGCGATGAAGAAACCACTCGTTCCGTGGACATGCGGCAGCGTGAGCAGGAACTCGGGGCGGCGCGGATGCGCGTACTGCGGCCATTCGCTGCTCAACGGCTGCACCTCGAGCCCGCTCGCGTCCACGATCGCTTCGTTCTCGTCGGCGTTGATCGTGCACACCGAGTACACGATCGTCCCGCCCGGGCGGACACGCTGCGCGGCCGAGCGCAGGAGCGCGAGCTGCAACTCGGGCAGCGGCTTCGCGCGCCAGCGCAGGTCGGGGCGCTGCGACACGACGCCGAGCCCCGAGCACGGCGCATCGACGAGGGCGCGGTCGAAGTCCTGGAGCTCGCCGGGCAGCTTCGTCCCGTCCGCCTCGACGACCGTGACGTTCCCGGCGTCGAGCAGCCCCAGGTTGGCGCGCAACTCGCTCGCGCGGTTCGGGTCGAGCTCGACGGCGGTCACGGCGCCGCGCAGCTGTGCAGCCTTCCCGCCGGGCGCAGAGCAGACGTCGAGGACGCGCTCGCCGTCCTGCGAGCCCACGACGAGACCGGCGAGTTGCGAGGCGCGGCTCTGCGGCCAGAAGCGGCCGTCGGCGACTCCGAGGTCGTCGACACGCTCGACGCGATACGCCCCCGGAACGTCTGTCGCCTCCGCTCCGGCCGGCGGGGCGCCGCGCACCAGGCGGATCACGGTCTCGAGCGGCTCGTTCCCGGCGCGCATGAGCGCCAGCGCGTCCTGGAGGCCGAGATCGCGAACCCACGTCTCGAAGATCCAGTCGGGGTACGACTCCTTCAGCGGGCCGTCGGGGAGTGAGTCGAGCAGGCCTCGCATCCCCTCGGTGAGACGACGCATGACGGCGTTCGTGAACGGGACGGCACGCTCGAGCTTCGCCCGTCGCACGAGCTCGACCGACTCGTTCGCGGCTGCGTGCGGCGGCGTGTCGGTGTAGCCGACCTGGTAGGCGCCGAGCCGCAGCGCTGCACGCACCGGCGGATCGAGCTTGCGTTCCGGGCCGCTTGCGGGGCGTGTCGATCGCATGATCGAGCGCGCGCCTGCGCGGGCCCGCTCCGGCCGGGAGCCGCTGTGCGAACGCGCGCTCACGCTCGTCGAGACCCTCGGCTGCGGTGCGGAAGACGCGATCGGCGTATGCGTCCTGCTCGAACACACGCAACAGCACCTCGTACGCGACACGCCGCGCGGGCGAGACCGCCATCAGCGCAGCCCGCGAAGGTACGCGTCGTAGGGCATGCGCCGGCCGCCCTCGGGCTGAACCTCGAGGAGCTCGAGCGCGCCGTCGCGGGCGCGCGCCCTCCAGATCACGAGCGGGCGCCCGTCGACGACGGCGCGCGCGCCGATGTGCGGCGACAGCGCGCGCACGTGGTTGACGATCTCCGACGCCGGCTGCGCCAGGTCGAGGTCGCGATCGGCGGCGGCGATCTTCTCGGCGTACGTCGCTCCCTCGCCGGGCTGCGGCCGGAAGTCGGGCTCGGGCAGCACATCGCCGATCAAACGCGCCGCGATCTCCGCCGCGCGCGCGTACACGAGGCCCGCGTCGTCGTCCGGCCCGACGTCGAATGCCTCCTGTGCGGCGATCGGTCCCGCGTCGAGCTCCGGCGTCGTCCGGTGGATCGTCACGCCGATGCGGGTGTCGCCTGCCATCAGCGCGCGCTCGATCGGCGCCGCGCCGCGCCAGCGCGGCAGCAGCGACGGATGCACGTTGAGCCAGAGCCCGCGGTCGAGCAGGGAGTCGGGGATCAGCAGCCCGTACGCCGCGACGACGACCGTGCCGGCCGGGATCTCGACGCTCTCGTCGAGCGTCGCGGGCGCTGCGACGGGAATCCCGAGCCGCTCCGCCGCCTCCTTGGCAGCCGTCGGCGCGAGCTTGCGGCCGCGGCCGCGCGGCTTGTCGGGGCGCGTGAGGAGCAGCGCGATCTCGTGCTCGGCGGCGAGGCGCTCGAGGATGTCGGCACCGAAGGGGGCGGTCGCTGCCACCGCGATCCGTGCCATGCCTCTGCTCCTAGCCGAGGACGATGCGCGGGCGCAGCTTGCCGAGCGCTTCACGGCGCGCTTCCGGCGTCGTGCGGTCGATCATCAGAACGCCGTCGAGATGATCCGTCTCGTGCTGAGCCGCGCGCGCGAAGACGTCTTCGAGCTCGAAGCGCACGTCCTCGCCGCTCTCGTCGCGGCCGACGAGTGTCACGTTCACCGAGCGCTCGACCGGGACGAGGATCCCCTGGATCGAGAGGCACCCCTCGTCGTCGACGTCTGTCTCCGCGCTCCGCTCGACGATCTCCGGGTTGACGACGGCGACAGGGTCGGTGTCCTCGCCGGCGTGGAAGACGAACAGTCGCTGCAGCACGCCGACCTGGGTGGCGGCGAGGCCGATGCCGCTCGCGTCCTGCATCAGGCGCTTCATCCGCTCGACGAGGCTCCGCAGCTCGTCGTCGAACTGCTCCACGGGACGCGCCTGCAGCTTCAGCGCGGCGTCGGGGTACTGCCGGATCTGCGCGAGCGCAAGCCGCCGCCGCGCCTCGCGCTCGGCGTCCAGCTCCTCGTTTCTCACCTGTCCATCGACGTCCGACATGCCATCGGCAGACTACCGACGGGATGGACGCGCGAGAGGTCAAGGAGATCATGAGCCCCCGGCGGGTTGACCCTCAGACGCCACCCAGATGTCTACAGGCTCTGCGGATCGACGTCGACGACGGCCGTGAGGCCGGCGCGGCGCATCGCGGGAGCGGCGGCCGAGAGCAGCGCCGCGGCGCGCGTCGCGAGCGCGCGCGGGCTCGACGTCTTGCCGACGAGCTGCGCGCGATGGCGGTTGCGCAGCCGCAGCAGCGGCGCGGGGCCGAGTAGCTCGGCGTCGCCGAGGGCTCGCTTGAGCTCTTCGAGCGCGCGCAGCGCGTCCGCCTCACCGGGGCCGGAGACGACGATGCGCACGAGATGGCGGAACGGCGGATAGCCGAGCGCGCGCCGCCGCTCGAGCTCGCTCGCGTTGAAGCCGGCGACGTCGTGGCGCGCGGCGTACGTGATCGCACGCGCGTCGGGCTGGAACGTCTGCACGATCACGCGCCCCGGCGCGTCGCGGCCGCTGCGCCCGGCGAGCTGCGTGATCAGCTGGAACGTCCGCTCCTCCGCGCGGAAGTCCGGCAGCCCGAGGCCCGTGTCCGCGTCGACGACCGCCGCGAGCTCGACCCCGGGGAAGTGATGCCCCTTCGCGACCATCTGCGTGCCGACGAGCACCGCGCGCGTGGCGCGCGAGAACCGTTCGAGCGCGTCACGGAGCTGCTCCGGCTTCTCGACCGCGTCGGCGTCCAGACGGATCCGCTCGAGCTCCGGCACGTGCTTCGCGAGCTCGCGCTCGAGCTTCTGCGTGCCGGCGCCGATGCGCGCGAGCTCCGCCGAACCGCACGCCGGGCACGTCTCGCCCAGCGTCTCGAGCGCTCCACAGTGATGACAGCGCAGCGAGCGGTCACCGTGCAGCGTCAACGCGACGTCGCAGTTCACGCATCGCCGCGTCACCCCGCAGGCGCGGCAGTGCACCGCCGGCGAGACGCCGCGGCGGTTCAGCAAGAGGATCGCCTTGCCGCCACGTTCCGCAATTCCGCCGAGCTCGGCGAGCAGCGGCGCCGAGAGCGGATAGCCCGCTTCGCGCCGCAGATCGACGATGCGCACCGACGGCATCGGCGCCGCGATGCGGCCGCCGAGCTGCAACCGCTCGAGTTTCTCCCACGACTCCGGGCGGGGTGTCGCCGAACCGAAGATCGCGACCGCGCCCTCGAGCGACGCACGCTTCGCCGCGACCGTGCGCGCGTCGTAGCGCGGATCCGACTCCTGCTTGTACGACGCGTCGTGCTCCTCGTCGACGCAGACGATGCCGAGCGACGGTACCGGCGCGAAGATCGCCGAGCGCGCCCCGACGACGACAGGCGCCTCGCCCGACGCGATGCGCTCGCGCTCGTCGCGCCGCTCCGCCTCCGTCAGCGCCGAGTGCAGCACGGCCACGCGATCGCCGAACCGCTCGCGGAAGCGTCCGAGCGTCTGCGGCGTGAGCGCGATCTCGGGGACGAGCACGATCGCGCCGCGTCCGCGCGCAAGCGCGGCCTCGCACGCGCGGATGTAGACCTCCGTCTTGCCGCTGCCGGTCGCGCCGTGCAGCAGCAGGTTCCCGCCGCCACCGTCGAGCAGCGCGTCGATGCGGCCGAGCACGCGCTCCTGCGGCTCCGACAACGTCTCCGGCGCGGCCTCCGCCGTCATCGCCCCGCCTGCAGCCGGCTCGCGACGTTCGCCGCGGCGCTTCGCGGTGTGCGGCGCGACGAGCGCCAGCGCGC
>ORMF010396465.1_pt1 | contig 10455 bp, 12 predicted proteins | sample 1779871 | NCBI WGS metagenome assembly ORMF01 (sample SAMEA104232316, study PRJEB22302) | groundwater metagenome | biome: forest; feature: aquifer; material: groundwater | place: USA | collected 2011-08-07 | depth 5.4 m
AAAGAGCAGATCGGTGTGATCCCGTACTTCTCGCTCGCCAAGGGGTTCCTCACCGGCAAGTACCGCTCGGAGGCGGACCTCTCGAAGAGCCCGCGCGGCCAGGGAGTGAAGCAGTATCTGAACGAGCGCGGCTTCCGGATCCTCGCGGCCCTGGAGCGCGTCGCCAAACAGTACGATACGAAAATGGGCAGCGTTGCTTTAGCCTGGCTGATGGCCCGCCCGAGTATCACAGCCCCCATCGCAAGCGCGACCAACCTGGACCAGATGGTCGACCTCATTGCGGCGGCCACACTGAATCTCGACCAGCAGTCGATCGAGCTGCTGAACCAAGCCAGCGCGCCCGAATAGCGGGATGGAGTAGTGCAGTAATGGAGTAATGGGGTAGGGGACGGGATGGCCCCATCACTCCATCACTCTCCCGGTCCAGCGGCTCGATCCGGGCAGGATAGTGCGAAATGTGCCATAGTGTGCATATCCCCCATCCGAAAACCGGCTGCCGATCGTGCGCGCCTTAATCCGCCTTCCAGCATCCGCAGTAAGGAGTTGTGCCATGCCTGATCTGTCCTGCGATGTGGACGGCTGCGACGAGTTCGCCGCTTACTATACTCCGACTCCTTTCCCCGAACCGCGCGGGAAGCGCCAGTGCGACGTGCACTTCGAGGAGCTGCGCAGTCACTCTCCGTGGGCCGCATCGTCTTACTATTTCATATCCACTACACCGAGATCTCCCATAACGGTCGACATGCCGTAGTCTCACGTGTTTTGCGCGGAGGTCGGTGGCTTCCCGTGGGTGTCGTGCTTTCGCGTCACCGACATGCTCAGCAGTGAGTTGGAGAGCGAGCGTATAAATAGCAGACAACCTGATTCAAGCGGAACTTTTCCATTTCACTCTCCGTCGTTTGCCCTGGGTCGAATCTCTGGCAATGCAAAGACCGCCCGACCCTGGAGGGGACCGATGATCAGGAAACTGAAATCCGGCGAATACCGGCTCTATTCGAGGAAGAAGAACCCAAAGACTGGGAAGCGAAGAAACCTGGGAACGTTCGGGTCATTGGAAGCCGCGAAAGAGCACGAGAGAGCGGTGCAGTTCTTCAAGCACAGGTAAAATGATTTGATCGAGCGCGTTTGGGAGCGTGGGGGCGAAGCTTTCCGGCAAGAACCGCTTACCCTCGGAGATGCCACACGTTCCGAATGCTTCGCCGCCACAACCGGTCGATTCCATTCCTCACTATTGTAATCTTGCGCGGGACGGGATTATGCGAGGAGTGTAGTCACGTGCGCGGACTAACATCGCGGGCCGAATCCACGACTACTGCGTGAGAATTCGGTGGGCCGGGCTCCTCCACCCGCAGCCTTTCGATCAGCTCCCGGGCCGTCTCCTCCGAGTCCCAGCAGTCGATGTGGACTTCCTTCTGTTCGAGGTCCTTGTAGACTGCGAAGAAGTGCAGTATCTCGGTCAGGAGATGATCGGAAACGTCGGCCAGGTGGTTCACGCCGTCGAACCGGGGATCGGTCGCGCAGACGCCCAGAACCTTGTCGTCCTCCCCCTTGTCGTCCGACATCTTCAGCAGGCCGACCGGGCGCGCCGTGAGCACGCACCCCGTGAAAGTGGGCTGCGAACAGAGGACCAGGATATCCAGCGGGTCGCCGTCAGGCGAGGCGGTACCGGGGATGAACCCATATTCGCAGGGGTAGTAGAGCGGCGAATAGAGGATGCGGTCCAGGCGGAAAGCAGACATGTTCAGATCGTATTCGATTTTGTTGCTGCTGCCCCGAGGAATTTCGACCACGACGTTTACTTCACGCGGCGCGCTATTGCCGATCGGCAGCTCGTGAAGGTTCATCTATTTCTTATCCGTTGATGATCTCCCCGCCGTTGGGGTGCAGGAACTGTCCGGTCATGTAAGACGAGTCGTTGGACGCGAGGAAGACGTAGCATGACGCCACCTCTTTCGGCTGGCCGGGCCGCTTCATGGGCGTGTCGCTCCCGAACTTCGCCACTTCGTCGGGAGGGAACGTCGATGGGATCAGCGGCGTCCAGATCGGTCCGGGCGCAACTCCGTTCACGCGTATACCGCGATCGACGAGCGCCTGCGACAGCGACCGGGTAAACGCCACCTCCGCTCCCTTGGTCGCCGAGTAGTCCAGCAGGTGGGCGCTCCCCCGGTATGCGGTAATCGAGGCCGTATTGATGATCGCGCTGCCCTCCTTCAAATGCGGCAGCGCGGCTTTCACCATAAAGAAGTACGCGAAGACATTTGTGCGGAAAGTCCGAAGGAGCTGCTCTTCGGTGATGTCCTCGATACTGTTCTGGAGGTGCTGTTCGGAGGCGTTGTTGACCAGGATGTCGATGTGGCCGAAATGCCCGATGACCTGTTCAACCGCATTCCGGCAGATCTCTTCCCGTCCAACGTCTCCGGCGATGTAGCGGCACGTGCGCCCCTCGTCCTCGACCAGGCGCCGCGTTTCTTCCGCATCGAAGTGCTCGCGCAGGTAGATGATCGCGACGTTGGCGCCCTCCCGCGCGAATGCAATCGCCACGGCGCGCCCGATGCCACTATCTCCACCTGTGATTATCGCGATCTTGTCCTGGAGCTTACCGCTGCCCCGGTGGGCGGGATCGCTGGGACGGGGCCGGGCGGTCATGAGGTATTCGAGACCTGGCCTTGTGTCCTGATGTTGGGCCGGCTGCAGTGTTTGCTGTTCCATGCTCGCCGTACCTCCGAGGTGTTAATTATTGCTTCGAGCGGGCGAGAGTGCAAGCGGCAGGTTTTCGATGATCGGGGCGTCGGACGGCTTTGGTTCGGAATACTGTTGGGCTTGCTGCTGCATCACCCACGCGAGCAGCACGGACGGGGCATCAAGGTACCGGGAAAGCTGGTTCACGGCCATCTCCTTCGCTTCTGCGTCACTGGCCGGTCCATCCGCGCCCGCAACTCCCTCCGGGAGATGAAATTTGTGCACCAGCCACAAAGCCCAGCGCATATAGTCGCACTTGATCACCGCTGTCCGTTCGGGCAGCTGTTCCCATTCTGTCTCCAGTTTTTGCAGCAGCATCTGGACGATGAGATCGGCATGATCGGCCCACTCCCCGGAGGATACGATCAGCTCGTTGTGCACCCGCCGTACTCCGTCCACACAACCCGCGACATCTTCGGCAATCCGTGCCTCATCGTCGCTCTCCCCCTCTCCGCGGAGAGTGACTGTGTCTCCGCTCGCCCCCACGCTGATTTCCAGCGAAGTCACGCGAGAGTCGCGCGCCAGGGCCAGATTAACCTTCGCCGTCAGCATGAAGTCGGCGAGGTCCATTTTCGCAGTCTCCGGGGACAGAGTCATCGATCCTCCAGGCTCAATGTTCCTGCGGTGCGATGTGTTGGGCCCACGCCGTTTTCGATCCGGAGACGTTCGCTGTATGGGGGCGGGCTGATTTGTTCGAAGAGGCCGGAACAGCGGATTTTGCGCTTACGCTCGATCCAATACCGTAACGTACGACACCGAGATTGATCACGAGACTGATGACCGTAGCGACAACGGCCGACATAACAATCGAGGAGATTGGCTGACGCTTCGCTTCTGTGCGAACGGGTTCATCGAGAGGATCAGGCTCCCAGATAAACGGGCCCGATTTGTCGCACGAGATCTTTGGTGTCACAACGGCGACGATTGGATCGGGCTTCGGAAGAAACGATGGTACGTCAGCGTCAGTCGGACTAAAATTCGAGATTTCATCAGGGAAAGGCGTGCCTGTAGAAACACCCTTCATCAACACCCCGAAATCGTATCGTCCGGCAAGCTGCCGAACCCGATCCTCGAGCAAGATGGGTTGGTCTGGGCTGAGAGCATCGTTGACCTGTGTTTGGGACGGCGGTCGAATGTCCCGGCGGAGCTTGCTCGATGGAATATTCAGCAGCGCGCCGAAATCGTAACCCTGGGCAAATTGGTGTAGCCGGTCTTCCAATCCCGAATGCGTGCCATTCGTGTGCGGTCTATTGGCCATCGTCTCACATTCCTTTTTTCTCGCCGGCGACCGTCAAACGAGCCGGTGTTAGCAATAAATGGAGAGACAAACTTAGCGAGCGGTGCACCAAAGTCCCATACTGGCCGCAATGGGATTCCGCTGATCCCTAGGACGCGAAAACAATGCAGCATGTTCCCAAAATCGGGTCGAACATGTCGGCGATTACGGAATCCATGAATATGAACATACAGTAGAATTACTCGTCATTAGGTTTAACTCAAGATGCCTCAAGCCGCATCCTCGCGCGGTTACCTCTGGGCTGCGTTTGTGTCTATTTGAGTGATTCGACTGTCGCAATTGTTTTCAGGGGAGGAGAGTTTCATGAATAGTCGCATTTTGCGAGTTGTCCTGGCAAGTTCGTGCATTGCTGCTCTCGCGTCATCCGCGATCGCGCAGGATCCGGGCCAGTTCGGGGGACAGGGCAGAGGGCGGCGCGGCGGGATGCGCGGCGGCTTCGGCGGTCCTGGCGGGCAGGGAGGTCCGGGCGGTGGAATGTTTGGCCGGGGCGGTCCGGGCGGATTTGGACAGGGCCAAAACGATCACAATCCGCTGGTGAGCCACGTCATGGAGCTGATCTATCGGCCGGACGTACGGACCGAGATTCACCTGACGCTCAAACAGAGGAATGCCCTCGATCAATACAGAGATCAGTCGCGGCAGGCGGTACAGGCGAAAATGCAGCAGATGTTTCAGGACCTGGGGCTTCGAAATCGGCCCAACAGGCAGACTGCAGCCCAGCCCGGCGATCCTGCCGCGCAAGCGGACCAGGCGGCTCAGCAGCAGCAGCAGCAGGTCTTCCAGCAGTTCCAGGACCAGCGGATGCAGCTTCAGAACCAGGTAAATAAAGGAGCATTCGAGCTGCTGAAGCCGGAGCAGGCCAAACGGCTCCACGAGCTCGATCTCCAGTGGCGGGGCGTACTCTCAAATGCGGATGCGAAAGTAGCCGAAGAGGTCCAGGTATCGCAGGAGCACCGCACGGCAGTCATGGCATTGGTGACGGATTACCAGGCCAAGGCCGGGGATGCCAGGCGGCAGGCATTCCAGAACATGCGCGGAAACCGTCAGGGGAACGCTGGCGGCTTGAATGCGAGTCAGCAAAACCCGTTCACTGCCGCGCAAAAGGCCGACGACATCGCTCGGAAGGAAGCCGAGGATAAGGCTCTTCCGATCCTCAGCGCGGAGGAGAAGTCTCGCTGGACGGCGGCTCACGGCAGGCCGTTCACGTTCCGCAAAGACATCTAGACCCTGAGAAACTGATTTGCGCGGACTTTGGAAAAGCGGTATAGGACCTGTACGACGTATGGGAGGACCTATACCGCTTTTATCATGGTCCGGGCGTTGGAGGGAGTAGCGCCTCGCAAATGGTCCATGTAATCAGCTCGACTGCACCGGGACTATTTCCCAACGACGAGTACCACGAACGATCCGGGCTCATACGTTCGTCTTCGCCGTGCGTTCGGATCGGTTCCGGGCGGTGGCGGCTGGAGCTTGGCCGTTACGAGGTAAATGTGATGCGTCCTCGGATCTAGCGCTATCGTGCGGGCGCCGGGTTCGGTTGTTACTGTTTCCAGTACGGCGAATTTGTCCGGCGACTGCTCTTTCACGATCGTGAGCGTACCGTCGCCATTGGAGCTGAACGCGAGCGATTCTTTCTCGTCGAACGCCGCCCCATCCGTCCCATCCCCGATATCGGGCGTGGCGATCACTTTGCCGGTTTCAGAATCGAGCACGATCATCTTCTTGTTGTGGCACGCGGAGAAGAGTCGATGGTGTTTTTGGTCGAGTGCCAGGCCGGTCGGTTGTTCACCGGGTGAAAGCGGCCAATGGTGTTTCGCTGTGAGGGTCTTGGAATCGAAGGCAATGACTTCATTCTTGTCCTCTACGTTTACAAAGATGGTTCCTTTACCGTCGGCTGCCGCGGCCTCGGGTTTGCCTCCCAGCGGAACGGATCCGGCAACCGTTCCCGCTGCGGCGTCGATTGCCGTCGTATCGCTGGAACCGGCGTTGAATGTAAACACGCGCTTGCTCGCCGGATCGTAGATAATCGCGTCGGGCCTGGAACCTACCTTGACGCGGCTCGTCTCCTTCAGCGTTTTCAGATCGAAGATGGTTACCGTACTATCACCGCCGTTGCTGATAAATCCGCGGCCGAGATCGGACACGATCGCAATGCCGTGAACGCCGGGGGTATTCGGGATGTCGCCTTCGATCTTATCCGTTTGCAGATTGACCACCATCACATGCCTCCCGCGCGACAGGTAGAGCCGACGTGCCGCGCTGTCCACGGTCAGGTAGTCCCATCCACCCTCACCGCCAACAGGGATTCGCTTGATTATATGAAACGGGGTGTCGGAACTAGCCATTGGGGCGCCAAAACATATTGTGGCCAGCATTGAAAGTGCGGCAAACATCTGGTTTCCCTCCCAGCTCCGATCGGCCGCGATTGATGTGCGGCCAGGTTGGTTATGTCGCTATGCCGACGGTGTGAAGCCCATCACGATGTCGAACTTCGCGGCCAGCTCACCGATCCGCGATTCCTTGACCGGTGCGAACGGGATGATAACCGATACCCGTTCTTTGGCATCGCGGATACCGCGGAGTACGCCATCCTGCTCGTTTCGAGATTCGCCCTTGACATAACATTGGGTGGTGAATTTATCGCGGCCCTTGATCTTGATAGCGAAATGGATATGCGGCGTCCGGCCGGGATAGGGGACCGGCTTGATCGTGCGGAAATAGTACTCACCGGTGGAACCCGTCATAAACCGGCCAAAGCCCTGGAAATGAGAATCTCGCGCGCCGCCGTTCTGGCTGTTAGCGCCCTGGGTGTGAAGATAGGAGCCCTTGCCGTCGACCTGCCAGATCTCGACCATGGCATTGCGAATGGGGTTGCCCTTCGAATCCAGGACACGCCCGGACAAATGAGTGACCTCGCCGATTGCCGGGGTTATGCTGTCATTGATCACCAGTAGATCGTTATCCGTGTCCAGCGGCAGCTTGTCCGGATAGAACGGCCCTTCGGTCTGTGCCGGAGTGCGCGTGAGCTCATCGGCGAATGCGCCCGCGGTCGTAAACATCAAGACGCCGGATGCCATGGCGGTCAGAAAGCCGCGCCGGCTGCTGGTACCATTTTCGCGGACGGTTGCACTGTCCATCTCTTTCATCGAAATGTCCTTTCAGGGTCGACTATGTAACAATACGGACGGGTCGGTTCGATTTTAGTATCAGAGGTTTTCTTCGTTAAACACCTTCAACATACCTTGTACTGCCGCGCGGTAAAACGGGCCCGCGCAAAACGAACCGATGCAGGTTGGAATGAACACATCGCAACCTTCGGATCCTACGTTCTTCTCGTCAGCGACGGAGTTCCGGAAATGGCTTGACGCAAACCACGGTTCTGCGGCCGAGCTTTGGGTCGGATTCCACAAAAAGGATTCCGGCAAAGCAAGCATTACCTGGCCGGAATCGGTGAACGAGGCTCTCTGCTTCGGCTGGATTGACGGCGTCCGAAAGAGCTTGAACGATACGAGCTACATGATCCGGTTTACTCCGAGAAAGCCGGGGAGTAAATGGAGCGCGGTGAACCTGAAAAAAGTCGAGGAGCTCAAACGAAACGGCAAAATGCAGCCGGCCGGACTTGAAGCAGTCGGGCGTTGGGACGCTTCATAATCGGGCAGATACTCTTACGAGCGGGAGCCGCGAGAGCTGGACCAGGAATACGAGCGAATTCTCAAGAAGTATGAAGCGGCCTGGGATTTCTTTCAAGCCAGCCGCCGGGGTATCGACGATTGGCCGCGCACTTCGTGATGAGCGCGAAAAAGGAAGACACGCGCTCACGAAGGCTGGCGAGACTGATCGATGACTCGTCGCACGGAAGAAGGATAGGTCTGCTTTCGCGCCAGGGTGAAAAGACATGAGGATCTGGATTCCTGTAATTGACCTGATTCAATCTGGAGGATTTCAGCGACGATGAAACGAGTTACTATTTTGGCTGCTCTTCTCGTGGCCTGCGGCCTATTTGGAATAGAGTTGGGAGCAATATCGCAAGGTGGTTTTGTCAAGCTCTTCCCAAAGGACGGAATCCCCAAGGGCTGGACCGTCACGGAGTGGAACGACCTGGCGAAGAAGGCGCCGCCGGATGTTCAGTGGACAGTCAAGGAGGGCGTACTCCATTCCGGGGAAAAGCGCGGCACTTGGCTCATCAGCGAGAAGGAGTATGGCGATTTTATCCTGGAGGCCGAGATCAAGCTGACGGAGCGCGGCAACAGCGGCATCGCCCTCCGCGCGCCCATGTTCGGCGACCCCGCATTCGATGGGATGGAGCTCCAGTGCGCCGACTTTCGATACAACATGGACGCCAAGCCGTCGGAGCTGACGGGAGGCATCTATCGCGCTATCGCCCCCACCAAACAGGTTTACAAACCTATCGAGTGGAACAAGTGCCACATAGAGCTGCGCGGGACCAAGCTGAAGGTGATCCTAAACGATGAGCTGATCCAGGACGTCGATTTGTCGAAATTCGACCAGCCGACCAAGCGACACGACGGCACGGACGCCCCACCCCTAAAGGACCGGCCGCTTCGCGGACAGATCGGCTTCCAACACCTCAGCCGGGACAATGAGCCCGTCCTCATTCGCAACGCGCGGATCAAGGATCTGAAGTAAGAGACTATTCGCACCGGATACCTCGGTCTTCACATGACCGCAGGCTTAGTCACAGCTTCTTTTTGACCACGGCTTGCCTGTTCATGTCGAACATAAGATAGATGTCGTCTTTCGGCTCAGGCCGCCAACTGTTCCGCACGAAACGAAGGGTTTTTCCCGATGCCACGGGCTTGCAGGGGCCGCTATAGTAAACAATATGCTTGTCCAGGTTCACGTTCTTGGCGAACATACCGCGATTATTCGTCTTCGGAAGCGGTTTGGGAGCGAGCGGCGATCGTACACCCTTGCTTTTGAACACGACCTCGACCACGGAACGACCAAGCGGTCCTCTCCATGAAGACCCAGTATGGAGGACGTATTTCGCAAGGTGGACCCCTACGGGAAAATGCGCAATGCTGCCTCCCAGCGGCACGGTATACCGGTCGCGGACTTCGAGCGTTCGATTTGCCCGGAACTGGACCATTTTTATGTGCCAGACGCTTCCCTCCTCTGCCGCCTTGATGACCGACGTCTTCACTTTCTTGCCGTTCACCCAGGAATCAAACCGCATAAATGTGCCCGTCGGCGCCTTATGAATGACTTTGCCGTCGGGGCCGACGTCCTCGCCGATTTCGCCACCCTCATCCGGAAACCCCATCCGCACTTTTCTCACGGGACCGCTGTTCTCGAAGGTGAACCGGCAGTCGACGGTCACATATTTGTCCCCGATCACCATGGAAACGAATTCGCTCTTCATCGAGATCGTGGTGTTTCCGTTGAGCGGTTTTGGCGTGCCGCCATACGTCAGCTCCGTGTCGTTCGCCCATGCCAACGTCGGCAGAAGTAAGATGACCAGGATTAATAGAGTGCTTAGTTTCATCGGATTGATGACTCCTTTGAGGCAGCTCATGACCCATCCGGGTCAATGTACGTCTTCCAGCTGTCCAGAGCGTGATTCGCAGGCGCTATCGTCCGTCCGGATCGATCCCGTTGTTCCACGCTGCATCCGAAGCTGGCCTCGTAACTGGATTCGAGGGCAGGAGTTCGATATTCTGAGTCTCGTCATATGGTACGACATACGCTGTGGGCGGCCGATGGTTTATCCACAGGTCAATTCCCTTCATCGGATCGAACAGCTGGGATTCGTAATTGGTCGGAACCCCGCCCACAACGGTCCCCACGTTCAGGTGCTCAGCCCATAGTCGCATGCGAAGTCTGTGCGGCATCCTGATTTTGCTGCCATCCCCCTTGTCGCAAATGCCCACAGCGACTTCACTGTCGTGCGTCCAGCTCCGTCGGTTGGTGTTTGCGGAGCCGATCACTGCGAACTGGTCATCGAAAATCCACGTCTTGGCGTGAATATATGAGTGGCCGCCGCCCACCGGTCCGCGGAAGAATACGTGCACCTTACCCGGGCCGGCCGCCTTTAGGGCGGTTATCAGCAGATTCCTGCGGTAGTTAACCTGGTTGGGGAGCTGCGGCGGACCCATATCCGTTATGCTTCCGTGCGGTATCAGCACGATCAGGTGCTTGAAGTTCGGGTCGGCCAGGCGCGCCATTAGGGCAGCGCGGACGTTAAGCACGTTCGGGTTTTTGGGATCAACAGTATCCACAAAGTACTGATCTTCCACATATATGAAACTCTTCGCCTTATTGATGCCGTGGAGAATGATTTTTGCGGCCGTCTGCTCTCCATTCGGCGCGAAAGAGTAGGGCGTGTTATTGGCCAAAGGTGAGAGGTCAGCCCATTTGTGTGCCGATCCGTTTCCAAATGTCCTTCCCACTTGCACCGA
>ORMF011642735.1_pt1 | contig 10453 bp, 10 predicted proteins | sample 1779871 | NCBI WGS metagenome assembly ORMF01 (sample SAMEA104232316, study PRJEB22302) | groundwater metagenome | biome: forest; feature: aquifer; material: groundwater | place: USA | collected 2011-08-07 | depth 5.4 m
CAGCTACTTGAAGAACTAATGTCTATAATCGATTCTTCTCCCAGATAATACGAAGTCCCTCAAGGGTGAGATTTGGGTTAACATGGGTAAATGATTCAGTTTGCGATGCGACGAGTTCACTAAAGCCCCCTGTTCCGATGACGATTGTCTCCTCAATACCGAGTTCATGCTCTATCTTTTCGACCATTCCGTCAATCATACTTGAGAATCCATAGATGAGACCACTCTGTACGGAATCCTGAGTATTTTTGCCTATGACGTATTGCGGAAAACGAAGCGGTACCTTTGTTAAAAGCGATGCTTTGGCAATAAGTGCATCATACGAGATACCGATACCTGGGCTTATCGCGCCACCTAAAAAGGCACCGTCTTCGTCAATGACTTCATAGGTCACTGCAGTCCCTAAGTCAACAACGATAGATGGACCACCATACAGATCAAAAGCTGCCGTTGCATTCGCCAGTCTATCTGCGCCAAGCGTCGCCGGATTATCTATTTCATAAGTAAGACCGGTTCGGAGTTGATACGAAACAAATAAGGGAAGCGTACCAAAAAGTTGTCTGGTAAGCTGGTCAAAAACGCTGTTGAGCGACGGGACGACTGAGGAAATTGCGACGCCATCGACACCAGTACTTGGTACTTCCCGCTCGACGAGTTTTGTGAACTGTTTCGTGTAATGCTCTACCGTTGCATCCTTCATCGTTGGGAATCGCTGGTGAGCCTTTAAACCCTTTTCATCAAAGAATCCTAAAACGACGTTTGAGTTGCCAATATCGATCGTTACTAACATACTGGGTAGTATACCAGACAGAGCAGGTTTAACGAAGATCGAGGGTTTCCCCATTGAAGGTGAGATTCTTCGGTTTGATTACGACCTGTTTTTTACCTTTTTCTACATACCCTGCATCGATGCCAACAAATCCCATGGTTTTTACTGTCCTGAAGGCTTTTTTGATATCTTTCTCAGGGATAAAGAGTGCGTAATCCATGCCCATATTGAACTCATCATACATGTCATAGTCAGTTAAGTTCGCCTGTTTTTGTATGAACTGAAAAAGTTCTTGGGGGGGAAGTAGTTTTTCTATAACATACGTAAAAGGCTGTCGGGCACGCATGATTTTTCGATGTCCGTGACCGGTAATATTAGCGATATAGTGAATAGCAACATTGCTGTCAAGAAGTTTCTGAATAACCTTTGTGTAGATATGAGTTTTTGTTAAAAGGGCTTCTCCGTACATGGTGCCGTCTGCCAGTTTTGTTGCATATCCTTTCGGAAGTTTTTTCGCTATTGCTCGGGCGAGTGACAAACCATTTGCATTGATGCCATTACTCTGAAGAAGCATGATTCGATCACCTGGGGTAAGATCGCTGTCTTTAATGAGTCGTTTTTTTGTCGGAATGACGCCGACAGCAGACCCACCCAGAGCAACGGTGTTTTCTTCTATAATGCCTTTAAGGGTTGGTGTCTCTCCTCCGCCCCAACTGGCACCGGCAAGGGTACAAGCATCGGTCCAGCCGGTAATCAGATCTTTCATCCGCTGTGTGTCTTGTAACCAATCGTTGTTTTGGATTGCCCAGTACGCGTGGACAGTAAGTGGTTGTGCTCCTACAGTTGTGAGATCATTAACAATAGTCGCTACTGTATCGTGACCGATAACATCGTAGTACGTTTTACCGGTTATCGTTCGCATACCATCTGCGACAAGATTTTTTGTTCCCAGCCCCTCAATTACTGTTGCCATCAAAGGGGCATGGTTATCCCGAGCGGAGCCGAGGGACCAGACGTAGGCTGATTCACCACGACTCTCCGTAACTTCTGAAAAGCCGTGGGGGATGAGGTTTTTTCCTGTCTTCGCTGCGCTTGTCTGCGCGAGTTTTTTGATCGGGTCTTTAGTGTCGTAGTTGTCGCCGACTTGTGCGTAGGTGATTTTTTTCTTCATGATGTTAGGTAAGACTGAAAGATACCGCTCAGCTGTTTTTGTCTTTCTTCGATCGTTCCGTGAATTATTTCATACGGTAAATGATGCTCTTTATAGAAAGCCAGTAACATTTCATGAATCGTATCTCGTGTTTCTTTCGTTTCTTGACGAACTTCATCATTGAAGAAAGGAACATCAGTGGGATTAAGAAGAAGAAACTTTGAATAGGTTGGAATATAGTCTTTTACCCTTTCGTAAAGCATCGCTGCTCCCTTTTCATCTCCGGCGACTTTTGTGTAAAACATTACTTCAAGCGCGGATGTGTCTGTTACAATAAGACGTGGATTTTTTTCCACTGCGAGTTGTTCATTCTGTAACACCCGTTCAAGAATTCTTTCCTGAACAGAGAGCGTAAAAGGTTCTGAAGGAGCTTGTTCTGAGAGGATTTGCCGTGCACCTTCATGAACAAAGGCGATATCACGATTGTCTCTATATGCTTTCTCTAGGAGTATCAGAAGCGTTGTTTTTCCGGTTGAGCTGGCCCCAACGAGCGCGAGTTTTTTTATCATAGATTGTTGAGAATAAATTGGAGTCTGTCCTCAATTGACATAACCGGAACCTTCACAATTGTATGACCTAGCTCTCTATATGCTTGTTCATTGAATCGATCCATCTTTGCTATTTCTTCTTCAGGTTCTGGGCGAAAATCTTCCTTGATTAACGGAAGTCTTTCAAAAAGGAAAACCTTTTTATACGAAGAAGCCTCAAGTTCTTTCTGTAAGTAGTCATCAATAGGAAGATTATAGAGACGATAAAATGCAACGGTATCCGGAATGCCTCTATCAATAAAGGCTACTTCCTCGGGGTTGAGGAGGCTCTCATAGAAAAGTTTTATCTGCAAAATAGTTTTTTGAAAGATTTGTTCATTGCTTCTAATTTGCTCTATCGTATAGCCTTTCTCGAATTGTTGCTTAACAAATTCTGTGGCCGACTCATGAACGACACGGTAACCCTTTTTCTCAAGAAGGTTAATAATTGTTGTCTTTCCCGAACTCGCTACACCTGAGAAAGCATACCAGTTATTTTTTTGTTTCATATTAACTTTGTGATACAAAGGTTATTATACGCTGAAAGAATGGCAGTCCGTGTGGAAAAGAAAAGGTTTCTCTTCGCCAGTTTGGATGCTGCGTTGTATCAACAAACTTTTCCGGATGAGGCATCAAGCCAAAAATTCTTCCTGTCTTATCGGATAGGCCGGCAATTGCATGCATCGCCCCATTTGGATTATCCGGGTATTTGGAGGTGATTGTACCATGTTTATCGACGTAGCGAAATGCTACGAGACCATCGTCTTCAATTTTCTTCAGCGTTGCTTCATCGGTAAAGAGTTTCCCTTCCCCATGGTTCACCGATACATCCATGATGTAATCAAGGTCATTGAAATACGTTGCTTTACTTTTTTCAGCTTTTATTTTTATCCAACGGCACTCAAAGTGTCCGGAGTCATTGTTAGTGAGCGTTGCCCGCATTTTTCCAAGCGTTGTGAAGGGAAGAAGCCCTGTTCGAATCAGTGTTTGAAAGCCATTACAGACACCGAGAACATAGCCCTTCCTGTCTATAAATGTTTGTAAATCATCTTTAAAGAAGCTAATCAACTCAACCGCTAATACTTTTCCTGATGCCAGATCGTCACCGTAGGAGAATCCTCCGGGAAGCGCTAAAATCTGAAAATCAGAAAGTTTTCTCTCTTTTTTTCGTAACTGATTTATGTGAACATATTCGGCTGATCCTCCTGCTTTTTCAAAGGCATAAAAAAGTTCTCGGTCACAGTTGGTCCCGTCACTCCTGAGAATACAGACGTTAGGTTTTGTTTTCATAGCTGTCGATAATTACGCAAAGTATTTTTTCATCGGTTTTTGCCAGGCTTTTTTCAGAGAAGGAAGAGAGCTGTCGGTCAGACATTTTTTCTTGGCAAAAACTTGTATTTTTGGCAGTCTTTGGGTCTTTCCGATAATTGCATGGGGAACATTTTTTAAGAGTTGCTGTGCTTTTTCCATGGTTTCTACCTCGACCAGGAAGGTTCCGGCAGTTTCATTAAAGAAAATAAAGTCCGGTCGATCAGCTGAGATGTTTGCCAGATTAATAACTGCTCCGAACCCCGCGCCAAAACACATCTCTGCCAGAGCTGAAGCGATTCCCCCTTCCGAGATGTCATGGACCGAGAGAATTGTACCGTCCTGCACTCCTTTGGTAATCGTCGTGAGCGTTTTCGGAAGAGTCGTAAGGTCCACACGAGGAATAGCAGTCGAAGCAGCCCCTGTTATATCAAAATAGGTTGTCCCACCAAGATTTTTTGTGTCAGGTCTCCCAACCAAAGCGAGGACGGAGTCAGTTTTTTTCAGATCACTGCTCGCAGTTTTTGTGACATCGGCTATTTTCCCAAATACAGAGATCAAGAGGACCGGTGGAATCTTTAATACCTTGCCATCTTTGTAACGGTAGGTGCTTGAAAGACTGTCTTTTCCTGAGACGAATGGCATAAGGAGTAGTTGAGACATTTTTACACATGCATCGACAGCTTTATCTAAATCTGCAAGAGATGCTTCATCAGGAAACGGCCAAATAAAATTGTCAATAAACGCAGCATATTTGAGGTCTCCCCCTACTGCAACATAGTTGGCCACCGCTTCGGTAATTGCCCAGAGAGAGCCCTGGTAGGGATCAAGCTGCATTAGGACAGGATTGAGTCCATGAGTTGTCGCGATGCCATACGGTTTATGAAGAAACGGTTTTACGATTGTCCCATCATTGGGTGCGTCAAAATTCACACCGCCAAACGGATGAAGAGCATTTGATCCCATGACATTGTGGTCATAGAGTCTGACAATTGGTTCTTTTGAACAGACATTTCCATGACTGAGAATTTGTTTCCAGACTGCCTCGTAATCCTTAGGGTTTGGAGGGAGTTTTAGTTTTTGTCGTGCCGCATCACTGGGTGTCGTTTTTCCTACCATATGTCTTTGAGGAAGACCGTCATGAAGGAATGTCATATCGAGAGTACAGACAAGATTCTTTTTATAGAAAACATCAAGTCGTTTCGTTTTCGTAAACTCGCCGATAAGAGTCGCTTCGACATTGTAACGATTGCAGATCGCAAGGACTTTTTTTTGATCCGTAGGAGCTACGGCGATTACCATTCTCTCTTGAGACTCGGAAAGAAAAATTTCCCAGGGGGAAAGCCCGGTATATTTTAACGGAACTTTTTCAAGGAAGACTTTGACTCCCGTATCCTTCCCCATCTCCCCGATTGCTGAAGAATAGCCACCGGCTCCGCAGTCGGTAATGGCACGGATAAAGCCTGCTTTTTGTAGTTCTTCAATTGCATCGATGACTCGTTTTTCCTCTATCGCATTACCTATTTGGACAGCAGAGCCTGAGACGGTCATCGTTCGATCGGTCATCTCGCCACTGGAGAAAGTAGCGCCATGAATACCATCTCTCCCTGTTCGCCCTCCGAGAGTTATTGCCAAATCACCTGGTTTCGCTTGGCCTTTTTGGGCTTTTGATTTTTGTATAATGCCATATGCGCCGACTGCTATGGTTGGTTTTGCCCGAAAATCCTTATGGAAATGGAGAGAACCGTTATTTGTTGGAATGCCGACGCGGTTACCGTAATCCCGAACTCCGGAAACGACTCGCTTAAGGAGGTACTCCGGAGGCAAACAGCCTGGAGGAAGCTCTTTCTTCGAAAGTGTAGGTGGAGCAAAACAGAAGATATCTGTCGAGATAAGTACTTTTGCTCCCTGCCCCGTACCAAGAACATCGCGAAAAACGCCACCACTACCTGTCATCGCTCCGCCATACGGCTCAATGGCAGAAGGGCTGTTATGGGTCTCTACTTTTCCACAGATGCCGTACCCGTCAAAAAAATCAATGACCCCCGAGTTATCGGAAAAAGCAGAAACGATAAGATTATCATGGCCCCGAGCGGTTTCCATAATTCGCTTAATGAGCGGTTTTTTCTTTTTTCCATCAATGGTTAAATCCGCTTTAAATGTCTTATGGACACAATGCTCACTCCATGTTTGCGCGAGAATTTCTATTTCGCAGTCTGTCGGATCGCGTTTGATTTTCTGAAAGTATTTCTGAATGACTTTCATCTCTTCAAGATTGAGGAACAATTTGTCTCTGGAAAGCATCATTAGCTCCTCATCATTCTTTGAACGAATGTCGATTATTGCAACGGGGCCGACAGAGCCTGTGATTTTAAGAGTTTTGGGTTCCTTCTCGACGATATGCTCGGTAATTGCATTATAAAGATTAAGTTTCTTAATCAGATCAGTAAGGTGTTCGGGGGAAACATTTCCATAAAAAGCATATTCATGGCTTGAGTCAGCGGCTTGTAGAGGGAGTCCCAAATCTTTTGCCGATTTGATAATTGAACCGACTTCAGGATTCATGACCCCGGGCTTATAGGCGATTTCGATAACATGCTTCGGTGTTTCTCGTCCTGAGAAAGCAGGCTCATTTATTCGATACTCTTGATTAATTTCTTCACAGAACGCAATTTCTGCTAATGTTTTTGCTTGTTGTTCATTGAGTCCCTCCACTCGATAGACTTTTGCCGTTCTGATTTTGGTAATGCCATTTTTTCCTACTTGTTTGATTTCATGAAAAAGACTATCTCCTGACAGATCGGGTCCTTTCATTGTTCGGACACGAATAGTATGAATCATATGGTTCTTTCGATTTCTCGCCATCCTATATCTGATCGATACTGTAGATTGTTTCCTTCTATAAAAACATGTGACATAGCAGCATATGCTCGTTCTCGTGCCTGCTGGATAGTAGCACCTTCACCGACTAAATGGAAGACTCGGCCGCCCGAAACGACATACATCTTGCCTGTTTTTTTCATACCGGCACCGAAGACGGAAACACCGGGTAGTTTCATCACGGTTTCCAATCCAAAGATCTTTTTGTTTTTCACTGCTGTGTAATCGGTTGGATATCCGCGAGCACACCCGGCGATAGAAAGGCGTATTTTGTTATCTGCTGCAATCCGTGTTTTATGAAGCACTTGGTGAGTAGCGCTCAGGACGAGCTCAAGGTAATCATTTTTTATTCCAGTCAGGATAACTTCTGCTTCCGGTTCGCCCCAACGTGCATTGAACTCGACAAGTTGTATACCTTTATTCGTGACCATACCGCCGACATAGAGAATCCCGGTATACGGTCTTTTTTCTTCACGCATACCCCGCATAAAAGGAAGAAGAATCGTTTTTTCAATATCTTTTATTCTTTTTGGTGTTAAAACTCCAGTCGGCGAAACGCAACCCATGCCGCCCGTGTTTAGCCCCTGATCACCATCGAGAGCCCGCTTATGATCCTGCGCGTTACCAAGTATTCGGTAGGTTTTTCCATCGCAGATTGCAAAGAGTGAAAACTCCTCTCCTACCATACATTCCTCGATTAGAAATGCTTTTCCGGCATCTCCGAAGCCTTGCATTTGAGATACGGCATCGATAGCCTCGATCTTATTTCCTGCATAGAGAGCCCCCTTTCCCAGAGCCAGCCCGGATGCTTTCACAAAATATGGTCTATCTGGTAATTTTTTAAGATAGGCTACGGCATCTTTTTGAGAGGTGAACACTTTGTATTCAGGCATTGGGAGGTGATATTTCTTCATGAACTCACGAGACCAGGCCTTACTCCATTCGATTTCTGCTGCCTTTTTTGTCGGTCCGAAGGTTTGAATACCATGGCGTTCAAGTAAGTCGACAGCTCCTAATGAAAGGGGATCATCCATCGCCACATCGACTAAATCTACTTTTTCTCGTTTTGCGAACACTAGTATTTTTTCAAGATCAAGTTGATGGATCTCAGGAAGTGTTTTTATTTTTGGAGTAGTTGCTGTCATGAAGTCATTGCCGGGAGCGACAAAAACGACCTCAACGTTTTTGTTTTTACTATATGTTTCTGCAAGGACATGTTCGCGTCCCCCAGCGCCGACGATAAGTATTTTCATATTTGAATTATGAATTATGAATTATGAATTATGGTTTTAGATTTTTTAATTAAACCATTTGTTATTTTATTTAAGACAATTGTCTGTTCAGCAAGTTTATTAAATTCCTCACGAGTTGTATAGCCTAAATCCCTTGCAATGACTAACTGATTTTGTACTTCAGTTAATGATCCGAGCGCCATTGAGTAAAATTGTGATTTTTCTTTATATGATTTTCTACTGAACCCTTCAGCTATGTTTGATGTAAACGAAACAATTGCCCTTCTTATCTGATTTGTGAGACCAAATAATTCTTCTTTTGGAAAGCCCTTGGTGGCAATATAAATATCAAGAACGAGTTGGTGACCAAATTTCCAGGCATTTAAATCTGTAAATGATTTTATTTTACTTGATTCATTATTCATGCTTCATGATTCACTATTGCACAGCTTTTGCAACGCGTCTACGTAAGCTCTATTTTCTTTCTGTTTTAGTCTGGTATAGAGCGAATCGATTGTATCACCAAGACGAACCTTTTCAAAACAGCGAGTAAGAACCGGTCCGAAATCAAACTCTGAAGAGAGGAAATGAACCGTAGATGATGCATACGTTGCATGCTTATCGAGGACATTTTTTATAGCACTATCGGTAAACATACCTTTATTCCAGAGAGCTTTCGTACCGTCAGGATTTTCTACTGTACCACTCATGGTTTCGGGAATCGCTCCCGGATGCATATTAAGAATGCGATTGGTAAAAGCTGTTAAAACTGCATCGGTGATGATCTGTTTCCATCCTGCCAAACAGACAAAATCAGGTTGGTGTTTTTCTAAAAGAGGAAGTAAGGATTCTTTTTGAGGAATAATGGCTGTCGGTAAATGATGTTCTGTTGCTCGTTTCAGTCCTTTTGCATCTTCGGTATCGCTGATGACAATACTGATTTGTGCAGAAAGAGCTCCCTGCTTGGTAGCATCAATAATTGCTTGCAAGTTTGTGCCGCTTCCGGCATTAGAGATGAGCACTGCGAGTTTTTTCATTTCTCATACGTGGTTTGGACATGAAGTCAAAGGTGAAACGAATCTCATCCTTATGTGCTCCGATATCGATTGGGTAATTTCCCGTAAAACAGGAAGTACAAAACATACTTTCAGGAAGCCCTGTAGCTTTAATCATCCCTTTATATGAGAGAAAATGAAGTGAATCGGCTCCGATAAATGTTTCTACGTCCCTCATCGGCATATTTGCGGCAATGAGTTCTTCTTGGGTTGGTGTGTTAATACCATAGAAATCCGGGAACTGTACCGGGGGACAGCTACTCATAAGATGGACTTCTCTTGCTCCGGCATCTCGTAACAGTTTCACCAATTTTTTTGCTGTTGTACCACGGACGATAGAGTCATCAATGACAATGACTCGTTTTCCTTTAATGCTTTCAGGAATAGGATTTAGTTTCATTTGAACACCTCTGTCGCGGAGTCTTTGATCAGGCATGATAAACGTTCTGCCGATGTAACGATTTTTTACGAGACCGAAGTCAAAAGGAATTTTTTTTACTTCCGCATACCCCATCGCAGCTGGGATAGCAGAGTCTGGGACAGGGATGACAACATCAGCTTTTACATGTGTCTCTTTTGCCAAAATTCTGCCTAAATTCTTGCGGACCTCAGAGACACGCTTTCCAAGCAAGATACTGTCCGGTCGGGCAAAGTAAACGAACTCAAAGATATCCAGCTTCTGATTTGGCTTAACTAACTGATACGAGTGGAGACCCGTTTTGTCCGCAATGACCATCTCACCCGGTTTTATATCTCGGACAAATGTTGCATTTACCGTATCCAGAGCGCATGTTTCGGATGAAAACACGAAACCCGTATGATTGAGTTTTCCGATAGAGAACGGACGAATGCCATAAGGGTCCCGAATAGCAGCAATCTTATCTTTGGTAATGACTAAAAGACAAAAAGCCCCTGTAAACAGGGGATATGCTTTTTCTATCGCCTTCTCTAAAGTCATACCTTGAGAAAGTAAATACGAAAGTGTTTTATGCATCATCTCAGAATCATTCAGGTTTTTAACCGATATATCTTTTGAGATGAGGAATGCGCGAAGTTTTTCAACACTTGGCAGATTGCCGTTATGGGCAAGAGCGAGGGTCATCTCCTTATCAATAATTGGCTGAATATGGCTATCCGTGGAGCCACCGGATGTCGAGTAGCGGTTATGCCCTATGGCTAAATCTCCGTGGAGTTTCTTAAAGTCATGCTCGTTATATACCTGTGCGACGAGCCCCATGGCTTTATGAAGAGAAATTTGGTTACCATTAGAGGAAGCAATACCTGAAGATTCTTGTCCGCGGTGTTGAAGCGCGTAGAGGCCAAAGTACGTTAGACGCGCAGCATCAAGTCCTTTTCCATACACTCCAAAAACAGCACACTTCTCACGCATACATTCAATTCACTGATTTTAAGGCTTTCTGGATTCTTTGTTCTATTGGGGTATCTGTTTTTATTGTAGCAAGTTTTTTGCC
>ORMF012151345.1_pt1 | contig 10453 bp, 8 predicted proteins | sample 1779871 | NCBI WGS metagenome assembly ORMF01 (sample SAMEA104232316, study PRJEB22302) | groundwater metagenome | biome: forest; feature: aquifer; material: groundwater | place: USA | collected 2011-08-07 | depth 5.4 m
TATACTTAAAGTATGTTAAATTTATGCCGTGAAATTTTTATAATTGAGTGTGGAACAATGCTGTACAATACCTAAATCTCAAAGCGTATGAGTATAAGTGGAGGATTTTATGTCTGGAATAAATAAGTATGATATATGTATAATTGGTGCAGGTCCGGGAGGATATGTTGCAGCTATACATGCTGGAAGAAGTGGAAAAAAAGTACTGCTTGTAGAAAAATCAAATTTTGGCGGAACTTGCCTTAATGTTGGATGTATTCCAACAAAAACACTTCTTGCATCTGCTGAAACGCTTCATTCTGTCCGAAATTCAGGACTTTTTGGTGTAGAAATTAGTGGCGAGATTACTGTTAATTGGCAGACAATGCAAAATAGAAAACAGGTTGTTATAGAAAAATTAAGGGCAGGAATTGCTGGTTTGCTTAAAAATGCCAATGTTACAGTAATTAATGGCGAAGTATCCTTTTTAGATAAACAAAAAATTGAGGTTATCTTTAATGATGGAAGCAAAGAAGAAATATTTTCAGAAAAATTTATTATAGCAACTGGTTCTGCTCCTTCAGTTCCATCTTTTATTCCTAAATCGCCTAGAATACTTGATTCAACTTCATTGTTGAACATTCAAACAATACCGAAATCATTATTAGTTCTTGGTGGAGGCGTAATAGGGTGTGAGTTTGCTTCGTTGTTTGCTGAACTTGGGACAGAAGTGACAATTGTTGAAATGATGCCGTCCATTTTGCCTGAACAAGATGAGGAAATTTCATCCCAGCTGGGAAGAGAGTTCAAGAAAAGGAAAATTAAACTTTTTACTGGTAAGCCGCTGGAAAACATCAAGCTTACAGATGAAATTGTGTCAGGCACAATAGGTGGGAAAGAAATCTCGGCAGAGTATTTACTGGTCTCGATAGGTAGAATTCCAGTTTCTTCAGTTTTAAATCTTGATAAGTGCGGTGTCTCATATGACAAAAGAGGCTTTATTCCTGTTAATAATAAGTGCGAAACAAATGTGAATGGCATATATGCTGTAGGTGATGTTACAGGAAGAATTCAACTCGCGCATATGGCAAGCGCAATGGGGGCAGCTGCTGCTGAAAATGCTGTAGGTGATCATGTTGTAGAATTTAGTGATAAAAATGTCCCAAGCTGCATTTTTACTTCGCCTGAAATAGGCAGCGTAGGCATGACTGAACAAGCCTGCAATAAGCTTGGTGTGAATATAAAAATAGGTAAATTTCCATTCTCAGCTTTGGGGAAATCGATGGCAATTAATGAAACTACAGGCTTTTGCAAGATTATTGTAGATGCTGCAACTGATAAGGTAGTTGGCGTACATATTATTGGGCCCCATGCCACTGATTTAATCTCTGAAGCTGTAACCGCTGTTGAGCTTGGAGCCACTGCAGAGCAGATTGGTAATGCTGTTCATGCACACCCTACTTTAGGTGAAGCAATGATGGAAGCAGCTCATGCAGTTCATGAAAAATGTGCGCATATGCCTATTTTGAAGAAGAAAATTTAGTCATAGTATATCAATTAATTAGTTATAGGAAATGGATTGAGATTAGTCACGATTTGTACCTGTATTCACATTAGCTTGTAGATGTAGGTTCTTAGTTTTATCAGGTAATGGTGAATGAATGCATGTATTTTGTTGCCATGATTTATGGCAATTGAAAGTTCTTCTTGAAACTGTTTTTCAAAATTACATTCACTGATAGTGCCTTCTGTCCTCCTAAAGCATGAAAGATACTCTCTTACATGGGTTGCTCTTGAGCATTCAGCCATTTTTAGCCATAACTCGTAATCCCATGCGGCTTTGTATTTCTTATCTAATGCCCATGGAATTTGTTTTAAGAAATCAGTTCTCCAAAATACAGACGGCTGATTGATATAATTTTCGAACAAAAGAACATTTTTTGAGTAGAAAAAACCTATAATATTTTTATATATAGTTATAGGTTTTCGTATTTCAGCCCCGTCAGAATCTATTATTTTACATCTTCCGTAAAGCCAATTTGTATTTTTATTCTTTTCAAATTGAGTTAACACTCTTTGCAAAGTTCCAGGCAAAAAGATATCATCTGCATTCAGCCAACAGCTAATCTCGCCTGTCGCCATTTTAAGCCCTTCATTTATGGCTTCTTGAGGAGAACCGTCTTGTTTAGAGATTACAATTAATTTATCTTTATATGAATTGAGAATATTTAGAGTATTGTCAGTTGAGTTGCCGTCGCGAATAATATATTCAAGTTCAAAATCTCCTTTTTGAGACAAAACGCTTTCGATGGTATTTTTTATATATTTCTCGCCATTTTTCACTGCAGTTATTACAGAAATTTTTGTTTTTTTATTAAGATACGTCATAAATTATTCCATAGATGGTATAGCTGTCTTCTGAATCTTTTCGCAAAGATATTTTTTCTTTTATCATTTTTTTAGTTCCGTCGGAAGCATTTATTTCATAATGATAAGTTCCTGCTTCAAGTTTATTGGATGCTTCAGATAAAATCCTGTTTTTAAATATTGAATCGAATAAAAAAGGTGAATTATAAAAGCTTTTTGGTTCATAACCTGTTATATTTTTAACCCCATTGCTTATAAATATAATTTCAGAAGTTTGCTGTTTCCTTATATATATGGCTTCTTCCAATTCATTCAGTGCTTGGTCCATGTGTTTATATACAGAAAGTTTGTTGTATGTTTTAGTTATGTCTTTAATAGAAACCATTATTTCTTCAACGGCATCATTTCTGTTGAAGATGGGGAAAATAGAAATAAGCCCTATTTTAGAGCCTTTACTTCCAGGGATGCTGATTTCAACGTCTACTATTCTTGTTCCTGTGTTAAATACTTCAGTTTCCAAATGAACAATTTCTAAAACTTCATTTTTTCCAAAAAGATCCATAGCTGTGTAGCCTAATATGTCATCTCTATTGTAAATTCCAGGCATGTATTCTATAAAAGTTTGATTAATTCGTCTAAAAGCTCTTTTCTTGTCTTTTATGTAAACAAGCATATCGATGGAGTTAAAAAGCAAAACTGCCTTTTCAGTGTCCTGAAGGTATATTTTATTTCTTGCGGTGAGTGAAGTTATTTCAGTTTTTATTCTTTCGATAAGCTTTATAGATTCTTCGTCATAAGTTGGCATTTGGCTTTTTAATAAAGATTCAAGTTTATTAATGTTTTCAAGATTGCCTTTAATTTTACCACTCAAATTATGCTCTGATTTGATATTTAATTGGGGTATATTTGAAAGTTGATTTAATGGAATATCGTAGATTATTGAAAGAACTCTTATATCAGAACTTGATGGAGTTATCTCTCCAGATTCCCATCTCGAAATAGTTTTAGTGCTGCAACACAGCGTTTCAGCTAACTCTTTTAATTTTATTTTTCTATTTTTTCTTATCTCTTTTGCTCGAATATTGTAAAATTTCATCATGATTCCTGTATGTTATGAGACAATTTGTTCTTTAATATAAATTAAAGACATAATGTCTGCAATTAATTGTAAAAATTATTTGTTTATTTTTGAAAGAGCTATTTTTTGCCGTCTATTAAGTATTGGAAAAAGGATATTTCCTGAAGCGGAATGAATATTTGAAAATTATGGGTAAAACCATACCACAGATTTTAAGCCTCCTGTCCTGGGAGGCTTTAATCATTCTGAGAAATGTCTTTCCTCACCCCTTCTAATAGTGTCGAGCCACATTTCTCAAAAGCGATAGTTTTAAATTTAAATAGTTTATGCATCTTGCATTGCGATTTTTTCATTTTCATGATATTTTAAACGCTTTGTTTTACAATTTATACTCATACGTTTTGAGCTTTAAGTATTGCACAGTATTGCTCCACACCCAATTATAAAAATTTTACGGTATAAATTTAACATGCTTTAAATATATTTTGAAAGGAATTTTGCGATGACACAGGTAAAGAATGGTGATTCAGTTAAGGTACACTACACAGGCAAATTAGAAGACGGTTCAATTTTTGATTCTTCTGAAGGCAGAAGTCCTCTAGCTTTTAAAGTTGGCGCAGGGCAGATGATTAAGGGTTTTGATAGAGGTGTTGTAGGAATGGTGCTGAATGAAAAAAGAAGCATATCTATTTTACCTGAAGATGGATATGGGCATATAAACAACGACCTTGTAATAGAAATATCTAGAGACACTGTACCGTCAGACCTTAAGTTAGAAAAGGGATTAAAACTCCAAATGACACAACAAAATGGAAGGCCTGTAGTCGTTACTGTTACAGATTTAAATGAAGAGAAAGTAACTTTAGATGCTAATCATCACCTTGCAGGCAAAACTTTAATTTTTGATGTGGAACTTGTAGATTTGAAGAGCTAAGTTCAATTTGTGATATTTTCAGTTATGTAAGATTTAGCAACCTCGAAAGTTCGTGAATTATTTCGGCTGTTATACCCCAAATTACGCCGTTATCAGTCTTATAAACTAAAATTTTTCTTTTTCTTTTCCCCCATGGTGACGAATACCTGTCGGGCAGTCCAAGCTCTTTAGTCGGCAATAGTATGATTTCATTGCCTTTTTCATCTGTAAATGAAGGCTTTACTTCTATGAGAGTCTGGTATTCTTCGGGTTTTTTGCTTAAAAAAAAAGAAATTGGAATAGTGAATATTTCTTCAACCTCATGGCGGTTGTATTTCAGATCAGAAATTGAATTTATATTTAACGTTGCTAGATATGGTTCTACTATTACGCCTGTTTGTGTAAAAAGGGAATCAAAACACCCTTCGATAACGATTTTATTTACAGGAATGCCAAGTTCTTCAGAAGATTCTCGTATGGCAGTATCTTTGTAATTTGAATCTTTTTCAGGGTCAAATTTGCCGCCGGGAAAACATATTTCTCCGCCTTGGCTGATATTCAAACTTCTTCTTTCGAAGAGTACATGAAGCTCACTGTTTATAGAGATTAATGGGACCGCTACAGCATAGTTAAGGTAATTCCACCTACCTAAAATATTAGGATAAAGCGGAAGTTTAGCTTTAAGTTTTTCTAGGTTAACTGTTTTCATGTTTTACTCAACTATTATAGGGCAGGATGGGAGGGATTTAAGAAATAGTTTGCCGTAATGTTTTGAGATAACTCTTACATCTAAAATAACGATTATACCTGTATCTGTTTTACTCCTTATTAACCTGCCTACTCCTTGTTTGAATTTAAGTACAGCGTCAGGTAGAGAATATTCCATAAACGGATTTCTTCCTTCTTGAGATAATCTGTCCAGTCTAGCCTCAATCAGAGGTTCGCTTGGCACACCAAAAGGTAGTTTTGTTATAATTACATTGCTTAAAGCTTCGCCCGGGACATCGACGCCTGTCCAAAAACTTGTAGTTCCGTAGATAACGGAATTAATATCTTCTTTAAAGCACCTCAGCATCTCACTTCTGCTTACACCATCTCCTTGTGCAAATAGATTTATATTTTTCTGTTCAAAGAATTTTTTTGTTTTTTCTTTTACTTTGATAAGCAGCCCATAACTTGTGAAAAGTACGAAAGCCTTTCCATTGGTCTTTTCGAGGTATTTTATTACATATTCAGAAATACTGTCCACGTAATTGCTGCTTTCTTGCAGAGGAGAATTTTTTGAGATATATACTTTAGCCTGATTGGCGTAATCAAAAGGAGAATCCAAGATTAGTTCGTTTCCTGTAAATCCTATCCTGTTTTTGTAAAATTTCATGCTTTGAGATATCGCAAGTGTAGCACTGGTTAGGATAACGGGAGCATTCTTTGAAAAAAGTGCTTTATTCAAAAGCTCTGCTACATGGAGAGGGGAGTAATTTAGTGTAACTGTACGCTGCCTGTTTCTCGTTTCAGTCTCAATCCAATAAACATGATCTGCTGCATTCATTGTTAAAAATTCGAAAATAGATTTTGCAAATCCACCTATTTTTCTCCTCTGTGCATCAATCTCAACTTTTCTGTTTTCATTAATTTCTTCTGCGATAAGTGAAACTAATTCGCGTTCTAAATATGCTAATTGACCTGTTATAATATCTTCTATACAATATGGAGTTTTGATCCTTTTTTGGTTTTCAGAAAAGTTATCCATATATATTTTAACTGAATCAAAAAAAGTTTTACTGCATTCGATGGCTTTTGCAATTATTGTGCGGATTTCCGCTGCTTTTTTGCTTTCATATATTAATAAACCGCGTCCTGTAGCTGGATTAAAAAGTCTGTTTAAAGTGTAATTAACAGAGAATTCTCCTATTTTGACACCCATAAATTTTGCAGCATTCATTTCAAGATTATGCGATTCATCAATGATCACGGCAGAAAATACGGGTAATATTCCCTGTTTATCACCTTCGTTTAATTTTACTTTTAAATCTGTTAGGAAAAGAGCATGGTTGGTTATTATGATTTTTGCTTCATCCCAACTTTTTCTTGCTTTCCAGTAGAAACAGTTTTTAAAGTTTGGACATTTATTTCTCATGCAGTTGCCTTCTTCACAGCATACACTTTGCCAAATGCCGTTATTTACTGAAAATTTCATATCTGAAAGACTTCCATCTGATGTGTTTTCAGACCATTTTAATATTTTATGTAAGTCTGAAATCAGTGAATTTAATGGCAAAAATTCTTCTTTATGATCTCCTGAAGATTGCCCTAACCTTCTAAGGCAAAGATAGTTGCTTCTTCCTTTAGCAATTACAGCAGAAAAATTAATATTTAGAAGTTTTCTTAAAATTGGTATGTCTTTTTCTGCAATTTGTTCTTGAAGGTTAATTGTTTCTGTGGTAACAGCTAGCGGAATATTTTTTTCAAGAGCAAAGAATATGGCAGGGATGAGGTACGCAAAGCTTTTTCCTACACCTGTAGGGGCTTCAATACATATACTTTCTGCATTGCTAAGTGAGTTTGCAACAGCAATTGCCATTGTTTTTTGTTGAACTCGTTCTTCATATTTTCTGCCACCGTGTTTTTCTGCAAACGCAAGCGGGGTATCTGAACTGAAAAAAAGTTCAGTTTTTTTCAAAATATCGTCTGAAGCATTGCTGTTTTTAATCATTATCATCGAGGAAAACCTGAATAATTTTATCCATAGCGCGTTTAAATAGGAATGAACATAGATTAGAAATTAGCCATTGATAATAAGAATTCAACTTAATCGATGAAAAACAGTTTAAATAATGCGAATGACAAGGAAAGAAAGCTCCGCCAAATAACCTGACGGAGCAAGTTTTTAATTATTGACTTTTTGTGCTATTTTTGCCAAGTTGAAATCAATACTTCTGCTTAAATAAGTTACCCAATCGTTGTAATGTCTGTTAATTGAAGTTCCGTTGTATTCAAGATTTATGCTATTGCTGTAGTTTATGCTGTAATTTTGACTGTTATAGTTTATCAAAACCACCGCCTGCGTGTTTCGTTTGTCAAGTACAGCCTTTATCTGATTTGAATTGACGTCACTCATTATCCAGCCTCGTTCTTTGCCTGCATCCAAGATTGCCTGCCTAACTTGTCCTACAGTAAGCCTAGTGCTTTCATATACTGGAATAGGTTGATTTGTAATGTTCAATACTCCTGTCGTCCTGCAGGAAACTAAAAGGGCTGTTACAATTACAAAACCTATTACTGCCGTTAATCTTTTCTTCATTAATTAAACCTCCTAAATATTAAATAAAATACTGGCACACTCTACAATTCTATCCAAATACCGTAAAAATAGCAACTGACCTTGCTTTAACATTTTCTTTGCATGTAATTGACCATTACGCATGGAGCACATTTCAAAATTTATGTAATATGAGGTAGTAACTCTAACTCAACAATATTTTTGAAACAGTTTTTTAAATTCATTTTTAACATGTTTGCCATTTGAAATGCTTTTAGATTTAAAATATAATCCAAGTAAGACCTATATTTCAGAATTACTTTACGATTATAAAGGGTATGTACGTATGATTTTTTTTAGTAAAAAAGCACTTATTGTTAGTTTCCTTTTTTTTGTAACTTTCGCACTTTATGCTGATATTGTCGTACTTCCTAAAAATTCCAGTCTTATCTCTAGAGTTGTTGCTGCTATTCTTGAAAGTGAACATTATTCTGGCTCAAAAAATGAGTATCAGCTTTCGCAGGATTTTTTGAATGAATATTTAAAAACTCTTGACCCTGCAAAGCTTTATTTTACACAGGATGATATCTATTATCTGAACAGTATAGGAAACAATGCCTATGCAAATTTAAAAAAGGGCGAAATAGAGTTTGGATATGTAGCTTACAACAAGCTCTTAGAAAAAGTTACACAGAGAGAAGAATACACTAAGAAACTTTTAGACAATGGATTTGACTTTACAAAAGATGAAGAATTTGAGTTCGATAGAGAAAATAAAAACTGGGCTGTTAATGAAACAGAACTTAATGAAATATGGCGGAAAAAAATTAAAAATGACATAATTACGTTTAAATTGATGGAATCAATAAAGTTAGAAAAAAATCCTAAAGCTAATACTAAAATCAACACTAAAACACCTGAAGAGAGAACTCTTCAAAGGGTTAAAAGTTATAAAACTAATCTTGAGCAAAACGAGCCGATGGCTATACTAGAGCTTTATCTTTCCACACTTGCCAAAATTTATGATCCTCATTCTGCGTATATGGCACCTTCAAGCGAAGAAAATTTTAATATTCAGATGCAGTTGTCATTTGTTGGCATAGGGGCAGTGCTTTCATCTGATGATGGTTATGTTAAAGTTGAAAAAATCATTCCTGGAGGACCTGCAGATAAAACTAAAAATCTTGTAACTGGAGATAAAATAATTGCTGTAGGTGAAGATGATGGCCAACAAGAAGATATAATTGATATGCCGTTAAATAAGGTAGTTAAAAGGATAAGAGGCCCTTTGGGTACAAATGTACATTTGACAGTATTAAAAGCTTCTGAAGGGGCTAGTGCAATACCAGCAGAAATATTAATTGAACGAAATACCGTTAACATGAAAGATTCTGAGGCTTCTTATGAGGTAACGACTATTGTAAATCAGGAAGGAAAGAAGTTAAGAATAGGAATAATAAAGCTGCCTTCATTTTACTATGACTTTAAAGGAGCTAATGAAGGGGTTGAAGATTTTAAAAGTTCATCAAAAGACGTAAAAGAAATTTTAGCTAAACTTGAAGCTGAAAAAGTGGATGGAATAATTTTTGACCTCAGAAATAACGGAGGAGGTAGTTTAAAAGAAGCAATTGACATAACAGGATTGTTTATTGTTGATGGCCCTGTAGTTCAAACAAAAAATTCACATGGTCAAATAAAAGTAGAGCAAGATCAAGACAGTCAAATCTATTATTCTGGTCCTTTGATTGTTCTTGTTAGTAAGCTAAGTGCGTCTGCTGCAGAAATCTTTGCAGGTGCTATTCAGGATTACGGAAGAGGAATCGTTGTAGGTGATGAACATACTCACGGTAAAGGTACTGTACAGGTAGTTCTGGAACTTGAAAACATTCTGTCGCGATACAATTTGGACAGTGAGCCAGGAGCTATAAAGCTTACTAATGCCAAATTTTACAGAATAACAGGTTCATCTACTCAATTGAAAGGGGTAGATTCCGATATTTCATTTAATTCTTTTACAGATTACATGGATTTAGGAGAAAAAGAACTCGAGCATGCGATGAATTGGGACAAAATAAATCCTGCACCCCATGATATTTATGACTACAGCGTCACGGCTTCTCTGCCTGTTTTGAGGCAAAAAACTCTGGAAAGGCAAAAAAATAATTCTGATTTCCAAGAATTAAATGATTCGATAGAAGAATATAAAAAAGTTAAGGAACAAAAAACTGTTTCATTAAATGAGAAAAAAAGGGTCGAAGAATATAAAAAAGAAAAGAATATTTTGGATAATCAAAAACAGATAATTCAACCTTCAGATTTGCCAGAAACTTTGTCTAATAATACAGATTCTGAATCTAAAAAAGAAAAAAATAATGATATTTTCCTTGATGAGAGCGTAAATATTCTTGTTGATTACATTAATGTTCTTTCTAATAATGATTCAGAACGTCTGACAGCTGTGCAATAATTCAGAAATTTCATGAGAATTTAGCTTCATAATATACAAAACGTTTCTTTTTTTAACAGCGTGCTCAGAATAAATTGGTTTTAGAAAAACTCATATAAAAGCTAAAGCTGCTTTATTGCAAATTAACCAATTTTAAAAATACCTTTGGTATAATCGATTTTTCTTATTTTAAGTGTTTGACAAATTATTTTTTTAATGTATTTTCTTAACTCTTGGCAATTTTAACGTGCGGGCGTAGCATAGTGGTAATGCTCCAGCCTTCCAAGCTGGCTAGGAGGGTTCGATTCCCTTCGCCCGCTCCAATATCCGGTGGGATAGCGAAGTGGCCAACCGCAGCAGACTGTAAATCTGCCCTCTTAGAGTTCGGTGGTTCGAATCCACCTCCCACCA
>ORMF010231573.1_pt1 | contig 10451 bp, 10 predicted proteins | sample 1779871 | NCBI WGS metagenome assembly ORMF01 (sample SAMEA104232316, study PRJEB22302) | groundwater metagenome | biome: forest; feature: aquifer; material: groundwater | place: USA | collected 2011-08-07 | depth 5.4 m
CGCGCCATTGTAGGAGAAAATGACTCCATCCAAGGTGCCTCTGGAGAGCGCCTGGTATAGCTCGGGCGCCGACATTCTGACCCCGACCGCCTTCAGTTTGTTTAGGGTTAATTCCATTGCCCCTGCCAGGACACGCAGCTTCATGCCCTCGATGTCCTTGAGGCCGTCGATCTTGCGCTTCGCCGAAATCAGGCGATAGGGAGGGAGAACGACGGGAACCAGGACCCGTACCCCATTAGGGGCATACTCCCGCTCCCCGAGGAATCCTCCCTCCTTGGCCAACTTCGAGTGAGTTTGGATTCCCTGACAAGAATTGGCGAACAAGCCGGGCAATTCCAACGCCGCGGTCAGCGGCATTTTGTCGGAGGTATAGGCCGGCGTGGACAATACGATGTCCGCCACTCCGGACTGCACCAGAGACAACAAATCTCGTGCTTTGCCCAATTGCTCTGCAGGATAGTACTCGAACTGAACATCGCCGTTGGTGGCCTTGGTGACCTGCTCCATCCAAGGTTGCGTGCTGTAACGCGATATAAAATGACCTGCGGGAAGATAGTCGGCGACCCGAAGCACCAGTTTCTTATCCTGGGCCCCTGCCTGGGCGGGTAGGCCTATTAACAAGGCAACGGTGAGCATATAAAAGGCTCTCATTGGATATCTCCTCATGAAGTTGAAAGAAAAATTTGTGGAAGTTGTTTGTCGTCCTTATTCCGGCTTGATGCCCGCTCCCTGATGACTCGGCCCATGCTGCGTCGTCGCCTTTCTCCCAATTTTTGTATAGTCCGTGCACGATCCGCAACGCAAACGAAGAATCTAAGCTGTTCGCGGTAACGGCAGTCAATCTGACCGATAACAACCCGACGGGCCGCTTAGTTAATAGCCCCGGCCTTGCGCAGCCGGTCGATGGCGCCTGAAGCCAGCCCGCAATCGACGAGCGCCTCGCCGGTATCCGCTCCCAGAGCCGGCCCGAGGTGCCTTACCGCGGCATCCCAGCCGGCGATATGGGGGATTACCCCCGGCATCGTAATGGGGGTGCCGTCGGCCGTGCGAATTTCGACGATGTTGCCGCGCACCCTCAGGTGCGTCTCCCCGGCAATATCATGGGCGTCGTAGATCTTGCCGAGGATGACATCATTTTTTTCGGCTATCTCCACTACCTGCGCCGCCGTGTGCTTGGCCATCCACTTGTCGATGATGGCATAGATTTCGTCCATTTCCTTCAACCGGGCCTGCGTGGTGGAGAAGCGCGGGTCGTCGCGCAACGATGGTCCACCGATCATTTCCAGCAACTTCGCCGCTGTCGCGTCGTTCGCCGCGGAGACGGCGATATAGCGGCCGTCCTTGGTCAGGCACATGTTGCCGATGGCGAAGTTCATCGGAAACGTGTTTCCGTCGCGCAATTCCGGACGGCCCATGGCGGTGGCGATCGGCACTTGCCACTCGATCATCCGGTTTACCGCTTGGTGCATCGGCACCACCAGTTCCTGCGGTTCGCTGCGGGTGACTCCGGCGCGGCGTAGCTCGGCCACGGCGCGCAAGGCCGCCAATGCTCCCGACAGATATTCCGCTAGCGGGAACTCGGGCTGCACCGGGACGGAATTCGCCTCGCCGGTCAGGGCCATCATGCCCGTCACCGCCGCGGCCATGTCGGCGCGCTTGCTCCATGGCCACAGGTCCGGCCGGTCCGCGCCCGTCGGGATGACGTCGACGATGAGGGGTTTGCGCTGTAGGCCATCCACCGCGCGCAGCCACGGATGGTTCCTGCGTTCGTCCGGCGCGACGTCGGTCACGATGACATCGGCTGCCGACAGCAGCGCTTTCACGGCTTCGTCGGCGCCCGCGACCTTTGGATCGATAGCCACCGATTTCTTGTTGCGCGCTGCGATGGCCCACCATTCGCACGGCTCAAGCGCGCGCATGGGCGAACCCTTCGGCAACATTTCGCACACGTACACCGTGGCATTGAAGTCGGCCAGCAGGCTGGCGGCGAAGCACGCGCCCGGCGCGCCGGCGATTTCCAGCACGGTCACTCCGGCGAGCGCCTGCCGCGTCTTCGTATCCTGGTTGTTGGCACTCATCCTAGATCACATCCTCGCTTCTGAGCCTATCGATATCGGCGGGCGACAATCCGAGGTCGTGCCCGAGGATGTAATCGGTACGTTCGCCCAGCGCCGCGTCGTTGAACGGGCGCCGCACTTCACCGCCTGCCGGGGGAGGACAAATCCAACCTGGGACAGTCAGATCGCCCGCCTTGGCATCCTTCGTGTCGAGCACGTCGCCGCGAGCCCGCAGGTATTCGTTCTTCGCAATGCTCATGCCGTCAAGCACCGGAACGATGTCGCCGCCGACCTTGGCCAGGGCCTCGCGCAGTGCCGTGGGCGCAAGCGCTTTTGCCCACGCGGCGAGCCGTTGTTGGTCATTGTCTCCGACCTTGCCGACGGTCAGTTGCCGCACCGCCTGCGAACCCGGGACGCTGGTCAGAAACCACTCGCCAGTGTTCACTTGAACGCAGTGAAAGTGTGGTCGCGTCGTGGACTCCAGGCCCCAGCCGTAGGCGTCGTTCGTTCCGCGCCGTAGCGGCGGCTTGCCGAGCTTTGCGTAGATCGCAAGCTGGCAGTCGAGCATCCGGAATAGCGGCTCGTACAGCGCCATGTCCACGCGATGGCCCTTGCCGCCGTTGATGTCGCGATCGTAAAGCGCCAGCGCCACGCCGAGCGCGCCAAACAAGCCGGAGCAGGTATCGGCCAGCGAAAACCCGACGAAGACGGGCCGCACCCCCGGCTGGCCGGTCATGGTGACCACGCCCGACAGCCCTTCGGCAATCTTGCCGAAACCCGACTTACCCGCCGAGGGGCCGGTGCGGCCGTATCCGCTGATACTCAGTACCACCAACTGCGGGTTCATGGTGTTCACCGCATCCCAGCCGAACCCGAGTTTTTCCAATGCACCGGGCCGGTAGTTCTCCACCAGCACGTCGGCCTTACGGATGAGCTTCCCGAAAATGGCCTTGCCTTCCGGATGCTTGAGGTTCAGCGTCATGCACTGCTTGTCGCGGCTTGCCACTGACCACCACGGCGTTACTCCATTCTTCTTGTGCCCGCTAGAGCGCTGTGCATCCCCCTTGCCGGGCGCCTCGATCTTGATGACCTCGGCACCGAGGTCGGCCAGCATCGAGCCGGCGAACGGGCCCGAAATGACGGTGCCTAGTTCAAGCACCCGCAACCCGTTGAATGGCAAATCGGTACACATGACAACGCTTCCCTACCCTAATTGCTGGCGAGAGGTAGCCGAGACTGGAACGCGGCCGCTGCCGGCTCGCCTGCTGACGGGTCTTGTAAGGTCGATGATGCGCCAGTTCATTTTTCAACGTGCCGCAGAAATTCCCCATGACGGCCTTGTCGTAGCAATTGTCTTTGCGGCTCACGAGACCCGCATGCTGAATTGGCGCATCAGACGCTGGTGTCGTTGGCAGAAGAGTTGCCGATTCGGAAGGTATTACCGGATGGGCTTACTGGGATAGGCCTGCTGAGCGGCGGCGGAGCCGGCGAAAGCCAGCAGCAGGCCAACGGTCCATAGGCGCACCACGGCCGAATTCATCGTCCGGCCTTCAAGGCCTCGGTAAAGGCCTTCAGCGCTTCACTCCCCGGCTTGCCGCGCTTGTCCATGCTCGTCACCCATTCGGTAGCGGTGGCGGCATAGATGCCCTCCAGCTCCTTCTGCTCCGTGGCCGAAAAGGTGACTATGGTGACGCCCCGCTGCCTGAGCTTCTCCAGGGCTTCCTGGGCATCCTGCTCCATGTGGGCGCACAAGCGGCGGGTGGCCTTCTCCCCGGCATCCATAATCGCCTTCCGGATCGGGGCCGGAAGTTCCTTCCAGCGTTTCTCGCTGATGCTATACGCTCCCACCGTACCGCCGAAACTGCCGCTCGAGCTTGCGTATTTGATCAAGCCCTCCATTTTGTAGGCGAATAAGGAGGCGTGGGTAAGCATCACTCCGTCAATGGTTCCCCGGGACAGCGCCTCATATGCATCCGGCGCGGAAATCTTCACCGGCACCCCCTTCAAATGACGCACCAGGAACTCCATGGAACTGCCTACAGTGCGGATCTTGGCTCCCTCGATCTCCTTCAATGGTGCAATGCGCCTCTGGGCCATCATGAGTTGGTAAGGGGGAAAAGCGAAACCCCAAATCGCCCGCACGCCGGCCGGGCCGTACTCCTGTTTGGCGAAAATCCCTTCCTGGGCCAGCTTCATGTAGGCGATGCCGCCGGCGCAGGATGATTTGGGATCGCCCATCCCCGGAAGCTCGGCTACGGCGGACAAAGGCATTTTGTCGGAGACATAGCCCGGCACCACCAGGCTGACATCGACCACCCCGGATTGAATCAACGCCAACTGATCCTTGGCCTTGCCCAATTGTTCCGACGGATAGTATTCGAGTTTAACCGCTCCCCCGGCCGCCTTCTCGACCTCGGCTATCCAAAACTTGACGCTATCGTATACAAAATGGGTGGGAGGAAATTGGTCGGAAACCCGCAATATCAGTTTCTCCTGAGAGAACACGGCGCTGGTGCCGCTCAGAAGCATCAACAACGCCAAACCTTTGCATAGCAGCTTCATTCTCTACCTCCAATTGCTCAAACACGGGGCGGAATTACCCCTGATTTTCCAATGGTGACGCTTAACGGGCGGACGGCAAAGCTTCCCAAAAAGCTTTTCGCGTCTCCAATCCGGGTTTACCCCGCTTGGCCAATTCTGCGCCCCATTCTTCGCTACGAATGAAAGACATGGACGCTCTCCTCGAGATTAGATGGTGCCATTCGCCTTGAACTTGGCCACCGCCTCGGCGGTATAGCCGAGCAGGTCGATATATACTGAACCATTGTCTTCACCGAGCGCCGGCGCGGGGTTCAGCCTCGGTGACGGTGAATCCGAGAACTTGATGAAGTTGCCAAATGTCTTCAAGCGGCCGAGTATTGGGTGCTCCGTCTCCACGAAGGTCTCGCGCTCTACATATTGAGGGTCACTCAGGATGTCTTGCAAATCCAACACCGCTCCAGCGGGAACGCCGTGTTTATTCAACTCCTGCTCTACCTCATGCTTGGTCCTCGTGCGCGTCCAGGAATTGACGATTTCGTCCAGTGACTCCTTGTTTTCTCGGCGGGCGCTTGGCGTAGCAAAGCGCGGATCCGACTTCAGTTCGGCGCGGCCCAATATTTCCAACAAGCTATTCCACCAGTTGTCCTGAATGGCCGTCAGCGCACAATAGCCGTCTGAAGTTTCGAACACGCCCATCGGTGCGAGCCCCGAGGTCTGGCCACTGCCCTGGCGCTCCGGAACACGGCCGCTTGCATAGTATGCCGCCAGGTTGATGGCCAATGAGCCTACGGCGGCGTCGTGCAGCGATACCTCGATCCTTCGCCCGCGCCCGGTTCTTTCCCGCTGATACATCGCCGCCAATGCTCCGGCGAGGAGGTGCAGGCCGGCGAATGGATCGGTAACTGCTGCGCCCAAGCGGCATGGCGGACGATCCGGGTAGCCGTTAACGCTCATGAGCCCCGACTTGGCCTGTACCGCAATATCAAGTGAACTCCAGTCCCGATAGGGACCGCTACTGCCGTAGCCCGTCGCGGTTGCATAGATCAGCCTGGGATTGATCTCCTGCAGCGTTTCCCATGAGAACCCGAAGCCTTCGACGATACCGTACGCATAATTTTGCACGAAGATATCGGTTCGTCCCAGCAGTTGCCTGAATATGTCCTGTCCTTCCCGCGTGCGCAGGTCCAAAGTGATGGACTTCTTGCCATTGTTCAACAGAGCAAACATATGGCTGGTGCCGCCGCGGGCGTCAATTCCACGGCTCAGTTCGCCGCGGGGTGATTCGACGTGAATGACCTCCGCGCCCATATAGGCCAACAGTTGCGTGGCATAGGGGCCCAAATAGGCTAGCGTGAGATCCAGCACTCGTATTCCCGCCAGCGCTTGCTCCATCCTACAGACCCTCCTTAGCAAGACCCAAAGTATCCTCGTGCATCACGCCGAAATGACCAGAGTATTTCCGGGCCGGTCTAGTAACTACGCAGCAAGCCATCGGGGTCAACCTCCTCGCGCAGCACACGCAGTTCCTCCTCGGTTGGAGGCTCGGTAATCGGCACGCGTTCAGGCACAATCAGATCAAAACCCGTATTTGCCAGCACTTCATCGACCGTATGTCCTTCGTGGACCGAGTGCAGGCGCATGCGCAGTGTGACGGGGTCGAAATCCATCACCGCCAAGGGCGAAACGCATAGCCTGGGACCCTCGTTCCTGAGGCCTGCCATTGCCTTGCTCTCCGGGCCTTGGAGGTTGCCCGGCACACTGATGAAGTCGACCTTGTCGACAAACACCCGACGGTTGTGGACCATCGGATACAAATAGAAGCGCTTCGAAGTCACTGCAAAGGACACATTCGCGAGGGCGGGGCCCCTGAAAGTGGGACGCTCTACGCTCCCAAGCAGATGGAGATTGACGTTCCCATACTTATCGATCTGAATGCCGCTGTGAAACCAGAAATCCAGACCTTTGTGGGAGCTGCCAAAAAGTTCCAGAAACCCTTCCTCGGCTTCTGCTCCATAGTGGTAGCGGTGATCCGAGACGGATGCGTAGAGGCGTTTAGGCTTGGGGTTGACGACCAATTCACCACAAATACTGAAGTTGGGGGCATGCAGGCGCCGTGCAAGAAACATTGCGGCATTCGGTACCGCGGCAGCAATTCCCGCGGCGCCTTTTTCACCGTCGCTGATGTCCCGGGCCAAGATAATGGCCATCAACTCGACAGGTTTGCAGGCTAGACTCATCACAATTGCCGCTCCTCTTTCTCGAGCTCAACGAGCTTTCTCATGCCGCCCACCAGCTCCAAATAGCGATAGATCGATTCCGGTTCATCGACATAGCGGCGCAGATAGCTCTTAAACACCTCCGGGTTCCGCCCGGTTCTCTTAAGTTCCGCAGCCTGCCAGTACTCGGCGATGTGATCATCGTCCGTCGAATAGACGGACGGCGAGGCAGTCGGATGCGCGCCATACGGGATCTCCACCACCTTGTGTATGTACACACAGGGTATGGTTGTCCGATAGGGATCCTGCATGATCGTTTCTGGGCTGACGATCTTATCGACGCTCACAATGACCGCCTTGCCCGCCTTGGCAAGGAGTTGGTCAACCGAGCGGAATGCGCCATAGTTCCTGATATTGCCGAAAGGATCGCTCTCGGCCGCGTGTAATAGAACAACATCAGGAGCGATTGGCTGGACAGCGTAAATGTCTTCGTCCCCAAAAGGTGGGGTGAATTTCTTGATGAGGGGGTTGTACTTCACCTCATCCGTTCCTTTCAGCGCGGCTATCGGGAAAAACGGCAAACCCAATCCAGCCGCCATCAAGCCGCCCACCACGGTGAGAACATCCAAAATATGAGCCTTGACTAACCCTCCCTCTACTGCTTCACGGAAATTCGGGGCTAAGCCGTGGGATTCGAACGTAATGGCCGGAATGAAGGTTTCTTTCACCAAGCCGGCGCCGATCAACAGATCGACATCATAGCCGGCAACCGGTCCGGAATAGACGGAAAGATCTCCGATTCGGCGTTTGACGACTTCCCGAAGCAAGGCGACCGGCCGCGATTCGTGCAGGGCACCACCAAGGCCGAGTTTGCATCCCGGCTTAATCAGGCTCACCACCTCGTCGACAGAGGCAATTTTTGTGCTCCGCTTTTTGTCCTTGCCTAATCTCCCAGTGTCCGGAAATTGCGGCTTATCTGTATGCGATGGGCCCACTTCGCCTCCTGCGTGATTTCCATCGGAAAGTTGTCTTGTCCATTATCCCTAGCTGCCCCACAAATATAATAGACGGTGATTACTCGACTTTGAAATTGGTCTCTTTCACGACTTTAGCCCATTTGGCGACTTCCACCCGAATGAGATTGGCAAACTGTTCCGGTGTACTACCCACCGGTTCGTAAGAGATGCTGGCGAATCGTTCTTTCACGTCCGGCATGGCGACGATTTTGGCGATTTCCCCCTGCAACCGATTCACGATTTCATTGGGAGTGCCGGCCGGAGCGAGGATTCCGACCCAGGAAGCTACATCCACTCCCCGAACGCCGACTTCATCGAGAGTTGGGACATCCGGGAGCAGGGCCGAGCGCTTGGGAGCGAGAATCGCTAAAGCCCGGAGCTTGCCGGCTTTCACCTGGGACAGGGCAGTGAACGGATCGAAGGTCAGCGAAACTTCTCCGGCCAGCACTGCCGTCAGTTGCGGCCCGGTGCCCTTGTAGGGGATGGCCACGATATTGGTGCCGGTGGCCGACTTGAACAACTCGCCGGTAAGTTGGATCAGACTGGTGCCGGAGGAAAAGTTGATCTGACCGGGCTTGGATTTCGCCAAGGCTATAAACTCTTGGATGGTCTTGGCCGGTAGCGACGGATGGGCAACGACCATAATGGGCAGGTTGGCCACTAGGGACACCGCCGCGAAATCCTTCAGAGGATCGTAGGGCAGCTTGTAAATGCTGGGATTCAAGGTGTGGGCGCTGGCCACCGAAGCCAGCAGGGTGTAGCCGTCGGGAGCGGCCTTGGCGACGATGTCGGTGCCGATAATGCCGTTGGCTCCGGGCCGGGAATCCACCACCACCGACTGCTTCAACGCCTCGGTCAGTTTCTGCGCGACGATCCGCGCCACCACATCGGTTGCCCCACCTGAAGAGAAAGGGATGACCAGGCGAATCGGCTTGCTGGGGTAGGCATCGCTCCAGGCGGCAAGCGGCGTCAGGCAGCATACGAAGGCCAGCAGGACAAGGCAACGGCGGAAAAAAGGGGCCATGATTTCCTCTCGAATCGTTATTGGGGTGGAGGTGAAGTCGGCAGCGAAAACGCCCTGATCGGCCCATTCTATCGGAAGCCGGTTATCGGAACAATCTGTGGGAAACAATCCGTGAGTTGTCTGTTGTCGGTCTTGACTCAGGGATCCAGATTAGTGCAATATCCTAGTGTAGTATTCTTAGTGCAATATCCGGATTCCCGCGGCGTGGACCGGTTCAAACGGCGTGCCTACGGGCGAAAAATGTAGTATCTACCAAATGTAGTATCTACCAAGTCTGCCAAGCGTGTTTATTCGATAGCCGGCCGCGATCCGCAAGCCGAGGCCGCCCGAGCCCATACCGAAGGAGAGATGCGTGACTGTTCGAGTCGAAACCGAAGCTGGCGTTGCCAAGGTCATCCTTGACAATCCCGAGCGACTGAACGCGCTTAACGCCACGATGAAGGATCAACTGATCGACGCGTTCCAGGGCTTCGCAGAGGACGATGCCGTCCGGGCCGTCGTCTTGACGGGCGCCAACAAGGCGTTCTGCTCGGGATCCGACGTCACCTCGATGGGCCAGTTGGACGTTCGCAGCGGCCGTCGGAGACTGCATACCGCCCACACGCTGATCCGCGCGATGATGCACCTGGAAAAGCCGATCATCGCTGCCGTCCGCGGGCCGGCCGTCGGCATCGGCTGGAGCCTCGCGATGGCGAGCGACTACATCGTCGCGTCGCCGACGGCGAAGTTCGGACAAGTCTTCAAAAAGATCGGTCTGGCTCCGGACGGCGGCGCCGTGTTCCTGCTGACCCAGTACGTCGGCGTGCTGCGCGCCAAGGAACTGGTCATGTCGGCGCGCATCATTTCCGCCGAGGAAGCCTTGCGGCTCAACCTGTTGACCGAGCTGGTCGACGACGACAAACTCGACCAGCGCGCGATGTCGATCGCCACCGAGCTAGCCGCGTCTGCCGGCCTGGCGCTGGGCATGGCCAAGCGCCTGTTCCTGGGCGCGGCCGGCGTCGGGATCGATACCTTCCTGGAACTCGAGTCGCACGTGCAGAACCAGTTGCTCGCGACCCACGATCACAAGGAGGGCGCGGCCGCTTTCCTTGCCAAGCGCCCACCGAAATTCGAGGGCCGCTGAGGTGGCGGCCGCCGGCGTCAGCGCCCAGGTCTCGGCCTTGCTGCTCCCGACATGCTACGCAGGCCCCGCGAGCCGAGGCCGGAAGCAATCCGCTTCGTCAACACCGACCGCTTCATTGCAAGACGCGGCTAGCGCGGGCAGGTCTCATTTACGAAAGGAATGACGGATGGATTTTGACTTCACCGAAGAGCAGAACATGCTGCGCGACAGCGTGCGCAAAATGCTGGACAGGATCGCGACGCCCGAATACATCAAGGAAACCGACGTCAATGCGCGCTACCCGTACGAGGTGTACGACGCGTTCGTCGAGATGGGCCTGATTTCGATGGCGTTCCCCGAGGAATACGGCGGTCTGGGCGGCAACGTGATGGACTTCGCCATCATCAGCGAAGAGTTGGGCCGCAAGAGCTACGACATGCTGGGCGCCTACGCCACCTCGGTGTTCAACGGCCTGAACCTGCTGCACAACGGCAG
>ORMF011259056.1_pt1 | contig 10451 bp, 7 predicted proteins | sample 1779871 | NCBI WGS metagenome assembly ORMF01 (sample SAMEA104232316, study PRJEB22302) | groundwater metagenome | biome: forest; feature: aquifer; material: groundwater | place: USA | collected 2011-08-07 | depth 5.4 m
CGCATCTCCCGGGGGCCATTGATTTCTGGTTGGGGGAGTCGCGCGGCAGATGGGACGGAGATACGCTCGTCGTCGACTCGGTCCATTTCAACGACCAGACCTGGTTTGACGGGGCCGGGAATTTCCATAGTGACGCCTTGCATGTGGTCGAACGCTACAAGCGTACCGGTCCTGACCACATCGCCTATGAAGCCACGATCGAGGACCCGACTGCGGTTACGCGACACTGGATGATGCATGTGACCCTGTATCGTCGTCAGGAAAAGAACGCCCAGATTCTGGATTACGAGTGCCACGCTCTCGAAGAAGAAGCCGCGGGTCGGCTCAAGTGAGCCGCGATGCTGGCTGCTCACGAGGAGTTTTCACATGAGCGGTCGATTTTTTGATCTGATGATGGCGATGGCCGCGGTGGTGGCGGTCGTGTTGCTGTCACCGGTATCAGGTGCCGGCCAGACGCCGGCCGCGGAGAAGACCTCGAACCTGCCGCAAACGCCGGATGGCCAGCCGGATATTCAGGGATTCTGGGGTAACCAGGGGAGACGGTTGGCGACCTATAACATCGAGCAAGGAGCGGATCAAGCGCACGTGCTGATGAGTGGGAACCCGACGGACGGCATAAGTCTCGTTGTGGACCCGCCGGACGGAAGAATTCCCTACCAGCCTTGGGCGCGGGCAAGAAGGACGGAGGTCTACGATAACCACACGAACTTGACGAAGTGGGAGTACGTCGACCCGCACACGCGGTGTTTTCCAAGCGGTGTGCCGCGCGTCTTCTACCAGGGTACGTTTCAGATTCTGCAGCCTGCTGGATACGTCGTGATCCTTCAGGAGTTCAACCACGGCTCTCGCGTCATTCCCCTCGACGGTCGCCCGCATGTCGGCGACAACATCAAACTCTGGATGGGCGACTCGCGTGGCCACTGGGAAGGAAATACGCTGGTCGTCGACGTGACCAATAACAACGACAAGACGTGGTTTGACATGGTCGGAGATTTCCATAGCGACGCGGTTCACATAAGCGAACGCTATACGTTCGTCGACCCTGACAACATCAGCTATGAAGCCATTTTCGAGGATCCGAAGGTTTACACGAGACCCTTCAAGATCGCGTTGACGTTCGGTCGGATTGTCCGTGGCGACGCGGCGAAGAGCTACGAGCTACTGGAAGAGGCGTGTCTCGAAGGTGACCGCGAGACCGCAATGCTGGACAAGCTCGCTCGCAATCCCAGATGAAACGGCTGTAGATACCCACCAAGTTCGAAGGTCGAAGTGACTTCGACCTTCGAACTTCGAACTTGCGGGAAACAGCTAGGCGAGCGCCGCGTTCGTCTTGACGACGCGCGTGACGATTTCCTTGAACTCCTCGGCCGTCAGCAGATCCTTCTTCTCGAACGACTTCGCCTTCACCGCCAGCAGGAGCGCCATCCGCTCTTCGTCCGTGATCTTGATGCCGGTCTTTTCGGCCCACTCGTCGATCGACGGTGGTCCGCTGTTCTTGCCGAGCACGATGTTCACCGGCTTCTGCCCGACCAGCTCCGGCACGAACGGCACGTACTCGAGCGGGTGCTCCTTCCGGCACATACGGACCCAGCCGGCGATGATCCCCGACTCGACTTCGTACAGCTTGTCGCCCACGATCGGACGGTTGGGCGGCTGCGTGACCTTCGCCAGGTCCATGACGAACTTGGAGACCTCGACGAACTTCTCCGTCTTGATCCCGAGGTCGATGTCGTGGAGGGCGAGCAGCGACAGGACGACGTCTTCCATCGGCACGTTGCCGGCGCGCTCGCCGAGGCCGGTGATCGTGGTGTGTGCCACCGACGACCCTGCAGCCAGCGCCGCCACGGTGTTCGCGACGCCGAGGCCGAAGTCCTGGTGACAGTGGATCTCGACAGGCTTCTTCAGGCGATCGATTACCTTGCCGACGACGTAGTGCACCGCTTCCGGCGTGCAGACGCCCAGGGTGTCCGCGATCGTCAGCGCATCCATGTGCCCTTCGGTGGCGACCTGCGAAACGATGTCGAGGAAGCGATTGAGCTCGGTGCGCGTGGCGTCGATCGTGAAAAAGACCGTGTAGAGGCCCGCTTCCCTCGCTGCGATCGTCGTGTCGATGGACGACTTCATGGCGCGCTCGAACGACCAGCCGTAGGCGTTCTTGATCATGTGGTCGCTGGCGGGGATCTCGACGACCACGCCCTTGACCCCGCACGCCTTCACTACCTTGATCTCTTCCGGGATGCAGCGCGCGAAAGCGAAGATCTCGGCCTTCAATCCCAGGCTGGCGATGTCCGAGATCGCCGCCTTGTCCTGCTCGGAGACGGCGGGCATGCCGGCCTCGATCCGGTGGATCCCCATCGCGTCGAGCCTCTTGGCAATCGCGACCTTTTCCTCGCGCCGGAAGACCACGGCGGTCTGCTGCTCGCCGTCGCGCAGCGTGACATCGTGGATCTTGATGTTTTTGGCAAACTTAAAGTCTTTCCGCACTTCCGGCAGGTGGTTCCAGGGGCTCGTGTACCACTTGTCCGTCTTCCAAGGTTCCTGCATGTTTCCTCCGAGCAAATGTGACCGTCGCAGCCGTTCATCATACACGCCAACCGTGAAAATGCGACACCGAAGTGGTTTGGGAAGTGCTTTTTACGGTGCACTTTGCGTGGATTTCGGCCACCAAATACCTTTCAACCACGAGGGACGCGAAGAGCACGAAGAAGTTCTCGTGGTTTCATAGGATTAGATGCCGACGATCAAATTCCAGCTGAACGGCAAGGAGACAGACGCTTCGTACGAGCCGGGGATGCACCTCCTGGAAGTGCTGCGCGAAGAGTGCGGCATCGTCTCCGCGAAGAATGGCTGCGCTCCTGAAGGCGCCTGTGGCTGCTGCCTCGTCGTCATCGACGGCCGGCCGGCGCTCTCCTGCCTCAGAAAACCGGACCAGATGGCCGGCCACGAGATCACGACCCTCGAGGGTCTGCCCGAACAAACGCGCCAGACGATCGCCGAGGCGTTCGTGCTCGAAGGCGGCGTCCAGTGCGGCTTCTGCATTCCGGGCATCGTCGTCCGCGCGTCCGCGCTGATTCAGCAGGGCAAGAGCGATGACCGTGGCGCGATCGCGAAGGCGCTCGACGGCCACGTCTGCCGCTGCACCGGTTACGGACGGATCATGGACGCGATCCAGACCGCCGGCGAAGCGATGAGGAACGGCGGACAGTTTCCGAGGAATGAGCCGCGCCGCAGTTCGTTCTTCGGTGAAGAATTCGGTCTCTCGCGCAATCCCGCATTTGCGGAAGGCAGCGGTAACGGCGCCGGTGAGCGACAGTCGAAGGGCGGCGTCGGGCGGTCCACCGCTCGCGTCGGCGGCATTCAGCAGACGCTGGGCGAGAAGCCCTTCGTCGACGACATGCGCGCGCCGGGAATGCTGCACGGTGCGATGGTCCTCTCAGAGCATCCGCGCGCGAAGGTGCTCGCGCTCCATACCGAAGCTGCGGCAACCAGTCCCGGCGTTGAGCGCATCTTCACGGCGCGTGATGTGCCAGGCGAGCGCGGTACAGGCCTCAACGTTCCCGATCTTCCGCTCTTTGTCGCCGTCGGTGAGACCACCTGCTGCGTCGGCGACTTCATCGCGATGGTCGTGGCCGACACGCAGTTTCATGCACGCCGTGCCGCCTCGAAAATCAAGGTCGATTACGAAGTGCTCGAGCCGATCACCGACCCGCTCGAGGCGCTGGAGCCCGGTGTGCCACAGGTGCACTCCGCGGACACGCTGCGTCCCGGCCCGAATCTGATCGAGACCACCAAGTTCGGCCGTGGCGACGTCGAGGCGGCATTTGCGACGGCGGCGCACGTGATCGAAGGGTCGTTTGCCACGCAGGCCGTTGAGCCTGCGTTCCTCGAACCTGAAGCGTGCCTTGCCTGCCCGGAGGGCAAAGGCATCAAGGTCCACAGCGACAGTCAGGGCTCCGTGTTCGACCACAAGCAGATCATGAAGGTGCTGAATCTGTCCGAGGAAGACGTGGAGATCGCCCTTGCGGCGAGCGGCGGCGCCTTCGGCGCGAAAGAGGAGCTGTCGATCCAGGCGCAGACGGCAATGGCCGCCTTCCTCCTCGGCACGCCCGTCAAGACGGTCCTGACCCGAGAGCAGTCGACCCAGCACCACGTCAAGCGCCACCCGATGTACTTGAAGTTCAAGGTCGCCGCCGATGCACAAGGACATCTGCTGGCGGTTCGCGCGCGCATTGTCGGCGATGCCGGCGGTTATGCCGGGACGAGCGGCAAATGCCTGCTCCGCGCCGCGTGCCATTCGTGCGGCCCGTACAGGGTGCCGAACGTCGACGTCGAGTCGCGCGCGGTCTACACCAACAACCCGACGAGCGGCGCGATGCGCGGCTTCGGCAGCAACCAGGCCCAGTTCGCCATGGAAGGCATGATGGACATCCTGGCGGACAAGATCGGCGTGGACAACTGGGACATCCGCGAACGGAACATTCTCAACCCGGGAGACGCGTTCGCCACCGGCCAGATCATGCGGGAGAGCGTCCGCGGCATGCGGGAATCGCTCGAGGCCGTGAAGGAGATCTACAAGAGCGCGAAATACAAGGGCATCGGATGTGGAATCAAGAGCACGGGCCTCGGGAACGGGACGACCGAGCTCGGCTACATCACCATCCGGGTCCTCCCGCCTTCGCCAAAGGCTTCCGACTTCGCGCATGGCGCTTCGTCGGACCAGTCGGCGCGGCACGCGCGGCTCGAGATTCTCAACGGCTACACGGAGATGGGGCAGGGCATCTACACGGCAACGTTGCAGGCTGTCTCAGAAGAGACCGGGTTGCCCGAGAGCATCATGACCGTCCGGTGGGACGAGGAGCACGGCACCAAATGTGGCGAGACGTGGGCCTCTCGGGGCACGACGTTGAGCTGCGCGGCGGCGCAGCAGGCGGCGCGCAAGCTCGCCGAGGACCTGAAAACATCGACGCTGCAGGATCTGGTCGGGCGCGAGTACACGGGCGAGGTCGTCTACAGTTTTACGACGAAGCCCGGCACTCCGGAAGCGGCGGCCAACCCCACGACGCACCTGACCTTCAGCTATGCGACGCAGGTGGTGATTCTCGACGAGGATGGCCAACTTGCGCGCGTCGTCGCGGCGCACGACGTCGGTCGCGCTATCAACCCGCGCCTCTGTGCCGAGCAGATGGAGGGCGGTGTGCACATGGGGCTCGGCTATGCCCTGTCCGAGAACTTCACGTCGAACGGCGGCCGGCCCGACTCGCTGAAGATGCGCGATTTCGGCCTTGTGACAGCCCGGCACATGCCGAAGGTCGACATCATCCTGATTGAAGTCCCCGATGAAATCGGGGGGTACGGCTCCAAGGGCGTGGGTGAAATCGGCTGCGTGGCCACGGCCGGTGCCGTTGCCGGCGCTCTGTTCTCGTATGACGGAATTCGCCGCTTCCGGCTGCCAATGGACGATTCACCGGCAGCGGCACCCTCTGTGCCGAAGTCCCGGAAAAACCGAGTCGGAGCCATGTGACGCTCCGACTCACATCAGGCTCCGTACGTGAGTCGGGGCGTCACCTGACTCCGACTCGGCCCCTGCGTGTTGAGGCGGGCCCATCCGGCATGGTAACCTCGCAACCCAAACGCATGAAAGCATTTGAGTTTGTCGCCGCCAGGGATTCCCAGCATGCGGTGCAGCTGCTCGCCGAGCACGCGCCGTCCGTCAGGGTGATCGCGGGCGGCACCGATCTGCTGGCTGATCTCAAGTTCTCGTCCCATGTGCCGGGCGTGGTCGTCGATATCTCGCGCGCCCACGATCTGAGGACCCTCGCAATCACGGACGAAGGACTCAGTATCGGAACTCTGGTGACGCACACCGAGATCATGCGCTCACCGATCATTCGTGAGATGTTTCCGGCGCTGGTGGATGCGGCGCACACCATTGGCGCCGTGCAGACGCGGAATCTCGGCACGCTGGGCGGCAATCTCGTGACTGCCGTGCCATCCATGGACAGCGGCCCGACACTGGTCGCGCTCGACGCGAGGGTCACGGTCGCAGGGCCGGACGGCCGCCGGCAGATGCCGCTCACCGAATTCTTCGTCGGGCCTCGCAAGACGATTCTCAAACCCGATGAACTGCTGGTCGAGATCATCATCCCGAAAGAGAATCTCGGCAAGCCGACGCATTTCCTGAAGTTCGGCTTACGCAAGGGACAGGCGCTCGCATTGGTCAACGTAGCGGCCAGCTTCTGGGTGGACTGGGACAGCAACACCTTCGTCGCGCCACGGATCGCGCTCGGCGCCGTTGCGCCGAAGGTGATACATGCTCCGACGGCCGAAACGTACTTGGAAGGCCGCGAGATCACGCCAGACGCCATGGCCGAGGCCGGCCGTCTAGCCGTCGGCGATGCCAAGCCAATAAACGATTTCCGCGCCTCCGCCGGCTATCGGCGGGACATGATCGCAGTGCTCACCAAACGCGCATTGGAAGGCGCGTATGCGCTGGCCCAATCGAAGCGCAAGAAGACGTAGGAAGCGAAAGGCGAGTTTCCATGGTCACCGTCACCATCAACGTCAACGGCGAGAGGCGCACGGCATCCGTTGCGCCCGAGACAACGCTGCTCAAGCTGTTGCGTGAAACCTTCAATCTGACGGGCGCCAAGCTGGGATGCGACGTCGGCGATTGTGGCGCATGCACCGTCATCGTCGACGGCAAGCTGGTCAACTCGTGCCTGATGCTCGCCGGGCAGGTCGACGGCCTCGACGTGCTCACGATCGAGGGCCTCGCCACCACGGACCGGCTGCATCCGATTCAGAAGGTGTTCGAGGAGAAAGGGTCGCTGCAGTGCGGGTTCTGCGGGCCAGGCGTCATCATGTCGACCAAGGCCCTGCTCGACCAGAACCCGGACCCGACGCTGCACGAGATCCGCGACGCGCTCGCCGGAAATTTGTGCCGCTGCACCGGCTACACCAAGATGATCGAGGCAGTCCAGGCCATCGCACGCGAAGGGACCCTCGAACGAGCAACGGCGAAGTCCGCATAGCCGAACCAGGCAGGGACGGGGCGAGAGGATAGACAGACCCATGGACACGAAAACCAAGACCGTCGTCGCAGAAAAAGAATCGTCACTGCTGGACGCCGAAGAGTTGATGCGGGCGCCCGCGTCGGCACCCCTGGTGCCGTTCCCCCTCGAAGTCCGGGTCCCTGAGGCCAGTCGCCAGACTCCCGCCGTCGGTCAGCGTGCCATCCGGCCCGATGCCCGTCTGCACGGACTTGGGCAGACCAGGTACATCGACGATTTCTATCTGCCGGGAATGCTGTTCGCCAAGATCAAACGAGCGGGCGTCGCCTCCGCGCGGATCATCAGCATCGACACGAAGGAAGCCGAGGCGATGCCGGGCGTGATGGCGGTGATCACGGGTCGCGATATTCCCGTCAATTCGTTCGGACCGTCGTTGAAGGACCAGCCGGTGCTCGCCGACGAACGCGTGTTTTACGCCGGCGACGGGGTTGCCGCCGTGGCAGCGGTGACGGAACAGATTGCTACCGAGGCGCTCGACAAGATCAAAGTGGAGTACGAAGGGCTGACGCCGGTGCTGGATCCGCTCGAGTCATTGAAGCTGGAGACACCCGGAGTACACGCGCCGAGCGCCAACATTTACGGCCACAAGATCATCAAGAAGGGCGACGTTGAAAAGGGATTTGCGGAGTCCTACCGCATTTTCGAGGGCAGCTTCCGTACGCAGATGGTCGAGCACGTCCCGCTGGAGCCCCATGCGTCGGTTGCCACGTGGGACGCCAACGGTCGTCTCACGGTCTATTCAACCCTGGGACGGATCACGCTCGGCCGCGCGGACGTTGCGCGCACGCTCGGAATCCCGATGAGCCGCGTCCGCATCGTCGCGACGATCGTCGGCGGCAATTTCGGCGGCAAGAACGAGATCACCACGGAGCCCGTGGTCGCGCTGCTCTCGAAAAAGACCGGACGGCCGGTCAAGTGCACCTTCACGCGTCCCGAGGAGTTCATCTCGTCGACGACGCGACATCCGCTCATCATGGACTACAAGACCGGCGTCACCAAAGAGGGCAGGATCCTGGCGCGCCAGATTCGCCTGGTCCTCGACGGCGGCGCTTACTGCTCGTGGAGCGAGACGACGCTCGGCAAGGCGTGCATTCTGTCGGCGGGCCCATACGTCATCGACAACCTGTACGCGGAAGCGTTCGTGGTGTACACGAACAAGACCATGACGGGCGCGATGCGCGGATTCGGCGCCCCGCAGGTGTGCTTCGCGTACGAATCGCACCTGGACGACATCGCCAAAGCGCTGAATATCGACCCCCTCGAAATTCGTATGCTCAACGCGCTCAAGGAAGGCTCGCCGAGCCCGACCGGCCAGACGTTGCACAGCGTGGCCGTGAGGGAATCACTGATGCAGGCCGCGCAGCGCTTCGGCTGGAACGAAAAGGGCAACGGACACGGAGCGCAGGCATGAAACGGCGGGGACGCGGCATCGCCTGCATGTGGTATCCGATTGGCTTCACCGTTGCGGCCAATCCGAGCGCCGCGGTGGTGAAGGTCAACGAGGACGGCACCGCGACCCTGCTCACCGGCACGGTGGAGACGGGCCAGGGATCGCTGACCATCCTGGCCCAGATCGTGGCGCAGGAGCTCGGCATCGCCACCGAGGACGTACACGTGGTGTCGGCCGACACCGACACGACTCCGATGGACACCGGCGCGATCGCGAGCCGAACCACCTACGTGACCGGCAACGCGGCCCGACTTGCGGCTGAAAAAGCCAAGTTGATGATGTTCGACGTCGCGGCGCCCTTGCTGAAGGTGAAGCCCAACCAGCTCGAGGCCAGGGACCACAGGATCTACGTCAAGGGTTACCCGCAGCGGAACATGCACATCGGCGATGTCGCCAACCATGCGCGCGTCGTTACCGGGGAGCCGCCGATCGGCAGCGGCTATTTCAATCCCGCGACCGTCGCCCTCGATCCCGAAACGGGACAGGGCAAGCCGTTCGCCACTTACGTCTACGCCACCCAGATCGCCGAAGTGGACGTCGATGATGAGACTGGCGAAGTGGAAGTGCTCCGGGTCGTCGCGTCGCACGACTGCGGCACCCCGATCAACCCGATGCTCGTGGAAGGCCAGGTCGAAGGTGGCATTTCGATGGGAGTCGGTTTCGCACTGCAGGAAGAGATGCTGTTCGACGCCAAGGGCCGCCAGATCAATCCCAACCTCACCAACTACATCATGCCGACGTCTCTCGACATGCCGGACATCCAGGTCGACATCGTGGACAACTACGACGAGACCGGCCCGTTTGGTGCCAAAGGTGTTGGCGAGCCGACGTGCGTCTCGACGGCGGCGGCAATCCTGAACGCGATTCACGATGCGGTCGGGGTGCGCGTGACCTCGCTGCCGGCCACCGCCGAGAAGGTGTACGCGGCCATCAAGGCGAAGCGCGCCCAGGAATCGAAACAGATTGCGGCTGCCAGTTGAAGTCCTTTTTCTATTGACGAATTTGCGAATTTCCGAGTTTATGGATTGGAATTGGTCATTTCAATTCAGCAAACGAATTCGTCAATTCGTAAATTCGCAAATTTCCCAATTTACTTGGATGGTGCAAGATGAGTGATTTCGTGAGATGGAACGACCAGAAGATCGATCCCGCTTCGGGAATGGACATCAGCTTCCTCGGGAAGCCCCACCAGGGGGATCCACGCCGCCTGTACAGCCAGACCGGAGCTGACTGGCAGCACCGCGTCGACTTCGATCGCCTCCGCCGCGAGCGGCTCGAGAAACTGCAGGCGGAGATGAAGGTCGAGCATATCGGGGCGCTGGTCCTGTTTGCGGGCGCCAACATCCGTTACGCCACCGCGTCGTACCAGGGAAACTGGAAATACAACATCAACATCCGCTACGCGGTCGTGCCGGCTGAAGGGAAGCCCACGCTGTTCGAAACGGCGGGCTCCGACCTGCAATGCGCGAAGATCGACCTCCCGTGGATGGCCGGCCGCATCCGCCCCGCGATCACGTGGCAGTGGGCGGAGGGCGCGGTGCCGTACATGGCGGGCCGCATGGCCGACAGCGTCATGGAAGTGCTGAAGGAGCACAAGGTCGAGAAGGAGAAGATCGGCATCGACAACCTCGACATGCCGGCCTTCGAGGCTTTCCAGAAGCTCGGGCTCAACATCGTAAACGGCTGGCCGGCCGTATCGCGGGCGCGCGTGATCAAGACCCGCGACGAGATCGAGCTGCTGAAGCAGGCGTCGAGCATCGGCGACGCCGCGATGTGGAAGATCAAGTACGAGTGGCTGAAGCCGGGCGTCCGCGAGCGCGAGATCGAAGCAACGGTGCACGAGTTCATGCTCGAGCGCGGCTGCGAGATCATCTACGACATCATCGTGGCGTCGGGCGGCAACACGAGCCCGTACCGCCGGTGGGCAACCG
>ORMF012706094.1_pt1 | contig 10446 bp, 10 predicted proteins | sample 1779871 | NCBI WGS metagenome assembly ORMF01 (sample SAMEA104232316, study PRJEB22302) | groundwater metagenome | biome: forest; feature: aquifer; material: groundwater | place: USA | collected 2011-08-07 | depth 5.4 m
CCGGTGAAGGACAGCTTCAGCACCTTCGGATTCGAGGTCAGTTCGCCGCCGATCGGCACTGGTTCGCCCGTGACAATGTTGAGCACACCGGGCGGAATGCCCGCCTGCTGCCCCAGCCAGGCCAGCGCCAGCGCCGAGAGCGGCGTCTGCTCGGCCGGCTTGACCACCATGGTGCAGCCGGCCGCCAGGGCCGGCGCCACCTTGCGCGTGATCATCGCCGCCGGGAAATTCCACGGCGTGATCGCGGCGCAGACGCCGACCGGCTGCTTCAATACGATCAGTCGACGATCGGGCAGCGGCGAGGGAATGACTTCGCCATATACGCGCCGCGCCTCCTCGGCGAACCACTCGATGAAGGAGGCCGCATAGGCGATCTCGCCGCGCGCCTCGGCCAGCGGCTTGCCCTGCTCGAGGGTCATCAGCCGGGCCAGGTCTTCCTGGTTTTCCATCATCAGTTCGAACCAGCGCTTGAGGACCTTCGCCCGCTCTGCGGCCGTCTTCGCCCGCCACGGATGGAAGGCGGCCTGCGCCGCATCGATCGCGCGGCGCGTCTCGACGGCGCCGAAGCTCGGCACCGAACCGACCAGATCACCGGTGGCCGGGTTGCGGACGTTGAGGCTGGCGCCGGTGGCAGGCAGCCATTCGCCATTGATCAGGCAGGCATTGCGCAGGAGTTCAGAATTCTTCATGGGGTGCTCTCGTTTCGATATGAAAATTTAAGTTTAGCCAGATTGCGCCGGAAAGCGGGTGCCAGTTCCATGACACCACGCGCCGTATCACCGGCGACGACTCTTGTCAGATCGCTGCGCCGGGTTCGGCCTTGCCGTCGCGGAAAGATTCGGCCAGTTTCACCGCGGCGCCGCGCAGCAGCGTGGTATCGCCGCCGACGGCGATGAAACTGGCGCCGCAGTTGCGATAGTGCCGGGCCAGCCCCGGTTCGGTGACGAAAGCACCCGCCGCCTTGCCGCTTGCCGCGATGCGCGCCAGCGCAGCCTCGATCGCCGCCCTCACCTCGGGATGCCCGGCATCGCCGAGATGTCCGAGCGAGGCGGCAAGATCGGCCGGACCGATGAACACCGCATCGACACCATCCACGTCGAGTATGGCGTCGAGATTTTCCAGCCCCTGCCGCGTTTCGACCTGGACCACCAGGCAGACCTCCGCGTTGGCATGCTTTACGTAATCCTTGACGCCGCTCCAATGCGCGGCGCGCGCCAGCGAAGCCGCGACGCCGCGGATGCCCTCGGGCGGGTAGCGCACCGCGCGCACCAGTTGCCGCGCCTGCTCGGCGTCGTCGACCAGGGGCAGCAGCAGGGTCTGCGCACCCGCGTCGAGATACTGCTTGATCAGTGCCGGGTCGTGGCTCATCGGTCGCACCAGCAGTTGCACCGGGTAAGGCGCCGCGGCCTGCAACTGCGCCAGCACGCTGGCGGGATTGTTGGGCGAATGCTCGGCGTCGATCACCAGCCAGTCGAAGCCGGCGCCGGCAAGAATCTCCATGCTGTAGGAACTGGCGAGGCCGACGAAGAGGCCGACCTGCCACCGCCCCTGCCGCAGCTTTTGCTTGAAGCGATTTTTCGGCATGTCCATGAGAGTCTTACTCCAGGTCGAGGCCCTGATCCCAGTAGGGCTCGGGGCCGAGCCGCGAGGCCAGAAAATCGACGAAGGCGCGCACCCGCTGCGGCACGAAGCGGGTGCCGGGGAACACGGCGAACATGTCCAGCACCGGGATCGGAAACTGCTTCAGGATCGGCACCAGCTTGCCCTCGCGGATGGCCTCGGCAGCGATGAAAGTCGGCTGAAAGACAATGCCCATGCCCTGAATTGCGGCTTCCTGCAGCGCATTGCCGTTGTTGGCGGTGATCGGCCCGCTGATCTCGACCGCATGCGGCACGCCGTCGACCAGGAAGGTCCAGCTGCTGCGCGAGGTCAGCGAATAGGCGAGACAGGCCCGCTGCGCCAGTTCGTCGGGGTGTTTCGGCTCGCCGTGCAGCTTCAGGTAGTCCGGCGAGGCCAGAAGCACCGAGCGGCAGGCGGTCAAACGCCGCGCCACGGTAGTCTCGGGCAGACGCCGGGTGATTCTGAGTCCGAGATCCATGCCCTCCTCGATCAGGTTCACCCGGCGGTCGTTGAAATCGAGGTCGATGCGAATGTCGGGATGCGCTTTGGAAAACTCCAGGATCAGCCGCGTCAGATGCATCAGGCCGAAGGTCAGCGGCACGGTGGCGCGAATCGCGCCGCGCAGGGTCTGTCGCTCGCCGGCGAGGTCGCCTTCGGCCTCGTCGATGCGATCGAGGATGTCGCGGCATTGCTCGAGATAGGTGGCACCGGCCGAGGTCAGCGACAGACGGCGCGTGCTGCGGGCCATCAGCTTGACCCCGAGGTGCGCTTCCAGCGCGGCGATCTGGCGCGTCACCGCCGAACGGGCAACGTTCAGCTGGTCGGCCACGGCGGTAAAACTGCCCGCCTCGGCCACCCGCACGAAGGTCTGCATCGCTGCCAATCGATCCATGAGTACCCCCTCGGTGAAAAATATCAACCTTCGATCATTGTATGGGGAACGCTGTCTTACAATTCCACTCCAATCGCCTTTCCACGGAGATTTTCATGAAGCGAGTATTTTCCCTGCTGTTTGCCACCCTGCTGGCCTCGTTCGCCCTGTCCGGCCCGAGCCTTGCCGCCGAACCCCAGGTCGGCCGTGAATTCAAGGTCATCAGTCCCCCGCTGGCAGGCCCGAAGGACAAGATCGAAGTCATCGAGTTCTTTTCCTACGGCTGCCCGCATTGCAGCGACTTTCATCCGATCATCAGCAAATGGGCCGCCAACCTGCCCAAGGACGTGAGCTTCCGCCGCGTTCCGGTGAGTTTCAGCCGTCCCGAGTGGGCCCGCCTGTCACGCCTGTACTACGCGCTGGAAGCTACCGGCGACCTGGCCAAGCTGGATACCGCCGTGTTCATCGCACTGCATGAGCAGCGCGTCTCGTTCAAGACCGACGAAGCGGTGGTTTCCTGGGCTGCAAGCAAGGGCGCCGATGCCAAGAAATTCGGCGATGCGCTAGGCGCATTTTCGATGCAGAGCAAGGTGCAGCGTGCCGATGCTGACGCCACCGCCGCACGCATCGGCGGCGTACCTGCGCTGGCCGTCGACGGCAAGTTCCTGATCAACAACGAGGCCGCCAGCAACTACGAGCACCTGCTGCAGATCACCGACAGCGTCATCGTCAAGGCGCGCAAGGATCGCAAGGGAAAGTAAGCCATGTCGCTGTTGCGCCCGCTCCTGACACCGCGCGGGCTCGTCGCCGCCACTGGCCTTGCCGCTGCCGGCCTGGTTGGAGGCGGCCTGATCCTGGCGCATACCCTGAATCTCGCCGCCTGCCCGCTGTGCATTCTGCAGCGCATGCTGTACCTGCTGCTGACGCTCGAAGCCCTGGCGATCTGGACCCTGGCCGGATCGCCGCCGACGCGTCGCCTCGGGGCCGTGGCGATGGCAGCCACGACACTGACCGGTGTCGGCATCGCGGCCTATCAGACATGGTTGCAGCGCTTCGCCAAAGGCGTCAGCTGCACTGCGGATCAGCCGTGGTGGGAGCATTTCGTGAATTGGGCCGGCAGTGTCTGGCCGCTGATGTTCGAAGCCTCCGGCCTGTGCTCCGAGGCCGGCTGGAAGTTTCTCGGCCTGTCGATCGCCGAATGGTCGCTGATCGCCTTCACCTCGATGACCATCGCGATGCTGTCGGTGATCCTGCGCCCGGCCGATCGTAGCGCACCCTAGTCGAGGGCGGGCTACGAAGACTCAGCGCCGCTCGCGATCGTCCATCAGGGCAGCGGCTTCCGTTGCCGTCAGGAATTTCCAGGGCAGCGGAACCAGTCCGGGCACCTTCGCCATGTATCTGCGATAGGTTTCGCCATAGCTGGCAAGCAGCTTGTCCTCCTCGAGTTTCGAACCGACCACCAGGTATGCGGTAATCATCAGTGCCGAGACCAGCAGCGGCCCGTTCATGTCGCGGCTCCAGATCAGCACCAGACCGATGCAGTACCACGGATGGCGGACGAAGCGATGGATCAGCGACACCCTGAAGATCTCCGGATCGTCGTTGCCTTGCGTCCGCAGCTGGCGCAGGCCGATGAACTCGCCCATGTCGTAGCTGCGGCCCGTGGCAAGAAAACCCAGAACGGCCGCCAGTGCGAAGCCGTTGGCCAGCCAGCCCCAGGCGCCCCGCCACTGCCAGAGCCAGTCGCTCTCGGTGCCATAGACCAGCCAGAGCACCGGCAGCAGCGTCACCGTCGCAAGTACATTGAAGGTCAGGCGGTAGCCGGGCATCGCCTTGGGCCAGCGGCCGGCAATCCAGTCCTTGACTGCGGATGCCGCCAGCATCGAATGCAGCACGAAATACACCAGCCAGGCCAAGGCAATGCCGGCCAGCTTCATGGCAGCGACGAAGCAATCATGATTTTTTCCTTTGTGGCGACGCAGACATTTCACTGCCTGCAAGCGCAGGCGACAGTAGCCCAGGCAACTCTGTTAAGGCTTCTGTCCGATCAACCGCTGATACAGCGCCAGCGATTCGCCGACGATGCCGCGACGGAAGGCCAGCACGCAAATCACGAAAATCGCGCCCATGATCACGGTCACCAGCGAACCCACCTTATCGGCCAGTTCGTTCTGCAGCGTGACGATCACCGTCGCCCCGACCACCGGGCCGAATACCGTACCCATGCCGCCCAGCAGGGTCATCAGCACCACCTCGCCCGAGGTATGCCAGTGGGCGTCGGTCAGTGTCGCGAACTTGAACACCAGGGTCTTGGTCGCACCGGCGAGGCCTGCCAGGCCGGCCGAGAGCACGAAGGCCAGCAGCTTGTATTTCGCCACGTCGTAACCCAGCGAAATCGCCCGCGGTTCGTTTTCGCGGATGGCCTTGAGGATCTGGCCGAAGGGCGAGTGGATGGTGCGCTGGATCAGCCAGAAGGAGCCGGCGAAGATCGCCAGCACCAGGTAATAGAGGTTGATGTCATCGGCCAGGTCGAGACCGAACAGGGTGCCGCGCGGCACGCCCTGCAGGCCGTCCTCGCCGCCGGTGAAAGGCGCCTGGAGGAAGAAGAAGAACACCATCTGCGCCAGCGCCAGGGTGACCATGGCGAAGTAGATGCCCTGGCGACGGATCGCCAGGCTGCCGATCACCCAGCCGAGAATCGCGGCGGCACCAGTGCCGGCGAGCAGGCCGAGCAGGGTTGGCAGTTGCCAGACTTTCAGCGCATGGCCGGTGACATAGGCGGCGCTGCCGAGGAACACCGCATGGCCGAAGGACAGCAAGCCCGTATAGCCCAGCAGCAGGTTGAAGGCGCAGGCGAACAGCGCGAAGCACAGTACCTTCATCACCAGGATCGGATAGATGAATGTCGGCGCCAGCAGCAGCAGGCCGAGCCCGACCAGGTAGGCGATGGTCACGCGCCGGCTCATTTCTCTCTCCCGAACAGGCCGGCCGGCCGGATCATCAATACCACCGCCATGATCATGAACACCACCGTTGAACTGGCCTCGGGCCAGAACACCTTGGTCATGCCTTCGATGATGCCAAGGCCGAGGCCGGTGAGGACCGAACCGAGGATCGAACCCATGCCGCCGATCACCACCACGGCGAACACCACGATGATCAGGTTGGAGCCCATCAGCGGCCCTACCTGGGACGCCGGGGCTGCCAGTACGCCGGCAAATCCGGCCAGCCCGACACCGAAGCCGTAGGTCAGCATCACCATCAGCGGCACGTTGATGCCGAAGGCCTGGGTCAGCCTGGGATTTTCCGTGGCCGCGCGCAGGTAGGCACCCAGCCTCGTCTTCTCGATCAAGTACCAGGTGGCAAGGCAGACCGTCAGCGAGGCGACGACGACCCAAGCGCGATATTTGGGCAGGAACATGAAGCCGAGATTGAAGGCGCCGGCAAACTCGTCGGGAATCGAATAGGGCTGGCCGGCCACGCCGTAGAGGTCGCGGAACAGGCCCTCGATCATCAGCGCCAGGCCGAAAGTCAGCAGCAGGCCGTACAGATGGTCGAGCTTGTACAACCACTGCAACATCAGTCGCTCGATGGCGATGCCGATCAGGCCGACGCTGAGCGGCGCCAGCACCAGCATCCACCAGTAGCCGATGCCCAGGTACTCCAGTCCTATCCAGGCCAGCATGGCACCCGTCATATAGAGGGCGCCATGGGCGAAGTTGATGATGTTCAGCATGCCGAAGATCACGGCGAGACCCAGGCTCAGAACGGCATAGAAAGACCCATTGACCAATCCCAGCATGAGTTGGCCCATCAAGGCCTGGATCGGTACGCCGAAAATCTCCGTCATGCGAACATCCTTTGCAGCGACAGACTGCTTATTTCTTGGCTACGGCGGCGCAACGCGACAGTGCCATCGGCTGGAAGGCCTCGTCACCCGGGATCACCTGTTTCACGTTGTAGTAGTCCCACGGCTCCTTCGAGTCGGCTGGCTTCTTGACTTCGACCAGATACATGTCGTGCACCATGCGACCATCCTCGCGAATCTTGCCGCCCTTGGCGAAGGCATCATTGATCGGCGTTGCCTTCATCTGCTTCATCACCGCTGCCGTGTCGTCGGTCCCGGCCGCCTGCACCGCCTTGAGGTAATGCAGCACCGCCGAATAGGTGCCGGCCGGCAGCATGTTGGGCATGCCCTTGTGCTTGCTGAAGAAGCGGCGGCTGAATTCACGCGTCTCGGCATTGAGGTTCCAGTAGAAACCCTCGGTGAACATCATGCCCTGCGTGGTCTGCAGACCGAGGGCGTGAATGTCGACCACCGTGGTCAGCAGGCCGACCAGGGTCTGGTTCTTGGTAATGCCGAACTCGTTGGCGGCCTTGATCGAGTTGATGGTATCGCCGCCGGCGTTCGCCAGACCAATGACCTTGGCCTTGGAAGCTTGGGCCTGCAACAGGAATGACGAGAAGTCCGAGGCATTCAGGGGATGGCGAACGGCACCAAGCACCTTGCCGCCATTGGCCTTCACCGCTTCCATGGTGTCCTTTTCCAGCGAATGGCCGAAGGCGTAGTCGGCGGTAAGGAAGAACCAGCTGTCCTTGCCCTGCTTGGTCACCGCCTTGCCGGGCCCATTGGCCAGAGCGTAGGTGTCATAAACGTAGTGCACCACGTTGTTCGGCGCGCAGTCCTCGTTGGTCAGGCGCGTCGACGCGGCGCCGGTATTCAGCATGATCTTGTTCTTTTCCGTGGTGACCTTGGCCACCGCGATAGCCACACCGGAATTCAGCACGTCGGTGACCATGTCCACGCCTTGCGTGTCATACCACTCGCGCACCTTGTTGGAGCCGACGTCGGCCTTGTTCTGATGGTCGGCAGACACCAGTTCGATCCTGAATTTCGGCTTGAACTTCGCCTTGAATTCCTCGATCGCCATCTCGGCGCCAATCACCGAGCCCTTGCCGCCCAAGGCCGAATATACCCCGGACATGTCCGTCAACACGGCGATCTTGACCACGTCGCCGGAAATCTTGCCCGTCTGGGCCAGCGCGGATCCTGCCACTGGCAAGAGCATTGTGGAAAGGGCCAGGGCCAGCAGTTTGCGTTTCATCATGGTGTCTCCTCCTTGGTAAAAATTGACGGGGTCGGAAGGTTCAGACCCCGAGGTACTCCTGTAACAGATGCTGCTTTTCGCTGATCTCATGCTGTGCGATTTCTTCCATCACCTGCCCGTGCTCGACAATGAACATGCGGTCGGCCAGCGGTGCGGCGAAGCGGAAGTTCTGCTCGACCAGGATGATGGTGTAATCGCGCTGCTTGAGCATCCTGATGACCTCGCCCAGCTTTTGCACAATGACCGGAGCCAGGCCCTCGGACACCTCGTCGAGCAGCAGCAGCTTGGCCCCGGTACGCAGGATACGCGCCATGGCCAGCATCTGCTGTTCGCCGCCTGAGAGCCGCGTGCCCTGGCTGTTGCGGCGTTCCTTGAGGTTCGGGAAGATTTCGTACAACTCGTCCAGGCTCATGCCGCCGCTGCCCACCTGCGGCGGCAGCAGCAGGTTTTCCTCGCAGCTGAGGCTGGCGTAGATGCCGCGTTCCTCAGGGCAGTAACCGACGCCCAGCTGGGCGATGCGGTGCGAAGGCATGTCGATGACTTCGCGGCCGTTGAGCATGATCGATCCGGTGCGCCGTCCGGTCAGGCCAAGAATCGCGCGCAGCGTCGTGGTGCGCCCCGCGCCGTTGCGCCCCAGCAGGGAAATGCATTCGCCGCGCCGCACCGTGAAATCCATGCCGTGCAGCACATGCGATTCGCCGTAGAAGGCGTGCAGGTCGGCAACGCGGAGGAATTCGGTTGCGCTCATTTCAGTGTCCCGCCGGCGAAGCCAGTTCGGTGACTTCGGTACCCATGTAGGCCTCGATCACCAGCGGGTTGGCGGCAACTTCCGCATAGGGCCCTTCGGCCAGCACCGAGCCACGTGCCAACACGGTCAGGGTGTCCGAAATCCCGGCGACTACCTTCATGTTGTGCTCGACCATGAGGATGGTGCGATTGGCCGACACCTTCTTGATCAGTTCCATCACCCGATGGACATCTTCATGTCCCATGCCCTGGGTCGGCTCGTCGAGCAGCATCAGTTCCGGATCGAGTGCCAGGGTGGTAGCGATTTCCAGCGCGCGCTTGCGGCCGTAAGGCATTTCCACGGTCACCATGTCGGCATAGGTTTCGAGGCCGACCGAGGTCAGCAGTTCCATGGCGCGGTCGTTGAGCCGATCGAGGCTGCGGTCGGACTTCCAGAAATGAAAACTGGTGCCCAGTTTGCGCTGCAAGGCAATGCGCACGTTTTCGAGCACCGTCAGATGGGGAAACACCGCCGAGATCTGGAAGGAACGCACGATCCCGCGCCGGGCGATCCGCTCGGGGGCTTCGCGCGTAATGTCCACCCCGTTGAAGTGGATTTCGCCGTGTGTCGGTTCGAGAAACTTGGTCAGCAGATTGAAACAGGTGGTCTTGCCCGCCCCGTTGGGGCCGATCAGCGCATGGATATGGCCGCGCCTGACTTTGAGATCCACGCCATTGACCGCGACGAAGCCACGGAATTCCTTGACGAGACCGCGAGTCTCGAGAATGCAATCTTCGGCCATCAAGCTCTTTTCTTTGTTGGCAGGGCATCGACTATCGACACCGCTGTCTCTGCTGCGGCTGATTATGCTGTGAGCCTCCGGTTTGTGCAAGCAAGCGTGAAATCCGCGACGACGGAAATGCCACTTGCACAAACAGTTGCATAGTTAACATCCTGCCTTTAGGCTGCAAACATGCTACCGGATGACCCTACCGAGAAAAGCCGGCCGCAGGCTTCCAGAGCTGGATGGATGCAGCGGCGGGCAAGCGGTGTGCCGCCGCCGCTGATCGCCTGCACTGTACTGGCGATCGGTCTGCTGCTCAGTTACGCGTTATCGCGTCAAGCGGAAAACAACCTCACGAGCGAGACGCAGGCGCGTTTCGAGGCCGGTTCGCGCCTGGCCTTGGCTGGCGTCCAGCGTCGCATAGACGAATTTCAGACCGTGCTGCTTGGCATGCAGGGTTTGTTCATAGCGTCCGAGCACATCGATCGTCGCGAATTCCAGCGTTATGAGCATAATCTTCGCGGGCAATTGCGCGTGCCCGGCATCAGGGCGCTGCACTTTACGCGCCGGGTGCCTGCCGCGGAAAAGGCAGCGTTCCTGGCCGCCGTGCGTAATGACCGAAGCCTCGACGCGCGAGGATTTCCCGACTTCGCGATTCACCCCGAGACAAACCGCGCCGAGCACTTCGTCATCGAATTTATCGAACCCTTAGATGCGAACCGGCGCGCCTTCGGACTCGATGCCGGCAGCCAGCCGGTCAATCTGGAGTCGTTTATTGCGGCACGCGATACGGGCGGAATCCGCTTCACGCCGCCATTTCAGTTGGTCCAGACGTCATTGGGAGAGCGCGGTCTGGTCATGCGCGCGCCGGTGTATCGCTACGGGATGCAGCTCGCAACGACCGAGGAACGTCGCAGCGCCTTTATCGGCCTGGTCGGGATCACGATCGACGCTGGCGAAATTTTCAACGACATCTTCGTCGAGCCGTTTCTCGCCGGGCATTGCGTCGTGGTCCACGATCTTGATTCCGGCGGATCGGGTGTGAACCCTGTCCCCGTGCTGCAATTGATCGCCGAGAACTGTCCCGGTGAGCAACAGGTCGCAAACCAGGGCGCCGGGCTGGCGACGACCACCATCATTCCAGCCGGCGGCCGTCTCTGGCAAATCCACGTCAGTGCCAGGCAGGATTGGCTCTCCAGCCAACAGGGACGCCAAACCCCGGCCCTGATTCTGGCTGCAGGGATGGTCATCAGCCTGCTGCTGGCCGCGCTATATCTGGCCCTGGCCCGCTCGCGAAGCAGAGCCGAGCAACTGGCGGCGCAAATGACTCGCGATC
>ORMF011235957.1_pt1 | contig 10445 bp, 3 predicted proteins | sample 1779871 | NCBI WGS metagenome assembly ORMF01 (sample SAMEA104232316, study PRJEB22302) | groundwater metagenome | biome: forest; feature: aquifer; material: groundwater | place: USA | collected 2011-08-07 | depth 5.4 m
CAAAGATTGTCAGAGCGAGAAAATTAACGCCGCCGAGCCCGCCGCCAAATTCGATCTGATCCTCTACGCGCCTGAAGTCGACGGCGCCATCGAGCTGCGAATGGTTTACAACGCCGATCTGTTTAGCGCGGCGCGCATGGCGCTCAACTTGGAACAGCTCAGCGTAATTCTCGAACAAGCGCTGGCGGCGCCGCAACAAAGCATCGAGAGCTATTCGCTAGTGACGCCAATGAGCCTAAGGGTTTTGCCCGACCCGACGGCGCCGCTTAACGACCGCTGGGAAGGCGCGGTGCAGGCGCTGATTTCTCGCCAAGCGCAAGCAGACCCCGAGCGTCTAGCTGTCACCGATAATAGTGATCGTTGGAGCTATCGAGATTTGGATGAGCAGAGCAGTCAACTGGCGAACTATTTCGTTCGAAGCGGCATTCGTCAGGATGACGTCATTGCTGTTTACGCGCAGCGTAGCGCTTCGCTAGCGGTAGCCATTATCGCTGCGCTCAAGGCCGGCGCGGTTTTTGTCGTGCTCGATCCGGCCTATCCCGCGCCGCGCTTGCTCGATTATCTGCGCATCGCGCGGCCGCGCGCTTGGGTGGAGTTGGAACCGGCGGGCGAGTTGTCCCAACCTATAATAGAGTTTCTCGCGGCTAGCAGATTATACTGCCGCGTGAATTTGCCGGGGAACCGGAGCGAGATCGCCCGGCTGCTCGATGGCCACGCCGCCATCGCTCCGGAGATTTCTCTCGGCGCTGACGATCCGGCTTACGTCGCGTTTACCTCGGGCTCGACCGGGCAGCCCAAGGGCGTGCTCTGCCGCCATGGGCCGATGAGCCATTTTCTGCCCTGGCAGGAAGAAGCTTTCGCCCTCGACAAATCGGATCGCTACTGTTTACTGTCGGGTCTTGGTTACAATCACTTGCAGCGCGAAATATTTACCGCACTGGCCGGCGGTGCGGCTTTGTTTGTGCCGACCGGCGCGGAGTTGAGAGAGCCGGCCCAACTGGCGCGCTGGCTCGGGGAAAATGAGATTACCGTTTTGCATCTGACGCCGGCGCTTGGCCGGCTGCTTTGCACGGCGGGGGAAAAGTTGCCGGCGGTGCGGCGGATTTTTTTCGGCGGCGACGCGCTCATGCGGAGCGATATCGCCGCGATGCGCCAGTGCGCGCCCAACGCTCGCATCGTCAGCTTTTACGGCGCCACCGAGACCCAGCGCGCGGTGGGCTACCACGAAATTTCACCTCATGACGGCCATGCCGCTCGCTGGGTTCCGAATATTCCCATTGGAAAAGGCGCCAAGGACGTGCAGCTGCTGTTGATGACTGCTGATCGGCAAATGGCCGGCGTCGGCGAGTTGGCGGAGCTTTATATTCGCAGTCCGCATTTGGCCGCCGGCTATTTACACGACGACGAATTGACCGCGGCGAATTTTCTCGCCAATCCATTTATGCCAATGGACAACAACCGCAGCGATCGACTGTACCGCAGCGGCGAGTTGGGCCGCTACAATCTCGACGGCGATGTCGAATGGGTCGGGCGCAGCGAACGGCGCGCGAACATTCGCGGTTATCGCGTCGAGCTGGCGGAAGTGGAAGCGGCGCTTTTGCGGCACCCCGCGGTGCGCCAAGCGGCGGTGTTGGAGAATTCAAAATTCAAAATTCAAAATTCAAAATTATCGGAGCAGTTAGTTGCTTACGTTGTCGCCGACGCTTCAGCGCGAAGTCTAATCGCCGAGTTGCGTGCGTTTCTTGCCGCCAAACTGCCGCACTACATGGTACCGGGGCATTTTCACTTGATCCAAGCGCTGCCGTTGGGACTCAACGGCAAGGTCGATTACGCCAAGCTGGCGGCGCAAAATGAACTGGATGAAGTGGCTTCTAGCTCTGAAGTTGGCTTCGAAGCGCCGCTGCCAGGAATCGAATTCGATCTCGCGGAAATTTTTCGTCGAGTGCTGGGCGTCGCGCGCATCGGCCGGCGCGACAACTTTTTTCATCTTGGCGGCCATTCGCTGTTGGCCGCGCAAGCGGCGGCAGGCATTCGCCAAGCGTTCGGCGTCGGCTTGGATCTGCGCGCGCTTTTCGAAGCGCCCACCGTCGAAGCCCTGGCGCAACGCCTCGAAGCGCTGCGTGGATCGCCCGCGCCGGGGCGAGAGGAGATCGAGTTATAAACGCGGCCGCTCTGATTGCCGAGTTGCGCGCGCTCGACATTCGGCTCGCCGTCGAGGGCGAACGCTTGCGCGTCAACGCCCCGCGCGGCGTGCTCAATGCAGCGCTGCGCCAACGGATCGCGGCGGCGAAAGAAGTTTTATTAGATTACTTGCGCCGCGTTGTTGAGCTGGATTCATCCGTTAGTGAATCTCAGATTCCCCGGCTCGCCGCCGATGCGCCGGCGCCCTTGTCGTTCGGCCAAGAGCGGCTGTGGTTTTTAGAACAGTTCGAGCCGGGCGCGGCGGTTTTCAACCTTGGCCGCGCGCTGCAAATCACCGGGCCGCTCGACCGCGCGGCGCTGGAAGCGAGCGTCAATGCGATCGTGCTGCGCCATGAAGTGCTGCGCAGCAAGTTCGTTAGTGTCGACGGCAGCGCGCAGCAGCAGGTTGCACCTTTCAAACCGTTCCGTCTAAAGGTCGTAGATCTCAGCCGGTTGGCGCCACGCCAACAAGTCGAGAAGCTCAAAACCTTTGAGCGCGCGCACGCGGCGCGCCCCTTCGATTTATCGCGCGGCCGGTTGCTTCGCGTAAAGCTGGTACGCCAAAGCGATGAAGTTCATCTGTTGCTCGTCGGCACCCATCACATGGTCGCCGACGCTTGGTCCATGGGGCTTTTTATCAGCGAACTGTGGACGAATTATATTTGCTACGCCAATGGCGCGCAGCCAAGTTTGGCGCCGTTGCCGATTCAATACCGCGACTACGCGGCTTGGCAACGCAGCGCGCCGCAGGATGCCGCGCAGAACGCGCACTTGGCCTACTGGACCAAGCAGCTGGCCGATGCGTCGCTGCTCGATTTGCCCTGCGATTTTCCCCGGCCGGCGCGCTTGAGCTCGCGCGGCGCGCGCCAAGCTATCGCGCTCTCGGAGCCGCTGACTGAGGCTTTGAACGCTTTCAGCCGGCGCGCCAATGTCACGCCCTTCATGACACTGCTGGCGGCATTCCAAGTTCTGCTCCATCGTTACACCGGCCAAGACGATATCGTCGTCGGTTCGCCGCTAGCCAATCGCGAACGGCGCAAGCTCGAATCGCTGATCGGTTTGTTCGTCAACACGGTGGCGCTGCGTGGCGATCTTTCAGGGGCGCCTAGTTTTAGCGAGTTTTTACGCCGGCTGCGCGAGGTCTGTCTCGATGCCCACGCGCACCGGGATCTGCCCTTTGAAAAATTGGTCGAAGCGCTGCGGCCCGAGCGCCAGCTCAATCGCCATCCGCTGTTTCAGGCGATGTTTGTCTTGCAGAATACGCCGCGTTCGGCGGCGCCGCCCACAGGGATTACGGTTGAAGCGAGGGACCTCGATAATCACGCGGCGCAATTCGAGCTGGCGCTTTATCTGCGCGAGCGCGACGGCAAGCTGCTTGGCTATTTCGAGTATGCGAGGGATTTGTTTTTGCCGGCGACGATGGCGCGCATGGCCGACCATTTCGCAGTGCTGCTGCAAGCGATCGTCAGCGACCCCGAGCAGTCAATCGCTAAGCTGGCGCTGCTCGCGGCGGCGCAGCGCCGGCAATTGCTGATCGAATGGAATCGAACCGAGGCGGATTTTCCCGCTGCTATTTGCCTCCATCAACTGTTCGAAGCCCAGGCCGCGCGCACGCCCGATGTTATCGCCGTTGAGTATGGTGACAAGCGCTTGACCTATGGCGCGCTCAACCGGCGCGCCAATCAGCTCGCCCATGGTTTGCAGCGGCTGGGCGTGGGTGCGGACAAACTGGTAGGCATTTTCATCGACCGCTCGCTGGAGATGGCGGTCGGACTTCTCGGGATTCTCAAAGCCGGCGGCGCCTACGTGCCGCTCGACCGGGATTATCCCGGGGCGCGCTTGGACTTCATGCTCAAGGACGCGCAGGTTTCGCTCGTGCTCACGAAGAAATCTCTTGCGCGCGCGGCTTGCCTGGCCAACGTTCCGACGCTTTGTCTCGACGATAAAGCGTTATTTACCGGTGAAAGCGGCGAGAACCCCACCGGTGGAGCATCGTCGCTAAACGCCGCGTATGTGATTTATACCTCGGGCTCCACCGGCGCGCCCAAAGGTGTCGTCGGTTTGCACCGCGGCGCGGTGAATCGGCTCTTCTGGATGTGGCGGCGCTATCCGTTCGCTGCGAAAGAGATTTGCTGCGCCAAGACCAGCCTGAGTTTCATCGACTCGGTGTGCGAAATCTTCGGGCCGTTGCTTCAAGGCATCCGTTTGGTCATTGCGCCCGATGACGTGGCGCGGGACCCCCATGCTCTCATCGCTTTTCTCGCCGAGCGGCGGGTCACGCGAATCGTCTTGGTGCCCTCTTTGTTGCAGGCCTTTCTCGACGAGACGCCCAACCTGCGGCGCGCGCTGCCGCGGCTGCGGTTGTGGAGCTGTAGCGGCGCGGAGTTGACCGGCGCGCTGGCGGCGCTCTTTAAAAAGAGTTTCCCACGCGCCGTGCTGCTAAATCTCTACGGCTCGTCGGAAGTCGCCGCCGATGTGACTTGCTGCGAATTTACCGGCACCGCGGCGGCGAGCGTGCCCATCGGCCGGCCCATCGCCAACACAAAGATATTTCTTCTCGACTCACACTTGCAGCCGGTGCCGCTCGGTGTGCGCGGCGAAATTTATGTCGGTGGCCCCGGCGTGGCGCGCGGGTATTGGCGCCGGCCGGAGCTGAGCGCGCAAACATTCGTCGCCAACCCGTTTGCCGCCCATGGCGATTCTTTACTTTTTCGCACCGGCGATCTGGCGCGCTATCTGCCGGACGGCAACCTTGAATATCTCGGCCGGGCCGATGGGCAAATCAAAATTCGCGGCCAACGCATCGAGTTGGGCGAGATCGAAGCTGTGTTGCAATCACACCCGAGCATTCGTCAATGCGCGGTCGGCGCGAACGATCAGTCCTTAATCGCTTATGTCGTTACCGCTTCGCGGTTATCCAGCGCGGAATTGCGCGGTTTTCTCAAGCGCCAACTACCCGGATTCATGATCCCGGCGGTCTTTATCCGAGTGCCCACGCTGCCCTTGTTGCCGAACGGAAAAATCGACAAGCGCGCTTTGCCGGCGCCGACCGATGGGCGGTTGCCGACCTCCGAGAAAATTCACTTGCCGCGGACAAAAATTGAAAAACGGATTGCCGCGATCTGGCGCGAGCTGCTGCAACTTGAGCGCATCGGCGTCGATGACGATTTCTTCGCCCTGGGCGGCCACTCGTTGTTGGGCGTCCAGTTGGTTGCGCGTTTGCGCGCCGCGTTCCATCGTCAGTTTTCGTTGCGCGATCTATTCGCAGCGCCGACCGTTGCCGCTATCGCGCAAAAAATAGCCGCGCCATCAAATGACGGCGCCGGTTTGCCGGATGTTGCGCCGCTCAAACTAACCGGCAAATTGCCGTTGTCCTCGGCACAGGAGCAATTTTTGACGCTGGATGAACTAGTCTCGGGCGCGGAGTTTTTGCATTTGCCTTACGCTATTCAACTCAACGGCCGGCTCGATATCGCCGTGCTCAGGCGGAGCTTACGGACGATCGTTGAGCGCCATGCGGTTTTGCGCACGGTGTTTACTCAGTCTGAGGGCCGGCCCGTCCAGGTGATCCGGCGCCGGTGCAAGGGCGCTTGCCCGCTGCGCGATTTGAGTTCACTGGCGCCGCTCGAACGGCAGCGTGAGCTGCAGCGGATTTGCAGCGAAGATGCCGCGAGGTCATTTGACCTCGAAGCCGGGCCGCCGTGCCGCTTCAAACTGATTCGCTTGGCGCAACGGCAACATGTTTTGTTGGTCACGGCGCACCACATCATCGCCGATCAATGGTCGATGCGCTTACTGCGCGGTGAGCTGGCGCAACTCTATGGCGCGTTTGCCCAGGGTCGGCCCTCGCCTTTGGCCGAGCTGCCGTATCAATTCGTCGATTTTACCCGTTGGCAAAAGCGCTTGCTGGATTCCGGCGCTTTGCAGGGACAATTCGACTACTGGAAAGCGGCCCTCGCCGGAGCCGCGCCCAAGCTGGCGTTTCCCAACCAGCCAAAACCGGCGGGCACGGCGAGTTTCCGCGCGACGCGCAAGCCTATCGACATCGACGATCGGCTGTTCGCGCAGGTGCGCCAGTTAGCGCGCCGGCAAAAGACCTCGCCGTTCATCGTCTTGCTTGCGGCGCTCGATGCCTGGCTGTTTCGCATGACCGGTTGCCGGGATCTGCGTGTCGGCACGTTGGTGGCGAACCGCAGCCGGCCCGGCAGCGAGCGCTTGATCGGCTACTTCGTCAACGCCGTGGTACTGCGCGCGCGCATGGCACCGCGCATGTCGTTCGCGCAGTTGCTGGGTCAAGCGCGCGCCACGGCGCTCGGCGCCTTTGCGCATCAAGATTTGCCCATCGAAGAACTGGCGCGCGCAATGGTGCGGAAAGAAAATTCTAAGCCGATGCCGCTCTATCCAGTGATGCTCAACTACCGGCGCTTCAGTAATTATCGTGAAACCGTTGCTGGACTGACCTTTGCGTCTGGTCTCGATCACGATCGTGCGGCGGACCCGGAGATGGCGCTTACCTCGGCGGACTTGAGTTTCGACTTTCGCGAGCTGTCAACCAAGTTGACTGCAAGTGTAAACTTTAAGATCGATCGCTTCGATGAAGTTACTCTGGAGCGGATGCTCAAGGCTTTCCCTTCGGTATTGTCGCAATGCTTAGCGTGGCCAGAGCGGCGATTGTCGAGCATTGAGCTGTAGGCGTTTAATTTAAGGCGCTAATAGTTTGGAGGAGGCAATGGTTAAGTTTTTCGCGTGGTGTTTGACCCTGGCTTGTCTTGCAGGCCTTGCCGGCGCGGCGGAGAAACCGCAAAACTATCAATGGACCGTCGGTGCAATGAATCCTCGGCTGGGGAAAACCGGCGGCCGGCAATTGCGTAAACTTCCCGGTGTCCGGCTATTGCCCGAGGATCAGCCGTTCCCCAAGCGTTTCAATTGTCACGACGAAGAATGCCAGTTCGATCTTTATTTTTTCACCGCCGAGGGGTTCAGCCTGAAGAATCCAAAACGGAAAAATATTCTATTCATCGCCGGCGGGCCGGGGCAGGTGGTTGACAATCGCAGTCCGGACAACCGCATGCTGGGTTTTCTCGAGGCCAACCACAACGTCGTCTACTTCGATCTGCGCGGCGGCGGGCGCAGCGTGATTCCGGCGGACAACAAATACGATGCTTTCCTGCGCGCCGAATATGTCGCCGACGACATCGAGAGAATTCGCAAGAGGCTACTCGACAAGAAGCCTTGGGATGCGATTTACGCCCATAGTTGGGGTTCCGTGCCGGCGCAGCTCTATGCCGCCCGCTTCGGCTCGGCCAAAGTGAAATCGTTAGTGCTCTCGGCGCCGGTGGTGCGCGACCGCGATACCAATGCCGCGCGCACCGAGATGACGGTGGCCAACTTGGAGCGCCTTTATCGGATTTACCGTTCGCAATCCGCGCAAGCTTGCCGCTGTCAAGACAAGACGCTGCCGGTCAAGGTGAATACGTTGCAAGGCGGCGAGACGGCGAATCAACACGATGTCAGGGCGGTGGTCGGTCCGCCGGGCACCAATGACTTTTGTTTCTTTTCCCTCGATGAGGTACCAAAGCTCGGGCGTCAACTCAAACGACAGCTTGAAAAAATCGAGGATCGCTACGGCTCGGTCGACTTTGTCGTCGATCATTACGACGCGCTAAAAAAAAACCAAGATCCCAAAGAGCGGCCGCGCTTTCCGAGGGAGTTTTACGTCGCCGTGCAGCGGCTACAATTTTTCGGCGGGCCAGAGCCAAATTTCAAACCGTATAGCGGGGACTTTGCCGCACAGGTCGAAGCCGGTTTGGTGATCGGCCACTATCTTGTGCTCGACGACGATACACCGGACGATATCATGTTGCCGCAACGTTCCTGTGTTCAGGACGCGCCATTCTTCGCCGGCTCCCCATGCACCAACAAGCTGTGCGGGCGAATTGCCGAGCAAAAAAAAAATTCAAGCGGAACCGGCGGGCTGGAGTCGCTTCGAGCCCATGAAGTCTTTGGTTTGTACGACGGCATTAGCCGATCTTTGCTCCGGCCCGGAATGGTGCAATTGGACGGTGACGGCTGTTTCGACGGCAAGGCACTCGCGGACTTTACAAACGCAACGGGCCGCGGCAAAGATCTGGTGCGCGCAGAGGCGAGAAAAATTGGCATCGATCCGGCAAAGCTGGCATGTTTGTGGACGCCCAAGAAGCATCCGCACCAAGTGCGCACGCTGATTTTCAAAGGGGCGCGCGACAGTGTCATCGCCGGCTGCCAGGCGGAGGATTTTTACCGCGACGGTCTGAAGGGCGAACGCGCGCTGCTTGAGTTTCGCGGCATGGGCCATGCCATGTTTATTCCCACCGCCGGCACCGTCTATGGCGCAGCGCTGAGAACTTTGCTGGAAAAATTCCAAGATCTCCCGGTGGAGCAATTTCGCGGCGATTCTACGGTGCTGGACAGCATCAAGAGACTACAAGCGGAATTCCGCGAGCCGGCGGCGGCGCGCACGGGTTGTCCGTCCTAAGCGCCAGCCAATGCGCGGCAGGCGCGGCGCTGACGATGGGAGATAGCTTTTACTCGGCAGCGACGCAAAATTGATTTATTGAGCTTGCGATTAGAAAAAAAGGAAGGTGAAATATGGGTAAAGGAACAAAACTATCGGCCGCGACGGTGAAGAAAGTGCGCAGCGCCAATCGGAAACTGATCAAGGCCAATAAGGATTTGGATGCCGCGGTGCGATCGATGATCAAAGCCGCCAAGGCAAAGAGCGCGGCCGACAAGGCAAAAGCGACCAAAAAGGCGTATGCCGCGGTGGCCAAGAGAAATCCGCTGCTGCGGGCAGCGATGAATGAGGCGCTCAAAAGTTTAGGCGTCGGATAAGCGCGACTTAGTTAAACTCATTTGCGTTCGACGATTTTATCGTTGACGACGCCGTTTACCTGAAAGCGTAATGCAGCTATTGCCGTTCGTTCCGCCTCGACCTCAAGGCCGGGCGAACGGAAGAGCCTCTGGCTGCGATCAATTCGGATTTACAGTGCGACCGCGCTGGCGTGGCGTTTGTATTCGTTGCGATGAACACGCGCCGAAACGCAGTTTTGTCTGGCCGCGGTCGCCGATTTTCAATCGGCGGCCGACGTGATGCCGAGGCGATGGAGTTTTTTTGTTAGTCCCTGGCGGCTTAGGCCGAGCATACGCGCGGCTTTTAGCTTGTTGCCGCCGACTCGGCTAAGCGCCTCATCAATTAATTTACGTTCGAGGATTTCCACGGCTTGATCGAGAGTCTGGGCGTTGCTTTCAGGCGGCGCGCTGAGAGATGTTTTCGCTTTGACCGGCGCTGGCAACAACAGTTGGTCCGCCGCGATGCCGCGGCTGCGTACTGAAGCCACCAGCCGTTTTACTTCGTTTTCCAACTGGCGCGCGTTGCCGGGCCAGTCGTATTGGGCCAAACGATAGAGCGCCGCCTGAGTGAAATGTTTCGCCTCCGTGCCGGTTGCGGCACAATGCTTTTGCAGAAAGTGGTTGGCCAATAGCGGGATGTCTTCGGGAATCTCGCGCAGCGCCGGAGTTTGAATGTGCACCACGCAGAGCCGGTAGTAGAGGTCGTCGCGAAAAACTTTTTCGCGCATGACGGTTTCGAGATCGCGGTTGGTGGCGGCGATGATGCGCACGTCGATGGGCACCGGTGTGCGCCCGCCGACTCGGTCCACCGAACGCTCCTGCAGTACCCGGAGAATTTTCGCCTGGGCCGAGGGGCTGAGATCGCCGATCTCGTCGAGAAATAGCGTGCCGCCGTCGGCGGCTTCGAATTTGCCGATGCGCCGCTCGACTCCCGTGGCCACGCCTTTTTCCACGCCGAACAGTTCGCTCTCGATCAGGCTTTCCGGTAGCGCGGCGCAGTTGAGCGCGACGAAGGGCTGCTGTGCGCGCGGGCTGTTGAAATGCAGCGCTTTGGCGATCAGCTCCTTGCCGGTGCCGCTCTCGCCCTGCACTAAAACGTCCACCGAGCTGGCGCGCAGTTGGTCGATCAGCCGGACGATGGAACGGGTGCGGTGGCTCATGCCGACGATATTCTGAGTCGTGAAAACGTTGCCGTAAGGCGCCGCGGGCGAGGCCGCCGACGAAGGATTCTGCGCCCTGAGCGCTGCGGCCATGGGCGAATTTTCGATTATGTCGGTGAGATGGGCGGCCAGAGTAGTTAGAATCTCGGCGTCCTCATCGCTAAAAAGTCCCACCCGTTTATTGGTCGCTTCGCCGACGCCGATGATCGCGCCCTG
>ORMF011416022.1_pt1 | contig 10445 bp, 9 predicted proteins | sample 1779871 | NCBI WGS metagenome assembly ORMF01 (sample SAMEA104232316, study PRJEB22302) | groundwater metagenome | biome: forest; feature: aquifer; material: groundwater | place: USA | collected 2011-08-07 | depth 5.4 m
GAAGAAAACGACGTCTGAACTTGAGAAGCTCCGCGAGGTTGACGTCCGCATCAATAGGCGCAAGGGGGGCAAGTAATCCTCCGTCTCCCTGCCCGCCTCAATGTGCTGAGAAGGCGGGCGCTCAGGATTGCAATTCACAGAGCAATTCGTTAGTTTTTGTCCGAAAGATGAACCACAACCACTGCTACGTCCCTTGTTTGACAAACTCGGTTTGACTCTATAGAAGCAACCGGCATCAAGAAACTGTACTACTCGATCAGCGAGGTCAGCAAGATCACCGACCTTGAGCAGTATGTGCTTCGTTATTGGGAATCTGAATTTGATGAGCTGAAACCGCAAAAGAACCGCGCCGGCAACCGCATTTATACAAACCGCGACATCAAACTCATCATCTACATCAAAAAGCTTCTCCGCGACGAACGCTATACGATCGAAGGAGCAAAACAAGTCCTGAAGTCCTACGCACCAGACACAAATACGGGCGAACAGCTCGAGCTTATTGATGCCCCGAAGCCGAAGACCAAAATCAAAGACGAGCAGTTGCGAAGCGACGTAATGGAAGTGAAGAAATTTCTCGAAGAGCTTCTGCAAAAAATAGATTAAGTCTCGCCTTTCTTTTTCCATATCTCCGGTCAGAATCCCTCAACAACCTTCTCGTTGTTCGGCGCTCTTCATTTCGAGATCATAGATGCCAACTCTGATAAAAACTTTTTCGGATGGCAGCATTCTTGAGTTTGACGACGGCAGTTTTGATGGGTGGTGTGTGTATTTCAAGCCGTCAAGTTTGCCGCGATACGCTCCCAAAGACGTTGAGTATTTCTGCGACCTCGAACGCATGGGTGAAAAGCACGGCTACAAAAAAGTGTATGACGATTTCATAGCAGTTTTTGAACGCACAACGAAGATGCTCGATCAATCGTTGTCCGAAGACATCACCTCACTGAGCAAGAAATATTCTCCAGACGATCTCACAATGGACAAGCTCTTCTCGATTCTCTATGCTGGAATGGTTGCGGAAGAACACAAAGCGAACACGAAGCTGGGAAAAAAGGTGAAACGGCTTGGCATTCACCAAGTGCTTATCGACCGTATGAAGCCGGAAGACGCTGCGGTCTTTAGCAAGGGAATGACGTGGCAACAGATCCTTCGGGAATATCAGAAACGAATTGGGAATGATTAGAGGGGATCGAACATCTCTTTTCTGAGAAGATTGGAGAGAACTTTTTACAATCAGGTTTGCAATAGCCCGCACCTATGAACAGTGCTTGCGCAACGCTCTGGCGATGATGGCGGGCGATTACGAATCCATCCCGCCAGAATGCATCTCTTGTGTTCCGTTCGGTCACATCGGGTTTGTATATGCGAGGGCATCTTTGTTTAATGCCATAACATGCCTTTTGTTGATATTCACTCCAAACACTAATTCTTTTGCCCGGCCTGATGCAGATCCACGGTAGATCACATGGTAGAAACTCTCGGAAGTTTTTGTTACCGACCAATCATCGTTCGTGAATGCAGTCTTCAGCGTCTGCACTACAGAAGACCCGGAGGTCGACGGTTTGAAATCTTGCACCAACTTGATTGCTTCTTGCGCTCCCTCGTCGTCACCCAATCCGCAACCGATAAATCCAACTACCAGCATTGCCGCCACAAGGATTCTTACAATATTCATTTCTGTTCCCCTTAGATGTTTGTTAAATGTCTTCTGCACCCTGAACTTCTCTATATCTATTCAAGTTGTGCGCCAATTTCAAAATCGGCTCTCCCTTCTTGATTTCGTTGGTGCTCGGTAAAGAATACCTCCACCATCTACCACGGATCTTCAGAAAACGTATAGCTTCCCCGCACATACTTCTTCGTGCACCTGGATGCAGTAAGTAATGCGCAGGCGTTGGTTGTTACGGTAGATGATTTCTGGGGTGTCACGGCTCCCGGACCGTGATCGCCTCATTACTGATGTATTGCTTTTGAACTTGTACCACCGGCGGACATGAGTTACTCGTTCCATTGCAACTCTTCTCGTTTTGCTCTACCTTCATAGGGGGCTGATGAGAACTTTGTTCGTGCATCACCCGGCAATCATTCTCTTTCTGAAAACACTTCCTCCCAATGACCAACTTCCAAGACAAAGCAAACTTTATCTGGCAGGTTGCCGATGACATTCTTCGTGGCTCGTACAAGCAGCACGAGTACGGCGATGTGATTTTGCCGTTCGTGGTATTGCGCCGACTCGATTGTGTGCTCGAAGCGAAGAAGGAAAAAGTTCTTGAGACCTACAACAAGTTCAAGAAGACATTGCCCGATGTCCACAGGGTTCTGCTCAAGGCTTCGGGGTTGAACTTCTACAACACATCGAAGTATGACTTGCAGCGGTTGTCTCAGGACTCCAAGAATCTCGAACTGAACTTCAACAACTATGTCAACGGATTCAGCGAGAACGTCCGTGAGATTCTTGAGAACTTCCAGACTGACAAAATCATCGAGAAGCTGAATAAGAACAAGCTACTCTTCTTGATGGTTGGGAAGTTCACGGAGATCGACCTGCATCCCGATAAGGTCTCGAACCATGAGATGGGCTACATCTTTGAAGAACTGATTCGGAGATTCAACGAGCAAGCAAACGAAACGGCTGGCGAGCACTTCACGCCACGTGAAGTCATCAGGCTGATGGTGAACGTGTTGTTCGCCGAGAATAAGAACGACTTGAGGAAGAAGGGCATCATCCGCACACTGTACGACCCTGCGTGTGGGACAGGTGGTATGCTCACCATCGGCAAGGAGCACATCCTCGACAACATTAACCCGAATGCGGAAATCATCGTCTTCGGACAGGAAATCAATCCGCAGTCGTATGCCATTGCCAAGTCGGATGCGCTGATAATGGATGAAGAGGCGGACAATATTCGCTTCGGCAATAGCTTCACCGAGGACAAGTTTGTCGGAAAGAAGTTCGACTACATGCTTTCCAATCCGCCGTTTGGCGTGTCGTGGAAAAAGGAACAGGACTTCATTGAGAATGAGGCGACCAATCCGCAGGGAAGATTCTTTGCGGGTACGCCACGAGTGAACGACGGCTCGCTGCTATTTCTGCAACACATGATTTCCAAGATGGAACCGAAAGGGAGCCGACTTGCAATTGTGTTCAACGGCTCTCCGCTCTTCACAGGCGATGCAGGAGGTGGAGAGAGCAACATTCGCAAATGGATTATCGAGAACGACATGCTCGAAGCAATTATCGGACTGCCAAACCAACTCTTCTATAATACGGGCATCTCAACGTACATTTGGATTGTGACTAACAAGAAGCCGCAGAAGCGCAAAGGCAAAGTGCAACTGATTAACGCCGTGGACTTTTTTGAGAAGATGCGGAAGAGCTTGGGGAACAAGCGGAACATCATTTCCGAGAACCAGATTAAGGGCATCAGCAGCATCTACGAAAAGTTTGAAGAGAGCGAGTACTGCAAGATTTTTGACAACAGATATTTTGGCTACACGAAGGTGACGGTGGAGAGACCGTTGCGGGATGAGCAAGGCAACATCGTGAAGGACAACAAAGGCAACGTAAAACCCGATGCAAACCTGCGTGACACGGAGAATGTGCCTCTCACCGAGAGCATTGACGAGTACTTCAAGCGAGAAGTGCTGCCACACGTTCCTGACCTGCCCGCCGAAGTCACGCACGGCGGGACGCAGGCAGGTGCGTGGATGGACAGGAGCAAAGACAAGGTCGGGTATGAAATCAGTTTCACGAAGTACTTCTACAAGTACCAGCCGCTCCGACCGTTGAGCGAGATTACTTCAAACATTTTGAAACTGGAAGAGGAGACGGAAGGATTGTTGAAAGAGATTTTGAAATAGTTGTGTCGCCCGCGGTGACACAAATGTAGGGACGTTCAATTGAACGTCCCTACGGAAAGACGTTTGTGAAAATGATGAAACCCTACCCCGCATACAAATCTTCTGGCGTTGTTTGGATTGGCGAGATTCCTGAGCGTTGGGAAGTTAAGAGGTTGAAGTGGGTTCTCACCGAACCTTTGAAGTACGGAGCCAACGAAGTTGCAGAATTGGATGACCCTGCAAACCCTCGCTACATTAGAATCACGGACTTTGATGGCGACGGTAAACTTAGAGACGACACATTCAAATCCTTGCCAACGGAGATTGCAAAGGAATTTTATCTCAAAGAAGGTGATGTTCTTTTTGCCCGAAGTGGCGCAACGGTCGGAAAGACTTTCCAATTTAAGAACTACAAAGGCAAAGCCTGTTTTGCTGGATATTTGATAAAGGCATCACCAAACGAAAATGAACTTCTTTCAGATTTTCTCTACAACTACACAAGGTCGAATTCATACGACAACTGGAAGAACAGCATCTTCAATCAGGCGACTATACAGAACATCGGTGCTGACAAGTACGAAGTCCTTCCCTTAGTAATCCCCCCGCTTCCCGAACAGCACGCCATCGCCCGATACCTTGACGACAAGACGAAGAAGATTGACGCGCTCATTGAGATGAAGCAACGGCTCATTGAGTTTCTCAAAGAGCAGCGTACTGCCATCATCAACCAAGCAGTCACGAAAGGCATCAACCCGAACGTGCCTGCACGCCAGAGTGCGGCGTTTCGGCACGCAGGCGTGAAGATGAAAGACTCAGGCATTGAGTGGTTGGGTGAGATTCCTGAGCATTGGGAAGTGAAGCGGTTGAAACATTGTACGATGCTTGTCAATGGTTATGCCTTTGATTCAAATGGCTACATTGCTGATGGCATACCAATAGTTAGAATCGGCGATATTAAGTCTAAGATGGATTTGACCGAAGCCAAGCGAGTTCCAAAATCGCTATTGCATGAATTGAAGTCTTTTCAAGTGAAAAAAGACGACATCCTTTTGGCGTTGACGGGTGCCACGATTGGAAAGAGTAGTGTATATGATTTGGATGAGCCTGCATTGTTAAACCAACGAGTTGCCATCATTCGACCGTCAACTGGAATGCAACAACGTTTTCTCAAATATGTGATTGGCTCTGAGCTATTCACAAGGCACATTGACTATGAATGCTTCGGCGGTGCTCAGGAGAATATTGGCAAGCCAGAAGTTGGGAGTTTTGTATTAGCATTTCCGCCATTACAGGAGCAAGCAACCATCACCGCTTTTCTTGAAGACCACACAGGAAGAATTGACGATTCCGTACTGACAGCCGAGAAACACATCGCACTTCTCCAAGAATACCGTACTGCCCTCATCTCCGAAGTAGTCACAGGCAAGATTGATGTGCGAGAGCAAGTGCAGTACAAAGAGTTGGAAGAAAAGGAGTGGCTATTGGCGGAGAGCCAAAGGCGGAATACAAAGCAAGAGGCACAAATGATTAACCCCAAAGGTTAATCAAATGTTTGACATTAACCACCACTATGGTTATTTTATTTGAGAACGATAAGCTGAAGAAGATTCTGAATGACGACAAATTATTGAAACGTCATTATGGTCAGTCAGCATCCACCATCCGCAACCGTCTCGACGACCTCGCAAGTGCCGAGAATTTATCTGTTATCGCAACACTTCCTCAACACAGGTGCCACGAACTTAAAGGCAGCCGCAAGGGACAACTCGCTGTTGACCTCAAGCATCCCTATCGTCTCATCTTCGAACCTGCGGATAACCCGCCCGCCCATAAGCCAGATGGCGGAATGGATTGGCATGGGATTCGTGTTATTCGGATAATCGAGATTGAAGATTATCATTAAGCATTGGTGATTGCTATGAGTAAGACATTTGTAAATGAGTACAACCCGAACCGAGTCTCGCATCCGAGCGAGACGCTCAAGGACACGTTGGATGCACTTGGTATGTCGCAAAAGGAATTGGCGAAGCGAATGGGGAGACCCCTCAAGACGATAAACGAAATCGTCAAGGGGAAAACGTGGATTACGCCAGAGACTGCGTTGCAGTTGGAAACTGTTTTGGGTGTTCCTGCGAACTTTTGGTTGAAGCGGCAAAGCCAGTATGATGAAACTCTGGCAAGAAACAAACAGACCGAAGAACTACAACAGGATGTACCTTGGCTAAAGCGCTTTCCGCTCAAGGAGATGAGCGTTCATTTTGAATTCCCACTCCACAAAGATAAGGTCGAGCAGGTGAGGCACTTGCTAACATGGTTTGGCGTCGCCTCGTCAATTCAGTGGGGAGATTATTGGAAGTCAGTTGGGGTGAGTTATCGAAAATCAAAAGTGTTTACGGCACATCCAGAAGCGTTGAGCGCTTGGCTGCGGCAAGGTGAGATTGAAGCGCAGAAAATTAGTTGCGAGGAGTTCGATGCAAAGAAACTGAAAACCGTCCTGAGCGAGATGCGTTCCTTGACAACTGAGAGTCCAGAAATCTTTGAAGCGAAGATGAAAGAACTCTGCGCTTCGAGCGGTGTCGCACACGTGCTCGTTCCTGAACTCCCGAAGACTCGTGTGTGTGGCGCAACCCGATGGTTGAACTCTAAGAAAGCGCTACTTCAACAGAGTTTACGGTACAAAACGAGTGACCAGTTTTGGTTCACCTTCTTCCATGAAGCAGGACATCTGCTTCTTCATAGCAACGAGAACCTTATCTTGGAGGTTGCTGATGGTTCAAAGGATAAAATTGAAGAAGAGGCGAACAAGTTTGCTGCCGACTTCTTGATTAGCAGGAAGGACTTCGGGGACTTCGTTCAGGAAGGCGACTTTTCAAGAGTAAGCGTGAAAGCATTTGCAAAAGGCATTGGCATCGCACCCGCCATCGTTGTCGGTCGACTTCAATTCGGAGGGTACATTCAATACAACATGCTGAACGACCTCAAAGTGAAGTTCGAGTGGAGTCCAAATTAGGAATGCTTTAAGATTCTATCCTGTGATTCATTGAATCACAGCCGCTAATCGCATACAGGGGAGCTATCCTTAATGTCCCAGCCAAACCATAGAGGTGCACAGTTCAGGTTCGTGTACTTCAAGCCATCCAGCGGGATGAACCCTGAGCATCAACAGATATACGGGCAGAACAGATTCAGCGTTGTTCGGCAAGTGAAGTTCAGCAAGCGAAGCGAAGAGCCGTTGCTGATGGCTGCGGAAGAGAAAGCAAGATACGGAAGCAAATGATGACGCAAGATGAATTGAAGACATTGCTTGATGAATTGAGAGGACTGCCCAAAGAGACCGAGTGGGTGGAGTTCAAAGAAGCGAAGAACACGTTCCATTTCGACAGGCTTGGCAAGTACTTCTCGGCTCTCAGTAACGAAGCCAATTTGAAAGGGAAACAATCCGCATGGTTTGTCTTCGGTGTCGAGGACATAGCACGGAAAATTGTCGGGACATCCTTCCGTCTGAATCGGGGAGACTTGGACAGTCTCAAAGGTGAGATTGCGAACAAGACAACACATCGAATCACGTTTGTTGAAATCCATGAGTTGATGTTGCAAGAAGGTCGAGTTCTCATGTTTGAGATTCCACCTGCACCCAAGGGAATACCAGTTGGGTGGGAAGGTCACTACTATGGTCGTGACGGTGAAGAGATTGGGGCGTTGAACATTCAAGAGTTGGAACAGATTAGAGGGCAAGTGCAGCAAGATGATTGGTCGGCTCAAGTCTGCGATGGTGCGACCGTCAATGACTTGGATGAACAGGCTGTCAAGGTTGCACGGAAGCAATTCAAGGAGAAGAATCCCAAGCTCGCCGAGGAAAGCGAAGAATGGACAGACACAGTCTTCTTGGATAAAGCCAAGCTGACCACAGGCGGCAGGATAACAAATGCCGTTATCATTCTGTTGGGTAAAGCCGAAGCAGAACATTTCCTTTCGCCGTCTGTGGCAAAGATAAGTTGGGTGCTCAAGGACGAGAAAGGTAACGAAAAAGACTATGAGCATTTTAGTCCGCCTTTCCTGCTTCAAGTGGACAGGGTGTACGGCAAGATTCGCAACCTAAAGCAACGAATACTCCCCAAAGGGTCAGGTACGTTGTTTCCCATCGAGACAACCATGTATGAAGAGTGGGTGATTCGAGAAGCTTTGCAGAACTGCATCGCTCATCAGGATTACAGGCTGCAAGGACGAATCACGATTGTTGAGAAGCCGAATGAACTCATCTTCACCAACTTGGGGAGCTTTATCCCTATGGATGTCGAGAAGTTCATCGAGTCGGGTGCGCCGCCTGAACGCTATCGCAACCGACTCTTGTCAGATGCAATGGTGAATCTCAACATGATTGACACCATTGGTGGTGGCATCAAGAAGATGTTCAACGAGCAAAGGAAGCGATTCTTTCCCTTGCCTGACTATGATTTGTCCGACCCACAAAAAGTCCAAGTGCGGCTTCATGGTCAGATTATTGATGAGAACTACTCTCGTTTGTTGATGGAGAATTTTGATTTGGATTTGAAGACGGTGATTTTGTTGGACAAGGTTCAGAAGAAGATTCGGCTTCCCAAAGATGATGTTCAGAGTCTGAGAAAGCGAGGATTGGTCGAAGGCAGGTATCCAAGCGTATTTGTCTCTGCTCAGGTTGCCAAAGCAACCGACAAGAAAGCCACCTACACGAAGAGCAGAGGATTGGACAAAGAGTACTACAAGGATTTTGTCGTCAAGTTCATAAAGCAGCACGGTCAGGCAACAAGGAAGGAGATTGACGAATTGTTGTGGGAGAAGTTGCCAGACATTCTTTCTGCGAAGCAGAAGAAGAACAAGGTGAGCAACTTTATTGCAGAGCTTTCGCAGAAGCAAAAGACCATAGTGAACAAGGGAACAGCCAACAATCCATTATGGAAACTCAGAGAGTAGATTTCGTTTCCAGTATACAGAGTTCAAATAAATGAATGAAATTTCTTTCACTGTATTTGTTCAGACGAAGGGCGCCGTTTGGCTAAAGTGCTCAAACATATACACTTAGAACAAATAACTCCTTGGCTGATAGCTCGGTAATTATTTGATAACCATCGGAACACCAAGGGAAAACAGAAGCTATGAGCGACCTTACCAAAGAAAAAAACTTCGAAGCCCACATCGAGAGCCATCTCCTCTCCACTGGCTACCTCAAGGGGAATCCCAAGAGCTATAGCAAAGACCTCTGCCTTCTTCCCGATGAAGTGATTGCCTTTGTGAAGGCAACGCAGTCGAAGGAGTTCCAGAAGTTGGAACAGCAGTACGGCTCCTCAACCGAAGAAAAGCTCTGCCAGAATCTCTCCAACGAGATTGCGAAGTACGGAACTCTGCACGTCCTGCGGAAGGGCTTCACCGATAGAGGAGCGAAGTTCAAGCTGGCGTACTTCAAGCCATCGAGCGGTATGAATCCAGAACACGAACAGTTATACCAAAAGAATAGGTTCTGTGTGGTTCGGCAAGTCAAGTTCAGCAAACGGAGCGAAGAGTCGCTGGACATGGTCATCTTCGTCAATGGCTTGCCCATCATAACGATGGAGTTGAAGAACTCGCTCACGGGTCAGTTCGTTGAAGATGCGATAAAGCAATACAAGCAAGACAGAGATTCAGGGGAACCGCTCTTCCAGTTCAAACGATGCCTTGTTCACTTTGCCATCAGCAATGAGAAAGCGTACATGACCACACGCCTTGCAAACGGAAAGACGAAGTTCCTTCCTTTCAACAAAGACACCGAGAATCCAGTCAATCCCAACGGTCACCAGACAGCCTACATTTGGGAGAACATCTTCGCCAAGGATAGCCTGCTCGACTTACTCCAAAACTATCTGCACGTTCAAATCAACACGGAGAAAGTCTACGATGATAAGAGCAAGCAGATTGTCGAGCGCACGAGCGAAACACTCATTTTCCCACGATACCATCAGTTGGATTGTGTGAGAAAAGTTCTGGATGCTGTAAAGGAAGAAGGAACGGGGCACAACTACTTGGTGCAGCACTCCGCAGGCTCAGGTAAGTCGAACACCATTGCATGGGTCAGCCACAAGCTGGCAAGCCTGTATCAGAAAGAATCGGATACAACACGGCTGTTTGATTCCATCATAGTTGTGACCGACAGGAAGATTCTGGACAAGCAGTTGCAGAACACCATCAAGCAATTCGAGCAGACCGAAGGCGTCGTTCGACCGATAGATGAGGACTCTGCGCAACTCAAGGTCGCATTGGAAACAGGGAAGGACATCATTGTTTCGACGTTGCAGAAATTCCCTGTGATTGCCAAGCAAATGGTCGGAATAAAAGGGCGGCGATTCGCTGTGATTATTGATGAAGCCCACTCCTCGCAGTCGGGCGAGTCATCGAAACAATTGAAGGAAGTGCTTTCTGTGCATTTGGAGCAAGCAGTCGCACATCAGCTACTTTGCGTTTACCGCAACGCCAAAGAATAAAACGCTCGAACTCTTCGGTAGAAAGGCTGAGCACGGAAAGTTCGTTGCCTTCCACACCTACACAATGCAACAGGCAATTGAAGAAGAGTTCATTCTGGATGTGCTCAGGAATTACAC
>ORMF011816190.1_pt1 | contig 10444 bp, 10 predicted proteins | sample 1779871 | NCBI WGS metagenome assembly ORMF01 (sample SAMEA104232316, study PRJEB22302) | groundwater metagenome | biome: forest; feature: aquifer; material: groundwater | place: USA | collected 2011-08-07 | depth 5.4 m
CTTGAACTTGCGCCGATGAAAGTCACTGCCAACGCCATTTTAGCCGGCGTAACAGATACTCCTGCGCTTCGGAAAATTCCCGGAAATGAATACATGATTGCTGCCGCGGCGAAAAAAAATCCGGGCGGGCGGTGTACGACTCCTCAGGATATTGCAAAAGCCATGGTTGCACTCTCAGACGGGCACACGGCCTGGATGACAGGAAATACGATTCGAATTGACGGCGGGGAAAACATTGTTGAATAAGTTTAAATTCGGTCTAGAATTTCTTTCAATGAATTAATTCGCAGTTCCTTCGGCACTGAATTTCTCCGCCATAAGAAGCGGCGGATCCGCCGTTCTGCTGGGCGGACATTTCCGCTTCGGTCAATGAGCAGCGGATGAATTCCCACCGCTTCCGCTCCGATAAAATCTTCTTCATAGGTATCGCCCACGTGGAGCGCTTCTTCCGGTCTCACCTTGGCCAAAGCCAAAGCCTCGCGGAAAATCTTCGCTTCCGGCTTCGTGGCTCCGCACAAACTGGAACTGACGAAGAAATTAAAATCTGATTCAAGGCCCAAATTTGCCAACAGTTTGGCGAGTCTTAAATCCCAATTGGAAACCACGCCCAGAATGATTTTGCGTTCTTTTAATTCATCCAAGACTTCTCTGACTTCAGGAAAAATCTCCCACAATTCTTTTTCCTCAAAAGATTTGTGAAGAGCTTGAAAAAATCGGTCGAATTCAGGAACACCGCCGTGAGACTCAAACACTTCTTTAACCAGCGAATACCACCACATTTTTTCCTTCTTTTCACTCGTTTCAGCGCCCAGCGAAGCAAGTCCGCCTCTTTTTTTCCAAGCCAAATAAAAAGTCGACTCTAGGAGCGCTGCGTCACAAGTTGCTCCGTAAGGCATCGCGGCCCTGGCATAGATTTGTCCGACGGATGGGTACGGCCGAAATAAAGTTCCGCCGGCGTCGAAAAATACAGCTTTAATTTTTTTGTGTTTCATCTGGATTCTTCTGATTGCTTTTAATTTTAACAAGTGCTCCGGCAATTTCCTGATGCGTGAAGTAAGTTTTCTCCTGCGGAATGTGAATCACGTAAATGGCTTTTAAAAATGTTCCGTAATCCAAATAATCCAAACTGACCAAATCTCCGGGTTTCAGATCGCTTAATTTTTTGAAATCTTTGAAGCCGGCTTCTGGGGATACTTGAAATTCAAGCTGGGAATGTTCTAACGTGGCGGGATGTTCAAAATCAACGCGTAAGATTCGGCTATTGGCGTCGACGCTGGCGACCGTTCCGTCAATTCGTTCGGGAATTTCTTCGGCGGTGAGGGGAGAAACGGAAAGAATAAACATTAACGTCATTGCGAGAAGGCCGAAGGCCGACGAAGCAATCTCAGATCTGGATTGCTTCGGCATTACTTTGATCCCTGCCTCGCAATGACAATTGCGCATCAAGAGTGCGCGATCAAGCGCTTCCATTCTGGATTCTTCATGACAAAACGTGCCACGTAAGGACATGACGGAATTACTTTTAGTTTATTCTGATCGGCATACTGGAAACCTGCCACCACAATTTGTTCGGCCAAACTTTTTCCGCGAAGTTCCGGGGGAACAAACGTATGATGAAAATTCAGCTTTTCGCCTTGCCGTTCATAATGAAGCAGCGCCTTTCCTTCCGGCGTCTCAATATAAAATTCCTGGGTCGCAGAATCATGCTTCACATCATTCATCCCCCACCACTTTCTAAATTATCCTCCACAAAGTAATGGAGGATCATTTGATTTCATCTCGTTTAAATAAGGGAATTAACGGATAAGAATGAAGCATTTCTTTGCCGCCTTCTTCGCGATCCAGTAAGCAGACCACACATTTCACTTTTGCGCCGGTTGCTTCGATTACCGAAATGGCGTTTTTGACTGAACTGCCGGTTGTGATCACATCCTCAACAACTAAGACGTTCATTCCGCTTTTCAGTTCCATGCCTTCAATTTGCTTTTGAAGCCCATATTGCTTGACTTCTTTACGGACCAAAAAAGCGGGAAGTTCTTTCTTGCGCTCCAGGAGAGCAAAGATAGAAACTGCGGTTGCGATTGGATCAGCGCCGATAGATGGCCCACCAATGGCATGGAAAGCATTGACATCGACAAGCTCTAAAATTGCCCGGGCTAATAAACTGATTCCCTTGGGATGAAGGGTCACTTTCCTGCCGTCAAAATAAGTTTGGCTCATTTTGCCGGAAGCCAACTTAATCGGCGCTTTGAGCTTGACGCAGGCGTGTTTAACCACCAGCGGAAGTAATTCTTTTTTTAGATCATCTAATTTTGACATTGGAATAAAGTAAGGTAAATGGATTATAATTGGCCAAACCATGAAGGTCAACCCGCGTCAATTTCAGAAGAAACTCCTGGCTTGGTACCACGTCCACAAACGGCCGCTGCCATGGCGCTTAGATGGAAATCCGTACCGCATTTTTGTCGTCGAAGTCATGCTTCAGCAGACTCAAATCAAAACCGTTCTTCCCTATTACGATCGTTGGCTCAAAACTTTTCCAGATGTACACTCGCTCGCTCGAGCACCGCTTGACAAAGTGTTGAAATTATGGGAAGGCCTCGGCTATTACAGCCGCGCGCGGAATCTTCACAAAGCGGCAAAAATGATTGTCGAAAAATTTGACGGAGTTATCCCCAGCGATCTGGAATCGTTAAGATCACTTCCCGGAATTGGGCGATACACGGCCGGAGCAATTGCCAGCATTGCTTATCAAAAGCGTGTTCCTTTGGTGGACGGCAACGTGTTCCGCGTTTTTTCGCGCGTGTTCAATTGTAAAGATGACATTGGAAAACCGGAAACGCAAAAGAAATTTTACGAGCTGGCGACTGATCTGGTTTCTGAAGAAGAGCCCGGAAATTTTAATCAAGCGCTCATGGAATTGGGATCCCTCGTTTGCATTCCAGACGTGCCTCAATGTCCGAGTTGCCCGGTAAAATCTCTGTGCATTTCCTTTAAAGAAGGAAATCCCTCCGAACTGCCCGTTCGCGCCAATGGCCTGAAAGTTAAAAAAATAGAAATGGTGGTTGGTTTGCTCACACAGGAAAACAAAATTTTAGTCCGCCGCCGGCCGGCCTCTGGAATCTGGGGAGGATTATGGGAATTACCGGGAACCGTGCGCAAAAAAGGTGAAAGTTTGGAAGTAGCGCTTCAAAATGAATTCCAAAATGAAATCGGAGTTGCGCTCAACATTCAAAAAAAAGTAAAACCGATTGAGCACCGATTCACCCACCGACTTGCTAAAATTCATCCGTTTGAGTGCAAACTTGAAAACGATCAGAAGTTCAAAATTAGGAATCGTAATGTCAAATGGGCCGATCGGAATGCGCTAGCAAAATTGTCTTTTCCCGTCCCTCATCAGAAAATCCTACAAGAACTTGTCATGACGTGCAAACCGTATTTGACACTTTAGCCAGCACACAGGTATGATTCACTAGACATGGACGCGCAAGGATTAATTCATCAACAATGTCTTCACACCTACGCCACCGGCGGCTGGTTTGATCATCCCAATCGAGGCGTCATTGAAGTCAGCGGCGCTGACCGAATTCAATTCCTTCATAATATTCTGACCAACGACATCAAAAAATTGGTTCCTAGAACCGGCGCTCAAGCTTGTTTGTTAACGGCCCAAGCTAAAATTATTGCGGCTGTGAATGTTCTATGTTTTGAAGATTTTATTTGGCTGGCATTTGATTATGTTTTAAGAAAACCGCTCATTGAAGCGCTTGAGAAATTCATCATCATGGAACAGGTTGTTCTAAAAGATCGATCGGATGAATTAAAGCTCTTCTCGGTTCACGGCCCAAAGGCAAAAGATCTGATGAGGACATTTGCTCAAAACTTACCTCAGGAAATGCTGAGTCATGTTTCTGCAATTGTCCGACCGGTCGGACAATTGAACATCATTCGAATTAATTTGGTTGGTGACAAAGGATACGCAATGTTAGTGCCTAAGAGCGAAACTGAAAACGTAAGGAAGTTAATTGAGGAACGAGCTTCTTCTTTGGGCATCATCAAACTAGAACCGGCGGCCGTTGAGATCATGCGAATCGCAGCCGCAATTCCAAAGTATGGTGTCGATTATGATGAATCTAGTATTCCGCTAGAATGCAGATTGGACCATACGATTAGTTTTACGAAAGGCTGTTTTCCGGGCCAGGAAATTATTGCGCGGCTTGACTCTCGCGGCGGAGTCGCTAAAAAATTGTGCGGCTTGGTGATTAAAGGTGAAATGCCTCCGAAAAAAAATGACCGGGTTTTAGATAACGGATTGGAAGTAGGCCAAATTACGAGCGCAGCGTTTTTACCAAACCTGAAGAAAACAGTTGCGTTAGGGTATCTGAAGAAAGAAAGTTGGGTGGTTGGACATCCACTAACGGTACAAATCGGAAAAGATCAAATTCCTGCGAGGGTCGAAGAACTTCCGTTTTACTCCAAATAATCACGCTGAAATTTCCAACTGGCGCTGAGCTCCATACACTCCAACCCAGAAAGCTGCTGTTTCAGCCATTCCCCACTGATTTCTTCCTAGATCTTTCATTTCGAGTCCGGCTTCGGCAAGTTGTTTTCTCAAAATCTCATGTTCGACGCCGGTGATTTTTGCAAGAATTTTGACGGCATTAAAATTAACCGCTATCTCAGCGGCATCATTCGTGAGCTCTGCCCGTTCGAAGTTCACTAATTGAATTATTTCAGGATGAATTAGAGAGATATTATTTCTTTCCTGTTCGTCATCAGCATCAACGATAACGCCTAATCTTTTCATGACTTCATCCTTAGGCAATCCAAACTTTAAGAAGTGATTCGCAATTGAACCACTAGTGACAGCGTCGTACATTTGTTTTCTAGTTTTATCTACAGAATCTCCTCGTTCTACCACGATAATTGATGCCAGATATTCTTGCGGAATACCCAATGCTTCAACCATATCTTTAGTTCCTTTTTTTACATACAGAACTGCCACCGTCTTCCCTACTGGGTTTTGTCTGAAGGATTGAATCAAACCGCTTATTTGAGCTTCGGCAACTTCTCTTTTGTTAGATACGGAAAACGCTAAAAAGACTTGTTCTTGTGTGGTGCGCGATGTACTTAAATAAGCGAGTGTACTTGAAACTTTGTTTCCAAAACCCGCGTTTGATATTTTCTTAGCAGATAAAACTTTTTCTTCCGAAGCTTTTTCTCTAATACGGGCTAATTCTTCAAGGGCCGGAATTCCATCTTGGATACGCGCATCTATTAATCTGAGTTCTGCTCTTGTGCTCGAAGCAAGCAAATTAAAGTAAGGACGCGCTCTTCCGTCAACTGAAGTGAACGGTCCAGGAATAAATAAACCGAACAAAATGGAATTTTTAAATAAACCATCAAGAGTTAAAACTCTTGATGGTTGACCCAACGAAACAACCGATGTGATATCTGGTAGATTTTCTCGTACCATGGGAGAAGGTGGTTGATGTTTGACAATACCAACTTTTTCAAGATCTCGTTCAGATATGGGAATATTGCCAACCATTCTTTCTGAAAAAATACTATTTTCATCAATTTCTCCAGCTATTTGAATGCCTTCCGGCTTACCATTAACGGTAAAGAATTGAGCTTCTGCTGTTTGGGTACTCGTAAAACCCCTCGTCACGTTTTTGACCTGATAATTAACGCCGGCGGGAATTCTAATAGTATCAAGTTTTGCTTGTGTTCTTGTTAAATCGAAATCCGGTGTGAGTTGAGTGATGGAGACGCCTGGTGCAAATACTTGCAGCGCAAGTTTTGCTTTCATATCGGGATTCGCATAACTGGGAACTTCGGCGGCAAAGGTACCTGCGAAGACACTGCCTGCGACGGCATCTTCTTCAAGCATCACTTTCAAATAGTTTTGATTTCCCTCTTTGACATCAACTTTGGGATTAATGATGACGTAAGAAATTTTTTCTTTTCTAAAATAATCGATCAAACCATCTTTATGAAATCCGCCGGTAACGATAATCGTTTTGTCCAAAGACAATGATTTCGTCTTGCTTAAAATTTTATCAATGAAGACTTCATCCCGTTTCAAAACGAGTTGATAAAAATATTCTACATCAGCCATGTAAGAATCCAACGCCGGAAGATCACCAACGGGCTTTGAGGCCACAGTCATCTTTTTAGCCAGTTCGTCAAGGTCCGAAAAAATCCGGGACGGCGTAACCGTTTGGCGGCCTTTCAAATAAAGCGCTATTTTTTCACGGCTCATTTCGAGGCGGAAAAATTGTTCGAGGAGCCCAACTCGGTCAATGATGGAAAGAAACATTTTTTCATCTTCAGCTGTAAATAGTTTTTCTTGAAGCATGTCTTCGAATTGTTTGATCTCGGCGAATAAAACGCGGTGATCAATTTCATCTTGATGAATCAGAAATTCGGCGAAGATTCGAAAAGCCGGATAAGCGACAAAATCAATTTTGGCTTCGTCGGCTAGTTGTGTAAGTTCTAAAAAATAAGTACGAGGATTAACGCCTTTGGCGCTTTCATCCAAATGAGACAGAAGTTCTTCGACTTTTTCTGAACCTGGCATTTTTTTTCGGAATTCGGCCTTAATCGCTTCTGTTTCTTTTTTAAGACCGGCTTTGTTGAGTTTTTCTTCCAAACTCCGAAGACGCATCAACCGAGTTAAGTTTGGATAATCCACCATCGTGGGTAATTCATTTAAGGAAACGAGTTTGTGCTTTTCGGATAATTGGTTCATATAAACCAGATAATCCAGGAAATCGATTTTGTCGGTTGAGAATTCTTCTGTTTTTCGCGTGAAATCGAGGAGTTCGGGATTGAGCAATTTGGGGCCGACATTTAAGATCAAACGATGGACTTCATCGAAATAGGGTTTCAGCTCAACTTGATGTTTGTAAATCGATTTGAACATTTTCAAATTTTCTGCATACAAGCTGAAATCTTCGACGCCGTAGAGTTCAACCGGTTTGTTGGTTTCAACCGCAAATGCATCAGCACCGGTAATTCGGCCTTCTCTCATGAGAAAGTCCACTAATTTCAAATTTGCTTCTTTTAAATAAGACGGCTGTAAAATAGCCGGATCAAGTTTGGAAACGGCGCCTTCCAATTGAATGAGTGAAAACTGATACTGTTCGACTAAATAATTAAGAATGCCTTTGATATTAACTTGGGCTTCGTAATTGGCATGAACGTTTTGAATGTGAACGACAAGCGGTGAGTTTGCATCTCCTTGAAACACTTCTTCAACCTGACCAAATTGTTCAGGAATGCTGATGTTGTAAGGATTAAGAACAGAACCTAATGAAGAAGCATTCGGATCGATTGGAACGCGACCTGCCGAGGCATTTAGATTACTTATAGGACTTGAATCAGAAACAGTGGAAGTCTGCTGGGCAAAAGCAAAATTGTTGCCTATGAAAAGAAAGCAAACAACAACGGCTAAGATTCTATTTTTTAGCTGATTCATCATATAAATAGTTTTATAAGATCTAAAAAAAGATCCTAAAAAAATTCCAGTAAAGTTTAACATATAGGGGTAGTAGAGACAAGGAGGGGCTTAATTTAATCTAAGTCGTTATATAATAATGACTTAATCATTCTGATACGACGAGACTCTATTCTTGCCGGTTTTCTTAGCATGGTAGAGCGCCCTATCAGCGGCTCGGATAAGAGACCGACTTGCGGGTAACTGGTCGGCTACTGAGGAAGCCACGCCTACGCTGACAGTGAAGTGAGCGACTTGATTCACATAGCTGAATTTTCGGGCTGCAATCTCGTTACAAATCCGGTCTCCAATTTGCGTTGCCTCATCCTTGCTCGTCTTTGGAAGGACAATGCAAAATTCTTCTCCGCCATAACGAACGGCAATGTCTCCTTCCCGGAGTTGCTCCTTAATGGCAAAACTCACATTTTTGAGCACATCATCTCCAAATGGATGACCGTAGGTATCATTAATGGCTTTAAAATTATCAATATCCACCATCAGTATCGATATCCCCATATCTCCACTTTGTTCTAAGGCGCCGCTGATGCTGGGTTCCAGAAAGCGCCTGTTATACAATCCGGTTAATGGATCAAGAGACACTTTGGTTCTGAGTTGAATATTTTCAAGCAGCGTAAAAAAATATCGATAAAAGGAAACCGCGACGAAGCCAAGCCAGCCGAATAATAATGGCGTGAAATAATCAAACAAAAAATTGTTCAGGAATAGAATAAAACTGAAAATCAAAAATATCAAGGAACCGCTCGCAAAAATCAAAAAGGCGGGCAAAACACTTAACTGAAAACTTAAATAAATTCCAAAAAATGAAAATAGAAACAGAAAAAAGGTAGGCATGAGCGGTGACAAGGGTTTTATGAAATCTTCTGACAGAATATTGGCCAATAAGTTCATATTAATAACAACGCCTGGCAAAAGTCCTAGAGGGGTATGATAAAAATCATGGAGAATTTTGGACGTGGTGCCAATCAGCACGATTTTCCCTTCAAATTGGGAACGTAAATCTGCTAGGGTTTGACTCTTTAGTTTCCAAAACTGAACGAGCTTAACTTCTTTAAAATCAAACCGGTAATTAATCCGAATTTTTTTAGGTTCCTGAAAATTAAGTTCGCTTTCACCCTTTGCGAGTCGCGCAATTTCGAGTTCCCAAGGTAGACCCACCGTTTTACCTTCGGCATCTTGATAAACCATGTTGGCGCGCCGGACAGTCAGATCTTGGTCTTGAATTTTGTTGATAATTCCAGTTGCTGCCGCATGAGCAAGGAATTCGTGATGAGGCACAATATAATTTCCATTGGTATCCACAAATGAAGCCAAGACCACCGGCGGCGAATGTTCAATAGCACTGGCAAACAAGAAATCATCGACGGGATCGCTTTTCCCTGAAAAAACAAAATCAAAAGCCAACACGCGCGGATTTGCTTTTGATACGTTCTCAATTAATTCGGCAAATACTTTTCGCTGAAACGGCCATTTTTGATTCAGCTTTTCGATCGACTCATCATCAATAATGATCAAGGCAATTTGGTCTAAGACCGGGGGAGTTTTGAGAATGGAGTTTCGAATTTTAAAAAGCAGGTCTTGTGCTTTTAGATTTGGGGTTTCGAGAATACCAACCGGTTTTAAAAGCGCCAAATAAAAAACGCTCAGACATGCACTGATGAGAACAGGCCGAAGCAAAGTTTTGGACTGAATTTTATTCATTAACGAGATGGGTTTTTGCAGGCTTCTTTGATCCGGTCTTCGATCACAGAAACAAGGCGCAAATCAAAACCAATGTAATTGGAGAGTGAAATGGATATTTTGGGGTAAGCGGCTTTGGCTTCACCAATAATGCGTGGAATATCATGTACAACATGTTTTCCGGTTTGAACAAAGTAAGGAACGACGACAACTTCTTGTGCGCCTTGGTTAATGCAAGAATTAATTCCGTTCGGAATGTTCGGGGATTGAAGTTCAAGGAATGCGGTTTGAAACAACGTGGATGAATCGCGTCTGCGCAGCTCGTCAATCACCAGGCTCATCGCCTCATTGGACCCTTCAATTTTGCTGCCGTGACCCACCAACAAAACTGCGCGCTTCACGCCTATGCTTTTTGTGTAGCGACTTCGCGACCTTCTTCCGTCAAAGCCGTGCTGGGACATCGTTCGCCAGCACTCATTACAATAACCACACTCAGTTTTTTCCGGTTTTATGGTTTCTTGGCAATTTCCAAAGCTGCATGAACGGCCGCGCCTGAAGAAATACCGGCCAAAATTCCTTCTTCTCTGGCCAACCGTCGCGCCATTTTAAATGATTCCTCGCTGGAAACCTGAACGATTTCATCGATAATTTTGGTATTCAAAATATCGGGAATAAAACCGGCTCCAATTCCCTGAATTTTATGCGGCCCTGGTTTTCCGCCCGAGAGAACCGGCGATTCTTTGGGTTCCACGGCAATCGCTCTAAAAGAAGGTTTTCTGGTTTTAATAATCTCAGCAACGCCGGTGATCGTTCCGCCGGTTCCGATTCCGGAAATCAAAATATCTACTTTTCCGTCCGTGTCTCGCCAGATTTCTTCAGCCGTGGTTTTACGGTGAATTTCAGGATTGGCTGGATTTTTAAATTGTTGCGGCATGAATGAATTTTTATTCTCAGCAACTATTTCTTCGGCTTTACGAATAGCGCCCTTCATTCCTTCCGGCCCGGGAGTTAACACCACTTCAGCGCCGAGTAATTTGAGTAAATACCGTCGTTCCAAACTCATGGTTTCGGGCATCGTTAAAATCAATCGGTAACCTTTGGCGGCGCAGACAAACGCAAGCCGATCGCCTTGCATGCACAGGTTCAAATTCCCCGCGATCGCGTTGCCATTAAATCTCCAGTTCCCCACAAGCGAATTAAACACGGCTTTCGTATCCCCGCTTGCGCCTTCCTTTTAAAACATAA
>ORMF010121652.1_pt1 | contig 10443 bp, 12 predicted proteins | sample 1779871 | NCBI WGS metagenome assembly ORMF01 (sample SAMEA104232316, study PRJEB22302) | groundwater metagenome | biome: forest; feature: aquifer; material: groundwater | place: USA | collected 2011-08-07 | depth 5.4 m
CATCCAGGTCCAGTCCTCCGTGTGGTGATTCTCGTCGATGAAGGTGAACTTGGCGTGATGCATGTGCCCGTACTTGTTGCTGCCTGAGAGATCGAGGAACTCGAACTCCAGCGTCTTCCCGTCCGGCGACACCGTGGCGACCATCCGCGGCCGGTTGCCGGCGTCGCAGTAATGCGTCAGGAGCAAGCGGTCCTCGTCGCGATAGAACATGGTGACCGGATGATCGGCGCGTCCCGAGATCGACATCTCGTGAACGAACGCATTGCCGAGCGACGTCACGCGCAGCGAGAACTGCGCGAAGTTGCCGTCCACGCTCGGTTCCGCCGGGAACGTGGTCAGGCGGCCGACCCACGAACCGGCCAGCGTCTTCAGCTTGTCGAAGGCCTTTTGTGAATCCGAGGGGACGGCTTTGGCCGAGGCGGCGGGCATGGTGTGCGCGTCCGACTGCGCGTAGGCCATGGCGGGCAGAGACACCAACAGGACGAACAGCACGGATCGAAGGGGCTTCATTCGTTTCTCCTTTACCAACCGCCAATCGCGGTGTGTTATAGTCAACTACAACACCATGACGCTGGTCAAACCCCTTTTGTTCCTTCGCTTTCAGTCAGGCCGTATCTTACTGAACACAGGAGACTTCCATGGCTTCTGACCCAGCCCCCACATCCACGACGGCCGTCGGCCGCCTTGTCGGGACGCTCGTGCTGCTGCACATGGCCGGCGCCCTCATGTTGCCCTACATCCTGCTGAACCAGGTGGTCCGCTCATCCGACTTTCTGGAGAGCGCGGCGCGAAATCCGGGTTACCTGCGAGCGCCGGCGTTGCTCTTCCTGTTCGGCGCTGCCGTCACGCTCGGGATCAGCATCGCGGCGTATCCGGTGCTCCGGCAGTCCAGCCGCAGGCTGGCGCTCTGTTCCCTCGCCCTCGGCGTTGCGAATCTTCCGCTGCAGGTGGTCGAGAGCGGTATGGTCCTCTCCATGCTGTCCCTCGGCCAGCAGTACGCCCAAGCCGGCGCCGCGGATGGCGCGATGCTGCAGGTCGTCGCCGCCGCCGCCTATGGGGCGCGACGATGGGCGCACTACACGCAGCTCGTCACGGTGGTCAGTTGGATCTTCGTGCTGTTCGCGGCCCTGTGGCGCGCCGGCCTGATTCCGCGCGTGCTGGCGGTGGCCGGGCTCGTCACGTGCGCGCTGCAGATCACCGGCGTGCCGCTGCGGGCGCTGCTCGGCTACCCCATCGTGACGGAGATGGCGATGCCACTGGGGCCTGCCTACGCCGGGTTGGGGCTGTGGCTGATCGTGAAAGGGTTCAGCGGGCACACATCACGTCGTTCCGCGTGAGGAAGGCACGCGTTCTCGAGAGACGGTGGTGCGCCGCCCAGAGCAGGTGACGTCCTACGCGGACGAGATTCCGCGATTGTGATTGAAACCGAAACGAGCGGGGCGGTGAGCGCCTACGTGCCGGGATTGCCCGTGTTCGCGGCGGCCAACACCCGCCTGAAGGCTGAGCAGGCGATTCGGCAGACCTTGGCCGCGTATCTCGAGGCGCACCCGGACAGCGTGCCGACGAGCGACGTGCGCGTCGCCCGCGTCTCGGACGGTCCGCGGTCGAAGGTGCACATCGTCGGCGTCGGGGCCCTTCTCGGTGCCGGCCGGAGCCGGCGCAAGGCGCGCGCGTCCCAGGCGAACGGCCGGCTGGGAGGCCGACCGCGGAAGACCGCGTAGTCCAGCCGCCTCTGCGGACATGGCTACGGGGTTGGGCGTGCGCCCCTTCGCGGAGAACGGCCTGCGGCCGGACGTTTCTCAGTGCGTGGACGCCGCCGCCGGAAGGTGATGTGCACCTCGCTGTCCAACGCGGTGGCGATCTTGATCAGTGTGCGCAGTTCCAGGTTGCCTGCCCGCCCGGCTTCGATGCGAGCGATCACCGGCTGGCTGATGCCGACGATGCGTGCGAGTTCCCGCTGCGAGAGGCCCCGCGCTTCACGAAGGGTCACGAGGTCCTGCTCGAGGCGCAGTCGCGCGAGTTCGCCCTCGACCCTTGAGGCGAGCGCTGCATCCTTCGTCAATTCCTCGTCGATCCACTGCATCACCCGGCTCATGACACCGCCTCCGTCCGCAGCCGTCGCATTCGCTCGAGATCTCGAGGCGGAATGTCGCCGCGCTTCTTGACCACGCCATCGAGCAACACGATGACGCGGCCGGGCCGAATGTGCTCGGCCGCGCGTGTTCGGTGACCGTCCACGCCACCGGGAGACGATAGCATATAGGCTATCATCCGCTGCTGGCGTGAGGCTTCACCGCGCGGTCGTAGAATGCTGGCGAGGCTGGCGCACCCGCTGGCCGCCGTCCGCCATCGTCAGGGCCGCCTGCTCGGCCACATGGAGGCATTGGGGTTCCCGCTTCAGCAGGAGGCGGTCCTTCAGACGCTGACCGAAGACGTCGTCAAGAGCAGCGACATCGAAGGCGAGACGCTGGATGCCGGCCAGGTGCGCTCGTCCATCGCGCGCCGCCTCGGTCTGGACGCCGGGGGGCTCGAAGCGGCGGATCGTCGTGTGGAAGGCGTCGTCGAGATGACGCTCGACGCCACGCGCCACTACGATCGGCCGGTCACCGTCAAGAGGCTCTTCGCCTGGCACGCGTCGCTCCTTCCGACCGGCCGCAGCGGCACGCGCAGGATTCGCGTGGGCGCCTGGCGTGATGACCGCACCGGTCCGATGCAGGTCGTGTCCGGTCCAATCGGGCACGCGCGCGTCCACTTTGAGGCGCCCGCCGCCCGGAGGCTCGATGGGGAGGTGCGGGCGCTTCTCGACTGGTTCGAGGATGGCGGCGTCGGCACGGACGTGGACGCCGTGCTGAAGGCCGGACTCGCGCACCTCTGGTTCGTGACCATCCATCCGTTCGACGATGGCAACGGCCGGATCGCTCGCGCGATGGCCGACCTCGCGCTGGCGCGGTCCGAGCACAGCCCGCAGCGCTTTTACAGCATGTCGGCGCAGATTCGCCACGAGCGCGCGGCGTACTACGACATCCTGGAGCAGACCCAGCACGGCACGCTGGACGTCACGCCCTGGATGTCGTGGTTCCTGGCGTGCCTGGGCCGCGCGATCGACGGCGCGCAGACCCCCCTCGCCGCCGTGCTCGCCAAGGCGCGCTTCTGGCAGGCGTTCAGGGCGGAGCCCATCAACGAGCGCCAGCGCCTGATGCTCAATCGTCTGCTCGGCGGCTTCGAGGGCGCACTCACGACGTCGAAGTGGGCGACGATCGCCAAGTGCTCGTCGGACACCGCGCTGCGCGACATCCTCGATCTGGTGGAACGCGGCCTGCTCGTGCGCAATCCCGGAGGCGGCCGCAGCACCAGCTACGCGCTGGCCGAGGTTCGGCAGCGGTAAGGCAGTGCGGCGCGCATTCGTCCAGGGGCAACACGGTTCGGCCATTCCGGGGATGGACAGGCCGCTCGCGCGCCGCGCAGGAGTACTGAGCCATGACCTCGAAGAAAGACTACGTGGTGGGGAGCGGCAACGTCTTCGCCGACTTGCAGGTGCTCCGCCCCGAAGAAGCGTTGGCCAAAGCGGAACTCGCACACAAGATCACGACGCTCATCGAGCGCCGCGGCTTGACCCAGGCGGACGCGGCCGCGCTCCTGAACGTGGACCAGCCCAAGATCTCCGCGCTCCGCCGTGGACGGCTGTCGGGCTTCTCGCTCGACCGCCTCGTGCGGTTCGTGGTCCTGCTCGGCCACGACGTGGAAATCGTGGTGAAGAAGCGGTCGCGGTCCCGGGGACCCGCGCGCGTGTTGATCGCGTAGAGCGTCCGTGGATCTCGAGGCGAAGGCGTGACCCTCCGCGCTGGACTGGTGTGATCAGGTCTTCAGGTTCGACGACATCCCATCACTCATCGCAATCCCAGAAGCGGTCGCAGCACCAGCTACGCCCTCGCCGAGGTTCGCCAGCAGGAAAGTAATTGTGGCGCGTCATCATCGACAGACCGTCCGGCTGATGTGACGTAATCATTTCCACGTACTACCCTGCGGATACGATCAAGGCGCCGACGTCAATCCAGAAAGGCCATATAGTAACCGCACACACGAGGACTTCCGCGCCGAAGGCGGAGGACAGGAACGCGTGCTCGCCGCCAAGTATCTGGCCTGAGCCCGGTAACGCACCATGGACTACCCTCACGTCAGCAGCGTGCTGGAGAGCATCGGGGCGTCCTACGATCGCGACGCCGAATGGCACGACTCGGTGTCCAAGGTCCAAAGACGGCTGACGAACTGACCGCAAGTGCCGCCGTGAGCCGCGGCCTCGCGACGGCAGATTGGTCCGCGTTCTTCACCGTCTCGAGAGATCCGCGTTTGGCAACGAAAGCAGCAGGCACCAGGCCGGAGGTAGGCCGGCAGCATCAAGGAATGGCCATGCGGGTTCGCGCGATCAAGGATCTGACCCAACTGGGCGAGCAGGAGTTCTTCAACGCGATCGCCGAGGGGCTGGACCTCATCGTCAAGCACATTACGCGGATCTATGCGGGTGCCACCACGCTCGACGAGGCGGGGCAAACGCACGCTTCGCGCGTGCTGTCGATGATCGCCGAAGAGGAAGCGGCCAAGTTCCTGATCCTAATCGACGCCGTCCGCTGTCCGCGGAAGCCCGAGTCGCGCCTCGCCGGCCAGTTGGGCCGCTTCAATCAGCACCTTGCGAAGGGCCTGTACGCGCGCGCCTGCATGTGGTGTCCTGTCACGCTGGGGCAATTGCAGGAGTATGTGAACAACGACCGGGAGGACTTCTATCTCGACGGCCCCAATGATGTCGACTGGATCTACAGGAACCAAGTGATCCAGAACCGCGAAGGCGCTCTCTACGTCGACTACGTCGCGCACGACGACAAGCACCGATGGCACGATCCGCTTGAATTTGAGGAGCTGCATTTTTCAGGGCGGCCCGAGCCGTGGTCGGTGACGACGACGAAGCATCTCCACGGCGTCGGCGTCTCAACAGCCGCAGCGCTCGCGGCTGTTGCAGAACTGTGGCGCGCCAGCCCGCCCGCGCCCAACACGCACTGCAGCGAGATCTGGCGGATGAATCAGAGGACGCTCGAACTCATGGACAAGCACGGACTTCTGAAGGAGCAGCCCGCGTCCACCTATGCATGGCTCATCCGCCAGTGGCAATTTCCGATGTACGACCTCGACCTCTCCGAGATCAAGGTCCCTCTTGAGACTCTCCGTGAGCAGCAAAGGAACTGGGGCCAGGACTTCTACTAGCGGCAAGCGACGGACAAGGGCTCTTTCACGAAATCCTCTTCATCAGTGCCAGCCAGTCACATCCGGCAGCCCCCGGATGATCCGGTACTTGATCTTCTTGTCGCCGTTGTGCGCGATGGCAGCGCTGTGGGTGCCCCGAATCTCACGCGCCCACCCCTCGCCTCGGTGGCCCAGGCATAGTTGTTTTTGGAAGCCATCGACGGTTCAGGCCGGTGCTCAACGGGCTCCTGGCGCCAGGCTCCGTCAAAGCTGCCCATTATTGGCTAGCCGGATGAACGCTTCGAGGGTCACGACTCGAACGAGCGCCGCATGGATCAGATGGTCGGCCAGCGCGCCTGACGTGTAGTAATCGCGGAGGGTCCAGCCGTCGCCGCCGAGCACCAGATACGCGCGATCGGCGTGCCCCGAGCGCACGGCGTCCGCAAGGCACATGATCTCGAACGGCACCTTCTGCTCTGCGGTGCCGCCCGTTTGCTGCCACTTCATTGATACGAGCACCTTCGCGCCGTCCTTCTGAGCGAGCGCGTCCGTCTTATGGGTGCCGCCGCCATAACGGGTGCCGGCGTTCACTTGCGTTTCGTAAGAGTAGCGGTCCCGCTTGAGCGCGGGCAGGATCATTGCTTCGAGGACGCCGCCGGTATTCGTGTTTCGTGGTGTCATCGCAGCATGGCTCGCACATCATCGAGCGCATAGGGCGGATTCGCTCGGTGAATCACCGAATGGCAGTTCGGGCAGACTGGACGCAGATCCGTAATCGGATCGACATGGTATGGACCGGCGATCTCCGATAGCGGACGCAAATGGTGAACGTGGATCAGTTCTCGGCCAGCTTCACCGTACCGTTCTTCGAGATTCATTCCACACACCGAGCAGCGATACCCGTAATGGGCGAGACAGCGACGACGTGCTTCGGGATTGCGCTCGAACGCGTTGACAGTGACCGTCTCTCGTCCGCCCTCCGGATACGCGGGATTGTTGTCGATCTCGTCTGGGCGTGATTCGGCAGTGCGTTTGCGATCCGCGAATCCTGCGGCATACGCGCAAATCACGCACTTGTGACGGGCTTCGCCGGCTTGTGACCGCGCCGGCAACGTCGTGATCACCGACTCCGGCGCGAGGCGGCCATGTTTGCATGTTGCCGTCGGCGTCGCGAGATCTGCTCCGGCGAGACCGAACGCATAGCTACAGACCGCACAGCGATGACGGCCCAATCCGCCCTGATAGGTTGGAAGGGCAGCCATCTCCTCTTCTGACGCAACGTGACCGTGCGAGCAGCGTTGAAGAGCCAATCGTGCGCTCCGCGGGACCGTTACAAGTTGCGCGTGCCGAGAATCTCGCGTGCTGGCGTGCGATCTCCTGTGCAGCTAATCCGACGTGGCGCGTCGAGAAATTGCACGCGATACCCGAGCTTTCGATAGAGCTTCTCGACACGCTCGGTGGCCTGATTCACGAGCACCACCGGCCCGCGATGCGTCGCAAGCCATTCGGCGGTTCGCTGCTGATCGTCCCACGTGAAGCCATCCTTCGCGTAGTGCGTGAACTCGACATCGTAGGGCGGATCGGCGTAGACGAAGTCATTGCGTTCAAGGGGAACCGCTTCTACGTCGGTGCTCGTAAACATCCAATCCGCGAACACATCACGATACGGCGTGAAGTCACGCGTGTAGCCGATTCGCGCGTATCGGCCGAACGGCACATTGAACCCGCCCTTTGCGTTGAAGCGACACAGCCCGTTATAGCCCGTGCGGTTCAGATAGTAGAAGAGTGCCGCCACTTCGCGATTCGTCCCCTTGCCGGCCAACAGAAGTGCGTTGAATCGATCTCGGTGCTGGTAGAACAGAACTTCGTCGTTCTCCATTGGAAGATCGACGCGAAGCCCTTTTTGGAGCCAACGGTAGAAATTGATCAGGTGTGGGTTGGCGTCATTCAGCAAGCCGCGATTGGGCATCAACCCAAGGGTCACGGCCAGTCCGCCGCAGAACGGCTCGACCAACCGCCGATGCGAATGCGCTTCCCAAATAGGTTGAAGGTGCGGCACCTGCCATCGCTTACCGCCAGCCCATTTCAAAGGCGGACGGAGCGTTGCCGGCCGTTCGAGTGTCGGCATGTGTGCGGCCAGTGTAGCCTGACTTCATGTCAGGGTAGGTCAGGGCGTAGCCTCGCCAAAGACACGAATTAGACACGAGCGCCCAAACGCGAAACGGCTCGTGCCGCAACTGCTTGACGAATCTGGCGCGCCCGGAAGGACTCGAACCTTCGACCCCCGGCTTAGAAGGCCGGTGCTCTATCCACCTGAGCTACGGGCGCACGTTGGGGGAATCGTAGCAGCGTTGAGGCAGGCTCGAAAGGGCCGTCCTCACCCGACAGGATACCGCGAGGCGCTGCTCTGTCGCCGCCGGCGGAGCGGCCTCGAGCGCCGAACGCAGAAAGGGCGCCGCGGAGGTTCTCTCCGAGGCGCCCTTCACTGTCTATCGTCAGCCGTAAGCCGTGAGCCGTCAGCCCCGCTTCCGCTACTTCGCCGCCGATATCGCCGGCACCGCAGCCGATGCGACGACGGCCCGCTTCCGCGTCTTCTTCGCGGGCTTGGCCGGCGCCGGCTCGGAGGTCCCGGTCAGGTTGACCATGTTCGTCGCGAAGGTCCGCATGCCGTGCGCGTCGAACTCGATCACGGTGTGGTACTGGTTCACGGTCGTGACCGTTCCCGCCCCGTACTGCGGCTGGACGACCCGGGCGCCGGGAGTGAACGCGTGCATCGGAGGCTCCTTCGCGGTATGGCCGAGGCGGCCCGAATACGTCGGAAACGAGAACGAAGTCGGAGAAAGAAGTTTAGCACGGGCGCCGTCGGGCCTGGCCCAGCGGCGCCCATGGCTATGTTACCAGCGCGGTTCGCGACGACGCGCGCCGCCGAAGCCGCCGCCGCCACCCGCGCCGCCGCGGGATTCCTGCGGACGCGCTTCGTTCACGGTCAGACGACGCCCTTCGAGTTCCTTCTGGTCGAACGTGTCGCACGCGGTCTTGCCGCCTGCGTCGTCGATCTCGACGAACGCGAAGCCGCGCGAGCGGCCGGTCATCTGGTCGCGAACCAGCTTCACCGAATCGACGGTGCCGACGGTGGCGAAGAGGTCCTGGAGGGCCTGCTCACCGGTGTTGAACGACAGGTTGCCAACGTAAAGTCGCATCTCGTGTTTCCTACTCTCAAAAGTTGGAGTCGCAGGCTGAAGAAATCTGAGGAGCGTGCGGATCAGGAAACAGCGAAACTTCCAGAGCAGGACGCGCGGCAGAGCAGACGGCGGGATCCAACGAACAAAGACATCATACCACGCTGAGGCCCCCCGGCACGAATCGCCGGGAAACGCCAGCAAGGTTCCGGTCCGCCTGAAGGCGGCCCCTACAGAAACGACGTCTGTCGTCGCTGCCAGCCGCCCGCTGCCTACTGCCTACTGCCTGCTGCTTGCCGCCTGCTGCCCGCTGTCACGCCCACCGGTATCCGCTCTTCGCGAGCGGCAGCGTGCGCACGCGCTCGCCGGTGGCGGTGAAGATGGCATTGCAGACGGCCGGGAGGATCGGCGGCAGCGCCGGCTCGCCCAGGCCGGTCGGCGGGACGTTCGACCTCACCCAGTGCACCTCGATCTCGGCCGGCGCCTGCCGGCAGCGCATCAGCGGGTACTGATCGAAGTTCGACTGCACCGCGCGCCCCTTGTCGATCGTGATCTCCCACGACATGAGGTGATTGAGCCCTTCGACGACCGACCCCTGCACCTGGTTGACGGCCATGCTCGGGTTCACGATCTGGCTGCCGATGTCGCCGGCCACCCAGACCTTGTGCACCGTCACGCGCTTCCGCGCGTCGACGCTCACCTTGGCGACCTCGGCGAAGTAGCCGCGGTGCGCGAACTGGAACCCGACGCCGAGCGCGGTGCCCTTCGGCAGCGTCTCCTTGCCCCAGCCCGACTTCTCGGCGACCCGCTCCAGCACGGCGCGCATGCGCGCCGCGTCGAAGTCGTCCTTCACCGACGCGTGCCGCGGCGTCGCGAGCAGCGCGAGCCGGAACGCGATCGGATCCGCGCCGGCCGCGTGCGCCAGCTCGTCGAGGAACGACTGGAACACCCACGCGTAGGCGTTGGTCCGCGGCGCGCGCATCGCGTAGGTCGGCACGCCGAGCGGCATCAGCGACGTGGCGAAGTCGAAGTGCGGCACGAAGCCGGCGGGGAATTCCGTGCCGGGGATGTTCGCCTGCGACGCGAACGTGTTCCCCTCGCCGTAGCTCACGAAGTGGTTGCGCCACGCGACGAGCTGCCGGTTCGCCACGGCCCCCTTCAGGAAGTGGAACCCGCCCGGGCGGTAGTGGTCGTGGCGGAAGTCGTCCTCGCGCGTCCACTGCAGCTTCACCGGCACGCCCGGCACGGCCTTCGCGATGGCGCACGCTTCGGCCATGTAGTCGTTCGTCAGGCGCCGCCCGAAGCTGCCGCCGACGCGCAGCATGTGCACGGTGATGTCGGCCTCGGGGATGCCCAGCGTCTTCGACACGAGCGTACGCCCCGAGGCCGGCGTCTGGCTCGGCGTCCAGATCTCGAGCGTGCCGTTGGCGAACATCGCCGTGCAGGTCTCGGGCTCGAGCGGCGCGTGCGCGATGAACGGATACGTGTAGGCCGCCTCGACGACCGTCACGTCCGGGCGCGCGAGCGCGCCGTCCGCGTCGCCGTCCTTGAAGATCGTGAAGACCGGCGGCTGCGGCGCGAGTTCCCGCGCGCGCGTCGCGAAGCCGTCGCTGCTCTCGGTGGCGGTCGGCCCCTCGTCCCAGGTCACCTGCAGCGTCTGCCGCGCGCTCTGGGCCAGCCACCAACTGTCGGCGACGATCGCGACGCCGGGGTGGAGCCCGGTCAGCTCCTGGGTGCCCTCGACGACGAACGCGTGGCGCACGCCGGGCTGCGCCTTCACGACGTCGAGGTTGGCGCTCGTCACCTTGCCGGCGAACACGGGGCACTTCTCGTACACCGCGAACAGCATGCCGGGCCGCGTGAAGTCGATGCTGTAGATCGGCTTCCCGGTGACGATGGCGAGGTTGTCGGCGCCGGGGGTGGCCGTGCCGATGATGGTGTAGGTCTTCGGGTCCTTCAGCGTGACGGTGGCGAGGTCTGGCGGCGCAAGCGTCGCCGCCTTCGCGGCGAGCGCGCCGTAGCCGAGCGTCCG
>ORMF010523745.1_pt1 | contig 10443 bp, 6 predicted proteins | sample 1779871 | NCBI WGS metagenome assembly ORMF01 (sample SAMEA104232316, study PRJEB22302) | groundwater metagenome | biome: forest; feature: aquifer; material: groundwater | place: USA | collected 2011-08-07 | depth 5.4 m
CGCTTCATGCTGACCGAGGAAGCGCATCACATGTTCGTCGGCGAGACCGGCGTCGGCCGCATTGTCCAGCGCACGGCGGAAGTGATGGCGGAGCACAAGCTGGACAACCCTGACCAGGTGCGCTCGCTGGGTGTGATCGATCTGCAGACCATACAGCGCTATCTCAACTTCCACTACAGCGTGACGCTCGATCTGTTCGGGTCGGATGTCTCGTCGAACGCCGCCAACTACTACACGACCGGGCTGAAGGGCCGCTACGAAGAGACGCGGGTGCCGGACGACCACGTGCTCATGGATGCGACCTACAAGGTCGGCGCCGTTTCCGGGGGGCGTGTCGTCGAGGAGGACGTGGCTGCGCTGTCCGCGCTCAACGAGCGGCTGCGTGACGACTACATCGGCGAGGTCCAGGCCGGCGTGGATCGGTGGAACAAGGTCATCGAGAAGACGGGCGTCGGCTTTCGCCTCGTGCTGCCCCACAAAGCCTTCCACCGCGCGATTGGAAACTTCGCGGGCCAGCACGTCAGCCCCGACGGCCGGGTGCTGACCCAGGAGCAGTGGAACGGCCATCGCGAGGAGTGGCTGCCGAGCGCCGGCGATTACACTTTCGTCCAGGCGATGATGCAGGGTCGCGTCGTCGAGCCCGGCAAGTTCGCGAACTGGATCGCCCCGCCTCGCCGCGGCATCCACACGAAGCCGATCGATTTTGAATACGTGAGATTTAACTGAGAACACGTAGGGATCCGGGATCAGGGATCAGGGATCAAGAACTCTGATCCCGTGATCCCAAGCTTTTGATCCCCGATCCCCGATCCCCTTCTTATTTGCAGCTAAAGCTCGCCGCGTCAGTGACGCTGCCAGAACCTGAGTACTTCGCGGTCATGGGATAGGGACAGAGCGGACGCGTGAGATCCGCGGTGCCGTTGGTCATGTGCGACCCGAGGAGGGTGTTGGGCGCCTGCTTCTTCTCGACCCAGTTCGCGAGCGCGGTCACCGCATCGAACGTGTTCGGCCCCGGACCGCCGCCGCAGTGATTCATCCCCGGAACCATGAACAGGCGCATGAACTCGCCGGTTTTGTCCGCCGCCTTGTTGAACCGCGCATCCTCCGTGCCAAGTGCATCGGCAGCCTTCGGCCCGCCGGTCGTCTTGTCGACCACCATCTTGAAGTAGTTGATCGTGTTGAGCGGCGAGATCGCGTCATCGCCCCACCCGTGATAGAGGATCAGCTTGCCGCCGCGATCGCGGAATCGCTTCAGGTCCGGGTTCCACGTGTCCATGACAGAGCGGTTCTTCTGGTCGGCATCGACCGTCGCCATGTCCCTCGCGAAATCCCACGTGCGGTAGTCCCACTGTGGATCGGCGAATACGAAATACTTCATGTAGCCTGTCGCGATGGTGTAGCCTGCGCTGCCCCCCGGGGCGGGTCCCGTCGTGAAGTTGACCCAACCACGTTCGACGCCGGGCATCCGCCCCGGAAAGATCGGTTTGCCGCCGGGATAGCGCACGCCGTCATAAATCTTTTGCAGCGCCTCGGCCTGTTTCGCGGTCAGGCAGTTCGGCGCGTCGCCGACCTTGCACGTCATCACCGGCGGGTCGAACTTGCATGACCGAGGGTCGGCAACAAGACCGTCTTTCAAGCCGTCGCCGAGATCGCACGCCGCCACGGCCGCATCGTTGATTGCCGACAGCTTGGAGGCCGGGATGTAGCTCTCCTCATCCTTCAGCGTCGCGAGCGCGAGCCACACACCGCTGACGTTCAGGTTTGTCCAGTTGGCAGCCGGCGCGCCAGCAACGATCCCGTCGTAGTCCTCTGGATACCGTTGCGCCTCAGCCAGCCCCTGACGTCCGCCGGTGGAACAGCCGACGAAGTACGACTCGCGCGGCGCCGTGCCGTAGAACGCCTGGGTAATCTGCTTGCCTTTGATCGTCATCTCGTGGATAGCGCGGTAGCCGAAGTCGATGACGAATTCGGGGTGACCGAGCGCGAACTGTGGGTTGTTGCCACGGTGGCCGGTATCGGTGCTTGCCGTTGCGTACCCGGCTCTGAGCGCGTTCGCGAGGGCGGGATAGGCGATGATACCCGCGTAACCGCCACCACCCACCCCCTGGAATTTCCCGTTCCAGCCGGATGCAGGCAACCACACTTCGACGTTGATCGCCGGGGCGACCGTGAGCTGCACGCGGCAGAAGGCAGGCACCGTCAGCGGTGGCCCTCCGCGTCCGCCGGCCGGTACGGCCGGATTCGCCACGAATGGTCCTGCAGGCACCAGCGTCGCCGCGCCAATCGTCGTCTCAGGGAGCTTTAACGACGAAAGGCTGTCGCACGTCTGAGCGGCCGAGGCCACCACGGGGCCAGACAGACAGCCTGCGGTCACGAGGATTGCCGGCACTAGCCTGTCGCGCATTGTTTGACTCCCTCTCATCACAAGTTCTCCAGCGTCAGCGTTGAATCCGCGTCCTTCCACGCTTCCTTGAACTGACTGTCGACCCACGCGGCATCTGACGTTCTGTTTTGCCGCATCAGGCTTTCGCGAAGGCCGAAAAGCGAACGGGCGTTGCGCGGATAGCGGGTGAGGTCTTCTCGAAACACTTGTTCGGCATCGGCAGGACGCCCGGACTCCAGGAGGGCCGCGCCAAGCGACTCGCGAATCGGATAGAATCATACCGGCGGTTCGTCGTACGCCACTCGGTCCGCACTCGCGACCGCCTGTCTCCAGAACGCAATTGCCGCGTCGCTGGTGCCTCGCGCCGCCGCGACGCGGGCTGCGAGCACCAGGCGCGCGATGTCGAGAACGTTCCTGGCGCTCTCCAGACCGGTGCCACCAAACAGCGCGCTGTCTGGCACCCGTGCGATCGACGCAACGAGTTGAGTTTGCTCGGCCATGGCTTGGTCGACCTGATCCTTGCGTGCGAGCGCCACACCGCGCGCGAAATGCCACCACGCGGTCATCACTGGCCGGTCCGCAGGAGGCGCCGGCTCCTTCAGGATGTCGTCGTATCGTCCGAAGCGAAGCAGCACCGACGTGGGTGTGACGACCATCGACTCGATCATCGGCATCATGTTGGCGTGAGGCGTGAGCCGTCCAGCGAGCTCGGCTGCCGACTGGCGTGCGTCCGCGAAGCGCCCGCGCATCATGTTGGAATCGGAGAGGAAGTGCAGGTTGTGAGAATAGTAGGCGAGTCCGTAGAAGGTGTCGGGCGGCGCACTCTTCAGATACGTCCGGTCGGCCTCCGCGCCTGCAAGATTCGCCCTGGCGGCTCCTTCGTGATCGCCGGTTCGCGCCAGGATATGTGCGGGCATGTGCGCCAGATGTCCCGCCGCCGGAGCCAGCGTCTTCAGACGCTCGGCGCTCGGAAGCGCACGTTCCGGTGCCCGTGATGCCTCGACGCTGTGAATGTAGTAGTGATTGGCGCCGGCGTGGTTCGGGGCACGGCGGAGGACCGATTCGAGGACTTCGAGGATCCGGGGCGCGTCCGCGTTGGACGTCATGATGGGGTGGTGGTGGGTGCCGATGCCGGTGAACAGGGATGGTCCAGGGCGGGTCTCGGTTACCGCCGCCTGATTGGCGTCTCCCGAGGCCGGCGCGCGGCACGCGGCGCCCATACCCGCAAGCAGCGCGAGACACCATACTTCTGCTTTCATGTGGTCTCCTACTGCGGCGAAATTGTATTGTGAGGCCGGCCGCAGCAAACACGAGATTGCCGTTTGCGAGGACAGCCATGGCCCCCAACGATCGACGGCAGTTCATCACGAGGCTCGCCGCCACCGCGGCGGCCGGCGTCATTTCCATTTCGCGAGGGGCATCCGCGATGCAGACTTCGACCCCGAACCCCGCGTCCCGGATCCCGGATCCCGGATCCCGCATCCCGGTTAAAGCACTTGTCTTTGACGCCTACGGCACGCTGTTCGACGTCTTTTCGATCACGTCGCTCTGCGAGGAGCTGTTTCCCGGCAATGGCACGGCGCTGGCGGGGATGTGGCGCGCCAAGCAGCTTCAGTACAGCGTGCTGCGGAGCATGATGAACCGCTACAAGGATTTCCGGCAGGTCACGCAGGACGGCCTCGTTTACTCGGCCCACAGTCTCGAGCTCGATCTGACCGCTGACAGGCGGACGCGCCTGATGGACGCGTACCTGACGCTTGCCTCGTTTCCCGACGTGAAACCGGGCCTTCAGCAGCTCAAGGCGCAGGGGCTGAGGCTTGCGATCCTCTCGAACGGCGAGCCTAGGATGCTGCAGTCGGCGGCGAAGAGCGCCGGGATCACCGATCTGCTCGATGCGATCATCAGCGTGGACGAAGTCAAGGTCTTCAAGCCGAGCCCGCGGGTCTACGAGCGTGCGTCCTCGCACTTGAAAATCGCGAAACGCGACATCGGGTTCGTCTCGTCGAACAATTGGGACGTCAATGGCGCCGGCTCGGCAGGTCTCACGGCATTCTGGATTCAGCGTGCCGCAGCGGAACCGCCGGAGGAGCTCGGCTATCCTGCCGCGCGCGTCGTCCACGCAATCACCGACATTCCTGCGCTGGTTCGCGGCTGAGCGGGCAGGCGGACCTGAAGGTCGCCTCTACGTCGAATATAATCATAGGTTCCGATCCGAACCACCGAGGCACCGAGATTCGATTGTGTGTTTCCTCGGTGTCCCAGTGTCTCGGTGGTACGTCTCACCAAGGTCTCAAGGAGGGCTCCCGTGTCACAGGCCTCGTCCGCGTCCGTCCGTCCGGACCTTCTCCAGAACTATTCAGAGCTGTTCGGCACCAAGACGATCGACGGCCGCAAGGTGAACGTCGAGGACCTGGTCGCCAGGTTTACGCGCGACACGCTCGACGAGTTTGCGACGTTGATGAAGGCGAGGCACGAGCTGCACGGCCTCGTTGCCAGCAAACAGCTCCAGTACGACTTCCTCGATCCCCATGTGACGGTGACCGACCCTGACGGCAACCGCGCGACCGTGGCCGACATCCGGCAGGGGATGCTCGACGCCTTCTTCGGGCGCAAGACGCCGAAGGCGTGGCGCGTGGCGCAAGGCCAGCCGATCCCGAAGGACGTGACGACGCCCGGCCTGGAAGGCACGGGGCCGTCGATTGATCTCGGGATGGCGATGGGCGCGCTCAACAGCGGCGCCTCGTCATGGATGTGGGATTGGGAAGACGCGGGTGGTGACTACAAGGATCAGCTCTATCAGGCGTGGCGGCATCTGAAACAGATCCTCGCCCACGAGTGGGACGGGAAATCTTACGAGCACCCGACGAAAAAGCGCTCCTACAAGATCGAGATGCCGAAGGAGAAGTGGCCGACGATCTTTCACCGCGTTCCCGGCCTGCACCTGCGCAACCGCCAGATCACGGTCGACGGTGAGGAAACGCCGGCGATGATCCCCGGACTCGTCATTCACGCCCTGAACAACTACGAGACACAGAAGCGCAACGGCTCCGGTATCTACTACTACGTGCCGAAGATCGAGTCGTGGCAGGAAGCACGTCTCGTCGGTGTGCTGCTGAAGTCGCTCGAGGAGGCAATGGGGATCCCGCGCGGCACGCTGAAGATCAAGACGCTCAACGAGCGCGCGGAGTTCGCGCTGCAGCAGGAAGTCATCCAGTGGGTCCTGCGCGAGAACCTCATCGGCCCCAACGTCGGGCGGTGGGATTACATCAACAGCCGCGAGGACATGTTCCATCACGATCCATCGATGGTCTTCCCGAATCCCTCGTCTGTGACGATGACCGAGCCCTCGATGTCGTACTACACGCGGCGCAATGCGCTGCTGGCGCTGCTGGCGGGCGCGATGCCGATTGGCGGCATGGCGGCGCAGATGCAGAATCCTCGGGCGCCCGAGAACGACAGCAAGGCGCTCCGTGACATCTGGTTCGACAAGCTGCGCGAGCGGCTGACGGGACTCTTCTCCATCAACGGCACGCTGCACGACACGTATCGACAGAGCTGGGTCGCCACGGTGGCTCCCGCGTACGTCGCTGCCGGCCGCGAGCCGCTCGTCGCCGACTACACGGACCTCCAGCGCATCGTCGACGAGACGACGCCGGAGGAGCGCGGGCGTCTCGAGTTGCTGGGCCTCACGACGAACGGCAAGATCACGCCGCTGCAGCTCGCCGAAGGGGACGTATCCGTCGACAAGCTGTTCTCGAAAGAGGCGCGGACGCAGCTCCTGGCGCGGCCGAACGGTCCAACGACGGAAGACGGGATGCGCTACGCGATGTACATGGCGACGGAGTTCATGTACCAGCAGCTGCACGGCAACAACGCGGCGGCGATCGACGATCCGAACACCGGCCTGCGCTTCATGAACGATCTCGCGACCTACGAGATCTTCTGGCACTTCATCTACCTCACCGTGCTCCACGGCGCGGAGCTGACCGCGGACGGCAAGTACTCGAAGGCAGGTGAACGAGTCACTCCGGAGCTGTTCATGAAGCTCATCGACGAGCGGCGTGAAACGGTCAAGGAGTTGTTCAAGAAGCTGGGCACGAAGTACGAGGATACGGATGCAGAGCTCGTGCTCCAGATTCTCAAGCGCCAGGTGGTCGACTCTGACGGCGGCAAGCTGGTCCCGCAGAAGCGCTGGATCAAGTACGGGTCGCGCGTGCTGCTGTCGCTCATCGAGCAAAGCAAGACGGATCGTGACGCCATCCTCGACGCGATCTTCAGCAAGTCACGCGGCGATCTGGTGGCGAGCGTCCAGCGCGCCGGCGACGGCCCCGCCAAGGAGACCGTCCGGCGTGCCCTCCGCGCGCACGATTACGTCTACGACGTCTTCGAGTCCGCGGAAGGTGTCGCTGCGTGAATGTCGTCGATCGACGGTTCATCGCCGAACTGCGAGGACTCTGCGGATCCCACGACGTTCTGACTGACCCGCTCGAGCTGCTCACCTACGAATGCGACGGCCTGCCGCATCTGCACCAGAAGCCTGCCGTTGTGGTGCTTCCCTCGTCGGCCGACCAGGTGCAGGCGATCGTCCGTCTCTGTCATCAGCATGAGGTTCCGTTCGTGGCCCGCGGTCACGGAAGCGGTCTATCAGGCGGCGCGTTGCCGATTCCTGGCGGCGTCGTCATTGGACTCTCGCGCCTCAATCGTGTGCTCGACGTCGACATTCCGAATCGACGGGTGACCGTGGAACCGGGCGTGACGAACCTCGAGATCACGCGCCAGGTCGCATCCCACGGTTTTTATTACGCCCCTGATCCGTCGAGCCAGCAGGTGTGCTCGATCGGCGGCAACGTTGCCGAGAACTCCGGCGGCGCCCACTGCCTCAAGTACGGATTTACCGTCCATCACGTGCTTGGTATCGAGGCAGTCCTGCCGAATGGCGACCTCGTGCGCCTCGACAGCGCCATCGCTGACGCCCCGGGCCCCGACCTCCTTGGCGTGTTGATCGGATCCGAAGGCACACTCGCTGTCGTCACCAAAGTGATCGTGCGCATCCTGCGCCGCCCCGAGGGCGTCCAGACGCTGCTTGCCGCCTACGATTCGATCAGCGCAGCAGGGCTGGCGGTGTCGGAGATCATCGCCGCCGGCATCATCCCGGCCGCCGTGGAGATCATGGATTCGCTGTCGATCGTAGCGGTCGAAGCCGCCGTGCACCCGAATTTTCCGCCGGCCGATTCGATCCTGATCGTCGAGCTCGATGGTCCCGTCGCCGAAGTCCGCGAGCAGTTCACCGACGTCGAAGCCATCTGCCGCCGCGCCGGCGCGACCACGGTGGAAGTTGCGCAGGACGAGGCGCACCGTGCACGCATATGGAAGGGCAGGAAAGGCGCGTTCGCGTCGATGGGGCGCGTGACGCCGAACTACTACGTGCAGGACGGCGTGGTGCCGCGCACGAAGCTGCCGGAGGTGCTCGAGCGCATCCGTCAGCTCGAGGCACGCTGCGGTCTGCGGATCGGGAACGTGTTTCATGCCGGTGACGGCAACCTTCATCCGCTGATCTGCTACGACGAGAAGATCCCGGGGCAGTCCGCGCTGGCCGCCGAAGTGGGCGCCGAAATCCTCTCGTACTGCGTCGAGGCGGGCGGTTCGATCACCGGCGAACACGGTGTGGGCGCCGACAAGGCGGAGTACATGCCGCGGATGTTCTCGGCAGATGATATCGACGTCATGCAGCTCGTACGCCGCGCGTTCGATCCGAAGGGGATCTGCAACCCGGGCAAGATCTTTCCGGCACCGCGTCTCTGCGGCGAAGTTCCTGGACCCTACCGAGCACACCCGGTTGAGAAGGCCGGTCTCGGCGAGCGATTCTGACATGGCGTTCACGTGGGTTGACAAGACGCAGCGGGGCCCGACCCGGCCACGCAAGCGCGCGGATCGAAGCTCCAGTCCCGCTGCGTGTTGTCAACCCACGTGAACGCCATGACTATAGAGGATCGTAGAGGCGGACCTTCAGGTCCGCCTGACGCGGACGCGATCGATGGCGTGGCGCCGCGCCATGTGATCGAGCCGGCATCCGCAGAGGATCTTGCCTCGGCACTCGCATCAGCCTCGGAGCAGCGCGCGTCAGTGGTCATTCGCGGCGGCGGGACGAAACTCGCATGGGGACGCACGCCGTCGCCGATCGACATCGTCCTCAACACGAAGCGGCTCAACAGGCTGGTCGCGCACGAACATGCGGATCTCACGGCAACCATGCAGGCCGGTGCCCGAATTGACGATGTGAACAGGGAGCTGGCGAGGCACGGTCAGTGGCTGCCGATCGAGTCGGCGTTCGAGGGCGCGACAATCGGCGGGACGATCGCGACCAACGATAGCGGGCCGCTGCGCCACCGGTACGGCACACCTCGCGACCTGCTGATCGGCATCCGCCTCGCACTCACCGACGGCCGTCTGATCAAGTCGGGCGGTAACGTCGTGAAGAACGTTGCCGGGTATGACCTGGGAAAACTGATCAGCGGCTCCTTCGGAAGCCTCGCTGCCATCGTCAGCGCAACGTTCAAGCTGACGCCCCTGCCGGCGGCGTCGAGCACGTTGATCGCAACCTTCGACAATGCCGCCGGGCTGGTCGCGGCCCTCGGCGCGATCACCAGCAGCCAGCTGGAGGCGTCGACGTGTGAGGTGCACGCGTCCGCCCTGCAAAGTCGGGACAAGGCCGGACACTACCACTTGCTCCTCAAGTTCGAATCGACGCCGGGCGCGCTGAATGCGCACCTTCAGAAAGCGCGCGCGCTGGTCGGCGACGCACAATGCGAGGTCGTGGCCGCGGCCATGGAGTCCGACGTCTGGCGCGACCACGGGCGCTCGCTCTGGACGCAGGCCGGGATGGTCGTCAAGGCAGCATGGCTGCCCGCATCGCTCGGCGGCGTGCTCGCGTTCGTCGGCGAGATGCGCGAACAGGGAACGGACATGGAGCTGTCAGGTCGTGCGGCGCTCGGGTCCGGGCTGTTCCGCATCGATGGCGATGTCTCGACACAGCGCGCAGCCGTGGAGCGAATGCGCTCGCGACCGGATCTGTTCAGGCACGTCGTCCTGCTGCGAGCGAGCACTGAGCTGAAACAGATGATCGACGTGTGGGGATCGCTGGGCGATGCCGGGGCTCTTGGCGCGGCGGTGAAGCATGCCCTCGATCCGCAGGGCATTCTGAATGCTGGTCGAGGGCCGGTGTGATCATTCAAACCACATCCTTCGTGACCTTCGCGGTCTTCGTGGTTGACTAAATTCGACATGGATCAGGTTTTGGAATCCCCGGGGCCCGCGTTTCACGGCGCAGACCAGCCGTCAAGGGCGCTCATCGACGCGTGTGTCCACTGCGGCTTCTGCCTGCCGTCGTGTCCGACATATGTGCTGTGGGGCGAGGAGATCGATACGCCGCGTGGGCGTGTCTACCTGATGAAGGCCGGGCTCGAAGGCCGTGCCGAGATGTCCTCGACCTTCGTCAGCCACTTCGATGCGTGCCTCGGCTGCATGGCGTGCGTGACCGCGTGCCCCTCGGGCGTTCAGTACGGTCCGCTGATCGAACATACGCGCGCCCAGATCGAGCGCCACTACGACCGGCCGTTCGGTGAGCGGCTGTTCCGCTCGCTGCTGTTCGCGCTGCTTCCATACCCGCGCCGGCTTCGATTCGCGATGGCCCCTTTGCTCATCTTTGGACCTGTCCTCCGCGCCCTCGAGCGAAGCGGAGTCCTCAACCTGCTTCCGCTTCGCATCCGATCGCTCGTTGCCGTCGCCCCACAGCCGTCGTGGCGCTCGTTGTTCGGGAATGCTCCCGAACACACACCAGCGTCCGGCGTGCCGCGCCTCACCGCAGGCCTGCTGACCGGATGCGTCCAGCGTCTCGCTTTTTCGGACGTCAACCGGGCGACGATTGACGTGCTGGCGGCAGAGGGATGCAACGTGGACGCGCCCGCCGCGCAGGGTTGCTGCGGCGCGCTGGCGCTCCACGCGGGCAACATCGATCAGGCGCGCGATCTCGCGCGACACAACATCGACGTGTTCGAGCAGTC
>ORMF010596666.1_pt1 | contig 10443 bp, 13 predicted proteins | sample 1779871 | NCBI WGS metagenome assembly ORMF01 (sample SAMEA104232316, study PRJEB22302) | groundwater metagenome | biome: forest; feature: aquifer; material: groundwater | place: USA | collected 2011-08-07 | depth 5.4 m
GGTAGCCTGGGTTACCATCTCGACTATTTCGCCACTAAGCCGGAGCGGGTGGACGGATACCTGAAACAGGGCGCATCCCCGGTCGCGGGCGGGTTGGACCGGCGTGAACTCGCCGCGTATGCCGCCGTGGGCAGCCTGATCCTGAATCTGGACGAAGCGGTGAACAAGGAGTAATTGCGGATGGATCCGATCAGCGAGCAAGCTCTTCACAGCACACGCCGTCATTTCTTCTCGAAGTCGGCTACGGGACTGGGGCTGGCGGCGCTGGGGTCGTTATTGCCCGGCGAGGCGCAGGCCAAGGGCGGCTTGAGCGGGCTGCCGCATTTCGCGGCCAAGGCCAAGCGCGTGATCTTCCTGTTCCAGCACGGCGCTCCATCGCAGCTCGATCTGTTTGACTACAAGCCGGAGTTGGCCAAGTCGCGGGGGTTGGACCTGCCCGCCTCGATTCGCAAAGGGCAGCGGTTGACCGGGATGACCGCCTACCAGGATACGTTCCCCACCGCGCCGTCGATTTTCAAATTCGCGCAGCACGCCTCGAGCGGCATGTGGTTGAGCGAGCTGCTGCCGTACACGGCGAAGGCGGCCGACCACCTCTGCCTGGTGAAGTCTATGCACACCGAGGCGATCAATCATGATCCGGCGGTGACGTTTTTTCAGACCGGGTTTCAACTCGCCGGACGGCCCAGCATCGGGTCCTGGTTGAGCTATGGGTTGGGCAGTGAGAGCGAGGATCTGCCGGCTTTTGTCGTGATGGTGTCGCAAGGCAAGGGCAACGCGCAGGCGCTGGCAGACCGGCAATGGGCAAGCGGCTTCCTCCCCACCCGGTATCAAGGCGTGAAGTTCCGGTCCGGCTCTGATCCGGTGCTGTTTCTGAGCGACCCGAGCGGCTATTCCACCGAGGCGCGGCGGCGTTTTCTCGATGATCTGGCCGCGATGAACCAGGTAAAGCTGCGCCAGTACCAGGATCCGGAAATTGCCACGCGGATTGCGCAGTATGAGATGGCGTTCCGCATGCAGGCCTCGGTCCCCGAGCTGGCCGATTTGTCCAAGGAGCCGGATTCGATCTTTGAGTTGTATGGGGAGGATTCGCGCACCCCCGGCACCTATGCCGCCAACTGCATACTGGCGCGGCGGCTGGCTGAGCGCGGCGTCCGGTTCATACAGCTTTTCCATCGCGGCTGGGATCAGCATGGGAACCTGCCGGCCGACATCAGGAAGCAGTGCCTGCAAACGGATCAGCCGTCGGCGGCGCTGGTGCTGGATCTGCAGCGGCGCGGGATGCTGGAGGACACACTCATCGTTTGGGGCGGCGAATTCGGGCGGACCGTGTATTCGCAGGGAACGCTCACCGAGACCAACTACGGCCGCGACCATCATCCGCGATGCTTCAGCATGTGGCTGGCCGGGGGCGGAATCAAGGGTGGGATGAGCTACGGGGAGACGGACGAGTTTTCCTACAACATCGCCGAAAATCCGGTGGACGTGCATGATCTGCATGCCACGATGCTGCATTGCCTGGGCGTGGATCACACCAGGTTGACCTTCAAGTTCCAGGGGCGGCACTACCGGCTCACCGATGTGCATGGCCAGGTGGTGAAGCCGCTGCTGGCATAAGGCTGAATGGGCGAGCGGCAAACAAAACGATTTCTCGTCCGGGGGCAGGTACAGGGGGTTGGTTACCGCTATTTCGTGGAGAAGTGGGCGCAGTCGCTGGGGCTGGACGGGTCTGTAAGAAATCTGGACGACGGCAGCGTCGAGGTGCTGGCCGTGGGAACAGCGGAGGAACTGGCGGCGCTTTCGGGGCATTTATGGAAGGGTCCGCGGTGGGCCGAAGTCAGGGGGGTCGAGGAACGGGAAGTGACGATGATAAAATACAAGGGTTTCCGCATACAACACTAGCCCCCCCAAACAAATTATGAATGACCTGAAACAACTGATCCGTGAGGTGCCTGACTTCCCCAAGCCCGGCATCAACTTTTATGACATCACGACGTTAATGAAAGATCCGCGGGGACTGAAGACTGTGATGGATTCCATCCACGGGCACTACCGGAACACGGAATGCGACCTTGTGCTGGGAATTGAAGCGCGCGGATTTTTCTTCGCGCCTACCGTGGCCTACACACTGGGCAAGGGATTTGTGCCGGTGCGCAAACCAAATAAGCTGCCGGCAGCGACGGTCCAGATGGAGTACGCGCTGGAGTACGGCACAGACTCGCTGGAAATCCACGCCGACGCAATCGGCAAGGGGCAGCGGGTGCTGATCATCGACGATGTGCTGGCGACGGGCGGCACCGCGGCGGCGGTAGCCAAACTGGTGGAGAAGTTGGGCGGGGCGGTTGCCGGTTTGGGATTTGTGCTCGAGCTGGACTTCCTGCATGGCCGCGAAAAGCTGGCCGGCTACGACATACACTCTTTGCTCCATTACTAAACAAATAGTGATTAGGCCACCGATGAACACGGATAAACACCGATGGGGAAAAGCCGCCGCATCTTATCCGTGTTCATCCGTGTTCATCGGTGGCCATCAAATTTCTTTCGGGACAGGACAGTAAGCCATGCGGGAAGCGCGCCGGGCGAAGTTGAAGGCGTTTGCGAAGATCAACTTGAGCCTGCTGGTGGGGAACCGGCGGCGGGATGGTTTCCATGAACTACGGACCGTGTTTCAAACAATTTCACTCAATGATGTCCTGGAGATGGAGTACCGTCCGGGCGGGCGGCGGCGGGTGGAGCTGGACTCGACCGTTCCAATCGCGGACAACATCGTAGAGCTGGCGGCGGATCGCCTGATGCAGGCCATGAAGGCGGGAGGCGAGCTGCGAATCCGGCTGGACAAGCGTATTCCGATCGGAGGCGGGTTAGGCGGAGGGTCCAGCGATGCGGCCGCGCTATTGCTCGCGCTGCCGGCTTTGGCGGGGGTCGGTGTGCCTGAAGAGCGGCTGCATGCCATCGCGGCGGAGCTTGGCAGCGACGTCCCATTTTTCCTGATGGGAGGCACGGCACTGGGCCTGGGGCGAGGGGAAGAATTGTATCCTCTGCCCTCGCTGCAGGCCGGCTACGGGCTGCTGGTGATGCCGCCGGTGGCCGTCTCGACGGCGGAGGCATACCGGGACCTGGGACGCCCATTGGAGAGCGAATTGACAGGGGCCTCCAGTTTCCTTAGAATGAAGGGGTTCCAGTCTTTTGCACGGGCGATGGCAAACTGCGCCCAGCGGCAGGACTGGAAGGCCTTCTGTGAGAATGATTTTGAGGCCGTTGTTTTCCGGCGGTATCCTCTGTTGCCATCTCTCCAGCGAAAGCTTCGCAAACTGGGAGCTTGGCCTGCGCGGATGAGTGGCAGCGGTTCCACTTTGTTCGGGATGTTTGCGAGCCGGGAGGAACGCGGCCGGGCGCAAATAGTGTTGGACAGGTGGGGTCAAGGTCTGCGGCTGGAGGCGGTGAGTTTTGTCAGCAGAGAGCGCTACCGGGCGGAGTTTCAACGGGCCCTGGCGCCGAAATAGTTAGCCCGCAAAGGGCCGTCGCGGCCCTCGATATGTTACGAGCAGCAGCAGGTTGCCAAGCCGGGTTGCTTAGAAGCGCAAAGGCCGCGGAGGCGCGGCACGAAACGAGAGGAACACGCGGGCTTCGAAGCGCCGGAGCGAGTCCGTTTTGCGCGTGTTCATTAGAAGAAGAGAGAGAAGACGTGGCCGCCCCAAAGCCGGTACGAAGAATGACATTCGATCGACTCAAAGTGTTTACCGGGAACGCGAATCCGGCGCTGGCGCGCGAGATTTGCGATTGTCTGGGCTGCGATCTGGGAGAGGCCAGCGTGAAGACGTTCTCCGATGGCGAGATCTATTTGCAGATCCAGGAGAATGTGCGCGGAGCCGATGTTTTTGTGGTGCAGCCCACCTGCACCCCGGTGGACCGGAATCTGCTGGAGCTGCTGCTGATGATCGATGCGTTGAAGCGGGCTTCGGCGGACCGGATCACGGCGGTGCTGCCCTATTACGGCTATGCGCGCCAGGATAGGAAAGACAAGCCGCGGGTGCCCATTTCGGCCAAGCTGGTCGCGAGCCTGATGGAGACCGCCGGTGCGAACCGGCTTTTGACGTTGGATCTGCATGCGGCGCAGATTCAGGGATTTTTTGATGTGCCCGTGGATCACCTGTTCGCGACCCCGGTCCTGATTGAGCCGTTCATGGGCCAGGCGGGAGAAGATTTGATTGTAGTGTCGCCGGATGCGGGCGGGGTGGAGCGCGCGCGGGCCTTTGCCAAACGCCTGTCGGTGCCGCTGGCGATTGTCGATAAGCGGCGCGAAGAAGCCAATGTCGCCGAGGTGATGCACATCATCGGAGATGTGGAAGGCAAGCACTGCCTGATTGTGGACGATTTGATTGATACGGCCGGGACGCTGGTAAAAGGAGCCGAGGCGCTGCTGGCCAGCGGCGCCACCAAGGTTTCGGCCTGCGCCACCCACGCCGTGCTGAGCGGTCCGGCGGTGCAGCGGATTGAAGAGTCGAAGATTGCGAAAGTGGTGATGACTAATTCGATTCCCTTGTCCAAGCAGGCCGAGGCTTGCGACCGGATCGAAGAGGTATCGGTGGCGCCGCTGCTGGCGCGGGCCATACAGTCCATCCATGAAGAGACATCGGTGAGTTCGTTATTTGTTTAGAAGCGCAAAGGGCGCCGTCCGCGCCCCTGAGCTGGTGAGAAGCACGCGGTGGATCGCTGCGGACGGCAGCTCCGTTTTGCGCGTGATTTGGAAAGAAGAAAACCTGCCGGACATCGGGGCCGCCACAGTAACTTAGGTTGCCGGTCCGGCGAAAGAGGAAGTCTATGAGAAAAGATATTACACTGGCCGCGGAAACACGCGACGCCAGAGGCAAGAATGAAGCGCGGCGCCTGCGGGTGTCGGGAATGATCCCGGCGGTGCTGTACGGGGCTGGCGGGACCAGCCTGGCGGTGACCTTGAACCCCAAAGAGGTCAACAGGATTCTGCACAGCAAAACGGGCCATAACACGATTTTCGACGTGGCGGTGGCGGGCGGAGAAACAGCCCCGGTGATGGTGGTGGATTGGCTGCACCATCCTGTGCGCGACACGCTCATGCATGTGGACCTGATGCGGATCGATCTGTCCAAGCGTCTCCACGTGAAGGTTCCGGTGCACATCACCGGCGAGCCGGTGGGCGTCAAGATTCAGGGTGGGCTGCTGGAGATGGTGACGCGCGAGATCGAGATCGAGTGCTTGCCCGACGATATTCCGGAGCACTTCACCAATGATGTGGCCGAGCTTTCCATCGGCGGAAGCATTCGCGCCTCCGACGTTCAGTTGACCGGTTCGATGAAGTTGTTGAGCCCGCCCGATACGGTGATTGTGCACGTAGTGGCCATTCGCACCTCGGAAGAGGCCGTGGTGGCCGAGGAGGGAGCCGTCGTGGCGGACCCTGCCAAGGCGGAGCCGGAGGTGCTCAAGAAGGGCAAGAAGGAAGAGGCCCCGGTGGTGGCCGAGAAGCCGAAGAAGAAGTAGCTTTGGTCCTCTACAATGGATCAGTCGTGGCTGGTTGTGGGGCTGGGAAACCCTGGTCCCGAGTACGAGCTAACGCCGCACAACCTCGGGTTTCTTGTCGTGGACCGCGTGGCGGCAAGACAAGGAATCCGGGTAACGCGGAAAGAGAACTCGGCCCTGGTAGGGCTGGGAACAATGGGTTCGGCGCGCCTGGTACTGGCCAAGCCGCAAACGTTCATGAACTTGAGCGGGCCGTCCGTGTCGGCGCTGCTGAAGCGGTATGAGATGGGGCCGGAAAGTCTGGTGCTGGTCTATGACGAGCTGGCACTGCCCTGGATGCAAATCCGGGTACGGCCAAAGGGTTCCTCGGCCGGTCACAACGGAGTGGAGTCTGTGATACGGAACGTGGGGAGTGAGTTTTCCCGGGTTCGCCTGGGAATCCACCCTGGCCAAGGGGTCGGGGATGGAGCGAAGTTTGTGCTGTCGCCAATCCGGCGGCCACAATGGAAAGAATTGGATGAGCTGCTGGACCAAGGGGCGCTGGCGGTAGAGTCCATAATTGCTGAAGGCGTCGAAAAGACCATGACGAGATTCAATCGTCGCGCCCAAGGCTTACAAACTGAGGATCAATGAGAATCTACGAAGAATTGTACATCGCAAAACCGGACGCGACCGACGAAGAGATCGACGCGTTTAACGGTCAACTGGAAGGCATCATTAAACAGGCTGGCGGCACCATCGACAAGGTGGACAAATGGGGTGTGCGCCGGCTGGCATATCGAGTGCAAAAGAAGTCGGAAGGCTACTATGTCCTGATCCAATTCTCCGCCGCCGCCGAGGTGGTACGGGAAGTGGAACGCCGCTTGCGCGTAACCGACATGGTGCTCAAGTACCTGACCGTACGCATCGACGAGAAACTGAAGTGGCTGGAAAAGAGGAAGAAGGCCAGGGCCAAGCGCGCCGCAAGGCGGCCGGCGCCGGCGGCGGCTCCGCCGGCTATGCCATCGGAGGCGCATGGACCTGTCCCGGGCGCCCCGGCCGGAGGTCCTGCGCCCGGAGCGCCGGTTCCCGATGCAGTGGACGCGGCACCAGAACAACAGGAAGGACAAGGAGAATAAGCCATGGCCGAATCCAGAGGCGGAAGACCAGTCAGTAATTCGATGCGGCCCACGGGCGGCGACAAGGCGGTCATGTCCAACAAGCGGCAGTTTTTCCGGAGGCGGAAAGTCTGCAAGTTTTGCGTGGATAAGATCGACTATGTGGACTACAAGGATGTGAGGCTGTTGTCTCAGTTCATCTCGGAACGGGGCCGGATTGTGCCGCGCCGCCTGTCCGGCGTCTGCACCCCGTGCCAGCGCCGTTTGAGCGAGGCAGTCAAGCAGGCGCGCAATATCGCGCTGCTGCCTTTTTCGAGCGGCAGATAAGCGAAAGGGCGCCGTCCGCGGCATGCCTGATTTGCTGCGGGCGACAGCCTGCAAGAAGCGTAAAGGGCGCCGTCCGCGCCCCCAAACGGGCCAGAAACACGCGGGTTAGCGCTGCGGACGGCAGCTCCGTTTTGCGCGTGTTACTCGGAAGGATCAAGGAGCAAGAAAATGGAAGTCATCCTCAGAGAAGACGTGGAGAAGTTGGGTGGGCGCGGCCAGGTAGTGAAGGTGGCCGCCGGATACGCCCGGAATTTTCTGCTGCCCCGCCGGTTGGCGGTGGCAGCCAGTGAAGGTAACAAGTCGATTGTGGAGCAGGAGCGCCAGGCTCACTTGCGGCGCGAAGCCAAGCACCAGCAGGAAGCCGCGGAACTCGGCAAGCTGTTGTCGGCGGTATCGGTAACCATCAAGAGCAAGGCCGGCGAGCAGGATCAACTGTTCGGCTCGGTCACAAGCAAGGATATTGCCGAGGCGCTGGAGAAACAGAACTTCACTATCGACCGGAAGAAGATCCAACTCGATGAACCCATCAAGCAGTTGGGCGAGCACAAGGTGAACGTCAAGCTGCACAGCGAAGTGTCGAGCGTGATCACCGTGCACGTGGTCAAGGAAGATTAGTCGGGACCATAGTCCATGGCTTTCTTTGACCTGACCGGGCAAACGGCGATCGTCACGGGCGCGGCCACTGGCATCGGTGAAGCCATCGCCCGCCGGTTGGCAGCCGCTGGCGCCACCGTGGCGGTTGCGGATCTGAACGCGGCCGGCGCAACGGCGGTTGCCGCGACCATTCCAGGCGCATTTCCGGTTACCGTGGACATTACCAGCGGGGAGTCCGTGCGCGCGGCCGTGGCTTCGGTGCTGGAAAAAACGGGCCGGATCGATGTGCTGGTGAACAACGCCGGCATCGGCGGCAAGGCTGCTCCGCTTTGGGAACAGACTGAAGAGGACTGGCAGAAGATCATCGGCATCAACATGACCGGAGTGTTCCATTGCGCCCAGGCGGTAATCGGGCACATGCGTTCCCGGGGCTATGGACGGATTGTGAGCATCGCCTCCATTGCGGGCAAGGAAGGCAATCCCAACATGACGGGCTATTCGGCCACCAAGGCGGCGGTGATCGGCTTTACAAAATCGCTGGCCAAGGAGGTGGCCACCGAAGGCATCTGCGTCAACGCGGTCTCGCCGGCCGTGATTCGCACCAAGATCCTGGAGCAGTTGACCGATGAGCAGGTCGACTACATGACGCAGCGCATTCCAATGCGCCGCACCGGGACGCCGGAGGAGATCGCCGCCGTGGTGCATTTCCTGGCGTCGCCGGACTGCTCGTTTGTGACCGGACAATGCTACGATGCCAGCGGCGGCCGGGCCACCTACTAGCGTGATTCCGATACCTGAACAATATGGCGAAACAGGCGCCTATCAGCTTCTCACGGCGGCCGCGCGCGGCTACATCGGTTTCGATCACCGGCTCTTGCACGCGCTGCTCGATGATGCCGGACGCACGATGCCCGATATTCTCCGCTTTGCGCTGGAGAACCGCGCCAATGACCGCGTGGACGTGTCGATGGATCTGATGCGGATCTTTGCGGCCCATCCGGATGCGGCCGCGCTGCCGTTCCTGATGAACGAGATTCGCCGCTATCCGGATGACGTTCCCGATGAGATGAGCGAGGTTTTGGTGCGGATCGGTGAGCCCGCACTCCAGCCTCTGCTTGCCTTGTATGCGGAACTGGACGAGGACGACCGGACGGAAATTCCCTTTCTGCTGGTTTCCCTCGGTGTGCGGGATGAAGGAATCGAGGAGATCCTGCGGCAGGCCGGGCAAGAGGCTCCGGAGGAAGCGCAGTTCCTGCGTGAGATCTATGATGACGCGGCGGGCGTCCGCGACGCGGTGGAGCCTTTCGATATCTGGCGCCTCTACACGGAGGAGGAGGACCCGGAATTGGAGCACCTCCCCGATTCCGAACGTCTTGCGTTTCTCGCCAGCGCGCATGCCCACCACCGCATGTTGGCGGCCGAGAGCTGGATCGGCGAGGATTTGACGCCCCAGCAGTTGGATCGCCTGCTCGACCTGGCGCAAAACGACCCGGACGCCGGAGTGCGCGGCTTTTGCTGGGAAGCCTTGGCGACCGAGGCGGAGAATGCGCGTGTTCGCCAACCGGCGATCGAACGGTTGCGCGACACCGCCACACCGATGCTGGAACGTGTGGGACTGGCCGCCGCCTTGATTGACAAGCCGGAACTGAACCTGGTGAACGAGGCCCTGGTCGCCTGTTACGAGGAACCGGAGGTACGCGTGCGCGCCATGCGCGCCATGGTGCAGAGTTTCGACAAGACCTTTGCGCCCTACCTGGTCCGGCATTTGAACGATGAGAATATCGAAGTCCGGAGGCAAGCCGTACTCGGAGTCGGATTCCTCGACATGCACGGCGAAGCACCGGGCCTGGAAAAACTGTTCGACCATGACGAGTTGCGCTCGGACGCCCTGCTCGCCTACGCGCTGGCCGTGCCCTGCGACACCAACCGCGTGGAGATGCGGCGCTTGTATGAACGGATGGAAAAGCTGGCCGGCGGATTTTCCGAGGAAGACGAGATGGCGGCGCAGGCGGGCATCGACCTGCGGCTGCGAGTCCACGGAAAGGCCGCTCTGTTTGCCGCGGATGAAGAAGGCCATCAGCACCACCACGTGGAAGCAAAACAGGAAGAAAAAATAGGGCGCAATGACCCATGCCCCTGTGGAAGCGGGAAGAAGTACAAAAAGTGTTGTGGAGCCTAGACGCCCCTACTTCTGTTTCGCGATCACCTTATCCTTGATCTTTTCGTAGGTGGCGGCGGGAATGATTTTCTTCTGCACCAGTTCATTCTTTCCCTTGTAAGGACGGCCTTTGATGATCTTGTCCGATAATGCATCCCCTATCCCAGGCAAGCTCATCAGCACCTGTTTGGGGGCTGAGTTCAAATCAATCAGGTCCGCCACCGCCTTGGCGGCCTTGCCGGCATTTCCCTTCGGCGTCTGCGGCGCGGCACAGAGACAAACAGCGGCCAGAGCCAGAACGGCGATTCGCAAAAGTTTCATTCGAGAATTATAGCATTACCGATTGGTGCTACTGATTTGAAATCGGGAGGGAAAAGCGGGCGCCTATTGGGTGATGAGGGGTGAGGGCGCCCGCTGTCGTAACGGGGATGTATTTATAACGACGCAACGCTGGCCGAGGTTACCCGACTCAAAAACTTTTTTGAATCCTTGACAGACCCCATTGTTTGGGCGTATTCTGGAGGCGAATAGAAAGCGAATATCAAGGAGCCACCTATGTCCTCCCACATCCGTATTGGAGTGGCTGGCTGGGATTTCCCTAGCTGGCAAGGCGTTGTCTATCCGAATCCGGCCCCGCGCGGCTTCCACCCCCTCGATTTTCTCTCGCGCCGAGTGGACATGGTGGAGATTGCCTCCAGTTTTCATCAATTTGTACGTCCGGAGTTGAGCCTCTTGTGGCTCTCCAAGATCGAACGAAACCCGCAGTTTCAGTTCACC
>ORMF010806651.1_pt1 | contig 10443 bp, 9 predicted proteins | sample 1779871 | NCBI WGS metagenome assembly ORMF01 (sample SAMEA104232316, study PRJEB22302) | groundwater metagenome | biome: forest; feature: aquifer; material: groundwater | place: USA | collected 2011-08-07 | depth 5.4 m
CCGCGAGGGAGAGCCCCCGGCCCGCGTCTCCTGTGGCGCCGCCCGCGCTGTGGAGCCCCCGGGACCCCCCCCCCTGCCGGTAGATCGCCGTCAGGTGCACGCGAGGGACGACGCCGCACTCGACGAGGTCGGCGAGCACGCTGCCCGCTCCGATCGGCGGCAGCTGGTCGGTGTCGCCGACGAGCAGGACGTGACAGTCGCCTGCGGCACGGAAGAGCGCGTCGGCCAGCTCGAGCGACAGCATCGACGCCTCGTCGACGATCACCAGGTCGAAGTCGTCGGAGAGCGGCGAGCTCTCGTCACGCTGGAAGCCGCCCTCCGCGGGCGAGTACCCCAGCGCGCGGTGGATCGTCATCGCGTCGTGCCCCGTGAGGTCGCGCATCCGTCGCGCCGCCTTGCCGGTCGGCGCACAGAGGAGCACGCGCTTGCGCGCGCGGCGCGCGGTGTCGACGAGCACGCGCTGCGTGTGCGTCTTGCCTGCCCCCGGGAGGCCCGTGAGCAGGACGAGCGGTCGCGTGCGCACGAGCTCGACGACCGCCCACTGCTCGTCGGACACCTGCACGTCAGGCCGGTTCGGCGCGGCGAAGAGCTCCACGGGCCTCGCGCGCGCGCGCTCGCCGAGTGCGAGACCGAGCCTGCACTCCATCTCGTACAGCTCGCTGACGTAGGCGCGGTCGCCGTCGACCACGACCTCGGCCGCGAGCACGAGCGCGCGCACCGCCGACTCGAGCTGCTCGACCTCGCCGACCGCGAGCAGCTTCGCTGCGGCCTGCCAGAGATCGTCAAGCGGGAGGAACGTGTGCCCGTCCGACTCCGCCTGCTCGAGCACGAAGAGCAGGCCTGCACGGAGGCGTTGCGGATCGTCGAGCTCGATGCCGACCGAGCGTGCGATCCGGTCGGCGATTTTGAAGCCGATGCGCGGCAGCTCGGTGAGACGGTACGGATCCTGCATGAGCAGCGCAACGACGTTCTCTCCGTACTGGCGCACGAGCCGCGCGGCGAGACCCGCGCTGATGCCGTGCGTGAAGAGGAACGTCTCGACCTCGCGGATCGTCGCGACCTCGCGCCAGGCGACGATCGCCCGCTCGACGCTCTTGCGCGAGATCGCACGCCCGGCTTTGGTGCGGACCTCGCGCAGCCGTTCCGGGTCACGGTCGAGCTCCTTGAAGACGCGCTCGGCGCCGAAGTGGTCGACGATCGCGCGTGCGAAGGTACGGCCGATGCCGGGCACGCGCGTCCGGAGCCAGAGCGCGATGCCCTCCGGCGACTGCGGCAACGCGGAGCGGAACGTGGTGACCGCGAACCGCCACCCGTGGCGCGCGTGCTCCGTGAACGCCCCCGTGCACGTGAGCTGGTCGCCCGGGCTCACGTGCCCGAGCGGCCCGACGAGCGTGACGGGCTCGCCGTCGCGTTCCTCGCCGAGCGTGGCCGACCAGACCGCGAACTCCGAGTCGGCGGAGACGTAGCGCGGCCCGGAGTGCGACAGCGTGACGCTGACCTCGGCGGCCGCGGGGTCGGCCGGACGGCCGTCGCTCTCGGTGGCCCACATCCCACCGACGATACTGCCGCCGCGTCAGCCCGTCGCGGCGGGTTGCAGCTCGAGGTAGGAGAAGACGTTGGCGACAACTGTCCCGTCCGGACGTGCCGCGCTGCGTCGCTGACGACGCTGGGGCCGCCGTCTAGTGTGGCCTCGGTCGCTCGAAGCGGCACTTGCGGCCGCTTGTCTGTGGACTTGTTGGCGGCGCGAGCCGGAGCGGGACCATCCCGGCCGCGGAGCGGCCGGTGAGTGCGACGTCACGGCAGGCGGGTTTCAGGTGGAACATTTTGGGGCCGCACTAGACACGGCGGCCCCCGCTCCGACTGCCGGCGGTCGTCAGTTCGTACGCTTGACGATCCAGAGGCCGCTGTTCATGTCGCTGAGGTAGATGAGGCCGTTCGCCTCGTCGGCCTCGTCGACGGCGACGCCCCATACCTGGGTCGTATTCGTCAGCGTCCCGCGCTGCGACGGTTTGACTGGGTTCTCGGTTGCCGGCGGCACGAAGTACGCCGTTTCCTTCGGCGCCCGCGCGTTCGAGACGTCGATCACCCGCACGCCGTCGCTGTACCAGGACGCGTACACGCTCGACCCGACGAGCAGCGGGTTGTGAATTACGTAATCCCCTGCTCCCTGATCGTTCGACCCCAGCGAGTTCGGCGTGCGGTACTCACCTATCTGCACCGGCGATGCGAGATTCGACTCGTCCCACACACGCATGTAGCCGAAGCCCTTATCGGTACCGGAGCCCGAGTCCTTGCAGAAGTCCTCGTCGGCCGAGAAGAGCAGTTTCCGCTTGTCGTCGTAGCTCGAAGAATGTGCGTCGCCGTCGGCGGCTGCCGGGAACGCCGCGCGCCCCTTGTGGACCGGGTTGTATGGGTCTGTCACGTCCAGCGCGATGAAGCCGCTGTCCCAGTAGGAGATGAAGGCGAGCTTGCCGTCCCCCGACGGCTCGGCGCCGTGGCCGTAGTTCCCGTCCGCGTCGCAACCCTGAGCAGCGAACGGGCCTCCCACGTCCTGGACTGCCCACGACGAGGTCATCACCGGGTTCCGCGGATCGGTGATGTCGACAAGACGGAAATCGCCGAGACCGCGCGCGTCGCGGATCCCGTTCGCATTCTCGGCGTCGGGATAGTGCCCCGCGGGCACCGTCACGTACGCGAACGTCTTGCGCAGGTCGGAGCGGTTGGCGACCTCGAACTCGTGCACGCCGCGCGTGCAACAGCCGGTGTCGAAGATGCCGAGGTCGACAGGCTTCGCAGGATTCGTGACGTCCCACAACTGGAGGCCGTGAACGGCCGCCGGGTCGTGCCGCGTGCCGCCGCACCACTGGATGCCGGATGCGGCGATGTCGTGGCCGGCGAGCGGGCCGTACTTTGCCGTGTAGACCGTCATGTCCTCAGCCGAGGTACCGATCGGATTCTGCAGCGTTCCGACCCGGACGGGGTTCGCGGGATCCCGCGCGTCGAGGACAGCGATACCGCTGTTTGGCGGCGACGGACAGAAGTCGGAATGACCATTCGCAGGATCGAAGAAGCCCCAGTGACCGACGTAGGCGTAGCCTCTGTAGGCCCAGACGTCGCCGTTGAAGCCGCGCACCCCGAGGTTGTTGTGCCCGACCACCCGCATGTTCCAGGCCGAGCCGGCTTTCGACCCACCGGTGTAGGTCTTCTGCGACTGGCTGTAGAAGTGCTGCTCGTCCTTTAGGAGATCCGAGCTCGACGCCGTTATCGCAGCCCCCGCAAACGCGAGCGCGACGAGCGCTGCGACGAGCACGCTGATTCTCTTTGGCACGTTTCCCCCTGCTTGACGACTCCGAGCAGCATTGTCCTGTAGCGATGGATGAGTTTCAAGCAAGATCGATCTGATCGCAAGGCGCTCGCAGGGCTCACGCGAGGGACCCGGCATGGCATCTACGCTCAACCGTGTGGAAGCGCAACTTCTCGCCTGGTTCCAGTGGAACAAGCGCGACTTGCCGTGGCGCCGAACCAGTGACCCGTATCGGATTCTCGTCTCGGAGGTCATGGCGCAGCAGACGCAGCTCGACCGCGTAGTGCCGCGCTGGCGGGCCTGGCTCGAGCGGTGGCCGACCGCCGATGCGCTGGCGGCCGCCTCGGCCGCCGACGTGATCCGCGAGTGGCAAGGGCTCGGCTACAACCGCCGCGCGCTCAACCTGCACCGCGCCGCGCAGCAAATCGCGGCGTACGGTTGGCCCGACGACCTCACGGAGCTGCCCGGCGTCGGCAGGTACCCCGCCGACGCGGTGGCCTGCTTCGCGCACGGCCGCGACGTCCTGCCCGTCGACGTCAACGTGCGGCGCGTGTCGAAGCGCACCGGCCACACGTTCACGGCCGCCTCGGCCCAGGCGCTGATGGATCTCGGCGCGACGGTCTGCCTCGCCCGCATCCCGCGCTGCGAGTCCTGCCCGCTCGCGGAGCTCTGCCCCTCCCGCGGCCGGCGCTACGAGCCCGAGCGGAAGCAGGGCGCTTTCGAGGGCTCCTTTCGCCAGCGGCGGGCCGTCACGCTGCGCCTCGTCGCCGCGCAGGCGCGGCAGGCTAACGAGCTCGACTCCGACGCCGTGGCTTCACTCGCCCGGGACGGGCTCGTCAGGGTCGACGGACCCACCGTTTCGCTCCCGCTCTAGCCCGGTACGATCCACGGCATGCTCGCCGACATCTTCACCCTGCTGATCCCGGTCTGGATCCTGCTCGGCCTCCTCGCGCTGCTCGGCGTCGTCGCGCTGCTCGGACGGATCCAGGGTGGCCGGTACCTCCGGCCGGTGATCAACCTCATCTCGAAGGTGCCGATGTTCCGGCGCGGGCTGCAGAAGGCGTCGAACGCCGCGCTCGAGCGCTCGAACCCCGAGCTCGCGAGCGCGATGAAGAAGATGCAGCGCTCCGGCGCGCTCCGCGACCCGAACCGCGCGCAGGCGGCGATGTCGCAGCTCACCGTGCAGGAGCGCCGCGCGCTCATCCAGGTGCAGGAGGAGCAGGGCGTGATGGCGCCCGAGGCGACGAACCGGGAGATGCGCCGCAAGCTTGACAAGGCGAAGCGCGACGCCCAGCGCCGCCGCTAGCTCCCGTTAGTCCTCGTACAGCGGGTGCCGCATCCAGACGTTCGGCTCGACGTACGTGCCCTGCCCGTTCTCGAAGCGCACCGGGGCGAGGGCGTGCGGCACGACGTAGTCGCCGTCCTCGGGGAACTGCAGGCCCGTCCACTCCTCCCACTCCTCGCGCGAGCCGGTGATCGTCATCGAGCGCGGCGCGGGATCGAGGATCTTCCCGCCGACACGCTCGTGCGTCCGGAGCCACGGGTCGTACGGCAGCCCGTCCTCGCGCCGCCACCGCAGATAGCGCTCGATCGGCGTCAGCGGATAGTGCTCCTTCCACGTCGGGCGTACCGGGGCGATCAGGGCGTCGAGCCCGTGTGCGGCGGCGAGGCTGCTCATCCGCCGCAGCAGCACGCTTGCGAGGCCGGTGCCGCGATGCGACGGCAGGACGTTGATGACGACCGCGCAGAGCGTCGTCGGCTCACCGGCCGCGCCGTTCGTCATCGCCCAGTCGAGACCGCGCGGCTCCGCCAGGCCGTCCCACGTCACCGGCAGCGTGCACGCGTTCGCCACCGTCTCCTTGCCGTCGAGCACCCAGAGCTGGAAGTCGGCGTAGACGTCGTACAGCCGCGGCCAGAACGCGTTGACGATGGGGTCCTCGTTCATGAACGCCGGCCAGACGTTCGGCATCGTGTTGCGCAGGTCTTTCTCTGCGTGCGTGAGGATGCGGAGCTTCATCGCACGAGCAGCGCGACGGCCTGCGCGGCGAGACCCTCGCGGCGGCCGGTGAACCCGAGCCCGTCCGTCGTCGTCGCGCGCACAGCGACGCGCTCCGGCTCGACGCCCAACGCGTCGGCGAGGCGTGCACGCATCGCGTCACGGTGCGGTGCGAGCCTCGGCTCCTGGCCGATCAGCACGACGTCGGCGTTCGCTAGCTCCCAGCCCGCCTCGCGCACACGCCGCCACGCCTCGCGCAGCAGCTCGATCGAGTCGGCGCCCTCGAGCGCCGGGTCGCCCGACGGGAAGAGCGCCCCGATGTCCTCCATCCCAGCCGCACCGAGCAGCGCGTCGGTGAGCGCGTGCGCGAGCACGTCGCCGTCGCTGTGCCCCGCCATCCCCCGCGGATGGTCGATGCGCACGCCGCCGAGCACGAGCGGCACGCCGTCCTCGAACGCGTGCGCGTCGAAGCCGGTGCCCACGCGATAGTCGCTCACTGAAGCCATGCTGCGATCTTCGCGAGGTCGTCGGCCGTCGTCACCTTCAAGAGCTGGGGATCGCCGGGCACGACCTTCACGCGCCCGCCGCGCGCCTCGACGAGCGCCGCGCAGTCCGTGGCCTCCCCACCCGCCGCGACCGCAGCGCGCAGGACGTCGGCGGGAAACGCCTGCGGCGTCTGCACGCCGTAGAGACCGTCGCGCGAGACGGTCTCGGCGATCGCGCCGTCCGCTCCGACGCGCTTCAGCGTGTCGGCGACCGGCAGCCCCGGCACCGCGCCGTCCCAGCCTTCGGAGAGTGGCGCGAGCACGCGCTCGATCACCGCCTCGGTCAGCAGCGGCCGCGCCGCGTCGTGCACGAGCACCGCCACGGCGTCGTCAGGCACCTCCGCCATGCCGGCGCGCACCGAGTCGGCACGCGTCTCCCCGCCCGGCACGCACGCGCTCACTTTCCCGCAGCCGAGCTCCTCCGCGAGCAGAATCGCCGGCTCCTCCCAGCCGGGCGGCGCGACCAGCACGATCGCGTCGACCCAGTCGGACTCCTCGAGACGGCGCAGAGGCTCGGCGAGGAGCGGATCCTCGCCGAGCTTCGCAAATGCTTTCGGTTGGTCGAGGCCCAGCCGCTCCCCGCGGCCCGCGGCCACGAGGATCGCCCAGACAGACATGCCCCGGGCTACGCGGTCGCCGCGACGGCCTTCTTCTTGGCCGCGGGCCGCTTCTTGCCGTTGCCCCCGACACCGGCGAGCACCCCGTCGAGCCACTCGGCGCACTCTTCCTCGTCCATGCCCTTGGCGTACATCAGCTCGGAGGCGAGAATCTTCTTCGCCTTCACGAACATCTGCTTCTCGCCGGTGGACAGGCCCTTCTCGTGGTCGCGCAGCGAGAGGTTCTTGACCACCTCGGAGAGCTCGAGGATGTCGCCCGTCTTCATCTTGTCGCGGTTGTGCTTGAAGCGACGGTTCCAGTTCTTCGGCATCTCGGTCGAGCCGCCGGTCAGTGCCTTCAGCACCACGCCGACTTCCTTCTCGCCGATCACCCTGCGGAGGCCGACCTGGTCGGCGTTCTCGCTCGGGACCTGCACGGTCATGTCGTTGTGCAGGATCTTGATCGTCAGGTACTCGCGCTTCGTCCCGAGAACCTCGCGCGACTCCTTCTTGACGACCGTCCCGGCACCGTGGTGCGGATACACCACCTTGTCGCCGACCTTGTACAAGCCGACCCTCCCCTTCGTATCGAGGCTTTCCCGCCAAAAAGAGCCAGCGCACCTACAGCACCGGCCCGAGAAGGGGCATTCTAGCAAAAACGGCCTGGAAAAGCCACTTTCAGCGCCTTTTAGAGATCGAAAAGCTTAAAGTTCGAGGTAGCGATCGACGAGGTTGTGCTCCTGGAGCCGAAGCAGGCCCTCCCGGATCTCACGGGCTCTGACGGCTCCGACGCCCTCCACGGCCTCGAGGTCACGCTGGGACGCCCGGATCACCGTGTCGAGGTTCCCGAGGTCGTTGACCACCCGCCGGATCACCGCCTCGGGCAGCCGCGGGATGTGAGAGAGCACCCGGAAGCCCCTCGGCGCGACGCTGCGATCGAGCGGGTTGACGTCACGGTCGTACCCGAGCAGCTCGGCCAGCCGCTCGAACGCGCGCAGGTCGCCGTAGCGCATGGCCCGCAGGCCCTCCAGGGCGACCGACGCCTCGGCGTCGGCGCCGGCCGCGTGATAGTCGCGGACGATCGCCTCGAGATCCGACGGCACGTTCCCCACGAGCTCCTCGAGCTGCATGCGGATCAGCCGGCCCTCGCTGCCGAGCTCGACGCAGTCGCGCTGGATCCGCCCCGTCATCCGCGAGGTCATCGCGGCCCGCTGGAGCACGACGAGCACGTCGTCGAGCGTGACGGCGTTCTGGAACTCGAGCGCCGTCAGGCGCAGCAGCACCTGCTCGAGCCGCTGCCGGTACGTGTCGAGCGTCCCGAGCGCCTGGTTCGTCTTCGCGAGCACGTCCGCGACGGGGTCGAGCTGGTAGCGGCCCTGCCCCGCGAACACCGTCACCGTCTCTCGCTGCTGGGAGACCGAGACGACGAGGGCGCCCGTCTGCTTCGCGACGCGCTCTGCCGTGCGATGCCGCGTGCCGGTCTCGTCCGAGGGGATGGTCGGGTCGGGCATCAACTGCACGTTCGCCCACGCGAGCCGCTTCACCGCCGGGTCGACGATGATCGCCCCGTCCATCTTCGCGAGCTCGTAGAGCAGCTGCGGGCGGAACGGCGCGTCGAGCCGGATGCCGCCGGAGTAGAGGAACGCGAGCTCCTGCGGATCGCCGACCACGATCAGCGCTCCCTCGTGCGAGCGGATCACGTCGTCGACCGCCTGGCGGAGCGCAGTGCCGGGCGCGACCTTCGCGATCGCCTCGAGCAGGCCGGGGTCGCGACGCGGGTCGTCCTCCGACGGCGTGCGGGTGAACCCGAGCTCCGCCGGGGCCCAGTCGGGCCTAGTCTCCCTGGTCTCCTTCGGCGGATTGCTCGGCATCGAGTCCGGCGCGGATCGCCTGACGGATCGTCTCGGCGCGCGTCACCCGAAGTGTGCCACGCTTCGGCGTCCCTTCCGGGGCGACGACCGCGGTGAGGCCGAGCTTGGCGCACTCGTCGAGCCGCCGGTCGGCCTGCGTCGCCGGTCGAAGCCGGCCGGTGAGGCCGATCTCGCCGAAGGCCGCGATGCCGACGCGCACCGGCGCCCGGCGCGCGGCGGACGCGAGCGCGAGCGCGACGGCGAGGTCGGCCCCCGGCTCGTCGATGCGGACGCCGCCCGCGACGTTGACGAACACGTCTGCCTGGCCGAGGCCGATGCCGGCGTGGCGCGCGAGGACGGCGACGATCATCGCCAGCCGCTTCGGGTCGACGCCCGTCGCGACACGCCGCGGCATCGCAAGGTCGGACGGTGCGACGAGCGCCTGGATCTCGAGCAGGATCGGCCTCGTCCCCTCGAGGGCGCACGCGACCGCGGCGCCGGGCTCGCCGTCGACCGTGCGCCCGAACACCTCCGACGGGTCGGGCACGCCGACGAGCCCTGCACCCGTCATCTCGAAGATGCCGAGCTCGTTCGTCGAGCCGAAGCGGTTCTTCGTCGCGCGGAGCACGCGGTGCGCGCGATAGCGGTCGCCCTCGAACTGCAACACGCAGTCGACGAGATGCTCGAGCACCCGCGGGCCGGCGACCGTGCCGTCCTTCGTCACGTGCCCGACGAGGATCGTCGCGACGCCGGACTCCTTCGAGACGCGGAGCAGACGCCCCGCAGCCTCCCGCACCTGGGCAACGGAGCCTGGAGCCGAGCCGAGGTCGGCCGAGTAGAGCGTCTGGATCGAGTCGATCACGCAGACGTCGGGCCGTTCCTGCCGGAGGGTCGCACAGACGACGTCGAGCTCGGTCTCGGCGAGGATCTCGACGTTCGCCGCGCCGCCGAGCCGCTCGGCGCGGAGCTTGACCTGTGCGACGGACTCCTCGCCGGTGATCAGCAGCGTGCGGTGCGTGGCGCTCATCTCCTGGAGCGCGGTCAGCAGCAGCGTGGACTTGCCGACGCCGGGCTCGCCGCCGACGAGCACGAGCGACGCCGGCACGAGGCCGCCGCCGAGCACGCGGTCGAGCTCGGGCACGCCGGTCGAGATCCGCCTCGCCTCCTCGACCTCCACGTCGACGAGCCGGAGCAACGGCTTGGGCGACGCCTTTGACGCGTGGGAGACCGGCCCGGCCGCCTCCTCGACGAGCGTCCCGAACGCCGAGCAGCCCGGGCACTTGCCGAACCACCGCCCGGAGTAGGTGCCGCACTCCGTGCAGGCGTATTGAACGGCCGCTTTCGCCACCCTTCCACCCTACGAACGCAAGCGGACGAGCCCCTCACAGCTCCCCGCCGCCTTCGTCGCGAAGCCGAGCTTGCCTCGGCGAAAGCAGTGACCCCGCCGGCCGCGAGCACACCACCACAGAAGGGGGCACACGGGGGGAAACTGGTTTCCCCCCGTGAAGCGAGCGAAGCGAAGCGACGAAAAAGCAGCCCCGCCGCAAGGGGGCTGCTTCAACGTTGAGGGGAGAGAGCACCGGCCCTCCGCCGCAGGAGGCGGGCCGTGGGGATGTGCCGTCTGTGGAGGATCTTGCACCCGGTCCCGCGCTTGATTCCTCCCCTTTCGGGTGGTTCAGCGCGCTACTTCACCGGTGCCCAGCTCCACCACGTTCACCGTTCCGGGGGAAGCGCGCCGGGGAAAAGCACGGAAGCTGAGAGAGCCAGGGATGCGGATGGCCGCAGACCGCGTCTCTGCGCAGGGGGCGGAGCGGGCGACCGACCCGCCCCCGCAGTCTCGGGGAGCGCGCGCGCAGGCGGATCGGAGCCGCCTCCGCCGCGCGTGGTGGGGAGGGCCCGCACGACAGCGGCCGCCTCACGGCGGCCGCTGTCGTGCACTCCTGCGCAGGCAGGCCCTAGCCGTCGGTCTGGAACTCGCCCTCGTCGGCGGGAGCGACGGGCTCCACCGGCGGGACGGTCACCTGCTCCGGCGTGACCTGGCCCGGAATGACGGTGATGTCTACCTCCTCGCCCGGCTCCCCGTCCTCGTTCGCCTTGCGCGCGACGAGGATGGTCGAGCCCGGCTCGAGCTGGCGCCCGAGCACGTAGTCCG
>ORMF011156336.1_pt1 | contig 10443 bp, 6 predicted proteins | sample 1779871 | NCBI WGS metagenome assembly ORMF01 (sample SAMEA104232316, study PRJEB22302) | groundwater metagenome | biome: forest; feature: aquifer; material: groundwater | place: USA | collected 2011-08-07 | depth 5.4 m
TGTAGAAATGATGAAACTGGTTACTCAGGAAGGCGGAACTGCAAGACAGGCTCATGTCAAAGGTTATGATGTGGCTGGTAAGACAGGGACTTCTCAGAAATGGGTTGATGGTGCATATTCAAAATCAAAGTATTATGCAAGTTTTGTTGGATTTTTGCCAGCCGATGATCCTGAATTTGTTCTTTTAGTAACTGTTAATGAACCGAATGGCGGAATATATGGTGGCACAATTGCTGCACCTACATTCTCGGCTATAGCAGAAAGGACTCTAAAATACCTTAATGTCGCTCCAAAATATCCTGACGAAATCAAATGATGATAATTTTTTATTAAGGGTACTGTCGACAGTATTTATAGATGTTAGTTAGCTTATTTTAGACATTATGTCGTAACTAGGACAATTGCTCTCTTTAAGGCGACATTACTAACTTTATCATTGTATTTTTGCCTTTGGATTAGATTTTAATAGGCTTTTAGGTTAACTTACTAGTTTTTATTGTAATAAAGATATTTATAAATATACACAAAATTATAACCCAACTCATAAAAAGTATAATATTATCATATGGACAAAAAATTGATTAGAAATTTTTCGATAATAGCACATATCGATCACGGCAAATCAACCCTTGCCGATAGAATGCTTCAGGCTACAAAATCTGTTAATGCGCGTGATTTTAAAAATCAAATTTTAGACAGCATGGATCTTGAAAGAGAAAAAGGAATTACTATAAAATCACATCCTGTAAGAATGGACTATCCATCGGATGATGGGAATATTTATGAATTTAACTTGATTGATACTCCAGGACATGTCGATTTTTCATATGAAGTAAGTAGATCGCTTGCAGCATGTGAAGGTGCAGTACTTCTCGTCGATGCAACTCAGGGCGTTCAGGCTCAAACTGTAGCTAATGCTAAAATGGCTATGAAGCTTAACCTTTTGATAATTCCAGTAATCAATAAAATAGATCTCCCAGCAGCAGATCCAGAAACTTGTTATACGCAACTAGAAGAAATACTTGCGTTGCCAAAAGAAGACGTACTAATTGTCAGTGCAAAAGATGGTACTGGTGTGCATGAATTATTAGAAACTATTATAAAAAGAATACCGCCGCCGCTTAATTTAAAGGGAATTAAAGGAACAAGTGCTCTTATTTTTGACTCTTCATACAATGCATTTCGTGGTGTAGTCAGCTATGTAAAAATGGAAACAGGATCGCTGGCGCGAGGTGATAAAATTAGGCTTTTCAGCAATGATTTGGAAACAGAACTTAAAGAAGTTGGATATTTTAGACTGGGAATGCAGCCCATTGATAAACTTGAAGAAGGATCTGTAGGTTATTTTATTGGAAATATCAAATCTCCAAGTGACACAAAAATAGGCGATACAGTAACTAAGCTTTCAGATTTGACACCAAAACCTCTTTCTGGTTTTCAAGAAGTAAAGCCTATGGTTTTCAGTGGAATTTATCCAATTGATACTGCCGATTATGATCAGTTAAAATTCAGCATGGCAAAGTTGCAGTTAAATGATGCTGCCTTTGTTTATCAATCTGAAAGTTCTGTAGCATTGGGATTTGGTTTTAGATGCGGCTTTTTGGGTCTTCTTCATATGGAAATTATCCAGGAAAGATTACGTAGAGAATATAACATGAATATTATTGCAACTTATCCCAGCGTAGTTTATCATGTCTATATGAAGGAGGGCACATTATTAAGAATTGATAATCCTGTACATCTTCCTGATGTCACTAAAATTGAAAAAATAGAAGAGCCAATAATTAATGCGAATATAATGCTTCCAAGTCAATATATAGGGGATGTAATGAACCTGGTTCTTAGCAAACGCGGCATATGCACATCAACTGAATCAATTGATTCACATAATGTAATTATTACAGCATCTCTTCCGCTTCACGAAATACTTATCGATTTCCATGACAAATTAAAATCGGTAACAAGAGGATACGGAAGCATGGATTATGAACCTGCTGGATATTCGCCTGGAGACCTCGTTAAGCTTGATATTTTAGTAAATGGAGAGCCAGTAGATGCATTTTCATCAATAGTTCACAGAGATATGGCTGCTGCCAGAGGTCGTCATATATCCGAAAAACTAAAAGATGTAATACCGCAACAAATGTTCCAAGTACCAATTCAAGCTGCTGTCGGAGGAAAGATTATTGCTAGAGAAACTATTAGGCAGTTAAGGAAAAATGTATTGGCAAAATGCTATGGTGGTGATATAACAAGAAAGAGAAAGCTTTTGGAAAAGCAGAAAGAGGGAAAGAAAAAAATGAAACAGATTGGTCGAGTAAATATCCCTCAAGAAGCTTTTGTTGAAATTTTAAAAAATAACTAATAATCTATAAAATTTTAGACTGGATTTTATAACGATGGCTGAAGCAAAAATATCAAAGCGTCGACTTTTGAAAGATATAAAACTGTTAAAAAAGCATGCAGTTCATCTGCTTCGCAGAGATAATGATATATTAAAAGAAAAAGATAAAGGAATTTTATCTGACCTAGTCTCAAATCTTAAAAACTTAGATATAGGTTCCTCAGATCAGAACTTAAATGAAGTAAGAAAAAATATAGATCAACTTTCAAAAAAATATAGTTCTGTTATGCCTATCAAAAAGTTCAAGATTGTCAGGGAATACGCTGAAATAATTGTTGTAGCTTTGACTGTGGCTTTTGGAATAAGAGCACTTTATGTTCAACCTTTTAAAATTCCAACAAGCAGTATGCAGCCATCTCTTTTTGGTATACACTATATACAAAATAAATCAATTCCGACTTTACCGCAACCACTTAATTATCTGTTGTTTTCTACAGAAAAGGCAGAACTTATTACTAAACAGGCAGGCATGTTTGAAGGTTTTTATCCGCCTTTTAACAAATATGGCATATTCCCATGGAGTGCCTTGGAAATTGGCGATGTTAATTACCAATTGCCTGGAACTCCGCAACAAGTTGCAGAATACTGCTTCCTAAAATATAAACAGGGGGCTCTTAATTTTCCTGCCGATTATACCGTAGCCAACGGTTGGTTATCTGATGGAGATCACTTATTTGTAAATAGATTGATATATCACTTTTCTGAACCTAAAAGAGGAGATATTGTCGTATTTACTACAGATAACCTTTACAGCAACTCTACAGGGCAGCCTTTAGACAGTGTGGGGTATTACTTTGTAAAACGTTTGGTCGGTCTTCCTGGCGATACTATGAAAATAGTAGATAACATGCTTTATATAAAACCGTTAGGGGCTAAGGAATTTAAGCCTGTAACTGATTTTGATATTCAGGCATTTAAAAATATATATTCCGAAAAAGGTGGTTATCAAGGCTATTTTCCTGTAGGAATGCTTGCAACAGGAAAAGAAGTACATGTTCCTTTAGGGCATTATTTTATGCTCGGGGATAACAGCTATTGGAGCGATGATAGTAGATATTGGGGCTTTGTACCTCGAAGCAATCTCGTAGGAAAAGCGTTATTTGTATTTTGGCCGCTTTCACGAAGATGGGGTTTTGTAGGATACACATTGCCTTTGGATACACCTACCACAATAGGGGAAAATGGTTACATAAAAGCCATGTCTCTTCAGTAACAAAATATTTGCACATTAGGTTTGTTGATGGGTAAAGGTGAATATAATGCATTACTTGTATCAAGATGGTTTGCACTTTTTTGGTATGTGATTCTTTTCCTGTTTGGTGCTTTTTACTCTCTTGCTTTTCCAAATTCAAATTGGGCTTTTGCAGCTTGGATAGGATTGATTCCTCTTTATTTATCAGTATTGAATAAGAAAAAAAGCACAGCGTTATGGAGCGGCCTTTCGTGGGGATTTGGCTGGGGGATTTTCTCTTTTTTCTGGCTTGGGAAAATTGAATTTTTCATTCCTTTTATCATCCCTATTATTATTGCTTGGTTTCCTGCTTTATGGGCTCTTTCAGTGCCGATATTAAGAAAATATTTTCTTGTTTCTACCGCAGAACAGCTGGAAGGATTTGAGAAAATTCAAAAAGTCTATTCTTGCAAAAAAAATCATATTAATAAAATACTATTAGCTTTTTCCCTAGCTTCATTTTGGGTGTTACTTGATTGGGTAAGAAGTTGGATATTTACAGGTTTACCATGGAATTTTCCTGGCTCCACTCAATGGCAGTTTCTTCCTATGATTCAAATTGCATCTATCACTGGAGTGTATGGGATTACTTTTATAATTGTTTTTTTTAATGTTTCATTAGCTGAAACATTATTAGCTTTATACCATTCATTTAAAACCAAAAAGTTATACGTTCCTATAGTAATATATATTGCAATTGCTTTTGCTGGTTTAAATATTATTTATGGAATAAACAGAATTAAAACAATAAATAATGTTGACAATAAAAATTCAACTATTTTTGAGGCTGGAATGGTTGAAGGTGATATTCCACAATCAAGATATTACTCTTCAAAAGAAGCTAATCTTGCACTAAGTGTATACTTTTCACTTTCAAATGAATTATTGCAAAAATATAAGCCTGATTTGTTGATTTGGCCTGAAAGTGCAATCCCTCAGCCGCTGAGAGGAGAAGGTGAATTATGTTCTATTTACAGGAATAAATTGCATAAAATGATTTCAGAATATCATGTGCCTGTATTGCTTGGGACAATTGATTTCGATTTTGACTATATTGGAAAGGATGAAAATATTCCTATCTATAACAGTGCACTATTAATCGACAAATATGGTGATGTTGTTGCTCAGTACAACAAAATGCATTTAGTTCCTTGGGGCGAATATACACCTCTTTCTGGTTATTATCCCTTTAAATGGTTCTATCCATGGATTAAAAAGACTTTCGGAATGGGAAGATCTTTAACTCCAGGCAAAAAAAACACAATATTTAAATTAAAAGATGGGATAAATGCGGCAGTTTTAATATGCTTTGAAGATGTGTTTCCATATGTCTCAAGAGAACATGTCTTAAAAGGTGCCAACTTATTGATAACAATAACAAACGATGCATGGTTTCCAAATAGCAGTGAATCGGCACAGCATCTTCAACAGGCAGTTTTCAGGTCTGTTGAAACACAACGGCCAATGCTAAGATGCGGGAATAATAACGGTACATGTTTTATCGAGCCTGACGGTAGGATTTCAGACTCTCTATTCAAAATTAGCATGGATGGAAAAACTGTTTTGCAACCTGAAAAAACAGGACGTGCCGCTGGGATTTTTAATGTAAATATTCCCAATAATCCTCCCTTGACTTTTTACACACTTTATGGAAATATTTTTGTTTTCATTTGCAGTATTATTTTTATTTTAGGTGTAATATGGTGTTTTTTGAAATGGATTGAAAAAAAACGTATATTGCTAAAAACAATTAACGGAGAAAATAATGAGTAATTCATTAAGAAAATTTGAAAGGGTTGATGTAATTTTATTGGAACAGGGAATTTCAGACTCTCTAGATGCTTCTAAAAAATTGATAATGGCTGGACTCGTAAGAATAGGATCAGACAGGTTGGTAAAAAATTCATCAGAAAAATTTCCTTTGGATACAGAATTTAATATCGAAAAAACTTCACCATATGTTAGTAGAGGAGCGTATAAATTAAAAATAGCACTTGATAAATATCTGCCAAAACTTTCAGGTATGACGGCTATGGATATTGGAGCTTCTACAGGCGGATTTACCGATATTATGTTGCAATACGGAGCTGAAAAAGTTTATGCTGTTGATGTAGGGTATGGGCAACTTCATCTGAAATTGAGAAATAACTCTAAAGTAATTAATTTAGAAAAAATTAATGCAAGAACTATTTATGAACAAAAAATTGTTCCTCCTGTCGACATTATAACGATGGATGTTTCTTTTATTTCTGTTTTAAAAATCCTTCCTGATGCTAACATGCTTTTAAAAGCAAAGGGATGGGGATTTATACTGATTAAACCTCAATTTGAAGCTGAAAAATCTGAAGTTGGCAAAGGTGGGGTGGTGCGAGATCAAAATGTTAGAGATAAATGTATAAAAAAAGTTAGAACATTTGTTCAAGATTCATTAAATTGGAACAAAACGGAAATATTAACATCACCAATAAAAGGCCCAAAGGGGAATATTGAATATATTCTTGTAAAAACACCTTAAGGTTTCAGGGAAATAAAACAACATGCATTTAAAAAAGAATTTAAAACTCTTAGATCTTTTTTGTATAGCGTCAGGCGCTATGATAAGCTCAGGGATATTTGTTCTACCTGGTTTGGCACACTCTTATGCAGGAACAGCCGCAGCATTATCCTATTTAATAGCAGGTGTTATTGCCGCATTAGGAATGTTATCAGAAGCCGAACTTTCTTCAGCCATGCCTAAAGCAGGTGGCAGTTATTTTTTTATTACGAGGTCTATGGGACCAGGCATGGGCAGCATAGGTGGAATATTATCATGGTTTTCCCTCTGTCTCAAAACCTCCTTTTCACTCGTCGGAATGGCAGCTTTTGTAGCAGTTTTTATTGCTCTTGATATGAGACTTGTAGGAGTCGCTCTTTGTGTAATTTTCTTTTTTATCAATCTTGTTGGAGTAAAGGAGGCAAGTCGCATTCAAATTATTGTTGTAGGAATTCTTCTTTTAATTTTATTGGGATACATTATTGGTGGTTTTGCTGTTTGTGATTTTACAAAAATAAACACGTTTGCTCCTAATGGAATTATGCCTATATTTACCACCGCTGGATTTGTTTTTGTTTCATATGGCGGAATACTCCATGTCTCTAGTGTCTCAGAAGAAGTAATTAATCCAGGAAAAATTATTCCTATAGGCATGATACTTTCAATAATCATTGTTACAGCAATTTATGTGTTAGTCGTTTTACTCACATCATATATTGTTCCTTCAAATATTTTGAATAACTCATTAATGCCGATATCTGACGGAGGATATCAAATATGGGGCAGGGGAGGGTTTCTTATTTTAACTATTGGAGCTATTTTAGCTTTCGTATCTACCGCAAATGCAGGCATTATGGCATCATCAAGATATCCTTTGGCTTTGGGAAGAGATAAACTTTTCCCTCATATTTTCACTCATATTAGTCATAAATTTAAAACTCCTGATTTTTCTCTTCTTTGCACTGCGTTACTAATCTTGGCATCTCTATTTTTAGATTTAACTGTTTTGGTAAAAGCTGCATCTACAGTTCTTTTAGTTACTTTTATTTTATCAGCTTTGTGCGTAATCGTGCTAAGAGAAAGTAAAATTCAAAACTATCAACCTAATTTCAAATCGCCATTTTATCCTTGGGTTCAAATTCTTGGAATTTTATCCTGTATTTTTTTAATTATTGATATGGGGATTACTGCAATAGTTATATGCGCCATCATGATATTAGCTGCGACAATGATTTATCTGCTTTACGGGAAAAAAAGAGTAAACAAAGAGTATGCACTTCTTCATCTTATTGAACGCATTACAAACAAAGAACTTACAAGTCGCCTTTTAGAAGATGAGCTAAGGGAAATACTGCTTGAACGTGACGAGGTTATAGGAGATAGATTTGATAAGACAATAAGAGATTCACTTATATTTGATATAGAAAAACAAATGACGATGAGCGATTTCTTTGCTTTAATATCCCACTCTATTTCTTATAAACTTGAAATTTCTTATAATGAGATATTTAATAAATTGGTAAATAGAGAAAAAGAAAGCTCTACCGTGATATCATCTGAAGTAGCTATCCCGCATATTGTTATTGAAAGTGAGAAGAAATTCACAATACTTATTGCACGCATAAAAAACGGTATTATATTTAATCCTGAGAGCTTAATAAACACTGTATTTGTACTTATTGGGACAAAAGATGAGCGTAATTTTCATTTAAGAGCATTGTCTGCAATAGCTCAAATTGTTCAAGAAAATTCTTTCAAGAAAAATTGGAATTCAGCCAAATCAGCAGAAGAACTTCGCGATATAATACTTTTAGCTGAACGAAATAGAAATTAAAAACGTAAAGGAGACACACATGTCAGCAGTTGGTTTTGTTGTACCTCGTATTACTTATCATGGGTTGGGAACTCTTGATAAGCTAAAAGAATTAAAGGGCAAAAAAGCAGTTATTGTAACTGGCGGATCTTCCATGAAAAAAGAAGGAGTGATTCTTAAAGCTCAAAATTTTCTAAAAGAAGTGGGAATCGCATCTGTTGTTTTTGATGGAGTGGAACAAGATCCTTCTTTAGAAACTGTTTTAAAGGGCGTTGAGTTAATAAATAAAGAACAGCCTGATATATTGATAGGACTTGGAGGTTGTTCATCTATTGATGCAGCAAAGGCCATGTGGGTTTTTTATGAATATCCAGACACTAAATTCGAAGATATAATCCCTCCTTTTACGATTAAATCGCTTAGGAAAAAAGCTATATTTGTAGCTGTCCCGTCAACAAGTGGTACTGGCACAGAAGTAACATGTGTTTCAGTTATTACAGATAGAAAAAAAGGTGTTAAATACCCATTAGTTTCTTATGAATTAACTCCTGATATAGCGATTGTAGATGGTGAAATATGTAAATCGATGCCTCCGCATATTACAGCCAATACTGGATTAGACGCATTAGCTCATGATTGTGAAGCTTATGTTTCTACTCTTGCTGATTGTTATACAGATCCACTTGCAAAACAGTCGATTGAACTTATTTTTCATAATCTCAAGAAGGCCTATGATGAACCAAACAACTTAACTGCAAGACAGGCTATGCATGATGCTTCGTGTTTAGCTGGAATTGCTTTTACTAATGCATTACTGGGAGCTGTTCATGCTATGGCTCACCAACTTGGTGGTATGTTTAGCATACCTCATGGATGTGCTAATGCTATTTTATTGCCAAATATCATAAGGTTTAATAGTAAGTCTACAAAAAAATATGAAGATCTTGCGAAATTGTTAAATAAAAAAACATCTGAAGATTTTGCCATAGAAGTTGAACTTCTTAGATCATCAGTTGGCGTACCAGCATCTATTGAACAATGTGGTATAGATAAAAATTTATGGGAATCAAAACTTGATGAAATAACTAATAATGCAATAAATGATGCATGCATGGGTGCAAATCCTAGACAACCGACAGTAGATGATGTCAAAAAAATTTATCAAGCTTGTTACGTGGGTACTAAATTAAAATAATACTTAATAATTTTAACTATAGCAGAGTAGGACTTACTCTGCTTTTTAAGGTGATTTAAATTTAACATAACGTACATTATGCGACGTTACATATAATAGGCAACATTTCAAGCTATTGAATCTAATCACACATTTTTGTTCTTTTTTAATTCAAGTGATGATGGTATTTTTGATTATTCCTTTTTATCAGAAACAGGAACACAAGAGATAGTGCAAGTGAGCCTGGGATTAATGCTAAAGCAATTTGATATTCCCAAAGTGCATTATCAGAAGGAAGAATATGCAGAATATAACCTATAAGTGGTTGAAGAATAATCGTACCTAAGCCTCCGCAAATAGCATTTGTAAGGGCTAGAGTTGTACCTCTAAGCTCGTGTGGAGTTACTTTTTTAACCTCTCCAAAAGGCAAAACATAAACAGCTGCGACTAATCCGAAAATAAACATTAGAATAGAAAATATAAATAAAGGAAGTTGTATATAAATAATGACAAGGGAAAGTATAAGTGAAATAATTGAACCTAAATAAAGAAGTCTAGTTTTATTATGGAATATGTCGGATATTTTACCTATACATAAATTGCCTAATGCAGCTCCTAAGAAAATCAACATTACATACCCCCCTGCTCCACTCACACTTAAAGAGTATTTACTCATCACGAAAGGAATACCCCATAATCCAGCAAAGGCGCATAATGGGGCAAAAATAAGACCTGAATATAAACCGTATAACCACACTGTTTTTGAAAAAAGCATCACTTTAATTTTTTTAGTAAATGATGTCGGTTGAGCTCGTTTAATTTTAAGTTTATTTTTTTTGATTCCATCTTTTACGCAGTAAAAAATAATTATTGTTAGAATTAAAGAAATTATTGTTAATAGATACCAGGAGTCCCTCCAACCTGCAAAATCTACAAATTTAGATAGAGAATCCGCTATAAAAGCAGCACCAAGCATTCCAAGCATTTCTGTAAATCCTGCCACTGTGGTAAAAAGTTTTGATGGGAACCATACAGCAGCCAGGCAAAAGGCACACGGGTAAGCAGAAGCAGCAAAAAGTCCCATAAGAATTCGAGCAGTTAAAGCGGCAGCATATGAATCGGAAATTGAGAAAATAAAACATGATATTACGATTCCAAGAGTTGAAACAGCGAGGATGCGTCTTGTACCAAATTTATCGATCAACCCACCAATTGGAATTTGTGCAAATGCATATGTGTAAAAAAATGATGAAGATAAAAAGCCTATTTGAAGATCATTGATTTTAAA
>ORMF010567300.1_pt1 | contig 10441 bp, 5 predicted proteins | sample 1779871 | NCBI WGS metagenome assembly ORMF01 (sample SAMEA104232316, study PRJEB22302) | groundwater metagenome | biome: forest; feature: aquifer; material: groundwater | place: USA | collected 2011-08-07 | depth 5.4 m
ATACCGACGGGTCGGAAACGCTGACGATCCTGCTCAGCGGAGATGCGCTTGTCGAGGGGTCTCTCAATCAGGGCAATTGGCTTGGCAACCATACCTACGAATTGATCAAGAACAACATCCGGAATGATCTTGTGGGTCTGGAGTTCACACCGACCGGCGATCAACTCGGCGTGACCTACCTGACACTGACCGCAACGGCTGAAGAAATGTCGAATAGCGATACGGCGAGCGCGCAAGCGACGATCGGCCTTATCCGGGTGCGTTACAACGCAGCGCCGGAAACGCCTGCCGTCACGGTCGAGACGCTCGACGAGGACACGAAGGACTTCACCGGCACGGTGATTGCAACCGACACGGACTTCGACAATCTGACATTCTCGCTGGTGTCCGGCACGTCCTCCGGAACGCTCGATTTCCTCGAGGACGGGACGTACTCCTATGTACCGGATCCCAACTGGAGTGGCGACGACACGTTTGTCTACGAGGTCTCGGACGGCCGCGGCGGCGTCGCCTCGGGAACGGTGACGCTGGCCGTGGATGCGGTGGCCGATCTGCCCTCGCTCTCGATCACCGGCGGGGACGAATTCGCCGTCAGCTCCGGGGTCGAGGTGCAGGACGGACTGGGCCTTTCGATGGCCAGGTTGGCGAGTGGCGGCGCGGTGGCCGCGTGGCAGGGTATGGGCGTGGATGGCGACACCGATATCGTGATCAGGTTGCTGGACGCCGACGGCATCGCGGCGTCTCCGGAAATCATGGTCACTGACGATATCGGTAATCCGGTGATGGATTTTGCCCCCAGTGTTGCCGTGCTCAACGACGGCAGTTTTGTCGTCGTATGGCAGACCTTAGTGAATGGTGGATTCGATATTGTTGGCCAGCGTTTCGAAGCTGACGGAACCGCGCGCGGGCCGGTGATTTCCGTGAGCGAAGACACCACGGGCAAGATGGACGAAATCGCGTCGGTGACGGCTCTGAGCGATGGCGGATTTGTGGTGGTCTGGCAAAGCGACGGCGGACAGTCGGATATCGCCGGCCAACGGTTTAATGCAAGCGGAACCAAGGTCGGTGTTGAATTCCAGATCAACAGCGATCCTCCGCAAAATCTGGATAACCTCGACGGGAATCCGGTCGCTGTCGGGCTCGATGACGGCGGTTATTTTGTTGCCTGGGACGTTCAGCGCCGGGACGCTGATCTTCAGTGGCATTACGACATCGTGGGACAGCGCTACGATAGTTCCGGCGCGCGGGCCGGGGGCGAAGTCTTGATCAATGCCGACCTCGTACCCGGAGAAGACGACCAGAATCCAAGCATCGCCCGCCTGAGCGACGGCGGTTTTGTGGTCGCATGGGATGGGATCGTATTCGACCCGCTCAGCGGCGAGCCGTTGAGCGGGGTCTCGTTCCAGCGCTTTGACTTTGATTGCGTAAAAGTCGGGTCGGAAATTCTGGCGGCGGGTCAGACCGGAATCTCGGCACGCGATGCGGCGGTGACAGGACTGGATGACGGTGGATTCGTCCTTGCATGGTCGCAGGAAACGCAGGGCGCGGTGACTCTGCGAGTCGATGTCGTCGCCCAGAGGTTCGACGCGTTGAGTGGATTGGACGGGCAATCGCAAGTCGTCAGCTCAGGCGAGTGGAATGAAGGGGCGGTCGTGCTTGCCCGCCCCGGGGACGGCTATCTGGCGGCGTGGGCTTCTCTTTCCTTTGACCAGAGTACCGGGGACATCTCCACGTTATCCCTGTCCGGACGCACCGTCGCGCAGAGTTTGTTGTCGCTGGACGGGGCGCCGGTGAATCTGGGGATTGCGTCCGCCCCGAGCGACAAGGACGGCTCGGAAACCCTTTCGGTTACGGTTTCAGGCGTTCCCGCCGGTGCAAGTCTTTCGGCCGGCACGACGACTGACGGTGTCACCTGGCACCTGCTTGCCGCGGATCTGCCTGGGTTGCAGTTCATTCCGGAATCCGGATTCACGGGTAGCGCAACCCTGTCGTTCCAGGCGCAGGCCGAGGAAGCGAACGGGTCGATCGCGCTTGCAAACTCAAGCATATCGATCGTGATGCAAGGCTCGGATGCGATGACGTTGGCTGGCAGTGCTGACCCGGACGTCTTTACCGGCGGCTACGGCAACGACACGATTACCGGCGCGGGCGGCGACGATATTCTGCGCGGCAATTTTGGAGACGACGTCATTGAAGGTGGCGATGGAAATGACATCATCGACGGTGGCCCCGGAAACGACACGCTGACGGGCGGTGCGGGATCGGACATATTCCAGTTCAGCGCGAATCACGGGACCGACACCATCACCGATTTCAGCGTTGGAGCAGGCGGTGATGTTCTGGATATGAAGGACGTTCTCCAGAGCTACGTGGATGGCGAATCGGTTCTTTCAGATTTCGTGAGCGTGACGGATACTGTCGATGGAACCGTCATCGCAGTCGATGCCGATGGCGCCGGGGCCGGCAGCAGCTTCGTTACCCTTGTGATTCTCTCGGGCGTGCATGCGGATCTCACCGTGCTGCAGGATCAGCTGATCCTCGTCAATCCGTGACCCTGACGGACGCGCAAAGAGCGCGTCCGTTCGCGAACCGAAGCGGACAACCGATTTCGCCTTGCATCCGGGCACGCGTGCCCGGACAATCCGCTGCATGACGTTTTCCTCCGGTTATCAAACGCTCGTGCTAGTCGCCGCACTCGGCTCGGGCGCAACTGCGCATGGCGAGCCGTCGCACAAATCGGACTCCGCTACTCTCCCGCTGCGTCTTGAGACGACCTTTTTGCCGCAAGTGGGCGCCGGGGCCGTTCAGCCGCGGGCAGTTGTGCCCCTTCGTGCTTCCGATGTGCGCAGGGTTTCCGAATCAGGGAGACGGCCGCTGGCACACGAGATGGACGCCGCGGTTCGCCGGGAATCAGACACTGCCACTAGCACGCTGGCGAATACGGTCGCCAAGGCGATTGCGTATTTTCCCCAGGTGCGAAGCGAGATCGCCAATCGCCGTGCGGTCGGTGAAACGGTCAATCAGGCGCGGGCGCAGTACTACCCGGCTCTGGATGCCACCCTCGGCCAGGGACCGGAGCGATCCAATAATCTCAGTACCCGCGCGTCGGGCGGAGAAACGACGCTGCAACGCACAGAAACAGAAATCACCCTGTCGCAACTCCTGTTTGATACCGGCGCGACTTCAAGCCTGCTGAGGCGCCAGGAGGCGCGTGCCGGCGGGGCGGACAAGCAGGTCGCCCATGCCGCCGAGACGGTCGGTTTCCGGGCGGCGCAGGCTTATCTTGAGGTACAGCGCCTGCGCTCGCTCGCGGGAGTTGCGCGACAGAATGTCGCCGCGCACGAGCGAACCCTGAATCAGGTGACGATGCTGGTGGAGGCCGGGGCCGGGCGCAGTTCCGATGCGCGGCAGACCGCCGCCCGCCTCGCGCTGGCGCGTTCCTCACTGATTCAGTTGCAGGGGCAACTGGAGCAGGGTGAGGCAGCCTATCGGCATCTGGTCGGCGAGACTCCCGGGGAACTCGACCGCGTCTCGATTCCGGTCAATGAACTGCCCGGTACCATCCGTCAGGCAAGCGAGGATGCACGCGCGGTGCACCCGGCCATCCGCGCCGCGGAACTCGAGCTGGAGGCAGCGCAGGCCGATCGCGAGAATGCGCGCTCGCGCCTGGGGCCGAGAATCACGCTCGAGCTCGGGGTGACCCAGAATCGCGACCTGGACGGCGTGCGCGGGCTCAACGCCGATCGCACGGCAGTCGTGCGGCTGCGCCAGAATCTGTATCGTGGCGGGGCGGACGAGGCGCGGATTCGTGAAACTGAGGCCAGACGCGACGAAGCGCAAGCCTTCCTCGACCGCGCAAGCAACGATGTCGAGCGCGATGTGCGCCAGGCCTGGGACAATCTTTCCGCAGATCGCGATCGCCTGCCGCAACTGCGGCTTCATGCGCAGGCAAGCGCCGAAGTGCTCGAAGCCTATAAACAGCAGTTTCAACTCGGGCAGCGTTCCCTGCTGGATGTGTTGAATGCGGAGAATGAACTCTTTACCTCCCGATCCAACGAACTCTCCGGCGAGTATTCGCTGCTTGCCAGCGCTTTCCGGCTGCTGTCTGCCATGGGCAAATTGCTCCCGGCGCTCGGTATCGCGGTTCCTGGGGAAACGATTGCCGAAGGAAAGCGATGAACAGCCCCGAACCGCCGGCATCTGACCCCATCCCGTCAGGGACGTTTGCGACGGATATTCCCGAGCCGCAGCTTGCCGGGGGGCCGGCGGGCGGAGACGCGCTCGCGGGTTGCCTCGAGACACTGACGCGCCTTCTCGGCGTTCCGGTGTCCGTGGAAGTCCTCGTTTCAGGCCTGCCACTGGAAGGCAACCGGCTTTCGCCGGCGCTGTTCGTTCGCGCCGCGGAGCGCGCCGGACTAGAGGCCAGAATCCACCGGGTCAAACTCGAAGAGATCCCGGCGCTCGCGCTTCCCGCGGTCCTGCTGCTCGAGGGGCGCGAGGCCTGCGTCCTGGTGGCCAAGGAGCCCGGCGGCGCCCGGATCGTCGCAACCGGCGGCCTCGCGCGCACCGTACCGATCGAGCAGTTGCTGGCCGAGTACACCGGAACGGCGATCTATGTCGGCCGGTCGATCCGGTTCGAGGCAGGCACGCTCTCCGAGCGCATGCTCCGGAACCACCACTGGTTCTGGGGAACGATGCTCCGCTACTGGCCGATCTATGTGCAGGTCGTCCTGGCCAGCGTGCTGGTGAATATCTTCTCGGTGCTTTCGCCCCTGTTCTTCATGAACGTCTATGACCGCGTCGTGCCGAACCGGGCGATCGAGACACTCTGGGTTCTGGCGATAGGTCTCGCCTTGATCTACGGTTTCGATTTCCTGCTCAAGACCCTGCGCGGCTATTTCATCGATGTTGCCGGGAAGCGGGCGGACATCGCCCTGTCTTCGACGCTGTTCGAACAGGTGATGAATCGCCGTCTCGATGTCGGGCGTGAACCTATAGGCAGCCTCGCCAACAATCTGCGTGAATTCGATTCGCTGCGCGATTTCTTCACGTCCGCAACACTCACCACGCTGGTCGACATGCCGTTCGTGCTGCTTTTCATCGGGGCGATATGGGCGGTCGGGGGCATGCAGATGGCGGCGGTACCCGTGGTCGCGATTCCGATTGTGATTCTCGCCGGGCTTGCGATCGCCCTTCCCCTGCGCGACCGGATCAAGCGCGCGTTCAGCGCCTCGGAGACCAAATACGCCACCCTGATCGAGACCCTGGCGGCGATTGAAACCGTCAAAACCCTGGGCGCGGCTTCGCACCAGCAGCGCAAGTGGGAGGCGGTCAATCAGTTCCTCGCCAATGAAAGCATGGGGACAAAGCTCCTGACCTCGATCGCGATCAATTTTTCGATGCTGGTCCAGGTGGTTGTTTCGCTCGCGGTGCTGGTTGTCGGTGTGTACCTGGTGGGAGACAACAAGCTCACCCAGGGCGCGCTGATCGCCAGCACCATCATCGCCGGACGCGCAATGCAGCCGCTGTCCCAGCTCTCCGGCCTGATATTGCGTTATCACCAGGCCATGAGCGCCCTCGGGGCGCTGAACAAGCTGATGAACGCCGCGGTCGAGCGCCCGCGGAACAGGAATTTCGTTCACCGCCCGGCATTTCGCGGCGATATCGAGTTCAAGGATGTGCACTTCAAGTATCCCGGGCAGGAAGTCGATGCGCTCGCAGGCATCAACCTGCGCATCCGCGCGGGGGACCGGGTCGGAATAATAGGGCGCGTCGGCTCCGGCAAGAGCACCATCGCCAAGCTCATTGTGGCTCTGTATCAGCCGACCTCGGGGGCCATCCTGATCGATGGCACCGACTCGCGCCAGCTCGATCCGGCGGACGTGAGGCGGAACATCGGTTACGTACCTCAAAACCTCATCCTGTTCTCCGGAACAGTGCGGGAGAATCTGCTGCTCGGCGCTCCGCAGGCCGACGACGCGGCACTGCTCCGCGCGGCAGCGCTGTCCGGGCTGGATGAGCACGTCAACCGCCATCCGCTGGGGTTTGACCTTACGGTGGGCGAACGCGGCGAGGCGCTCTCGGGGGGGCAGCGGCAGACCGTGGTGCTTGCACGCGCCCTGGTTCCCGACCCGCCCATCCTTGTTTTCGACGAGCCGACACAGGCGCTGGACCACTCCGCGGAAGACCGGCTCAAGGCCAAGCTCGAAACCGAGATGGCCGGCAAGACCGTGATCATCGTCACCCACCGCGAGTCGATGCTCTCGTGCGTGAATACGCTGGTGATCGTCGACAGCGGCAAGATCGTGGCAGCGGGCCCGAGAGAAGCGGTAGTGCGCGCGCTCGCCGAAGGCCGCATCCAGCGGGCGCGCTGAAAGGACGATTGATGGAACCCGAACGCAAGCCCGCCGCGCCGGTTGCCTGGCGTCCCGACGAATTGCTGTCTTCGGACAGCGCCTTGCCGCGCGCGCCGACCCTGCTGTTCTGGGCGACGGCCGCCTTCTTCGCCGCCGGCTTTACCTGGGCTGCTCTTGCGAATCTCGATGAAGTGACGCACGGAGACGGTCGTGTGATTACCATGCGTCAGGTGCAGCAGATCCAGAATCTGGAAGGCGGGATCGTCACCAGGATACTTGTGCGCGAAGGGGAAACGGTCCAGGAGGGGCAGGTTCTCTTTGTTCTTGACGATGTCCGCTTCACGTCGGCATTGCGTGAAGGACAGCAGGGCTCGCTCGCGCTGATGGCGAAGGTTGCCCGCCTCAACGCCGAGGTGACAGGTACGCGCGTTGACATGCCCCGTGAGGTATTGCAGGGCGCCAAAGGGCTGGCCGATCAGGAATTGCTGACTTACCAGACTCGGCAGCGGGAGCTGGCAACAAAAAATGAGGTTGTTCTGGCGCAGATCCGGCAGCGCGAGCAGGAATTGGTGGAAATGCGCTCCCGGCGCGAACGGATGTCCGAGACGCTCGCGTTGATCCAGCGCGAGCTGAATATTACCGGGCCGCTGGTGAAGAAAGGGGTAATGTCCGAGGTCGAGTTGCTGCGTCTGGAGCGCGAAGCCTCGAGGATACGCACCGATCTTGAAGCGGCGGTCCTGGCCATGCCGCGCATCGAGTCCGCGATCAACGAGGCGCGCAAGCGTCTCGACGACAACACCTCCGCGTTTCGCAGCCAGGCCTCGGGCGAGCTTTCGCAGGCGCGAGGCGAACTCGCGAAACTGACCGAAACCCTTCCGGCGCTGAGCGACCGCGTCGACCGCACCGAGGTTCGTTCACCGCTCAAGGGCGTGGTCAAAACGGTGCAGATCAAGACCGCGGGAGGGGTCGTGCAGCCGGGCTCTCCCATGGCCGAGATCGTTCCGCTCGAGGACCGGCTAATCGTGGAAACGCGCCTGAAGCCGTCCGATATCGGGTTCGTGTCCGTGGGGCAGCGTGCGGTGGTGAAGGTCGCGGCGTACGACTATTCGATATTCGGCGGGCTGGACGGGACTGTTGTAATGGTGGGCGCGGATTCCATCGTGCCGCAGCAGGGCGATCCGTATTTCATCGCGCATGTGAGGACCAAGGCGCATGCAATCGACTACCGCGGAAAGTCTCTGCCGGTATCCCCGGGCATGACGGCGACGGTCGACATACTCACCGGCCACAAGACCGTGCTTACCTATCTGCTCAAGCCGCTCAACAAGGCGACGGAGAACGCGCTTCGCGAGCGCTGATCGATCCGTCAGTTTGGCGGATCGTATATCCAGCGTATGAACGCGTCCTGCGCCGGCTGGGCTGCCGCCGCGTTCGGGTGGTTGATGATCAGCACCAGTGCATGCCGCCGCCCGTGCCGGTCCAGAATGTAGCCTGCGACGCTGCGGACGTCGGACAGGGACCCGGTCTTGAGGTGCGCCTGTCCGGCGGCGCTGTCGGTCTTCAGTCTGCGGCGCATCGTGCCGTCGACTGCAAGCAGCGGGAGGGATGCGACAAACTCCGGCATGACCGGGCTGGCGAATGCGCTGATCAGCAGCCTGCCGAGATTCTCCGCGCTGATCGATTCCCTGCGCGACAGTCCCGATCCGTTCTCCAGCGCGAGTTCCGGCATCGCCAGCCCCTTGCCCTCCAGCCATCTTCTTAGCAGGGCGGTTGATGTTTCCGCGCGCCCCGGCACGTGCTCGATTTCCGCCGACAGCGTGAGAAAGAGCTGTCGCGCCATCACATTATTGCTGAATTTGTTGATGTCGCGCACAACCTCGGACAGCGCTGGCGACTCATGCGCATAAATCAGCCGTGAACCCTGTGGCACGGCCTGATCGCGCCAGCCCCCGGCAATCGTCCCGCCGGACTCCTTCCAGAGTGCCGCGAACACTCCATAGACGTAGTCCGAATGCGACAGCAACGCCACATTCATGGTGCGTTCAGAGCACGAGGCGGGATAGCTGCCGCCGAATACCGCCTTCGCGCCGCGCGTGGCGCCGGCTCCTGGAAAGGCCGTCCGAAGATTCCGGCGCCAATCACCGCAGGGCTCGTCATTGAGAGCGATGCCCGAGGAGACTTCGAGCATCGTGGACCGGGGTTCTACCACGACATTCGCGACCCGGCGTTCGGCGTCGGGCACAAACGTGAACCGGAATGCCTTGAAGTTGACCAGCAGGGCATCCGGGGCGACGTTGTAGGGACGCAGAGGTTCGCTGTCAAAGCGTGAGGGATCCTGTTCCGTGATATCGAAATACGATCGATCGAGGATCAGGCCGCCGCGAATATCGCGCACCCCGCGCGAGCGTACCGCTTGCACGAGCTGCCACAAATGTTCCACGGTAAGTCTGGGGTCGCCGCCGCCGCGCAGCACGAGGTCGCCCTCGAGCGCACCCTCGCTCAGTGTTCCGCTTGCCCAGACTTCGGTTTTCCACGAGTACGCCGGCCCCAGCAGTTCAAGGGCCGCATAGGTGGTCAAGAGCTTGATTGTCGACGCGGGATTCATCGGTTTCGACGAATTGACTGCCAGACCGGCGCGGGCACCGCCGATCGGCTGGGTCCAAACCGCCGCCGCCGATAACGGTATGCCAGCGCGGGCAAGCGCGGCCGTCACCGGGGGCGGGAGGGATTGCGCGCTTGCGGTGCCCGCCAGGAGTGTTGCGAGCAACCCCAGGAGCATTCGGACCGGCACCGTTGGTGCGAAATCGGGCCGGTGTAGACGGATAACCCGGAAAGTTGCCGGAAAACGCAGGAATCGGGACCGCATCGTCATGAGTTGCATGCAGGGAGGAATGCGACCCTGAATCTTGCCACAGTCATGCATGCGGGATTTCCGGCCATGAAATTCGGCCAAAGCCGGTGCGCGTGGAGGCCTGTCCGCGGAGAGTCATGGCCACAGCGGGAGGGTGGCGGCAGATTTGACGTGTCCGTTGCACCGGCCTGGGATGTTGCGAACCGATACAGGCGAAGGAATACTTGAAATTGTCACACCCAAGGCGTATTATTAGCACTCACATGAGGTGAGTGCTAGCAGCCTTGTGTGCCCAACTTAATTTTGGCTGTGGAATGCGGGCTCCGCATCCACGAATTTACGTGTGTTTGAAGGAGGCAAAATCGTGCAGAAAATCCGTCCCTTACATGATCGCGTGGTAGTCAAGCGCGTTGAAGAAGAGCGCAAGTCCGCGGGTGGTATTGTCATTCCCGACTCGGCAGCCGAGAAGCCGGACCAGGGCGAAGTCACTGCCGTTGGCCCGGGCAAGCGCACCGACGATGGAAAGCTCCAGCCCATGGACGTCAAAGTCGGCGACCGAATCCTGTTCGGCAAGTACTCGGGCACGACCGTAAAAATCGAGGGTGACGAATATCTCGTGATGCGTGAAGACGACATCATGGGCGTCATTACCAAGTAAGCAAGACAGAAAGCTAGGAGAGCAATATGGCAGCTAAAGACGTACGTTTCCACGAAGATGCCCGACTGAGGATGCTCGAAGGCGTCAATATTCTCGCCAACGCGGTCAAGGCGACGCTCGGCCCCAAGGGCCGCAATGTCGTGCTCGAGCGTTCGTTCGGCGCCCCGACGATCACCAAGGACGGTGTCTCGGTCGCCAAGGAAATCGAGCTTAAGGACAAATTCCAGAACATGGGCGCGCAGATGGTGAAGGAAGTTGCGTCCAAGACCTCCGACGTGGCTGGCGACGGCACCACGACGGCGACCGTTCTGGCCCAGGCGCTGGTTCGCGAAGGCATGAAGTATGTCGCCGCCGGAATGAACCCGATGGACTTGAAGCGCGGTATCGACAAGGCCGTCGAAGCCATCGTCGCGGAACTGAAGAAGATTTCCAAGCCCTGCACGACCTCCAAGGAAATCGCCCAGGTCGGCTCGATTTCCGCGAATTCGGATGCGGATATCGGCAAGATCATCGCCGACGCGATGGACAAGGTCGGCAAGGAGGGCGTCATCACCGTTGAAGACGGCAAGTCGCTCA
>ORMF010996102.1_pt1 | contig 10441 bp, 9 predicted proteins | sample 1779871 | NCBI WGS metagenome assembly ORMF01 (sample SAMEA104232316, study PRJEB22302) | groundwater metagenome | biome: forest; feature: aquifer; material: groundwater | place: USA | collected 2011-08-07 | depth 5.4 m
AGATTTTGGCATGGTGCCGCCAGAGGCGATGGCTCATGGGACGCCGGTGATTGCTTTGGCACAAGGGGGAGTGTTGGAGACCGTTGTCGATGGAAAGACCGGAATATTGTTTCAGAAGCCAAAAATCGCAGATGTGATCTCGGCACTTGAGAAGTTTGAAAAGAAAAAGATGCATTGGGAAAGTGCATGTGTTACTCAAGCCCAAAAATTCAACAAAGAACGCTTTAAAAAAGAGCTGAAAGCCTTCGTTGATGAACATTATCGTGCCGCCCCCTCTTTTCAATAGCAACTGGCGCGCGTATACTTAGCCTCATATGCCACAAATTTTAGAGGTTTCCGGCCTAACCAAACAGTTTGGCGGATTTACTGCCGTCGATCACATTTCTTTTTCAGTGGGAGAAGGGGAGATCGTGGGACTTTTAGGGCCCAATGGCGCGGGGAAAACAACAACGATACAGATGCTTTTGGATCTCGTCACCCCAACCGTCGGGAACATTGCCTATTTTGGAAAACCATTTCCAAAAGAGCGGGAATATTGTCTATCGCGCATAAATTTTGCTTCGGCATATACCCACGTACAGTCCCGCATGACGGTTGCCCAAAACCTGAGTATTTACGCAGGCCTCTATGGCGTGCCTCATGCAAAAAAAAAGATTGAGGAATTGCTTGGGCTTTTGGAAATACCGGAGCTTGCCAACCAGCTCTTTTGGCACCTTTCGTCTGGGCAAAAAACACGCGTCGTACTAGCCAAAGCGCTCCTGAATAGTCCGCGGCTCCTTCTTATGGATGAGCCGACGGCGAGCTTGGACCCGGATATCGCAAACAAAGTGGTTGAGCTTATTCTATTGCTTCAGAAAAAAGAGGGAGTTTCGATTCTCTACACTAGCCATAATATGGCAGAAGTTGAACAGGTGTGCGATCGCGTAATGTTTTTGGACCACGGGAAAGTTGTCGCTGAGGATACGCCTTTGGGCCTTACCAAGCGTCTAGGAAATGCCCGACTCATTCTCACGTTTGATGGAGAGCGTAGCCCCGTAGAACGGTATTTGGATAAAGAAAGCCATGCCCATACATTTCCCCGGCCGCATGTGGTCGAAATTTCCGTTGCCGAAGCGGAGATTCCCAAAGTATTATTCGGCTTTGCCAAACACAAGGTATGGATTACAAATATTGACGTTGAAAAACCCAATCTTGAGGATGTCTTTTTATCGATTGCGAAAGGGAAGTATGAGCACTAAACGATTAGTAATCGTCCTTCTTCATACCTGGTACCATTTCTGGCACAGTACGGAAACGTGGGTGGATATTTTTTGGAATCCAGCAATTCAAATCTGGATTTATGCATTGATCGCACTTTCGTTTGCCAGGAGTGGTGACTCTCGAGGGCTCTATGTGATCGTCGGGATGATATTTTGGCAAATTATCTGGGTGGGGGAATATGCCATCACGATCGGTGCGCTATGGGAAATATGGGCGCGAAGCTTCAGTAGTCTGTTTATTTCTCCGCTTTCGATGGGGGAATTTATTGTGGGGCAAATGATTTCGGGGACGATCAAGTCGTTTTTGGCGGTGGCGATGTCATCCATCATTGCATTTATCCTCTATCATTTTTCGGTATTTTCCATTGGCTGGATGTTGCCGATTTACTACATTGAATTTCTCGTTTTTTCCTGGGCGATTGGCGTCATGGTATTGAGCCTTATTTTTCGCTACAGCACACAGGTACAGTCGCTTTCCTGGGCGCTGGTTTTTCTCGTACAGCCATTTGGCGCGGTTTTTTATCCGGTGACGGTACTTCCCACTTCGATCCGATGGATATCATATACACTTCCTGTGACCTATGTATTTGAAACAATACGCAGACAGATTACGACAGGAGTCATTGACTGGCATGCACTTGGGATAGCAAGCGTCGTGAACGCTATTTGGATTGTTGCAGGGTGGATCATTTTCCAGCGGACATATAGGGCTGCCAAAAGAAGTGGAGCGTTTGCGAGATTAGAAGGGTAAGGAGGCAGATGGAGATTAAGACATTTGTTGAACACAAACTATGAAAAAAACCTACTCTCCACATACTTTGATGCTTTCCCGACCATCTCTTTCTTTTGGCGAGGGGACGGCCGTATTCACTAATCTCCGAAGTGATGTCGGGGCTGCTGGCATCCTCAATCGTGCGTACTATTACTACTTTGTGCTTTCTTGTTTTGTTGTCATTGGTTTTCTGTTGAGTATTTATCAAATCATCGTTGCTTCCTCTCCTTGGGCTGTCGTGATATGGTCCATCCTCCTGGGATTTTTTACGGTACAGGTTGGCGGACTTTTGCATGATGCAGGGCATCGAGCGATTTTTTGGTCAACAAAAACCAATGATATTGCGGGCTATATCTATGGTGTGTTTGCAAACATATCGTATGCGCAGTGGAGAGAAACCCACAATAAGCATCACGCGCGTCCCAATGAAGAAGGCGAAGACCCGGATATTGGGATTGTTTTCCATGCATTTACCAAAGAACAACTGGCAACATCTTCTCCCATTGTTCGCGCTCTTTCCAAGTATCAAGTCTATCTGTTTTATCCACTTCGTTCCCTTACGTTTCTCTCAGCGCGGTATGATTCTTTCCGCTATTTTCGTACCCATCTTTCTGCGAAAACATTCATCACGTTTAGCCTATTCCTTGTGGGAATTTTTTTATGGTTTGCGGCACCCTTTATCTTTTTCCCTTTATGGAAGGCACTACTTTTTTTCTTTGTTGCCAGTTTTACCATAGGCATCTATGCATCCAATATATTTGCTCCCAATCATAAAGGCATGCCGCAAGTAAAAAAGGGCGTGAAGTTTTCATTTTTAGAGCAACAGATTGTCACGGCACGGAACGTTACTCCAAGCCTCCTTACGGATTTTTTCTCCATGGGACTCAATTATCAGATTGAACATCACTTATTTCCCGCATGCCCACGCAACAAGTTGCATTTGCTCACTCCTTTTGTACAATCCATATGTGACCGCTATGGCCTTCCCTATACCTCAGAAAGTGTTTGGGAAACGCATCGTTCCATTCTTTCTCAATTACGGTTCATTGGGAATATGGCAAAGGAGTGATGATGGAGTTTATTTTAGAAGTAAAAAATCTCACGAAACGTTTTGGTCCGCCAGCTGGCGGATTTACTGCGGTTGACGATATTTCTTTTTCCATTAAGGAAGGGGAGATTGTGGGATTTTTGGGCAGAAACGGTGCAGGCAAAACAACGACCATCTCCATGCTCATGGGACTTTTGACCCCAACCAGCGGAACTATCACCGTTTTTGGAAAAGATTTACAAAAACATAGGGAAGAAATTTTAACTCAGGTAAATTATTCTTCTGCCTATATCAATTTTCCTCGTCGCATGAGCGTCTATGAAAATTTAAAAATTTTTGCGTACCTGTACGATATCCCCAATCGAGAGAAAAGAATCGAAGAAGTGATTGGTCTTTTTAATCTATTCCCGTTGAGAAATACCCAATATAATCTCCTTTCTGCAGGCCAGCAGACGCGCGTGCATGTAGCCAAAGCATTTCTCAATACGCCCAAAATTTTATTTCTGGATGAACCGACAGCAGCTTTAGACCCAGAAACTGCCCATGATGTGCGAAAACTCATTGTGGACATGCAAAAAAGCCATAAGATATCGGTTCTTTTTACCTCACACAATATGGCGGAAGTGGAAGAAATTTGTGACCGCGTTATTTTTATCGATGGCGGCAAAATTATTGCAGAAGATACTCCATGGGCATTGGCGGGTCGCCTGACGACATCAAAAATTAACTTACTCATTAAAGATGGACTCAAACGAACATTGGAATATGCGCATCAACATAATTTTTCTGCTCAGCAGGATGGCAGATATGTAACAGTGGAGATTGCTGATGACGACATTGTGTATTTTTTGAATTTTTTAAGCGAAAAAGGAATTGTATATCAGGAAATTAGCATTGAACCGCCGACACTCGAGGACTATTTTCTACAACAAGGAAAGAAAAAATTATGAATATTAACCATATCCGCGGTATATTGATTCGTAACTTTTACGTGTGGTTTCGGGATTTAGACCGACTCTTTGATACGTTTTGGTGGGCATTTTTTGACGTGGTCATTTGGGGATTTTTTAGTACGTATTTTAGTGCCGGAGGAAGTAATATTTTGGCGCGAATTTTGTCTGGGACGATTTTATGGGCAGTGCTTGCTCGTTCGCAATGGGAAGTTTCCGCTTCTATGATTACGGAATCATGGGAGAGAAACCTCATGAATATTTTTGCCGCTCCCTTAACGATTGCTGAATTTCTTGTTTCGAGTGTACTGTTGGGGGCACTCAAGCTTATTATCGTATTTGGTTTTATGGCGATAGTGACTCTGGTGTTTTACCGATTCAATGTCTTTGCTTTAAGCTGGTGGATTATTCCTTTGTTAGGCAGTTTATTTTTGACAAGCGTTTGGCTGGCATTTTTGGTCAACGCACTCGTATTGCGTTACGGAAAAGGGGTCATATCCATTGCCTGGACACTCGTTATAATTATCAATCCCATCTCGGGGGTAGTGTATCCACTCTCCGTACTCCCTCGGCCCCTCCAAATAGTTGCTCAATTTCTTCCCTCATCATATATTTTTGAGGGCATGCGTTCGATACTGGATAAAGGAACGATGGATCCATTCCTTTTAGGCATAAGTTTTCTCCTCAATCTGGTGTATCTAACTGGAGGAATTGCCTTTTACTGGTATACGTTTCGAAAGGCGAGGGAACACGGCTGGCTTATCAAGCTCGCCTGATTGCATTATCGGGGTCGAGCTTGGACGATGAATACGGAGTCCGGTGTACTTAAGAGCTCAATATCTTGATAGGATGTAAAAATTTCTTCAATTGTTTTTGTTACTTCAATAATTCTGTTTATTTCATCATTTGATATCATAATATCGGGTTGCCCTACTGGTTCGATAGACCACCCGCCGTTGTGTCTGGGGATTGTCACGCGAATATAATCTTTCGTTTTTCCGGAAACGATGCCTTCCGGTGATCCTTTGGTTGCTTCGATGAGAAATGAGTCGCGATAGGTGAAAACGACTGCACCGATAGTTTGTGGAGTTTCCGGAATATATTCATGAACGCCTACACCCACAGTCATACGGGAGGGAAGTTGGCCGGCACTGCGAAGTATTTGAATGCTTGCTGGGGAAAAGTAGCTTGCTATTGTTTCACGAATTTTTTCTGCTACTCGGTCAGGAGGAACATCGATGACTGATTTGTATAAACCCGCGCGCGATTGATCATTTCCATCTTCGCTCCCCGACGACCGAATAGCATAGGAAGGAAATCCGTATTTTTCAATTGCCTGGTTCAGTTGCACTTCAAGTGAAACAGGAAGAGGAATGGAGAGTAACTTCTGTTGGATTGCATGAGTAACTTGTTCAAGCTGCGCGGTGTTTTGTATATCGATCGTATCCAGTGAAGCGATGAGTTTTGATAGTCCAACTTCGCCAAAATACTGTTGAATTGCTTTTGAACTAATAGCAAATCCGTCTGGTACCGGGAGGCCATAATGCTTCATAATTGCAAGTCTTGCGACTTTCTGTCCAGCTTCATCCTTCGCAAGACGCTGGACGACCGAAAGAGGGATGATTGTGTGATCGTAGGGGTTTACATATTCGATATGGAGTAGTTGTTCGCTATCGCAAAAGATGCGTATAGCGTCGCCGTCAGTAAATTCTTGATCGCCGACGAGTTTAACGCTAATATGCGGGGCATCGGTAAGCGTTCGAGCTTGATGTGAGGTGACAATGGTGCCGTGAATGAGGGCAACGAGTGGATTGACCTTCTTCTTATTGGCAACTTGAGCAAAAAGATCTGTGGTTCGCCGCGCAAATGTTTCCGGACCCATAAATACAATGGCTTGACCTTCCGGAATCCGTTCAATATCAGCTTCGTTCGTTATGCGGACGATAGGGCCGGTTACTTCTGCATTGGGTGCGAGTTTGACCATGCTCCGTTCGTCCACTCTCTGCCACCAAGCAATTTCGCGCACATAGACACCGTCAGCCTGCACGATAAATTCAATGCGCCTGTTTGGAGCTTTCCTTACCTCTTGTGCGACTTGTAACAATTCTGCATCGGTGAGAGCCTGTTCACGTTGAAAGCGCAATGGAATTTCGAATGGTTCATAAATACTTCCAGTTCTCGGAACGATTGTTTTGTCTTTGAGTTCAATTCGTTTATTCGTGACCGTCTGTCGGTCTGGATCAACATCATATCGGTCAAATGGAGCGCTTTGTACGGCTTCGTCTGGACCAAAAGTAGTGACAATTCGAATTTGGTGCTCTCTGCCGGGTACCGGATTGGGGACCGCGTATCCTGCTGACCAAGGAAGAATTTCACCTTCGGCAATCGGTATGTCGCCGTACCTCTCTCGTTTGTCCATCGCGTGAATGAATGGGTGCAATACGAGCGCAATATCACTTCCTTCTGTTTTATGATAGCCGCGGTCAGCGACGAATTGATAGAAGCGTTTGATTTCCTGGAGGTATTCATCTTCGTCAAAAATTGCTGCAGTTCTTGGACCATTAGGATTGTCAATGCCAGGGACATAAAACGCACGGCCGATGTATGCGCCGCGTGAAGGGTTTTCTCTTCGAGTCGTTTGGAATGCTTCTCGTATTTGTTTCTCTACTTCTGGTTGAAGTTCTCCTTTGGCAAAATAGGAACGGAATGCATTATCTCCAAGAATAAACATAGGGGTGGGTGCGCGTAAGCCTAACTCAAACAATTCCTGAAACCCTCGGATTCTGGATGCCGGGCTTTGGTATGCTTCAATGGGAACAACGAATGTACATTGAGGATTGGCTTCAATCTCGACTCTTTCGATATTATTCATATATGGGAGAGCCTGTGGGTTTGGGGAAGTATACCAGAAGTTGAAAGAGAATGCCAGACCTCACTACGGGAACATTATGACTCTTCTCCAATGAGGATCACCGGTTTGCCCGTGAGGCGTTGGAGCGACATTCACGCCGCGTGCGGATCCACATGTTCTTGCCGCATATTTTCCACCTCGTCACGGGAAAAAATAACCGTGTACCGGGGATCACTTCGGTGGCGCATTGCCTCAAGAAAGTGTTGCGAGATCATTGGCGGCGTATCATTTTCTCCGTCTTGGGCGATGGAAGATATAGGAAAAGCTTCGGGGCTGTTCGTCATAGTCTTTGTCCTTTCTATCCTAAGAGGATAGCACAACTCTGTTTCCTTGACAAATGGATTGCTTTTGGTACAATACTCTAAAGCCCGGTAGAATGGGCTTTTTGATGAGAAATTATTTATGAGCGTTGGGAAAGATACTTTTGTCCTTTCTCTTGGGGGATCACTCGTTGTTCCCAATGGTGGTATTGACACCCAACTTCTTTCCGACTTTAATAAATTTATCCGAAACCAAGTCTCCTCCAAAAAGAGGAGATTTTTTATTGTGGTGGGAGGTGGACAAACCACACGACATTATCAAGAAGCGGCTCGGATTGTGCGTGGACAAAAAATTGAAGATGTTGACCTTGATTGGATCGGTGTCCATTCCACAAGACTGAATGCGCAGATGGTGCGAACGATTTTTCAGGATATTGCCGATCCTCGCGTCATTAAGCATTACGAAATTATTTTAAAAACGGATGCGCCGGTGGTTATTGCCGCTGGATGGAAGCCGGGCTGGAGTACAGACTACTGCGCCATCACGCTTTGCCAAGATTACGGCATCAAGTCAGCAATCAATATGACCAATGTCGATCAAGTCTACGACCGCGATCCCAAAAAATTTCCTAATGCAAAACCACTGGTAAACGTTTCTTGGAAAAAATACCGTGCGATTGCAGGAGACAAGTGGATACCTGGTATGAACCTGCCGTTTGATCCGATCGCTTCTAAGCTTGCCGATAAGCTCGGCGTCACCGTCAAAATCCTTAACGGCAAAAACCTCGACAATTTAGCTCGAGCCCTTGACGATAAATCCTTCACCGGCACCACCATCGCCTAATTTGACTTTCTCCAGACTCTTTGTCATACTTGAGTTTTGGGTTAGTAGAACGGGATATTTAGCCTCTCGAGACTACTTTTTGTACCTTAACAATTGATGAGGGAGAATCCTTTGATAATCCTAGGACAGGGAATTTTTGTCCATCTTGTGAGGGGTGCATAAAAGTTCTCTGTTCTGGGGGAGAAAAAGGAGGAAGGAATCCAGAGATATCGACCAAGTATCAATCAAAGAAAGGTTTACTATCATGTCTCAACAGGTGAATGTGGTACAGGATATTTTAGCTAAAGGTTACGTTCGTCGCACGACGGAAATAGGCCAGTTGACTTTAAGTTGGGATCGATTCCAAAACGGTTTCGAAATTTGGTACCAACTCGATTGGACCCCAAACGTTGGCGTGCCTTCGACCTGGACGACCACTGTTCGCATGAAGTCAATAAACCAGACAGAAGCAATTCTTGCTGGGGTTGATTCCGTGATGTTGTCTATGGGCGTTCCGGAGGTCGTCAGTGAGGCCGCGCCGCAACTGAAGCAGTTGATTGGCTGCTCAAGCAAAGTAGGCTAGTGGTGTTACCACGGGTGGTTCATTGATGTGATCAACGAACCGTCGCCATCCGTGGCTCTGCCGTCCATTAATTTCTCCCTCATCAATCTCAATTTTTGACCTGATATACCCGACAAGATACAATGCAACGAATACATTCTTTGCATATATGATCCTTTCTTCTGTCACTCTCGGCAATTTTCGTAGTTACTCCAAACAGACATTCCAATTTTCTCCTGCGACTACTCTTATTGTTGGTCCCAATACTTCCGGGAAAACGAATATTCTGGAAGCAATTGCCTTTTTAGCAACAGGCAAAAGTTTTCGGGCAGATAGCGATCGAGAAATGATTGCATGGAATGAAGAACTTGGTCGAGCTTCTGCCGTGGTGGGCGATACAAAATTGGAGGCTTTAGTGACCGGAGGCGTTATTGGCGGGCAACCGGCGCCATTCAAAAAATATGTGGTCAATGGCGTGTCTCGGCGGCTGGTGGATTTTTTAGGGAACCTGCGTGTCGTTCTTTTTTGGCCGGAACATCTGGCATTAGTGACCCAAAGCCCGAGTCTGCGGCGGCGATATCTGGATAGCGTGTTGGTCCAGGTGGACCGCGAGTATCGACGAAATCTTTTATCGTACGAACGGGGCCTGCGGCAGAGAAACTCACTTCTGGAGCGAATTAAAGAGGGTTTTGCGCAGAAGAGTCAGCTTTTGTTTTGGGATCAACTGCTTATAAAAGCAGGGGGGTATATTACCGATAAACGGGGAGCATTCATTGACTTTATCAATAATTACCAATTAACCAATTTACCAATGAACAAATTAACTTATGATAAAAGCGTGATATCAGAGAGTCGACTCGAACAATATGCAATGGAAGAAGTGGCGGCAAAAGCCACATTGGTTGGGCCGCATCGCGATGATTTTATTTTTTATAAAAATGATAAAGAGTTATCCAAATTCGGTAGTCGTGGTGAACAGCGGCTGGCAGTGTTGTGGCTCAAACTTGCCGAACTTTCTTATATTCAACAAGAAGTTGGCGAGCGGCCAATGCTTCTTCTGGATGATATTTTTTCAGAACTTGATAGTGTCCATCGCGCATTGGTGTTTGACCTTATTGGGAAACAACAAACGATTATTACTTCAGCAGAATCCGGTGTCCTTGGCGAAAATAAATTCGCGGATGCCACGATGATCAGGCTTGCGTTATAATATCACTATGAAATCCGTCACTACCGAAGATATCAAGGGTCTCTCTATTCCGCCAGCAGCGTCGCATAAAGGGCAAAATGGGAGACTCCTTATTATCGGCGGCTCGCATCTTTTCCATGCGGCCAGTTTGTGGGCGCTGACTGTGGCCTCTCGTATCGTCGATCTTGTTCATTATTCTTCAGTACCGGAAAATAATGAGCTTATGTTGAAAATAAAAAGCGAGTTTCGTGATGGCATTGTGGTGCCGCGAGATGACCTGGATGCGTATATTGGAGAGGACGACTGCATCCTTATCGGCCCCGGGATGACTCGCGATAGTGAAACAAAAGAACTCACCGATGGCCTCCTGAAAAAATATCCGCATAAGCAGTGGGTGATTGATGCAGGGGCTTTGCAAATGATGGATGTTTCTTTGATTCCTAAGAATGCAATCTTGACCCCGCATCACGGAGAATTTGAACAAGTCTTCGGGATTGCGCTGAGATCGCAAAAAAATTTAGATCCGTCTTCAGTTTCGCTTTCTACTGCCCATAATCATAATACCCATGAGAAAGTGAATCCGGACGAAATTTTTTCGCTCTCCGCGCACATTTTATCAATCTCGAAAAAATATGATTGCATAGTCCTTCTCAAAGGGCAAGAGGAT
>ORMF011461992.1_pt1 | contig 10440 bp, 10 predicted proteins | sample 1779871 | NCBI WGS metagenome assembly ORMF01 (sample SAMEA104232316, study PRJEB22302) | groundwater metagenome | biome: forest; feature: aquifer; material: groundwater | place: USA | collected 2011-08-07 | depth 5.4 m
AATCGCTTAACTTGTCATTCCAGTATAAACGGGATAAACCAATAAAATCTTTACTTTTATTTTCAGCGTGAAAAAATAAATAATTTCTGTAATTCTCTTTTTTAAGCATCCCATCTTTTGCATAAGCATAAAGTAATTTTGAGGCTGTGGGCGGAGAAATTTTTAATAATCTAGCATATTCTCTTACATTTATCCGCCTATAACAATCTTCAAAAAAAGGCCTTAAGTTGTTAATTATATCTAACATATGTTAAAGATAACTAACATATGTTTATAAATCTTTCCAAATAGTAAGCTATAACTTTAAATTAAATAAAATCTGATATTTTATGTTTGAGTTCAAGATATACTATCCAAATTACTAAAAGAATACCATCAAGGAGAGGCAAAGCTATATCTTGTAAACCTGTAGACAGTGAATGTAAAATATTTAGCCCAAACAGTTTTACCAAAAGAGGATACAAAAGTGGGACTTCATTGCTAACAAGGGTGTCTAAACAAATATGAGTAATTACTCCAAATGAAATCATCAAGAAAATAATGCTCAACTTCAAGTTATGTCTCCCTATATTGCATAACTTTGCTTTTTTATGTAATGGAGTGAATATAAAAAACAGCACCAGTAAAATTGCAGGGAAAAATAGTGAATGAGTAAACATTTTATGCACGTACCAGTTTTGAACCCCAAATATTTTGAGGAATACGGATATGACTAAATCTATGTCTGGAAGGACTCCTCCTATACCTGCGATTAAAACATAATGCAGAGGGAATTCTTTTTTATCTTTTCTTTTGAGATAAAAATCTCTAAATATTGCAACGAGTAAAATAGGAACAAGAATATGGGTGACTGCGTATGGCATCAATAAAGCAGGCAAACAACGTTTAAATTATTATCTAAGCGCTGCTTGGTCGCCCCTACTTAACTTAATTCCAAATTTGCCTGCTATTATCATTGGAATTAAAATTCCTGCATGAATTAATGCCCCCATGACTGAATTGGATTTATGGAGGTTTTCATCACTTTTTGATTCTCGAACTGCTTGTCTTAAATTATCTCGAAGTTGATGTGCTGAGTGAATCTGTGAATATTGAGGCATGGATAATTTAGTGCAACTTGAACCCACTTCCATAAATGAATGACCATCAGAACTCGCTAACTGCCCTAAATGGGGATAATAATCTTTTATAACATTATTATAAAATTCTTTTGCTTTTTTGTTTGCGCTTTTTAGTGCTTCCCCATCATGGACTTCAATAGCATCGACTAAACTTAAAAGTTTGGGATTTTTTTGAATTATTTCTCCAACTCTGCTAATTCCAAAAAATGGAGTGGTTATGATTACTACACCTTCGTTTTCATGAGCTTCTTTTAAAGAATACTCTAAAGATTTTTTTGGGCTTAAATGCTTATCCTCATTAAGACCCATAACTAATAAATCTCCGTCAGCTGTTGGGACTTCTTCCCCCTTGACTACCAGAACGTCTCTTCCTGCAAAGTAAACTGCATTTGCAAGTCTTGTTACCATTGGGAGTCCATCAGCCCTCTCTGCAAAAGCTTCATAACGTCTATCGCTGTAATTAACAAGTCCGCAAAGGCCTCCTTTGCCTAATGAATCTAAAATTCTGCCTGCAACCTCATGCGGATTCAAAACTCTGCTTTTTGTTGTCCAATGATTTTGAAAATCTGCTTTTATCTCCATGCAAAACCTTGCTAAACGCTCTTTATAAAATTTGTTGTCTTTCTTAAGTTGTGAGAACCACAAGGTTTGGAAAGAATTAAAAAGGTAGATTTTCATTAATACACATGCAAGATAAATCTGGCGAAGGCTTGAAAGATCAGCTCAATACCCCTATAAAGTACGATCCCGCAAATCCTAATGGACTTGGCCGTCAGAAAGATGTATTAGAAAAAGCAGAAAAAGTAAAGTCTGATTTGGAAGATTTTAAAAAGAAAATAGTAAAAAAATTTCCATTCGTTCATGCTTTGTGTGTCTTGCCCGCCCAAGCATTCAAACTATTTGAGGAAGATGAAGGACTTGTCCCTGAGGAAATAGCCAAAAAGCCTCTTCACTTATTAATGCTCATTCCAGAATCGGAATTTAAAAACATACAGAAAAAAATAAAGCCAGAAGTTGTTAAATTAGCAAAAGAAACAAAACAGGAGCTTTGGGTTCATATTAAAACAGAAGTAGACTTATGGAATTACGGGCTCGATAGCAAGTATGAATTTATAGATGCCATTAGTGCAAGCTACCCATTACATGATAAGGGGCTTTTAGGAGCCTTAAGAGTTGCTAATATTCATAAGACTCTAGTTTTAAAGAAATTTGAGAAGTATGTTGCAAGCTATGTAATTGCTGGGAGTTTGGTAAGAGGCGGAGCTGATAAAGACTCAGATGTTGATACGTATGTTATTATCGACGATACTGATGTAAAAAGAATGCCCCGACTTCAGCTTCTCGAGAAACTTAGGGGAATGATTCACGACTATATTAGAGAAGCTACGGCTTTGGCGGGAGTAAAAAATATTTTAAATGTACAGGTTTCACTTCTAACAGATTTTTGGGAAAGAGTTAAGGACGCAGAAGCTGTTGCATTTACATTTATCAGAGATGGAGTTCCAATGTATGATAGAGGAACGTTCCTGCCTTGGAAACTGCTTCTTCAAATGGGCAAGATAAAGCCATCACCAGAAGCTGTTGATAAATTCATGAAGTCTGGGGAGCAAACAGAAGCGCTGCTCGAGAGAAGGTTAATTGATGGGATGGTAGATATTTACTGGGGAGTTATTACTCCAACACAGGCCCTAATGATGCTTGCAGGTCACGCTCCTCCTGCTCCTAAGACCATGGTTGCAGACGTAAAGAAAGTCCTAGTTGACCAAGAAAAAGTAATGGAGATGAAAGAACTGCAGTACATGGAGAAAATAATAAAACATTATAAAGATTACGAACACGGTAAATTGAACAAGATTGCTGGAAAGGAAATAGATGAATTATGGAAAGAAGCTAAAGAATATGATAAAAAACTCAAAGAAATGAGAAAGAAGCTTGAAGAAAAACTTGTTATTCACGATGCCGATAGGATTTACAGCGATGTTTTCGACTTGCTTAAAAAAATACTCGGAGACAAAAGCAAGGAGCAGTTATCCAAAGACTTTGAAAAAGAGTTAGTGAAAAAAGGAAAAGTTCAAAGCAGGCATATTAAAGTCCTAAAAGATTTAATATCTATTAAACAGAAAGTAAAAACAGGAAAAGTTACCACATTAGAAATGAATTCTTTACGAAGAGACTCTGTAGAGCTTATTAAAGAGCTCATAGATTATGCGCAGAGAAAAGAGCTTGTAGCAACGGAAAAGAGCGTCATACAGGTCGTTTTTGGAAAAGATAAAAAAGGAGAGCTTGTTCTGACAGATTCGGGAGCATTTTTTGTAGAATCCGGCAGAATAATGAAAATTCAAGAAGATAAGTTTAAGATTTCTGATAAAACTGAGCTTGAAAAATCAATTAGCGAAACAAAAGACAGAACACAAGCGAATATCAAATCTCAAGTATTAAACATTCTAAAGAAAGAACTCGGAGAATTTACTCTTAGTATTTAAATTTCTCCCCGGAATTCTTCGTAGCCCGATTGCTCATAAGTTTGGATTTTTATTTCTGATGCAGCTCTACTGTTCCAATTATCCACGTATCTATATTTGTCTTGATGATATAATAAATCATCTATGAATAAAGTGTTGGTTTTTGGGTCGTGATGAAATGCTACTCTTGGACCCTTTCTTCCAGAATATCCCATTGGCGAAACCGTAAACTCTCCTATTATTTCCCTTCTTTTAACGCTGGTTGGGTCTATGATTATTTTTTCTATTAAATTGATGTATTTTTTCTTGTTCTCGATTATAAATCCGTCGGAATTTGCCCTTTCAAGAGATTTTTTCGAAATCATCACTCTGGGTCTGTTGGATTTGTCGAGTACTGCTTTCTCTAGATTATTTATTTTAGATATTGTTTCATGCAGAGATTCGAAACTTGCAAACCCGTATGGATTTTCATCAATATCTAATTCTTTTAAAGAATTATATTTAGCGCAACGGTTCGTTACTTCTTTCAAAGAATCTGTATATCTTCTAACGGTTCCATTATCAAGCAGTAATAATTCTGGGTTAGTTTTTATCAATCTCCTCGCTCTCTTTTCTCCTAATTGTGAAGACAGTCCTTCATAGGTTTTAGATAAACTATTTTCTTCCATAATTTCAGCTATTCTTGAGCTGTCTTTTGGATCTATTTCGAAATCTTGCTCTAGAATCATCGTTAATAGCGCCACACTTTCTAAATTCTTTTTTATCCTATTTTCTTCTTTTTCACCCATTCTTTTTTCACCTAATATTTTAGCGGTGAGGTATACTGCATCATCTTGGGTGATTGTTTCCTGTCCAGTCATTTCTTCAATTACAGCTTTGACTTCTTCATAATCTGGATTTAGTAAATCTGAAAGAGAGTCTTTTGTTTTCTCTTCAAGAAATGAAAGATAATTAAGGGTCTCTTCGTTGACATCTAAATCGTCCAGCCTTCTAGATGCTCCGTCATATGCTAGGAATGCCATGATTTTCCCTTCAAGGTCGCTAGGGCTTCTAGACTTCTTTTCTCTGTCAGATTCTTGAATAAGAAATCTCATATTAAATCCAGCAGTTTTTCTTATTGCTTCCTTTTTGTCATATGGGTTGAAACTGTCCGCTAATGAAATAAATTCTTCAAACTCTCTATTAATTTCTTCAGATTCGGACTCAACAACGCTAAGAAAAGACTTCAGTTCATTATAATTTGAGATATTCGTTCTTTTGGCAAAATTAGATACTATTTCATAAAAACTTTCTGCGCTCGGATTGCCTCTTTTATATGCCGATGAGTTCTTTATATGCCCTAAGATTTCTCTTAATCCTCTTTGAAAACATAAAATAGGGTGATTTATTTTTCTTTCTTCGCTGGAGATAACGAAGTCCATTCTTTTCCTGTATCTCCTTCTATATGCTGGGTCTGCAAGGAATTGTAATATTTCTTCTTCACTTCGCCCCATGTCTCTAGATAACTCGATAAATCCAGATAGGTTTCTTTGATCATCTTCTATAAACTCTATAAATCTTTTCGTTATTTGCATTTCACCTAAAATTGTTTCAGACTTTTCGATAAAAGTTTTAGTCATCATACCTAGACCAATTTTTTGCTTTAGCAGCTCTGCTTTTTCTCTTTCGTAGTTCTTTTTAGTTTTCTCTCTACTTTTGATGTGCTCTTCTATTCTTTGTTTTCTGTATGTTGTATATGAACGCATAAAAAGAGCGAAATTACAGCATATTTAAATCTATTTAGAGAATCGACATACCCCAAATAGAGGCAATCTTTAAAAACCCATTTTTCTAAGAGGTGTTATAAGGAAATAATATGAAAGGCATTGTAGTTCAGTTCAGACGAGGAAGACACAGGATTCACGAAAGACACTTTTTGCTTGACTTAGGCTGTAAAAACAGGGAAGAAGCTAAAAAGATGGCAGGAAAAGTCGTAGTTTGGAAAAGCACAGCTGGAAATGAGATTAAAGGGAAAATAAGTGATGCGCACGGGAATAACGGCTTAGTGAGAGCAATTTTTGAAAGAGGTCTGCCAGGACAGGCAGTAACTACAGAAGTTGAAGTCCATGAGGTTCATTCTGGAGGAAAGAAGTAATGAAGTCGAGAAGCGTGGAATTTAAGGGGCAAGAGAATGAGAGAGTTGCTAAACTTACTTATCCCCCGTTCGATAAGTTTGATGTTATCTATAAAGGAAGAGCTGTAAGAATCGGAATGATTCCGAGTGATAGAGCGTATACTGTTAGCAACGATTCTGGAGACTTGTTAGAAGTGCCTGCAGGAGAAAGTTTAGTCTTAGCAATAATTAATGCTAATGTAAAGAGTAGTCCAGGCATGGGAGATTATGATAGATGGGACCCAAGTCAAAATGTTTTTAGAGTCGAAGATAAGAAGGAAGGTAGAAATTAAATGGCAGTAAGAAAAGCAGCAGCATATTCAAAAATGCATAATAGACCATATACAAGGAAGTCTAAAAGCAAATCAAAATCATATATTAAAGTCATTCCTCATAACAAAATAGTAAAATACAGTTCAGGAAATCACAAAGCATACAATGAAGGAAAATTGCTTTTTGTCCTTAGACTCATTGCCGATGAAGATATTTTAATACGTGACATAGCTCTTGAGGCAGGGAGAATGTCTTTAAACAAGAACTTGGAAAAATCATTGCCAAATAAATTTTATTTCTGGGTAAAAGTTTATCCGCACCATATTTTAAGAAACAATAAGACTGCAGCTGGAGCTGGAGCTGACAGATTATCTACTGGAATGACTCACTCATTTGGAGTAGTTGAAGGAAGAGCTGCAAGAGTTGCTAAAGGACAGCAAATATTTATGGTTGCATGTGATACAGAACAAAGTATCAAAGTTGCGAGGGGAATTTTCCACATGGTTAAGGCAAAAGTTCCATGCAGGACAAAAATAGCTTTTGAAAAAATCCAAGCTCCTTTAATTAGATAATAAAATAGTTTTTTAAGGCAAAGTTTATAATATTAAGAGCATAATTTAAATTATGAAAAGAAGAGTTATTGGCGTTGTTTTATTGCTCATAGGACTAATTTTAATTATACTTACATCTCCAAAACTGACAGGATTTGCTATATCTGAGAAGAATATTTCCGAGATGACCTTAAAAGTTCTTGGAATCATTCTTTTTATCGGAGGAATTTTGATTTTGTCTTCGCAAAATACGTCAGAAAAGATTTTAGAGGATAAGATAAATGTTTACGATGATGGGATTGATAAAGGCAATTCTAAAAGAAATATTGCAAGACATTATTTTATGAACGATAACAAAGCAGATTTTAGCAGAGATGGAAAGGTCAGTCTTGAGGAATTTAGGCGTCAAATAGAGTCCTATAAAAATGAGGGCGAAGAGGAACTTGCAGAAGTTGTAAGGCAAGAATATGGACCTGGATTGCATAGAATCGTGTCTGAAGGAGGAGAGAAGTCTAAAATTGCAAGAGCCTTTCTTGATGTTTTGGAAGGTCCTAAAGAAAATGCAAGATATCAATTAAGCAGAGAAGACAAAAGAGAAATAAGAACTGCATTCAGAACTTACGATGGAACTTTGAACAGCACTCAAAAAGACGTTTTAAAAAAACATGGAGTGTCTTATGAGAGGGGCGCGAAACATTTCTTACTTGTCAAAGGAGGCAAGCAAATTTATGCTATTCCCGCTACTCCAAGTGATCGTAGGGGTGGACTAAACGGAGCTGCAGATATAATAAAGGCTCTTGAAGAATATGGTGCAGATTAATATCTGACTTCGTCAGTTGGATAAAAAAGTTAAATCTTTTTAAAATTTACTCAAAGAATATTGCTCAAATTTGACAGACGATAAAGAACTCCCATGTCAAAACAACGTGAGTAAAAAAAGCTGAAATCATGCACGCGGCGAAGCTAAGTTAATATTTGGCTCTGGTTCTTGTTTGAGTCAATATTCCCTGTCTAGAAGCCTGCTGTGCCATTTCATCTAATTTTCCATCCTCTCTGTCTATCGTCAAGTAGGCGAATATCCACTCAGGGGCTTGCCTGCCCTTTATTAAATTCAAGGCACTTTCGTAACTTTCCACTTCTTGGGCAGCAATATTATTTTTATTGCAATATCTAATTGCAAGACTAGACGCTTCGAGATTATCGAAGAACAAGCGATCAACGCGTTTATCTGTAACTTTAGTGCCAGCTAATTCAGAGATTAACTCTAATGCTGCTGTCTTTACAGCAAAACTACTCTTGCCCCCAACAGATAACAAATATAACTTCGTGGGCGAAGGCGATTGTTCTAAATCCATAAAAAGTGACTCAAATATACTTATTTAAATGTTACTCGATCCGATTTTTTGGTCTGAAAAGGATTAAAAAGCTGTAAATCTTGAATAGGACATGGCAAAGAGAGGTTTTAGAATTCTAGGTTTCGTACTTATTCTTGCTGGCATAATTGGCCTTTTGGGAACTACAAAAAGCATAAACGGATTTAGCATATTAGGAAACATAGATGCATTAATGGGCTCTTTTATGATCGCAGTGCTATTTATCGGCGGCTTGCTTTTTTTATGGCTTGGAAATAGAGACGAAGAATAATTATTTAGATTAATCATACCTGTGATAATCTTTATTAACTCGTTTTGTATTTATTGTATATGGCAAAGGGTGAGCATTTTGTAAAATGGTTTTCTGAACTCAGCAATAAAGATGTTATTATTGTCGGAGCAAAGGGGGCAAGTTTGGCAGAAATGTACAATAATAAATTCCCTGTGCCCCCGGGTTTTGTTATAACTGCACAGGCTTACAAATATTTCATAGACAAATCAGGCGTCGAAAAATCCGTTGAAACAATCCTTAATGAAACCGATGTGGATAATACTCAGCTGTTAGATAAAAATACCCAAAAAATAAGAAATTTGATTGAACACGCCCAGATGCCTGAGGAAATGAAACATGAAATCATTGAAGCTTATGAGGTCTTAGATATGGATAAGAGCAAATTTTCCGGAGCTCATGGAGGCGCATTAGACATTCTCAAAACATCTTATGAGCCACCATTTGTTGCAGTGAGAAGTTCTGCAACGACTGAAGACCTTGTAGATGCAAGTTTCGCAGGACAACAAGAAAGTTTCCTAAATGTTAAAGGAAACGACTCTTTGGTCCTATTTGTAAAAAAGGGTTTTGCATCTTTATTTACAGCAAGAGCAGTTTATTACCGAAAGAAAAAAGGATTCAAACACGAACAAAGTTATTTAGCCGTTGTTGTCCAGAAAATGATTGATTCACAAAAATCAGAAGTTATTCTCTCGCAAAATCCAATGACAGATGAGAAAACAATAGTCATCAGATCTGTTTTCGGACTTGGAGAAGGAATTGTTTCTGGTAGTATTTCCCCAGACCATTATGTCTTGGCAAGAGACTTTGAAGTCATTGATAGAAAAATAGGAGATAAAAAGATAGCTCTGACAAGAAACGCTTCTGGAAAAACCGAAACCGTTCAGCTTAATGCTGAAATAAGTACGCGTGAAGTCTTGACAGGTCATGAATTAAAAATTTTAGCTCAGTATGCCCTAAGACTCGAAGTGCATTATGGAAAACCTCAGGATATCGAGTTTGCTATTGACAGAGATGGAATTTATATAGTGCAATCCAGGCCAATCACCACAAAAGCAGTTAAATCAGATAAGGAACTTGGAGGAAACGTTTTGCTTTCAGGGTTGCCTGCCTCTCCAGGAATAGGTTCTGGAGCCGTTAGAATTGTCAAAGACATGGCAGACTTAAACAAAGTGCAGAAAGGAAATGTCTTAGTGACGGCAATGACTAATCCAGATATGGTTGTTTCTATGCAAAAAGCATCAGCTATTGTTACAGATGAAGGAGGATTGACATCTCATGCAAGCATAGTATCTCGTGAAATGGGAATTCCTGCAGTTGTTGGAACTAAAAATGCAACACAAAAACTCATTGATGGGCAAATAGTTACTGTTGATGGATTTACTGGAAGAGTCATTGAAGGCAAGGGAGTGGAGAAAAAAGTCGAGATAAGAAAAATAGTTCACACCAAAACAAAAATAAAAGTAATTGTAGATTTGCCGGACTACGCTTCTCGCACCGCAGAATGCGGGGCTCGAGGCATTGGACTCGTAAGACTTGAGGCAGTTATCGCCACGACAGGTAAGCATCCAGTTTGGTATATAAAAAAGAATAAAGCCACTGAATATATTTCAGCGATATATTCGGGTTTAAGAAAAATATCTCTTCCATTTGATAGTATTTGGATTAGAACAACAGATATACGAAGCGACGAATACAAAAACTTGGAAGGAGCACCTCAAAAAAGCGAGATGAACCCGATGCTTGGAGATCACGGAATAAGATTTAGTTTAAAAAACATAGACTTGCTGGAGAGTGAAATAAAAGCAATCAAAGAACTCGCAGATGAATATAGCAATAAAAAATTTGGCATAATGCTTCCCCAAGTTATATCCGTTAATGAAGTAAAAGAAACTAAGAAAATAGCAGACAAAATAATTCTGCCTGAAAATGTAAAATTTGGGATAATGGTTGAAACGCCTGCAGCAGTGCAAATTATAGAAGAACTTTGCAAAGAAAAAATAGACTTCATCAGTTTTGGCACAAATGACTTGACGCAGTACACTCTTGCATTAGACAGAAATAATGAAGATGTGCAGGATTTATACAATGAAATGAATCCTGCCGTGCTTAATTCGATAGCCCATGTTATTAAAGTCTGCAAAAAATACGGTGTTGAGACTTCAATATGCGGGCAGGCGGCAAGCAGGGCAGAAATGGCTAAGTTTTTAGTCGAACAT
>ORMF010193269.1_pt1 | contig 10439 bp, 8 predicted proteins | sample 1779871 | NCBI WGS metagenome assembly ORMF01 (sample SAMEA104232316, study PRJEB22302) | groundwater metagenome | biome: forest; feature: aquifer; material: groundwater | place: USA | collected 2011-08-07 | depth 5.4 m
CGCGACGTCGTGCTCGCCGGAGCGCATCAGCGCGAGCTCGACCTGGTCCTGGATGTCCTCGATGTGGAAGGTGCCGCCCTGGGGCTGGCGCCGCACCAGCGCGTTGACCACGCACTCGCTCAGGTCGGCCACCAGTTCGCGGATGCGCGCCGACGCGGCGCCCTGGCTGCCGGCCACCGCGAGATAGGCCTTGGTCATGGCCACGGATATCTTGGCCGGCTCAAAGCCGACCACGGCGCCGTTGCGCCGGATGATCTTGTAGTCGGCGAAGGGCAGGCGCCGCGCAGCACCGGGCTCAGGAACGTCCACGCCGATTGCCGTGTTCGCTGCCGATCCTTGCTGCGCGATCTGCATCTGCCGTCTCCCCTTGTCGCGTGCCCTTGCGCCGATCCGCCGGCGGCCGCCCGAGGCCGGCCGTGCCGTTCCGCTCCGGCGCAGAACCACAATATCTAGTACTGAAACATTGAATGGCAACTACTTGTTGTGGAAGCACTCTACCACGCGTCCGGGAATTTGCAAGCGCACGGCAATTTGCGCGCTGCAGCGAATCTACTAGATAGGGGATTTCCTCCCCCGCCTGCCACAAAATGCAGTAGTTAGCGGACGGAGAGGCCGGCGAGCAAACGCGCCCAGTCGAAGCGCGCGCCGGGGTCGGACTTGCGCCCAGGCGCGACGTCGCTGTGCGCGGCGATTTCCCGCAAGGGCAGGATGCTTCGAAGCTTTTTCAGCAACACCGAAAGACATCGATACTGCGCGGTCTCGAATTTGCCCTCATCGGTGCCCTCGAGCTCGATCCCGACTGAGAAGTCGTTGCAGCGCTCGCGCCCGCGCCAGCGCGAGGCGCCCGCATGCCAGGCGCGGGCCTCGAGCGGCACGAACTGGACGAGCGCGCCGGCGCGCCGCACCAGGAAATGGGACGAGACGCGCAGGCCCGCGAGGTCCGCGAATGAAGGATGCGCCGCGGACGCCAGCCGGTTGGTGAACAGGCGCTCGATCGCGTCTCCGCGGTACGTGCCGCGCGGCAGGCTGATCGAATGCAGCACGACCAGGGAAACTTCGGCGCCCGGCGGACGGCTGTCGCAGTTCGGCGACAGTACCCGCCGCGCTCCCGCGATCCAGCCTGTCCCGGCGCCGTGTCGCGCGCGGGGCTCAGCTGCCATCGGACTCGGGCTCGCGTATCCCCAGCCGCTGCATGCGGTAGCGCAGCGTGCGGAACGTGACGCCGAGCATTTTCGCGGCGGCGGTGCGGTTGAATCCGGTCTTCGCCAGCGCGTCGAGTATCGCTTCGCGTTCGACGCGGTCGAGGTATTCGGGCAGCGGCAGATGGGCGGACGCGGCGGCAGACCCGGGCGGCGCTTCGCCCGCCGGCGGCGGCCGCAGCCGCAGGTCCTCGGCGGCGATCTCGCTTGCGCCGGACAGCGCGGTGGCGCGCTCGAGGATGTTCTCCAGCTCGCGGACGTTGCCCGGAAAATCGTATCCCTGCAGCTCCTGCAGCGCGCCCTCCGACAGGCGCGCCGCCGGGGCGCCCGCCTGCGCCGCGAGCCGCTTCAGGATCGCCGCCGCGACCGCGGCGATGTCCTCGCGGCATTCGCGCAGCGGCGGCATCCTCAGCTCGATCACGTTTAGGCGGTAGTAAAGGTCCTGCCGGAAGCCGCCCGCTTCGACCAGCGCGGCGAGGTCCTGATGGGTGGCGCTGATCATGCGCACGTCGACCGGCTCCTCCTGGGTCGCGCCGACCCGGCGCACGCGCTTTTCCTGGATCGCGCGCCGCAGTTTCACCGGCAGCGGCAGCTCGGCCACCGCGTCGAGGAACAGCGTGCCGCCGTCGGCGGCGTGGAAAAAGCCGCCGCGGTCCTCCTGCGCGCCTGTGAACGCGCCCTTGCGGTAGCCGAAGAACTCGCTCTCCATCAGGTTGTCGGGGATCGCGCCGCAGTTCACGGGAACGAACGGCCGCTCGCGGCGCGCGCCGTTGAGATGGATCTGGCGCGCCGCCAATTCCTTGCCGCTGCCCGATTCGCCGCAGATGTGCGCCGGCGCCTGCGTGCGGGCGAGCTTGGCGATCATTTCGCGCACCTCGAGCAGCGGCGCGCTGGTGCCGATCAGCTGCTGGCCGGCGCTCGCGGCCTCGTCGCGCTCGGGCAGCGAGAGCGCCGATTTCACCAGCGCGCGCAGCTGTTCCAGTCCGACCGGCTTTGACAGGTAATCGAAGGCCCCGGCCTTGAGCGCGGCGACCGCGTTCTCGGCGCTGCCGTGCGCGGTGATCACCGCCACCGGCAGGTCGCCGGCGAGCGCGGCGATGTGGCGCACCAGTTCCAGGCCCTCGCCGTCGGGCAGCCGCATGTCGGTAAGGCACAGCTGGTAGCGCGCGTCGCGCAACCGTTGCTTGGCGTCGCCGATCGAGCCCGCCGAATCGACCCCCAGTCCCATCCTGGCCAGCGTCAACTCGAGCAGCTCGCGGATATCGGGCTCGTCGTCGACCACGAGCACGCGCTGTGCGCGCCCGCGGTCGCTGCGCGCACGCTCGCCGTCGCCCGGTGCACGCCCGCCGCCGCGGCGCTCGATCTTCTTCATGCGCGCCTCATGCGGTGGCGGCCTCGCGGCACAGGATCCTGAAATGCGCACCCTGCATGTCGTCGACGTATTCCAGCGCCGCGCCGTTCGCGGCGCACAGTTCGCGGGCGAGGTACAGGCCGAGGCCGGTTCCCTTGCTCTCGGTGGTGAAGAACGGCTCGAACAGCTGCCCCTGGATCGCCCGCGGCACGCCAGGGCCGTTGTCGCTCACGCTCAATTCTACTTGATCGCCATAGGCGCTCAGCGCGATGCGAACGCCGCCCGGCTCCTGCCGCGCGTGCCGCACCGCGTTGCGCAGCAGGTTCCACAGCACCTGGCGCAGGTGCTCGCGGTCGAATTCGATCGTCACGTCGCGCGCCGTCTGCAGCGCGATGCGCCCGGCCGGCACCGATTCGTTGGCGGCGAAGTCGGCGACGAAAGCCGCCAGCCAGGCGTTGAGCGCGACGCGGTCGGCGGCGGCGCGGTCGCGCCGGTTGAGCTGCAGCACGTCGGACACCAGCCGCTCCAGGCGCTGCGCGTTGTCGTGGATGATGCGCGTCAGCCGCCCGTGATGCTCTTCCTCCAGCAGTTCGGCGGCGTGGCTGATCGCCGAGAGCGGGTTCCTGATTTCGTGCGCGATGCTGGCGGTGAGGCGGCCGAGCGCGGCGAGCTTCAACTGCTGGGCTTCCTCGCGCGAGCGCGTGGTGTCCTCGAGGAACAGCACCGCGAGGTCCTCCGCCGCCCCGGTCTCCATCAGGCGCAGCCGCAGGCCGCGCCCGCGCAGGTCCAGCTCGAAGCGCGCCGCGGCGCCGTCGCCGCCGCGCCAGGCGCGCCAGCGCTCCCCGAAGCCGGGCAGCAGCGTCGAGAACTCCGCGCCCATCAGCGATCCGGTGCCGAGCAGGCGCTGCGCCTGCGGGTTGTGCTGCGCCACGCGGCCGTCGCGGTCGAGCACCAGCACGCCGTCCTGCATGTCGGCGATCACCAGCTGGTTGACGCGCAGCTGCGTCTGCAGCGCGCGGCCGCGCTCGCGCGCCAGGCTCTCGTTGGCGGCAACGCGCTGCGCCAGCCAGCCCGTGACGCCGGCGCTCGCGAAGCAGCCGATCGCGAGCAATCCGGGCTGCAGGTAGTTCGCCTCCGGCGCGTCGAAGCGCAGCATCCAGTAGCTCTGCTCGAGCAGCAGCGCGATCGCGGCGAGCGCGGCGTAGAGCAGCGACAGGCGCCGCGGCGCCACCAGCGCGGCGCCGGTGAGCGCGATCAGCAGCATCACGCCCAGGCCGCTGCGTATGCCGCCGCTCGCATACATCAGCAGCGTGATGGCGACGATGTCCATCGCGAGGTGCATCGACAGCTGCAGATTGAAAAGATCCCGCAGATTGCGCACCAGGCTGTTGAACACCACGCCCGCCACAAGGTAGGCCACGCTCACCAGGCGGAAAAGGTTCAGCCGGTGCGAGCCCAGATTGAGCGAATCGCCGTAGAACAGCGTGATGCCGAGGAACAGCGCCGCCACCGCCATGCGGTAGACGTTGAAATAGCGCAGCGAGATCCAGAACGAATCGGGCGTGCGGTCGTCGCGGCCGAACAGGCCCGGATTGGGCGGCCTTTCCCGCATCAGCGGTCCCGCGGCCCGAGCCGCCAATGCTCCTCGCTGCAGTAGTTGCGGCCGCCGGCGCTGCGCGCCTCGGCCTTGGGCAGGTTCACGCCGCAGTGGGCGCAGGCCACGAGTTCGCCCTTCTGCTCGCCCGCCTCGCCGGGCGGCTTCGGTGCGGACAGGGCGCGGCGCAGCAGCCAGACCACGAACACCACGATCACCGCGATGAGAATCAGCCGGCTCATGCGGGCATTATGCGGGAAATGGGAACGCGGGAATCGATCGGGGCGACCGGAATGGACAGAAAGGGACGGTTTTAGGCCCGGCGCGTCTACGAAATCGTTACGCCGATGCCCTAGCGGTAAACGTCTTTGCGGTCGCCTACCCGAATATCGTCAATATGGGCCGCAGCCACCGACGCGTTTGCCCGGGTGCGCGAAAGAGGATAGTGTTGCCGCACCGTTAATCGCGCCGTCTCCCGCGGCGACAATCCATTTCTTGGCTCGCACATGGCTCGTCAGCAAAGAATCCGCCTCGGAGATGTACTGGTAGCCCAGAAACTCATCTCTGTCGAGCAACTGAATGCGTCACTCGAGCGTCAGAAGAAGTCGGGCAAGAGACTCGGACGCATCCTCGTGGAAGAAGGCTTCGCAAGCGATGAACAGATCGCGGCAGCGCTCGCGCAGCAACTCAAGCTGGTTTACGTCGACCTGAAATTCAGGGAACTCGATCCGACGGCGGCTCGCAAGCTTCCTGATTCCCTCGCGCGGCGTTTCCGCGCGATCGTGCTCGAAGAGCGCGAAATCGACTTCCTGGTCGGGGTGTCCGATCCGACTGACCTGTTCGCGTTTGACGAAATCACGCGCAGCCTGAAGAAGGGCGTCGAGTTGGCCGTCGTCGGCGAGTCGGCCCTCGCCAAGGCGATTGACCAGACCTACCGCCGCACCGCGGAAATCAGCGGACTCGTGCGGGCGCTCGAGAAGGACTTCAAGGAGTCCTATGTCGACTTCGGCGCGGCATCCGGCGAACTCGGGGCCGAAGATGCGCCCGTCGTGAAACTCCTGCAATCGGTCTTCGAGGATGCAGTCCAAATCAACGCTTCGGACGTGCATTTCGAACCCCAGGAAACGCGTGTGCAGATCCGATTCCGAATCGACGGGGCTCTGATTCTTCAGACCGAGTCCGACGTGCGCGTCGGGCCGGCGCTTGTGCAGCGGCTCAAGCTGATGGCCGGGCTCGACATATCCGAGCGCAGGCTTCCGCAGGACGGACGCCTGAACGTGCTGGTGAGGGACAACCCGATCGACGTGCGAATGTCGACGATGCCAACGCAGTTCGGCGAATCCGTGGTGCTGCGCCTGCTCAACAAGAGCACCGGGCTGCAGAAACTCGATTCGCTCGGAATTCCTGCGCGCATCCTGGGCAAGCTGCGCGAGATCATTCAGCGCACAACCGGGACGGTTCTCGTCACCGGTCCGACCGGCAGCGGAAAGACCACCACGTTGTATGCGGCGTTGTCGGAAATCAATACGATCGACCGCAAGATCATCACGGTCGAGGATCCGGTCGAGTACCGGCTGCCCGGGATCAACCAGGTTCAGGTGAACGAGAAGATCGACCTTTCGTTCGCGCGCGTGCTCCGCTCCACGCTGCGGCAGGATCCGGACATCATTCTCGTCGGGGAAATCCGCGACCAGGAGACCGCGCAGATCGCGTTGCGGGCGGCCCTCACGGGCCACCTGGTGTTTTCCACGTTGCACACCAAGGATGCGATGACCACGCCGGTTCGCTTGATTGACATGGGCGCGCCAGCCTACATGGTGGCGACGGCGCTGGAGGCCGTGATCGCCCAGCGGCTCGTGCGGAAGATCTGCGAAAGCTGTTCCGGGCCGCAGGTGCCGGACGAGCGCGAGATGCGCTGGATGCAGCACTTGCTCGGCGAGACCGCGGCAGCAGGCGCAGTCCGCCGCGGGCGCGGATGCTCGCATTGCCACGGTACCGGCTACTACGGGCGCATCGGGGTATATGAGATGCTCGAGATGACGCCGGAACTGGTCGCGGCCGCGAGTTCGGCGGACTCCAACCTATTCATCTCGGCCGCGAGCCGGCAAATGGCCGGGCACACTCTGATGCATCACGCGGTGGAGCGGGCGCTGGCCGGCACGACTACGATCGCAGAGGCGATCAAAGTATCCACCGAATCGGAAGACTGAGCGTGCCGACGTTCAACTATCGCGCACGTGACCGGCGCGGTGCGCTGGTCGCCGGGCGCCTGGAAGCGCCAAGCGCTCCGAATGCAGCGGAGCAGTTGATCGGGACCGGGCTTACGCCGGTCGACATCAGCGAGGCTGCGCCGTGGCGCGAACAGAGCGTTCTCGTCGCCTGGCTCGCCGGCGCGCTCGTGCCGAGAATCACGATTGTCGACCTGATGCTTTTCTCGCGCTACATGCACTCGCTGATGAAGGCGGGGGTGCCCATAATGCGCGCGCTCGCAGGGCTCCAGGAGTCCACCGTAAATCGCGCGTTTGCAGCGGTCATTGCCGACTTGCGAATCGCACTGGACAGCGGGCGTACTCTTTCCTTCGCCATGCGACAGCACCCGCAGGTATTTTCGCGGTTCTACGTCAGCATGGTGCGCATCGGGGAGGTCACGGGCGCGCTGCACGAAACGTTCAGCCGCCTTTTTGCCTATCTGGATTTCGAAAAGGAACTGCGCGACAGGATCAGTGCCGCATTGCGGTACCCGCTGATCGTACTGACGGTCGTCGCGATCGCCGTAGGGGTGGTGAATTTTGCGGTGATCCCCGCGTTTGCCAAGATCTTCAAGACCGCAGGGGTCGCCCTGCCGCTGCTGACCCGCGTTCTGGTCGGCACCTCGGAGGTGACGCAGAATTACTGGTACGTCATCATTTTTGTGCTGGCATGCGCAGTCGTCGGCGCAAAGGCCGCGCTACGGTCGGATTCCGGCAGATACGCCTGGGACCGTTACAAACTCCGGCTTCCGCTGATAGGCTCGATCATCCTGCGCGCGACGCTGGCGCGCTTTGCGCGCAGCCTGGCATTTTCGCTGAAGGCAGGGGTCCCCGTGGTGCAGGCGCTGTCAGTGGTTGCCGACGTGGTGGACAATGCGTATATCGCGCAACGGATCGAACTGATGCGCGACGGCGTGGAGCGCGGCGAAAGCGTATTGCGCACGGCAGTGACCGCAGGGGTTTTTACCTCCACGGTGCTGCAGATGATCGCAGTCGGAGAGGAGTCCGGCGAATTCGACAGCCTGCTTTCCGAGATCGCCGATTTCTACGAACGCGAAATCGACTATGAAATCAAGAACCTCAGCGCGCAGATCGAACCCATCATGACCGTATTGATGGGCGTCCTGGTCGCCATTCTCGCGCTCGGGGTATTCCTGCCCCTGTGGGATCTGGGATCCGTCGCATTGAAAAAATAGGGTCCCAGAACCAGGATGCTGACGCGCCGATTCAGCCTGATAGAACTCGCCATGGTGATGTTGGTCATCACGATTGTGGTGTATGCGATGTTTTCGCGGATATTGCGCTATTTCGAAGTCGCCGAGAAAGCCGCAATGACGATCACCGTCCTCGAAGTCGAGCGCGGCATGCGCGTGCGGCTTGCGCTTGCCGCGATGGGAGCAACACCGGCCTCGGTGGAGAAATTGCAAGATATCAATCCGTTCGAGTTTGCGCGTGCCCTGCCGCCGAATTATGCGGGAGAACTGGGCGGACCCGCGGCGGTGGGGGAACTCAAGCCGGGCAACTGGTTTTACGACCGTGACCGGCACGAAATTGGATATCTTCCGCGCCTTGCAAGCCGCTTACACACCCCTGACGGGAAGGAGATCGCGGTTCTGCGATTCCGTGTCGAAAAAGGAGCCGGCTCGCATGGGCTGCCGCGCCTTGTTCCCGTATCCGCCTACCAATGGGAGCCTGAATTCGGGACTTTCTGAGAGCGGCATTTGCAATACCACGACCCGAGAAATGTTCGGCAACCGTTTGCTTGGAGACGACCTTTAGGTTAGAGTCGCAACAATTATCACTAATCACGCTACCCTGCGGAGATTCCAAATGCGCCCGTCTCAGAAAGGTTTTACCCTCATCGAACTCGTGGTGGTCATCGTGATTCTTGGGATCCTGGCTGCCGTCGCGATTCCCAAGTACACCGATCTAAGCACGGCGGCCCGTACTGCGTCGGCGCAGGGCATGTGCGGCGCCTTGGCCTCCTCCGCAGTGCTGCTATACGCGTCCAACAAAGGCCCCCCCCCGGGCGCGAATATCATCAGCAACCCGTCCTACAATGCGTCCGACTTCACTGCCGTGACGAACGCCATCGGAGCGACCGGTTGCACCTTCTCGGTGACCCCTGCGGGTGGCTCGGCGTACGCCTGCACGCTGGTCGGCATCAACTTGTGCAACGCCCTGTGATCCCCTGCACGCGTCGGCGCGGCTGACGCACTGCCTGGATTGCCGACATACTTGAACGGAAAGGGGGCTCAGGCCCTCTTTCTGTTTTTTGGGGTGCTCGTTTCGGCCTGGGCCTCGGGCAGGGCCGATGCGGCGGTCTGGCATTGGGCGCTTTCGCTGGCGCTATTCGCCGCCGCGCTTTACCCGCCGTCCGAGCGCGTGCCTACCTGGGCGGGGGTCGCCGTTGCGGCTTTCGTGCTGTGGGCCGTGTTTCACACATTGTTTATCACCCAGTCCTATTCACCGGCCGGGCTGTTCCAGCCGCTTTTCCTGGCGATGGGGTTCGCGCTTGGCCGACGTGCCTTTGAGCGAAGCAGCGAACACGCCTGGGCATACGCCTGGGGCTGGGCGATCGTTGCGGTCGCCTGCTACGCGTTGCTGGAGGCGGGCTACACGGGCGCGTTCGCTGCGGCGCCTTTCGAGACCCGCGCAGTTCTCGCGGCGCTGATCAATCTCGCTTTGCTGCCGGCTCTGGCGCACGCGCTGTGGGGACCGCGGGCCTCGCGTAGCCGGTTCATCGCGCTCACGGTGCTTGTTGCCGGCCTGATTGCGGCGGGGAGCCGCGGCGGATGGATAGGCCTTCTGGTCGGACTCGCTGCCGTGCTGGTCGTTCTTCGCGGCCGCATTCCCGCAGCGCGGAATGCAGTCGTGGTCGCGGCCGCGGTGTTTTCCGCCGCGGGCCTGGTTGTCCTCATCCGATTTTTGGGCGCATTCCTTGCGGGACAGGGTGCTGCCATGGCCGGGCGGGGCGGGGCGGGGCTCCTGGCACTTTTCCTTTCGCCGTCCGCTCTGCAAGCCGACTCTTCGGTCAGCCGCCTGGAGCTGTATGCACTGGCGATCGACCGCATCGGGCAGGAATTTCCGCTCGGAAGCGGCTATCTGTCTTTCGCCCAGATCCTTGAAGCGGGGCGCGAACGCGCGCCATCTTACGGCACCGAGAACGTTACCTTCTTCGTGCACAACGATTACCTTCAGACGCTGCTTGAACTCGGTGTCCCGGGGTTGTGCGCGCTGCTCGCCCTGGTGCTGATGCCGCTGGTGTTTCTGCTGTGCAACCGCGCTCGATTCGTGGAGGAGGATCTTGTACTGTGCGGGGGTTGCGCAGGGGGAATCGCCGCAATGGCCTTCCAGGCGGGCGTGGATTTCCCGCTGTACATTCCTGCCTGCCTGGCCGGGTTCGGTTTCCTGCTCGGTGCCCTCGCCGCGCGCAGCGCCGCGGTCGGGATCGGCATTCTTGGCATGCGGTCGCGAGCCGCTGCGCGATGGCGAATCACGGTCTCCGCGCGCCGGATCGGATTGGCGACCGGGATCGTCCTGCTCCTGGTGCCGCTCGCGGCCGAATGGTCATTGGCGTACGGACAGGCACGCTGGTGGCAGGGCTTCGGCCAGGAAGCGGCCTATGGTTTCGAGCTTGCGCGGCGCTTGCAGCCTTGCGACTGGCGCTACGCATGGTATGCGGGAAAGTTCTGGACCGCCCAGGCTGCTTCGGAAAGGAATCCGAAGGCGGCGACCCTCGCGGATACGGCTTTTGCGCGCGGATTTGCCGCCAATCGCCTGGAAGTGAAAAATCTCCTCGGCCGCATCGAGTTGCAACGAAGCCTGCCGCTGTTGCTGGAGCGGCCGGCATCGACCGGCGAGCTTGAAGCCTGGAGCGTCAAGGCGATGGAACTGGCTCCGCGCAACCCCCGGGTCCGCATCGAGCGCATTTTCGTGCTTGAGCGGGTCGGGAAGGTTGCGGCAGCCCATAGCGAGGCCGTGCAATTGGCGCTGGACGAGCCGGGCAACCGGCCGGCCCGGTTCCTCGCCGCGCGCCTCGCCGC
>ORMF011809149.1_pt1 | contig 10439 bp, 7 predicted proteins | sample 1779871 | NCBI WGS metagenome assembly ORMF01 (sample SAMEA104232316, study PRJEB22302) | groundwater metagenome | biome: forest; feature: aquifer; material: groundwater | place: USA | collected 2011-08-07 | depth 5.4 m
AAGAGCCTGCAGCTTTTCCAGCTCGACGACCTGGGCATGTTGGACGACACAGCGGCGTGTCTCCGCAAGCTGCTCAAGGCGCCTTACGGGATCATCCTTGTGTGCGGCCCGACAGGGGCAGGCAAGACCACGACGCTCTACGCGTCGCTGGGCCAGCTCGACAAAGAGCGCATGAACATCATCACCATCGAGGACCCGGTCGAATACCGTTTCGAGGGCATCAACTCGATCCAGATCAACGAGAAGGCCGGCCTGACATTCGCAAGCTGCCTGCGCGGGGTGCTCAGGCTTGACCCCAACGTGGTCCTGGTGGGCGAGGTGCGCGACCCCGAGACTGCACGCATCGCCGTGCAGGCGGCGCTCACCGGCCACCTGGTGCTGTCATCTGTACACGCGAACGACGCCGTGAGGGCGGTGAACAGGATGCTGGACCTGGGGGTAGAGTCGTTCCTGCTCTCGTCGGCCCTGCTGGGCGTGGTGTCGCAACGCATGGTGCGCCGGGTGTGTGCGCACTGCGGCACGTCCTACGTGCCCGAAGGCGAAGACGCTGTGCTGGCGCGCGAGGTGGGGGTTGACCCGGAGAAGGGGTTGAGGAGGGGCGAAGGCTGCTACTTCTGCTCTTTCACGGGGTACCGCAGCCGCACTGGAATATTCGAGATCCTGACGGCCTCGGAGGCTGTCCGCTCCCTGATCCTGAACAAGGCGAGCAACGCCGACATCCTGGACCAGGCGCGGGCGAACGGGTTCATGACCATGAAAGAGGACGGCGCTCGCAAGGTTGCGCTGGGCCATACGACGCCTTCCGAGATACTGAGGAGCGTGTACACGGCATGAACGCTGTTTCTCGCGCAAAGGCAGGCCACACAAGAAAGCGGGGCGTGACTTACCGCGGCAGGGCTGTGCCTGCGGCAAAGCGGCCGGTCGCGGGCCTGAACTCCGCCTGGAAGAAGCTCCTCACCAACGAAAAGGTGAACAGGCGTGACCTGATCGCCTTTTCGCGCGAACTGGCGACGCTCCTTGAGGCAGGCATAGGGATCTCGCCCGCTCTTGAGCTCCTCGCGGAACAGCGCAAGGGCACGCCCTTTGAAAAGATCATCCGGACGCTGCAGACGGACTTAAACTCGGGAATGACCATCGGCGGGGCGCTGGCCAGGCACCCGAAGATATTCCCGCACATCTACGTCAGGTCGGTGTCCACGGCCGACAGGGGCGCGCCGCTCGCGTCAACCCTGCTCAGGTCGGTGAGCTTCCTGGACGCTGCCCAGTCCGCCGTGTCGCAGGCCAAGCGGGCCATGATCTACCCGGCGATGGTCATGCTGGTGGGTGTGGGCGTGGTGTTCATGCTCCTGACGGTCTCACTGCCGCAGATGGTCGGCCTGTTTGACAGTCTGGGTTCGACCCTGCCCCTGCCGACAAGGGTCCTGCTGAAGGCCTCGGAGGTCCTGCGGAGCGATGGCAAGCTCATCTTCCTCCTGCTGCTGCTCTTCGCCTTCGGAATCTTCAAGTTCTCGCGCCATCCCAAAGGCCGTAGGTTGATGCACCGGGCGTTCCTCAAGATGCCTGTGCTATCGGGCGTGATCATGTATAGCGACATGGCGCGCCTTTCCGGCGCGCTGTCGTCCCTGAGCGAGGCCGGACTCTCGCTGTCTGAGGCGTTGGACGTGGCGAAGGACACGGTGTCGAACGACATGGTCCGCGAGGCGCTGGTGGAGGCCCAGAAGGGCCTGCTGGCAGGAGATGGCCTGGCGAGGCCTCTTGCACGTTCCGGCCTGTTCCCGAAGATGTTCGTGCAGACGCTCCGCGTGGCTGAAGACACAGGCACGCTTGATGCGAACCTGCGGCGGATGGCCGAGCACTACGGCAAAGAGGCTTCCGAGCGCGTGAAGGCCATGTCGGCTCTTGTGGAGCCTCTGTCAACGATCCTGGTGGCGCTGGCGGTGGGCATGATCGCCATGTCGGTCATCATGCCCATGTACACCGCTCTTGGCGCGCTCGACAAGGCAAAGTAGCCCTCCTGCCCGGTGCGCTCCACGCCGGGCCCGTCCTTTCGTTTCCCTTCCGGCGTTTCTCTCCTGGGCCAGGGCCGGACAGTCACTGCCTGGCGGCGCGCCTTCCTGCCGCGGTCGAGAGACGTTGGCGACGGCGCACAGGCCGCAGAGTCTCTTTCACTGTACGGTGCCCCCGTCCCGGCAAGACTGCTGCGCCGCCTCTCCACACCCAGCTAACACCGTCCCGCCCCGGCGCCACACCTTCAGGCGGAGATGATGAACTCACGCACGGATGCACAGAGAGGCGAAGTCAGGTCAGCAAGATGCGACAGATGGAAACACAACACGGGGCCGAGAGGCCACGAGCCCTGCAACAGGGGTTCGTGATGATCGAGACCGTCGTGGCGATCGCCATCCTGAGCACGGCCGTGTTTGCCGGCATCACGGCCATTTCCACGTCAACCAAGATTTCTGAAGAAGTGAAAGAGGACGCGACAGCTGAGTGGGTCGCCTCGTCGCAGGTGGACATTGTGCGCGCTTCCGCCTTTGTCTCGGCGCCGGGCGTCTATCCGGAAGCAGCCGCGCCGGTCGGCTACGCAGTTTCGAACTCCGTGGCGGCCTACCCAGGCGGCGATTCAAACATCCAGCAGGTGACGATCACCGTCTTGAAGAGCGGGACGTCTGTGTTCTCGACTTCATTGATCAAGGTGAACAGATGAGCCGGTCAGCGACTTCAATGACAAACGGCCGGGGGCCTTCAGGCGAGCGTCAGCCGTCCCAGCGCGGCTTCGGCCTGATTGAGTTGCTGATCACTCTGGGGGTGATGAGCGTGCTCGGCGGGCTGCTGACGGGGAGCATGTTCCAGATGCTTCAGGCCGGGTCATCCAACGGCGCTCGAATACAAGTGGCCGACCAGACGGTCAAGGCGACAAAAAGGCTCCTGAACGATGGCCACATGGCACAGAGCGCCGGCGTTGTTGACGGCGCCCCGGCCGTCGCTACCGCGACCTTTGACTGGGAGGCCGGCGGTGTCCCGGTGTCCTGCACATACGCCCTGGCTAGCGGGACCCTCACTCGCACCTGCAACGGAGGGGCGCCGTTCGCGGCCGCCGCCGGAATTTCAAACCTGCAATTCTCACGCTCCGGGCAGCTCCTCACGGCCGCGTTTGCGGTCACCTCAGGGGACGGCTCGGAAACCGAAGACATTTCAGTGAACGTGCTGATTGGAGGCCGGTAATTATGAGACACCTGATTTCGGCCATCTCAGGGGTCCCGGGTGGCCGGCGCTCTTCCAGGAAAGCTGCTGCGAAGCAGGGGGGATACATCATCATCGCCCTGGCGATAGTCGGGCTGTTCGGCGGAGCGGTCGTCGCAGCCCCCATCGTGGAGAGGGCGGTATCGAGCCTGTCTGCGCATAACGCAACGGACGCCGGCGAGAAAAACGGCGCCCGCTCCGCTGCGGAACATGCAATCTGGCGCATAAGGAACGAACCCGCGTTCGTGGACAGTCTGGCGGGCGACCCGCCCTCCGGCGCCTACTCGCTGGCGATGCCGGACGGCAGCACGGCGGATGTGACCGTCGAAGCGTCGTCTGTGACGCCGCCGAACGAGGGCATCCAGGTCTATCTGACGGCTTCGCCGGAGGTGATGGCGCCGGACACGCCCACGGTGCTGACGTACACGCTCACCGTCGTGAACTATGACCACACCACGCACTCGGTCAACCGCGTGACGGTGGACCCCTTGCTCTTCGACCCGGTTTACATCGCCGGTTCGACATCGGGGATGACCACGGGCGCCCCTACATGCACCGTGCTCTCAGGTTGCAGGTGGAACCTTTCGCCGGACGTCACGCTCGCCGCGTACGGCGGTGAGGCGTCGCTTTCATTTCAGATGACAGCGGACCAGCCGGCGGGCACGTTGTGGACGCAGGGCAGCGCCAGGATCGTGGGCTACGGCACCGTGTTCGCGCCGCTCACGGCCCGGAGCCGGTTCATGGACCTGGACACTCTGTCTATCTCGACAGTCGTCGCCCCGGCGGAAGCGTACTCGGATGAGAGTCAGGAGTTCCAGTACGACGTGACGGTGGTGAACGGCGGGGGCTCTCCGGTGACCATCGAGTGGCTTGCGCACTACTCGCACCCCTATTTTGCGTATGTGAATGGGTCCAGCGAAGGCCTGTCAACAGACGACCCGGACATCATCTTCGACTGGGTCAACAACCGCAACTACCACGTATGGACGCTGACCCCGACCGTGTTGGACCCCGGCCAGCAGACAACTCTCCGCTTCCGCATGCAGGGATCTCTTGAGGCCGGCATTTACTACTCAACGTCTGAGGTGAAGGTCACTGAGGACGGAAACGGCTACTTTCCGCTTTCGACGCTGACCACGGGCGACAGTGCTCCGGTTATCTCCTGGAGGAAGTTTGCCGTCACAGCGGTGAACAACAACATCACAGTTCAGGCAGAGGTGGTGCCTCAGCCGGGTGGAGTAACCGTGATCGAGTGGACAGAGTCGTAAAGGACCAAGGGGGGAGGAATGGTCGACCAAAGGACTGAGGCGCAGGCAGCTGCGGGGGCTGCCGCACCATCGCCCGAAGCGCTGCCGGAGGCGTCTGACAGGCGCGGGCTCTACCGCGCCCCTGGCACAGTGTGGCATTACGTCCAGAAGCCGCTTGTGCTCGGGACGGTGTTTTCGCTCGCCTACGGCGTCCTCGGCTTGCAGTATTACCAGGCCTTTCAACAGGCGGGGCAGACTCAGGCTCGGATAGAGTCCAGCCGCGCACTGGCCTCCGCACCTGTCCCGGACAAGAAGGACCTGGGACCGGAAATAGTGACATGGACCGCCGCCAGGGACGCCGCGCTGACCGTACGCGTCGCGGGGCTGCTGGACTCGGACATGGTCAGCCGTGTAGTGGCTGTGGCGCGCGAGTCCGGCGTGGTCATACAGAACACATCGTCGCTCTCAGGCTCGCGGTCGCAGCTCCAGTCAGGCATGTATGACGTCACGACCCTGACGGTGAAGGCTTCGGGGAGCCTGAGCGCCATCGAAGGCTTTATCGCCCGTCTGGAAGACAACACTTTCGACACGATTGAAATCCAGTCGTCACAGACGACTCAGACTGAGGCCTTTTATGCCCTGACGCTCCAGGCCCTTGTGTACAGCGAACCGGCGTACGAGGAGGTACTTGAGGCAAGGGCGGCGGAAGCCACGGCAGCGCTGGCAAAGGCAGCGATGGCCCAGAAGGCGAAGGCAACACCCACTCCCTCTGCTTCTGCGAATGGGAAGGCGAAATGATCGGCCGGCCACGCACAAGAAGACCCACACGCCCTCAACGCAAGCACGCCCGCGCCGGCGGACCCGCTGTTGATGCTCGTCTCCAGAACGGCGCTGGTCCTCAGGACGCTGAGACAGGCCCGCTATTTTCCGCGGAACAGGCCGTCGCGCCCTCAGAGCAGACGGGCCCGCAGGACGTCCTGGCAGAAGCGGATACAGCCCTTCCGCAAACACGAAAGACTGAGACCGTGCGGCATGAATCAGGACAGGCCGGCGCCGGGCCCCGTGGCCGGCAACCTGGGCCGCCCCTGCTTGTCATCACCGCCCCGCAGCCGCCAGCCGTACAGCGGCCGGCCCCTGCGGGCCCTGTCACTCCCGGCGAAGTCTCAGGACAGACCCTGGTAGCGCTGCTCAAGACCAGGCAGCCGGAGCAGGCGCGGACTGCACGCGCTCGCGCCCTGCCGGGAATTCAAACTGCAGAGGCACAGCCAGTCCCGGCCCCGTCCGGCCAGCGTGTTCCGTATGGACCGGGGGACGCTCACGGACCGGCGAAACCTGACCGCCCGGCAGACAGGGAGGAAGGGCATGGACGCGCTGCCATCGCGGAGGCGGCTCCGACGCCCGGTGATGAGGAGCCCACTCCCGTCGCCGCCGCAAAGCCGCGGCGCTTCTCGTTCAGCCTCCCGTCTTTGAAATCAGGGATAAGGCTGCCCGGCCCCGCCGGGCCCCTTCACTCTATCTGCGTCTCAGACACAGAACTGCGCATCCTCGTCACACGCGGGAACGCTGTCCTAAGGTGGAGCGAAGAGCGACTTCCTGACGGTGTTGTCCGGGACGGCACCGTAGTGGATCCTGAGCAGTTCGCCCTGCATGTGTCGAAACTTGTCGCATCTGTGCGAAAGGACGGGAAGCTCGGCGGCAGGCAGCTGGCAGCGGTCATCACGGGCCGCAACGTTGTGCAGCGCAGGTTCGCCGTGTTCCCGACGGAGGCCACCGACCTGGACCAGGCCATCATGGAGGCGTGCGCAGAGCGCATGGCCATCAAGCCCGAAGAGTTGCAGCTCGACTGGGACGTCCGGGAGGCGGACGGGGCATCAGCCGCCGATGCGGATGCGCCCAGGCCGCCCGGATGTGGAGACGTGGTCCGGCACGAGGTCTATGCCTTCGGCATTTACAGGCATGTGCTGGATGCCAACCTGCGGGCGCTGGCCTCGACAGGCGCGAAGATAGCGACGGCCCAGCCCAAGGCCCTCACCCTTGCCGCCGCAGTGAACTGCTCATCCGGTGTGATCGTTGACACCGAACCGCACAGCCTCATGGTGATCGTGTTGCGCGACGGCCTTCCGGAGGTCGTGCGCGAAGTTGGCATCGACCCCGGGATGACGCGGGGGCAGTGGGTCACGGCAGTCACGACCCACGTCAGCCGCACGGTGGCCTTCTATGACTCCCTGTACCCGCAGGAGCCGCTCGATATAGACTCGCCCCTCTTCCTGACCGGGGCGGGCAAGACCGTGGCGGGCTCGGCGCAGGTAGGCATCGAACGGCTCCCGTTCCCGGAGACGGTGATGCCGCCGGTGATGCGAGCGGCCAAAGACTTCCCGTTCGGGCTCTTCGCCGCCAACGTCGGTCTTGCCATACTGTCCCGGCGGAGGCGCTGGCTCCGCACTCCTGCGCCTCTGCTCCAGAGGCCAAGGCTCGACTTCCTGCCGGACTCTTACCGGCCAAAGCCTTTTCCGGTGCGGGCGGTCGCCACAGGCGCAGCCGCCGCCGGGCTGGCCGCCGGGCTGGTCTTCACATATCAGCTGGTTTCTCAGGAGGCTGCGACGGCCATGTCGCTGAAGCAGGACCTTGGCCGTGTCGAGAAGCTGGTGCAGTTGCGCTCTGCCGTCATCGCAAAGGAGAAAGAAAGCAGGGCGCGGCTCGACGCGCTGAAGGAGGAGGCTCAGACCGTACAGGCCGTCACCTCATTCATCCGCCACTTGGACAGGAACTTCTTCAAGACAGTTTCTGCAGTGTCCGGTGCGCTGCCGGAGGGGACGGTTCTGCGTGAGATGGATGACGATGGATACCTGGCTTCGGTGCAGGCCGCTGCCGACTCGTATGACGTCCTGCTTGATTACGTCGCGGCCCTTGAGCGGAACCCAAATTTCCGCGATGTGCAGGTGAGGACGATGGGCGCACAGGCCGCGACGGCTGTCGCCGCGAAGGGCGCAGGCGGAGGGATTCCAGGTTTCGGCGGCCTCCCGTTGCAGCAGGCGCCGGGCCAGGGTTCCGAGCCGGCCAAACAGCCCAAATACGTGATCAGGATTGACTTCACCCGCGGGAGCCTGCCTGTCTCGGCCCAGGCGGTTGTGCAGGGTGCGAAGGGCGGCGCGCCGAGTGCGGCCTCAGGCAGCGCGGCAGTGAAGAAGTGACGATAAATCCCCTCCTCCTCGGTTGCCCTCTGGGCGCGGGAGTGTTCAGGGAGAGGGAGAAGCCCCGATTCAGACGACCGCCTCTGGAACTCCTGCGTTTGCGGTTTGGGAGAGTTAGGCTCCATCTACATCCTTCCATCCATCAAGCCCGCCTGAGCATAGGAACCACCTGATTTCACCCCTCACCCTGCCACCTACTTTTGTGGGTACCCGGTCCCGCAAGGGGAGAGGGGACGCTCTGCGAAGGTTATAGACAGAGCCGGACCGTCATTAAGCCACAGTAAGAAGCGATGCCGAGTGAGATGGGCTCGGAGAAAAAGGCCTACATTGCCGACGAGAAAACACCTCCGCCGCGTCAGGGTGATCCGCCGGGGCAGCGCTCCAACTGGCCGCGCGACGGGTTTACAGCCTGCCGCGAAGGCCCAGCCTGTCCAGGCCGCCGTTCCCGTTGCCGGCCGGGACCAGCACCCGCAGTCACCTGCACCTTTGGCGAACCTCGCGTTGGCTGAACTCCGTCTAAAAGCAGAGATCTCACGGCTTCCGGTGCAGGCCAGGCCAATCCGCACCGCGGCCCCGGCGACAGAGCCGGCCGGCTTGCCCGTGTTCGTGTTCGGGCCGGCCGAGTTCGTCCACTCCGTAAAAGAGTCCCTGGCCGAGACCGGAGACCTGCGGCTTATCGGCCATTCGGGAGACCTGAAGAACGCACCATCCACTGCGCCGCTCTACGCGGCCCAGGTCGTCATCGTTGATGCCAACGCAGGCGGGCCGCTTAAGGGCATGGACTGCGCCCGCATGATCCAGAGAGCCTACCCGCGCTGCTCTCCGCTCATCGTCACGCCGACCGTGTCCGAGGAGATCGCCCGATGGCTGTCCCTGGAAGGCAGATTTACATGGTCTGTGGTGTCGACCCGGACTCTCGCCAGAATCAGCGAGTTCTCCGCCGCTGTCCACTCGACGGCCCGCGGCCTGCCCTGGATTCAGCCCGAACTCAAAAGAGTGGTCAAGGAGTACGGCTTCCGCACACGGAAGGATGACTCGGGCGACGATGAGGGGATGGCCTGGGCGGGGAGGATTCAGAGGGTCGGCGTCGGCCCGGACCCGACCCTGCTGCGCCGCGCCGCCGGCCATGCCCCGCGGCCTTTCATCGTGCCTGTCATTGACATTTCTGGACTGCCGGCGGGGCCCGCAGCCGGCCCGCGGACGGCTGATTCGGACATTGAGGCAGACGGGAGGGAGGCAGAGGCCATGCAACCGGCGGGCCAGCCTGTCTAGAGGCCGTCCCCCGACATCCCCTCCCCCTCGATGGAGGAGGGTTTAGGGAGAGGGTGAAGCCTACCTGAACCGGCTCCGTCTACATCCTCTCTCGGCCCGCTCGCCCTGAGCTTGTCGAGGGGCCCCGTCATCTATAGGCTGAAGTTGTAGCGGCGAGGATGTAAACCGCTTCTAAGGCGCATGCTGGGGGCGACATTCGAGGGTGTTAAGTGGTGCCGAGGGAGGGAGTCGAACCCACACGAGGTTGCCCTCAATGGTTTTTGAGACCATCGCGTCTGCCATTCCGCCACCTCGGCACCGTAGGTACGCATCCCAGGGCAGCCTCACCTGTTCACGCCGAGATGCTGAAACGAGTTCAGCATGACATTCTGCGAAGCAGGCGGCCCGGAAGGCGTAATGGCAATTATCGCAGCGGGCAGGGCTTGCTGCACCGCGCCGTGTGGCCGTGTTGACCTCGCTGACTATCTGGCTCTGTCCACATACTGCTGTTGTCCGTCATCCCGATGCCGGGGTACCCGCCGAGACGGGTCGCTGAGGGGATCTGGGGTGGGGTCAAACGTACGCCGCCTCCCCGGACTCCTCCCGTTCGCTCCGCTCAGGGCGGAATGACGCGCATGCCGAAGGTCATGGACAGAGCCGGATGATCTCTAATGTAGGATGCTGAAACAAGTTCAGCATGACACTTTCTGGATGACCTCGGACAGGCGGACAGGCTGCGGCCATGCTCAATCTCACACGCCCTCTAGCCGTCATAGACGCCGAGTCCACCGGGCTGGACCCCAGGTCGGCGCGCATTGTCCGCATGACCGTGCTGAAGGTGTGGCCGGACGGGAAGCAGGAGCTTAAGACCGTCTTGATCAACCCTGGAGAGCCTGTCTCGCCGGGCGCGACGAAGGTTCACGGCGTCACAGACGATGACGTGCAGGACGCGCCGTCATTCCGGGCGTACGCGAAGGGCCTCGCGGCGTACCTCGAAGGGTGCGACCTTGCCGGGTTCGGTATCGAAAGGTTCGACCTGCCCCTGCTTGAGGCTGAGTTTGTCCGCTCTGGCGTTGAGTTCTCTGTCCAGGGCAGGGCAGTCGTGGACGCGATGGCGGTGTTCCACAAGCTTGAGCCGCGGGATCTGCGCGCCGCCTACAAGCGCTTCACCGGGAACGATCTGCCGGACATGCGCGAGCCGGACACGGGCGCGCGGGCGGCCTTCGATGTATTGGGTGGACAGCTCGAAAAGCACCCGGACCTCCCGCAGGACCCGGCTGCGCTTGCCGCGTGGCTCCGAGAGCCCGGCGGGGAGCACATCGACCCCGAGGGCAAGTTTGTCTGGTCGGACGACGGGGAGGCCCTGGTCAACTTCGGGCGTTACCGCGGCCACAGGCTGTCGGTGGTACGCGAGCGGCAGGCGGACTATCTGCGCTGGGTCGCGACGAACCCGGAGTTCGGGCCGGAGGCACGGAAGATCGCAGCAGGTGCGCTCGACGGCGACCTA
>ORMF012070492.1_pt1 | contig 10437 bp, 12 predicted proteins | sample 1779871 | NCBI WGS metagenome assembly ORMF01 (sample SAMEA104232316, study PRJEB22302) | groundwater metagenome | biome: forest; feature: aquifer; material: groundwater | place: USA | collected 2011-08-07 | depth 5.4 m
GGCGTGGGTGTCAGATTTCACCGGCTTTCGGGCGGGACTCACGCGATAATGCAACGCGCGCTGTCTGGTCCATAGACTGGTTTTAGAGGCGGACTCGCGCCGCCACGGCCACGGAACAGAATATGTTCGATCAATTCACCCTCGGTATTGAAGAAGAGTTTCAGATTGTCGATCCAGAGACGCGCGAGTTGCGCTCGCACGTGTCGGAATTCCTCGAAGAAGGCAAGATGATTCTGGGCGAGCAGATCAAGCCTGAGATGATTCAGTCAATGATTGAAGTTGGCACCGGCATCTGCAAGAACATTCAGGAAGCGCGGGCTGATATATCGAACCTGCGGGGTGTCATTGCCTCGCTGGCTGAGAAGAACGGACTCAAGATCGTGGCCGCCTCAACGCATCCCATTTCGCGCTGGCAGGACCAGAAGATTTTCGATGATGAGAGATACGAGCTGCTGGTGCAGGAGCTGCAAACGGTCGCGCGCTCGCTCTTGATATTTGGGCTGCACGTGCACGTCGGCATTCCAGATCGCGAGCGTCAGATTCATATTATGAACGCGTCGCGCTATTTTCTGCCGCATGTGCTGGCACTCACGACCTCGTCGCCTTTCTGGATGGGGCACAACACCGGGCTCAAGTCCTACCGTTCGGAAATTTTTAAGCAGTTTCCGCGCACTGACATTCCTGACCACTTCGATTCTTATCCGGGTTTTCAACGTTACGTCGAACTGCTGGTTAAGACAGGCTGCATCAACGACGGAAAAAAGATTTGGTGGGACTGCCGGCCGCATCCGGTTTTCCCGACGCTCGAGTTCCGCATTTGCGACATTCCCACGCGCGTCGATGACACCGTGGCGATTGCGGCATTGTTCCAGGCCATCGTGGCCAAGCTAACCAGGCTGATGGATAAGAATCTTGGCTTCCGTTTGTACCGGCGCATGCTGATTCAGGAGAACAAGTGGCGGGCCGTGCGTTGGGGACTGGAAGGCAAGATGATCGATTTCGGCAAGCAGAAGGAAGTTCCGACTCGAGATCTGGTTCTCGAGCTGCTGGAATTCGTTGACGACGTTCTGGACGATCTGGGTTCGCGCAAGGAGATCGAGCACATCCACACAATTCTGGAGCGGGGAACCTCAGCCGAAGAGCAGTTGCGCGTCTATAACGAAACGAACGACTTGAAGGCGGTCGTGGATCGGCTGATGGAACTGACTATGGAACACGTGCCACGCAATGTGAATCTCAGCGTTGGGAAATTCGCCACCGCGCAGTCGACAATCGCGAAGTAGCGAAGGCTTATTGCAAGCAGCCGTCAAGCCTAAGCAGTTAGGATCTACCGAAGGCGTCAAATGATTTGAGTCAACGCGAGAATGGCGCCCAAGACCAAAGGCAGAGCCGCAACGAGTCGTCTTTTAGGATCAGCTATCATCCAAGATGCCCCAAGTACTATCAAGCACGCACCAAGATAAAGACCAGATTTCTTAGGGTGCTCATTAAACCATTGCCAAGGCCGAATCATAGGAAGTATGAAAATGATTCCGTAGCCAAGCAGAGCGCAAAGAATCGCCAACAGCAATCGGATCGCTCTGGCGTGACGGTCGATGGTTAGTTGCATTTGTGCTAAGGCATTTTCTTTTTGATTTGTATTTATGTCAGCTAACGTTTGCGCTTCATTGGCTTTTTGTTTTGCTTCCGCTGCTCTCGCCTCCGCTTCTGCGACGTTGCGTTCGGCCGCTCTGGCTTCCGCCTCAATAAGCCTTCGTTCTTCTCTTAATCTAAGCAGTTCCTGCTGCCGTTGACTTGCCAATTCTTCGCTGCCTGCAGCCTGTTGGAGCGCTTTCTGAGCTTCCTCCTGAATTTTCTCCCCCTGCCGGCGTAGTTTTTCATTTTCTTCTGCCAATGCGCTGTCAACAAGTTCTCTCAATCTCTTCGGTTCATCGCTGGCTTCGCTTAACTGATTGGCTAGCACTTCATTACTCAGAATGCTTAACGCCGTACGTTCACTTAGATCAGAGAACGTCGCTAGGTACGAAAGCACTTTTGCGAATGTCGTCGAATAATCGCCACCGACCGTGCGAAACTCGGGAATAGCGAATACCTCAACAAAGCGCCGGTCGAAATCGTCGATTGAAGCGTCTTCGGATCAAAAGCTAAGCCGAAGTATCCTTCGATTTGGTGAGCAACGTCGGAAGCGGTCGACACCGGATCGGTTCGATTAATAGCAAATGTGGTCATTAGAATGCTATCAATAGCCGCTTTGGTCTTGCCCTCCTTCGAAAGCGCTGCGAGATGACATAACCTATTAAAGACGGTCGAATACCTAGTTTGCGAAGTCATGTTACTGTTCCTTAGGCCACAGCGCCATATTTAAACCTCGAACCGTAATCAAAAAGTCACATGACGATTTCTTTCTGCTTCGACCTTCGAGTCGGATGGTCTGGAGGGCGGTGGCCAGATAAGGCCGCCACAACATACTCGCGGCAACAGAACAAAAAGTGGGCCAAGAGTGCGCTTACTCTGAGTGGGTCCCGCGCGCACTACTTGATGCAAACTTCAACCAAGGCAATTACGTCCTCAACCAGCTGCGATGGAGCTTTCTCTACGAATTTCGCCGTTCGGGCGCGGTAGTCAACGGACTTGACTTGTTCGACCATCACGAAACCTGTTAACGAAGATGTAGGGGGTACGGGCAAATGAAAGGGAATCTTTCGATCGGTGTTCGTGATCGGGCAACCAATCACTAATCCTGTAGCTTGATTGAAAGGATAGTTGCTGATAATTAGGGCGGGGCGTCGGCCTTTTTGCTCATGCCCGGCTTGGGGGTCGAAAGAAAGCATTATGAAATCGCCCTTCTCTGGAATATACGCAGGCATCTACCATTCTTCCTTCCCAACCGGCTCGCCAAAACCTTCTTCAGTCGGTTGGTAGTCGACAGGCATCCGAGAAATCAACTCGGCCAGATCGAATTTCCTACCGTTCAGCTGTTCGTCAAAATCCGGCACAACAACAAAGACCTTTGCCTTTTCTGGCAACCGAACGTTCGCCGCGAGTTTGATTTGTCCATCCTCCACCGTCCCCGAAAAAGTGGTTACTGCCATAAGACATTCCTCCGAAGGCTTCATCATACGATAGATCTAACTAAGACGCCGACCCCATTGGTTCTATTCCTCTCTGCCAGATAATACTGCCACAACATCCTTGCAGCAACGGAACGATACGGACGCCAGGCCTCAGCGATCTTTGCTAGCTCGTGGAAGGATGGACGCGTCTTCATCTTGCGTAATCTGCCCACGGCTGAAGCAAGTGCGATGTCACCGTCGGGCCAAATGTCCGGACGTCGGACGGCCATCAAAAGATAAATATTTGCAGTCCACGGACCGACGCCTTTTATCCGTAACAGCGCCGCGTGAGCATCTTCATCATTCATCCTTGCAATCTGGTTCAAGTCGCCATTGCTGAAAGCCTGCGCTGCCTCGAGGCAGTAGTGCGCCTTCTGTCGCGTGACGCCGAGAGAACGCAGGGAAGCTTCACCTGCTTCGATGAACCCAAGCGCTGTAAACGGTTCTATGTTGGATTTGAGACGCTCGAACATCGCGCGCGCTGATACCAGGGAAACCTGTTGCTCGAGAATGATCCGCAAAAGGGTAAGGAACCCGGGACGTCTTGCCCACATGGGCGGCGGACCATGGGTGTGATGAATTGCAGCCAGGTGCGGGTCGCGGCTTGCCAATGCCGCGGCGGCTATCTCGAGGCGCTCGCGCGTTAGACGGGTCGGTTTATCCTTGGCTGTCGTTTTCAAACGTAGCGGAAACACCGTTGCTGTCCGCAGGTACAGGGAAGGGGAACCCTGTGCCTGCGGAAGCCAATGGCTCAACTAAGGAGTAGCCACAATAGTAAAGCGTGAAGCCGGCACAGTCGATTTCACGTCATAGGAGACGATATCAAGGTCGGCGAACGGCTGACCCTGGAGGCGGGTGTTGACGTGAAAGGGCAGCATCATGCAATCGGCCCGCCGATAGTCGCTGCGCTGTTCTTCGATCAGCACCTGGCTCCTGTATCTCGTGGTTATCTTGTCGATGAGAAACGTCTGCTTATTGATCCAGTAACGCACAGTGTCGTCCGAATTGAACTTCACTTCCACTACGTAGTCGCCGCCTTCGTCGCCTTGACGTACGGTGATAAGCGAACCCTCGATCGCTCGGTTCAGAGTGTCGAATCCCATCATCGCCCAGTGTCGCGAGACGGCAGTTTCACGAACCCGAAACTCATTACCGAACATCATTCCGCCGCCCTGCGAGCCCGTGAAAACCAGAAACGTGGGTCCGGGGCCGAGGGCCGCGATTGGCGCAACATCAAGCCGGCGGCGCATCATCTTGTCCTGGTAGTCCGTGATCCTTAGTTTGACTTCGGCCATCGCGCCAAGGGGGTTGGCAGCCAGGCCGCCAAAGGCCGCCGCATTCACGAAACCACTGGCTTGCACCGTAACGTTTTGCAAACCAGCATAGTCTGGGCCGCCGTGAGCGATCCGAGATACGCTGAGAATCTCGCGGCCGGTAAATTCCGCAGCCGCATTGGGGACAGTGGTCGTAGTTATAGTCAGTGCCAGAGCCGTGAGGCAAAAAAGGGCCAACAGCAAGGGCTTCCTCCCAGTTAGTCGTCGTAACATATTTGAAATTCCTCCCGATTTAGTTTGGATGTCCATGCGCACCCACCCTTATAGCAGAGTTCCGCCGCAGGTCAATAGGGAAACATGGATGGGCAAGTCCTAATCTCAGGACACTTCGAGTCCTCTGAAGTTGGGTTCTCTCCTGGTTAAGAGAAGCGCGACCGAAGTCGGCGCCCTGAACACCAGCCACAGTAGGCGGCTACTGCGTGAAATGAATCGTTATATTAGAGCCGTGATTGACCTTGCCAAACGTCTTAGTCGTGCAGGCCCAAAACTTAGGACGTGACTGTGTGTTCCAGCGCAAGCTGCAAGAAATTCTCAAACAGAATTCTGCCGTCGCGAGATTCGTTTGGATGTTCCCAACGGGTGCGGCTCTTATTCCAGTCTTCGAAGGACTTTTCGAGGTGAAACTGCACGGTGTAAATCAACTGGCCGCTGGAGCGCTTAACCATCATTTGATTTCGACAAAGATACGAAGTTGCGAGCATCTGGAAACCTGCCGGGACCGAATCAAGTTGCAGTCCGTGATTTTGCCACACTCGCAGAATGCGCCCTTCCTTCGTATAGTCCTGCCAGACACCAGATTGCGGGTTGTTAATCTCGGCAAAAATCGGATCCTCAGGTTCGACGATGCGAACCAGGCGATACTGATACTCAATGACCCGATTATCACGGCGTTGACTCTGTTCCTGGCTGTCAAGCGTTAGGACCCGTGCGCCAAAACTCAGCCCGACCATTTGATGACCGCCGCAGATGCCGAGAACCGGGATGGACGTAGCGCGAATAAACTCGGAGAAGTCAGCGAGGATCTCAGGCTTGTAGTAATCAAAGTCTCGCAATGTGCCGCTAAGCACGATTGCGTCGGGCCGAAATTCTTCCGCGGCTGAGGTCAAAGCCGAAACATGCGCCACGCGGGTTTCCGGTTGCTTAACCAAGCGCTGGATATTGCTGGCTATATTTTGCAGGGCCATCTCAGCGATCTGACGCTCGCGCTTAAGATGCACAGAGACTTCTTTCCCCCATTCCGCCCTCGCAACCTCCGAGATGTCGCTTTCGTCGCGCAGAAGGTTGTCCACAATCAAGACGCGAATTGCGTCGATGCGTTTCTCGATCGGCTCATAGCGACAGAAGGTCTGCTGATTGAAAGGGAAGGGAAGCGACTCAAGCGCTTCGGTTGGTGTGGCGTGGTCGAGGTCCATTCGGTGAGTCTCTTGCGATCTCTTTTCTTACGAATTGTGTACCAGAAGCAAGTAGTGCCGTCTCTTATTTAGCGCCGTCCTTGTTTGGTGCTCTGCTTGAATTCTGGAATTCGCGTACCAGCACCGGCGGCAGAAATTTCATCTCGTACTTTACCAATTAAGAGACTGCGAATGCGAGTCGCGAAAGCGGCGCCGCGAGCGCACGCCAGACTGTCCGCCAATAGCAACATTCGGTGCCAGGAGCTTTCAAGCTCATCGGCCAGATGTGAAATTCTGGTGATGTCATAGGGAATTGCGACCGCCGCGCAACCGGCGCGGGCAAAGACCGCCAGATAACGCGCCGTCGCCAGGTCAGGGCAAAGCATCCGCTTATGACCAACCTTTAACTCAATCCCGAGGAGGGTGTGTTGTACCTCGGGCGTCGATTGTTTTGATCTGCGCCCGGCCAGAGCAGGAAAGACATACGATCGGTTGCGCAACGTCAAAATTTGGTCTCGATATATCGTTGGCAGCCACGATTCGCCCATTGTGCTTTGGATTCTTAATAACAGCTCATCAGGGGATCGCTCATGCCCCTGCGAAGTTCGCCTCATCCTTGATTTCGGAGCTGGCCCCGGCGGTGGGTCTATGAGAGCGCGAGAGACCATGTTTATGAAGTTAGCGGATCAATACTGAAGTTGCGGGCCGGGAACCGAAGGCTCTGATTACTCGTTCAGGAAAAAGGCCGAGATAGAAGACCGAGGCGATAGTCAGCACCAGTGCGAGGGCGATGCTGGCGCGGATGCGCGGAGGATCCCAGGGCGCGTTTCGCTCGCGAAAGAACATGACCACGATCAGCCGCAGGTAATAATAGGCCGAGATGGCAGTATTCAAAACACCGATCACAACCAGCCATGCGTAACCCTGGCGAATGGCGCTGCTGAACACCATGACCTTTCCCATAAAGCCAGCAGTCAAGGGCATGCCCAGAAGGCTCAACAGGAACAACGAAAGCGAAAAGGCGAGCACGGGGGACAGAAACCCTATGCCATTGTAGTCATCGACTTCATTGTGACGATCATTGCTGCGGGCAATCAGAGTGATAATGGCGAACGCGCCCATGTTCATCACCGCGTACGTCAGCAAATAAAAAGTCACCGAGGTTAGCGCGGCGCTACGCTGTTCGGGGTCGGTCGCCGCTCCGGCGGCCACGAACCCAACCAGGGCATAACCGGCATGCGCTATTGAAGAATAGGCGAACATCCGTTTGACATTGTTCTGCACGATCGCGACGACGTTACCGACGCTCATCGTGAGGGCCGCCATGACTGCCAAAGCCCCCAGCCAACTCTTGTGAGCGTAACCGCCCGTGCTCGCCACCGCAGTCGCGATCGGAAAGCCAAACACGAAAACGCGCATGAACGAGGCGAACCCGGCAGCCTTTGGGCCTGCGGCCATGAAGGCCGTGACCGGTGTGGGCGCGCCTTCGTACACATCGGGCGTCCAAACATGAAACGGGGCCGTGGCGACCTTGAAACCGAAACCCACCAGCAGCATTGCCAGACCCGCCAGCAACAAAGCTGGATACAGCGAATGATTCAACCGTCCGGCGATCGCGGCAATATTGGTCGTGCCGGGCAGAGTATCAGTCGCCGTAGCACCGTAGATAAGTGCAATGCCGTATAAGAGAAATGCGGAAGAGAACGAACCGAGAATAAAATATTTCAATGACGATTCGTTGGAGCGAACGTCGGTCCGCCGAAACCCCGCCATGACATAAGTGGCGATGGATAGAATCTCGAGGCCCAGAAAAACGATCACCAGATCCCCGGCCGAGGCCATTAACATCATGCCGCAGGTGGCAAACAATAACAGCGCGTGAAACTCGCCGGCCGGCAACTTCTCGATATCGAGCCAGACCGCGGCAATCAGGACAGTGAGAATTGAAACGATCACAAAGATCAAAGTGAAACTGAGCCGCAACTCGTCCAGGACGATCATGCCGTTGAAGGCGGCATGCACGCCTGTCGACCCAGCGCCGAGCCAGATTGAAGCCGCACCTGCGCTCAGCAGAGCGAAGATTGATAGCCCACCAGTCAGCCAACGTTGTCCGCGATGCGCGAACGCGTCGACCATCATGACCAGCACGCCGGCGACACCAATAATTAGTTCTGGCGCGATCAGCGTCAGATTGATATCCGGAGTGATTGCTTGAAACGCGATCAGCGACATTTATTTTCTGTGGCGCAAATTGTTAGTTTGCGAACTGCGCAAGTTAACAACTTGCGCTACTTGTCTCAGCGATCCGAAGCGGCCGGCGCTGCCAGTAATTTATTAAGCCGCGCGCGCAGGTCGGCCTTGTAAGCGTCCGTCGGAGAGCGCATCCCGAATTGTACCGGCGCCTCAATACGCCCGTCTTTGCCAAGCAACACGATCATCGGCAGTCGCACGCGCGGCGAAAACTGAGAGAAAACCATCCTGGCCGTGTCGCGTAAAACCGGGAAGCTCACCTTCCGCTCTTTGGCGTACCGCTTTAACGCGCTGTTGCTGAGTTCATCCGGGCTTTCAATGCTGACCCAGTAAAACTTTACCGGCTTGCTTTGATACTCGGCGAGTAGCTCATCCAGCGCGCGCAACTCTGTGCTGCAAGGTGCGCACCAAGTGGCGCCAAACGAGACCAGCACGACGCTGCCCTTCAATTCGCTCATGTCATAGACGCGGCCGTCGAGTCCCTGCAACTTCATGCTGGGCATCGCGACGGTGGTCCTTACCTGACTCGACGACGGAACATTTGCGGCGCCAAGACTGGCAATCGCCACTAGTGTCACAACCAACGCCGGGCGCAGAATTCTCTTTTTCATACTCTCGAAAAGTTAGCGAGACTCGCGGCTCTCGCCTGCGATCACTATATCCTTAGTGTCGACAGCCTGAGGGTTGCCGAGGAAACGCCGCGTAGCTTCGATGCTGGCGCGCGTACGACTCAAAAACGGCCCGGGATAGACGCCCATAAAAAGCATCAAGGCAAGCAAGGGAAATACCAGCACAAATTCGCGGACGTTCAAGTCCGCCAGCTTGGCATTTGCGTCACTGGTCGTCGTTCCAAACACCACGCGCTGCAGCATCCAGAGCATGTACACCGCTGCCCAGATGACTCCGGTGCCGGCCAACATCGTCACAATCCATGCGTGCTGGACCGCGCTCGATGTCCAGGAGCCCAGCATGATCAGGAACTCGCCCACAAATCCATTTAGAAAGGGCAGGCCGATCGACGATAATGACGCGATCACAAAGAGGGCCGAGAACCATGGCATCGGCCTGGCCAGTCCACCAAAGTCGCTGATCATCCTGGTATGCCGGCGTTCATAAATCATTCCCACAAACAAGAACAAGGCGCCGGTTGAAACGCCGTGGCTCAACATTTGATAAAGCGCGCCCTGCATGCCCTGCTCAGTAAAAGAAAATAATCCGAGCACGACAAAGCCCATATGGCTTACAGAGGAATAAGCGACCAAACGCTTCACGTCCGGCTGGACCATCGCCACCAGCGCGCCGTAAATGATCCCAATCACCGCTAAAGTGATCATCAATGGCGCAAGTTGCCTCGACGCATTCGGGAACAGACCAAAGTTGAATCGGAGCAAGCCGTAGGTGCCCATCTTTAAGAGCACGCCCGCCAAAATTACTGATCCGGCAGTAGGCGCTTCAGTATGCGCATCAGGCAGCCATGTATGCAGCGGCCATAAGGGCACCTTAATGCAAAATGCGAACGCGAACGCCAGGAACAACCAGAACTCGGTGCGCGGCGAAATCGCAATCATGCCTGTTCGTAACGTGGCTGTCAGAACCGTGTAATCGAAGGTCCCGATGCCGGTCGCACCCTGATGAATAAAGTACAGGGCGAGGATGCCAGCCAGCATTAACAGCGAACCAACCGATGTATAGATAAAGAATTTGATGGCCGCATAAATGCGCCGCTCACCACCCCAAACACCGATGAGGAAAAACATCGGCACCAGCGAAGCTTCAAAGAAGAGATAGAAGAGCAGCAGGTCGAGCGAGACAAAGACACCGATCATCGCCGACTCGAGCAGGAGCATTAAGGCGTAATAGGTGAGTTGGCGCTTCGCGATCGCGGTCCAGCTCGAAAGGATCGCAATCGGCATTAAGAGCGTCGTCAGCAAAACGAGCCAAAGGCTAATCCCATCGACGCCGACGTGATAGCGCGCGCCAATCGCACTGACCCACGAATAGTTCTCGCTAAAGCGAAACGCAGCCATACCGTCGCCGGCTCCCTGGATCAGCCAGAGCGAGACAAGGAACGCCAGAGTAGCGAAACCCAGAGCGATCCAACGGTGATGCGACTCGCGCGCACCCGGCGTCAGGCTGTAAATCACAGTCGTGCCCGCGCCGATCACGGGTAGTAGAATCAGAATTGTTATCAGATGCTGCTGCATTAAGCGTCTTTAAAAGTCTTTTCTCCCTCTCCCTCTGGGAGAGGGTTGGGGAGAGGGCTTATGCGCCTCATGCGTTGCACCCTCCCCTAACCCCTCCTAAAGGGAGGGGAAGAAACCACCAAATTTCAACTACCTGAAACCGACC
>ORMF011863480.1_pt1 | contig 10436 bp, 5 predicted proteins | sample 1779871 | NCBI WGS metagenome assembly ORMF01 (sample SAMEA104232316, study PRJEB22302) | groundwater metagenome | biome: forest; feature: aquifer; material: groundwater | place: USA | collected 2011-08-07 | depth 5.4 m
ATTCAGCGCCGCGTGTTTGATGGAACGGCGGGCAGCGTTGCTTCCCTCACTAATTTACCCAAGTTTGTCCAGAATCAGCCGGACGACGTCACCTATCCCGTATTCATAGAAGGTCCGGTGAATTACCGGGATAACTACGGAACTCAGTTTCGGGGTTACGTTACCGCTCCTGTGACGGGAGATTACATCTTTTTTATCTCCTCGGACGATCCTTCGAATCTGTTTCTCAGCACCGACGAGAATCCGGCGAACAGGCGTCTGATCGCATATGAGACAGTTTGGTCGAATTCACGCCAATGGCAGACTTCCGGCGGCTCCAGCGACTTGACCGCTAAGCGTTCGGATCAAAATGCGAACACGGCCTGGCCAAACGGGAACACTATTCGACTGACGGCTGGAAAGCGTTACTATATCGAGGCGCTCCAAGTCGAAGGCGGCGGCGGAGACAACATTGCCGTGACCTGGAAACTCCCGACCGACGCGGCCGAACCGAATGACGGAGATCCGCCGATTCCTGGGAAATACCTTTCCGCATTCGGCTCGACTCCCGGCCCGGCCACCGTGGCCACGGCCCCCAGCGATCAGACGGCATTCGAACCGGTGCCCGCCACGTTTAGCGTAGTACCGGGTGGAACACCGCCCTGGACCTACCAGTGGCTCTCGAACGGTGTGGCCATCAAAGGAGCCACCAGCGCCAGCTACACGACGCCAAGCACTCGGGTCGCAAACACCGGGACCAAATACTCGGTCGCGGTATCCAACCCGTTCAGCACGGTCACCAGTGCTGCGGCCACCTTGACCGTCATCTCGGATACCACACCGCCGGTTCTATATCGCGCTGTCGGCAGCGCCACCCTCAACCAGGTAACGCTGGTCTTCTCGGAAGCGGTGGGCGCCGCCGCGACTAATCTGGCGAATTTTTCCATCCCAGGTTTGACTATCTCCAGGGCAATCCTGACGAGCGGTGGCACGAACATTGTCCTGACCACCAGCGCCCAGAACACCAACACGGTGTATAACGTGACGGTCAAGGACGTGAAAGATCTGGGTCCGGGCCTGGTCATGGCTCCGAATCCGACGACGGTCAAATTCACGAGTTGGTTCTTGAACAAGGGCGGAGCGCTCCAATTGTATTGGACGAATATCACGGCCAACAATATTGCCGGGCTCACCAATAACGCCCGTTTCCCGAACGAACCTTCGTTCACCACCTTGGAACCGGCTTTTGAATACCCGGCTGGCGGGGCCAACGAAGCCGGCTCGACCTATGGCAATCAGTTGATCGCCTACTTGAGTCCGCCGACCACCGGGGATTACGTGTTCTTCATCTGTTCGGATGACCCCTCCGTCCTGTATCTGAGCACCGATGCGACTCCGGCGAACAAGAAACTAATCGCGCAAGAGACCGCCTGGTCGAATGCCCGGCAATGGACAGCCTCCGGGGGCGGCAGCGATCTGAGCGCCAAACGCTCCGATCAATTCGCTCTAAGCGAATGGCCAACACCCAATACCATCACGCTGACCGCGGGCAAGCTCTATTACATGGAAGCGCTGCACACGGAAGGCGGCGGCGGAGATAACGTCGGTGTGACGTGGATTAAAGCAGGTGACGCGGATCCAGTAGACGTCACCACCCCTGCGATCCCGGGCGCCAACCTCTACACGTTCATGAATCCGGACGTGATTACCGCCAAGATCGCCATCACCAGCCCAGCCGACAAAGCCACCTTTGCCGCAGGTTCGAGCATCGCGTTCTCCGTCAATGCCAGCGACTCGAATGGCCCCATTCGCAAAGTCGAGTACATTGCCAACGGCGCCAAGCTCGGTGAATCCACCACCGCTCCGTTCTCCTTCACCTGGCCCAGTGTTCCGCTTGGCCGGTATACGGTCACCGCCAATCTGCTGGATCGCCAAGGGTATACGGTAGTTTCGGCGCCGATCACGATCGCGGTGGGCGCAGTGAATCCGCTCGCACTGCTCCTCACGTCCGCAGCGCCATCGGCTTCCGATAACGCCGTGTCTGACCGCCTGAAGTCCCTTGGGTGGGATGTTGTCATCAAGGGCGATACGGCGTCAGTGACCGCCGACGCCGACGGCAAGGACCTGATTGTCATCTCTTCCACCGTTGGCTCGGGCAACATCTCGACCAAGTTCACGGCTTCGGCAGTCCCTATCATCAGTTGGGAATCGGCTTTGCCGGATGAGCTGGGAATCGAGGCCAACAACGTCAACGGCTTCACCGTTGCCGGCCAGACCGATATCCTCATTGCCGATGCCACCCATCCTTTGGCCGCAGGTTTCCCTGTCGGCCCAAGAACGGTTTATAGTACTGCGGCCGATGTCGCCACCCTGAACACCTTGGTGCCCAGCGCGAAGGTGGTAGCCACGACTGCGGATGGAGCAACACCGACCATTACCGCGATCGAAAAAGGCGCGGCATTGAACACGGTCCGCATTGCCACGGCGCCGGCCCGCCGTGTGCAATTCTACCTCGTGGACACGTTCCTCAGCACGAGCGACGACGGCAAAAAGCTCTTTGATGCCGCCGTCAAGTGGGCCGCGAACATCACGCCGGTGGCTGCCCAGCCCAAGCTGAGCGTCACCCGCTCGGCGAACACGCTCACCATCTCGTGGACGCCCACAGGTGGCACGCTGCAAACGACCTCGTCGTTGAGTGGCACGCCTGTGTGGACCAACGTCGGCACGGCCAATCCGGCCACGATCACGCTCGGAACCAGCAGCGCGTATTACCGAGTGACAAATCCGTAACCAACCCCAGTGCCGGTCCTGACCGGCCTGTTCTGACACGAGAGATCGGACCTCACCGTCCGATCTCTTTTTGTTTTGAGCGCGACGAATGAAGCGAACGGAGCGCGGCTGTGCTTCGGAAGCCAGCCGCAGCAGCCTGGCATTGCCGGACGCGCTGGAAAGAATTCAGCACGGCGGGATCATTAGGCTGCTGCGGCTAGGGCTGCGCCCATAGCCGCGCTCCGTTACAGCTTCAGCTCTCCGAACTCGTCGCGGAATCGAGCGCTGCTCCACAACCAATCCTTCGGATCGAGAATCAAACCCGCCTTGGCGGGATTGTTCTCAATATAATGGCGAGACTTCAATTCGTGCGCGCCATCCCGCATGAACGTGTCCCAGTAGTCCGCCTGCCAGAAAGGGCCACGGCGATGCAACAGCCGGTTGGCTTTGTTGGCGGTGAATTTCTTCCAGCTCTCGAGAATCTCCGCCATCGGCGTGGCGTTCACCCTGAATAGCACATGTGCGTGATTTGGCATAACCACCCACCCGCGCAGATCGTAGCGCTCACCATGGAAGAACCGCACTGCGTCCTCGACGAGTTGAGCAATTTCCGGACGGCGCAGGTGGCAGTCGCCGCGGCCTTTGTCGAGATACGATTCCAACTCCGCCCGACGTTTACGGTCATCCTCGATCTTCCAGAGATGCTCCCACTCCGAGCGCAACGCTTCGGGAAACGAATCGGACAATCGGAATGTGACTACCTGGGTGAGACCCGGTTCATCCCGATGTGGCAGATAGCCGCGCTCGTTCCAGCCACGAAAACCTCGCTTGGAATCTTCCGATTTCGGCGTCGAAGACCAGCGTCGCTTGCCCTCGACCAACCCCCGCAACTCGGGATTGTGTGGCGGCCCTGGAGGACGCGATGTAAGTGGCTGGCTCATAGTGGCATTGAACCAGAGATTCGAGATATTCGCAAGCCGGCGAGCGCGTTCCGCAATGCGCCAGGAGCGCGACTGTGCTTCCGAAGCCAGTCGCAGCAGCTTGGCATTGCAGGATCCGTTGGTAAGGTTCAGGCTGACGGGACCATGAGCCTGCTGCGGCTAGGGCTGCGCCCATAGCCGCGCTCCGCACACGAGCACGGAGCGCGGCGGGGCTTCCGAAGCCAGTCGCAGCAGCCTGGCATTGCCGGACGCGCTGGGAAGGATCTATGCGCCAGATAATCGACCTCTACGCGTCCAACCTGATATCTGATTTCCAGCGCACCGTGCTGGCCGAGGCTGCACACGGTTATAAGTGACCGATAAACTCGTCCACAGTGATTCCGGCACGGATCAAACTGCGCAGTGTGCTCTTGGCGACTTCTCGTTGGTCCGGGATCGAGAGGGTCACGTTTTCGCCTTCCTTGACCATGATGATGTGGCTGCCAAGTTGGCGAGCGACATGCCAGCCAAGTTTCTCGAACACTCGGACGGCCTTGCGTCCGCTGACTACCGGCACGCCAGGCATCAGATTGCCACTTCAAGCTTTGCAAAGAAGCGGCTTGCCAAACTTTATCGGCACCTCACTTTGGTCCCCCGGCTTTCCTCGCCTTCGCAATCTCTTTGAGAAAATCCAGGGAAACTTCATCCTTTGGGTAAATCTTAAGCGCGGCCTGGAATTCAGCTTCGGCGGCAGGGAGAATGCCTTCGTCGAAAAGAATGATTCCAAGGTTGCCGTGGGCCTTATAATTCCGCGGATTCAAACGGATGGCGGTTTGGAATTCCTCTTTGGCCAACCTCAAATCGTTGGCGAGCCGGGCCAGAACTCCAAGGTAGTAGTGCGGCTCGTCCAGCGCCGCGTCCAATTCCACGGCGGCCCGAAGGTGTTCACCCGCCCGTTTGTAATCCTTTTGCGTGAACAGGCAAATCCCAAGCAACCTTTGTGATTCCGCGTCCTTCGGGTTGATCTCCACCTTTCGTTTTAGATGCGCGCAGTAGTTTTCCGCGACCTTGTTTTCGCACGCTTGGATTAACTGGGAAATGTTCTTCTCGTCCGCCGCCATGAGCTGAAACCAAACCTCCGCCATCTCGTCGCTGGACTGCAGCCCATAAACGGCGCGTTTGGGCGGGTTGAAAGGATTGTGAATATTGTTGGTCGAATTGTCATACCGCCACTTCATGGAGAGGCGTGTCCCCTTGGGCAGAAACACTGGAGCCGCGTAGCGGTAATCCCCCTGCCAATCGAAGTTCCAGTTTTTGATGTGCAGGAGCGATGTTTTTTCCCGCCCCGGCAACCTTGCCCATGCTTCCACTTCTTTGCCCAGATAGTGTGCAAGGGGCAGGATGGCGTTGAGGTAGGCATCGACCGGCACGACAAATTCATCGATCACCGAGAAGTCAGTGCGGCCGGGAGCAATATCGATCTCCCGGGAATTCAGGTCCACTTTGGCATAGCGCCGGGTGGGGGCTTTGTCAGTGAAATAAAACGCGACGAATGGCTGGACTGTCTCCGGTTTCCCCGTCTTGCGCAGATGGAGTTCAATTACGAGGTCGGCGCTTTTTTCCAGGGGCCACGCGAATTCTTCCGGAGGCGCGGAGGGGACCTTGCCCGGCTGCCAGCTCCGGAAGTGACCCGCCGCGGCGGTGGTGGCGGGACCCATGCCAGGAAAACCGATCTCAGCATCTTCCGCATCCTTTACCCTCGATTGCGGCGTGTTGTCGAACTTGACGAACGCGTGATGCACCGCTTTCCAATTGCCGGGGTTAAATTCGACCGCGCGAACGTATTTTCTCTGCGTGAGCGGAAGTGGAATGACAAAGTGGCGATAAACGTCTTCACCTTCGGCGGCCAGGACATACGGCTCGGGCATCGTGGCCACCAAATCCGGCTTCCCAAGCGTCCATCCGTCAGCCCACACCGGAGGAGGAGGCAAATCGTTCGTCGCGCCTTCTGGCGCCCCGGCCGCAATCCACGCATCGAGCAATTCCAGCTCCTCCCGGCTCAGCCTGCGGTCACCGGCGAATGGATGTGTCCCAGGCTCGGGAAGCCAGGGGGGCATGAGGCCTTTATGGATGGCTTCGGAAACCTCGGAAAGGTGTTTCTTGACGTCCTGGAACGTGAGCAAAGCGAACGGAGCGGCCTGCCCGGAGCGATGGCACGAAGCGCAGCGTTGATAGACCACGCTCGCGATGTCTTTGTTGAAAGTCGGATGCCGTGAAACCCTCCGAGCCGAGCCTTCACCGAGGCGGGACTTCTTGTCGAATGTGATAAGGCAAGCGACAAAAAGGACGCCCGCGAGGGCCATCAGCCCAGCGGCTTTGTAGTTCGTCGATTTTGAAAGCAAGTGCCTCTCGGAGATCGATCTGGACAAATTCCAAAAACTCGACCGGCTGGGTTCTCACTTAAGAGCGAGACGCTGTTCCAATTCTGTAAGCGACAGCCGCTTCGTGCGGCCCGATTGGTAGGCCTTCCAACGCTGGTCAAGAATCGTCCGGTGGCATGCGCTTGCCGGAAGATTGTCGTCGACGCCGGAAAACCACAACTCTTCGGCTAGTCTCGGCCGTTGCCGTTTGGGGAGCTTCGCCAGTTCTGGAAAATCTGCGAGCGTCGTAACGGCGCTATTCGACCTATTTGTATTCGTCTTCACCGATGAATTGGAAGATACACTCGATGCTTTTCGCGAAGCAAGGAGAAAGCCTGTCTCAAAACTCGCGGACTGTTTGGTAAAAGCCGCGGACGTGCTCGGTCGAGTCGAGGTCAAACCAGATTTGAGTTGTGTTGGTCAGTGTCAGATTCGTCAGCGTCGTCCAATAGGGCGTAACAAGATTTGGGCTGAACTGGATGGCATATTTTTCCCCAACATTGCCTGATAAGGTCAAGCCGGCGTACATTTGAATCACTAAGGGGGCGCGAACCGTCACCACAGCCGCAGAACTCTCGGAACTGCCATAGGAATTCGCCACGGTTACCGTGTAACGGCCAGAGTCGGACAATTTAGCGCGGGGAATTTGGAGGAACATGTTGGTTTGGCCTGGTAAAGGTTCCCCATCGACTTCCCACTGGTAGCGCAGCGGGGGTGTTCCCGTCGCGGTGACGGAGAGCATCAGATCAGACCCTTGCACGAGCAATTTGTTCTCCGGCGGCACGGCAATTTCCGCCTTCCCCAGCAAGCCATAAACATCCAAATGGAAGCCGGTGGCGATATAGACCTTGCCGTTCACCACGGTGGGAATGGAAAACTTCATGGCGGGGCCGGGTGTGTCTCGCGGATCCATGTCGGAGCTGCTATAGAGAGTTTCGGTGACATTGGTCGCGTTAAACGCATGCAGAATGGCTGGGGACTGGCTCTGATAACCGTCCGGCTGGATAGCCCAGACGATGGCGTTGTTGGCGCCATTGGCGGAGATAAACGGGGTGGCTCCCGGATAACCATACGGGACCTTGTTCGAATCGATTGGCGCCTGGGAAACCTTTCCGTTTGTGACCGACCAGACTTTAAGAACATCGCCAAATCCAATCATATAAATTCTGCCATTGAAATAGGCCGGCGTGCTCCAGTTCCCGCTCTTAGGCCCCGCGACCTCCTGCCAAACCTGATTCAATTCACGGTTATAACCGCCGAGGTTATCGCGATCAGCAAGGTAGAGGATTCCCTCTTTTCCGCCTCCCAGCGCCAGATACCGCCGCGTCTCATTGCCAACAACCATATCCGGCAGCAGAATGCATCCGCCCGAGCCCAGGTCGACATCGTTGGCGTGCCGCCATTCCTGGTCAAACGGAGTAAAATAATCGGACACGACAATACTATGGCCCGATGGGGTCAACCTGACCAGGCTGTCTCCATAGCTGCTCTGGCCGGGGGCGAACGAGCCATTGCCGGTCGTCAAGAATAGATCTCCATTCTCGTCCGCCACGGGCGCCGCCCCGGCCATCCAGATTCCGCCCCGATCCCCATTCGGCGTCGTGCAGAAAGCCGCCGTTAGCCGAAGGTTGGAGGCGTCGTGGCCGATTAGCCAGCCATGGACGGGTCGAACGTCTCCTTGCGTGCCGAAGCCCGCATAAACGACGCCGGAGATCAGAGCGAGGCTGGCACGGTTGGCTTGATAGTAGGCATTGAATGCGACATTTCCTTGATCGGTGGCATCGCCCGCGCCGGGGACGATTGCTTCCACCCGAACAGGGCCCCCGAATTTTTCCTGGCCCGTCCGCACATCCAATGCATGGAGTCGATAAACGTGAACAACGCCTCCAGCCGAGACCTCCTTGGTTTTTGCCATCATATAGATTGTTGCTGTCGCCGGATCGATCACGGGGGTGCTGAGGATACCCAACTCCGGAGGATCAAACAGGCCGATATCTCTGATTGGCACGGTGGTCACTCCGTTGGCTGGATCAATGAAACTGGCATGCCAGAGCGGATCGGCGTTTTGACCTTCGATCCCATCCGCATCAAACGCGTAAACGCTGTCATGCTGGGTCGCGACAAACACGACGTTATGAAGCCCTTTTCCCGGAATCGAGACCCTTTCCAGGTAGAGTGGCTGGGCGAAAACATAACCATCCACCAGTTGGGAAAAATGCTTGCCAAAATGGCCCTTATTGACGTTTTCCAGGGTCAGAATGGCCTCATTCGTATTCTGTCCTGTGCGATCGAGGCCGTTTTGCCACGTCAGCATGTTCACCGCGCTCACGTTCATAGCCATCAGCCCGGCCAGGATTATCGGAAACACCGCCTGCTCCGTTGATCGCGCGGTCTTCCCCCAACAAACCAAATCTTTCTTATTCATCTCCGTTAATGATTGATAAATTTCCGTGCAGCCCTCATCGGACCGAGTCGCCCTTGGGCCGCGAAGGTTATGATTCTACCTGAACATCTAGCCGGATTCTGTGCGGCCCAAATCCAGAATCCACCGCCAATGTTCTACCTACACGTAGCATTCGGATGACCAACTCCCCCCCCGGCGGCTTCATTGCTCTCATTTATTCTGCACGATTGCTATTAATAGGATTAATCCACTGTGCGGTGTTGCTTTTTGGTAAACTCTTGCGGAATTCACCAAGAATTCGCGCGATTTGCGCCGGGGCGGCGAATCGGAGTGGGCGCTTGGCAGGCCTTATTGCTAGGAATTGATCGAAAATCACGCTTTTTGCAACCCACTTGGTGTTGCGCTTGGAGAATGAATTGCTACTTTACAGGATATGGTCCTGATTGCACTACGAGACTTGGCGAAGGGCTTGCCAACGATGCCACTATGAGCGCCCACCCTTCAACCGGCTTCATTTTCCCGGTGCTGAGCCTTCTCATTTGGAGTCTGGCATGCCCCGTTGGAGGTGCGGCCGAAAACGCGGCTCCGGAAGCCCAGTATTCGAATGTCCGCCGACCGGAAATCCCCTGGTCGATCAATGTCGTGAGAATCCCCCGGGCCAACACAGCCTATCAGATCCAGTCGGTTCATGCCGACCAGAGCGCGGTGGGGCTGGATACGCTCAGTTCCCAGGCCTCGGGCATCGATCCAAGACTGGGAAAACCGATCGCCGCCATCAACGGTGATTTTTATCAGAGGGGCGGAACCTATGGTGGAGATCCCCGGGGGATCCAAATCACTGGGGGCGAGATCATCAGCGCCCCTTCGGGCGGCGCAAGTTTCTGGATTGATGCTTCGGGATCGCCGCACGTCACGAACGTTGTTTCCTTGTTCCAAATCACCTGGCCGGACGGAAAGACCTCGCCGTTCGACTTGAACGGAGACAGAGGATGGACCGAAATTGAGGTTTACACCCCAGCCCTGGGAACCTCCACCCACACCTCCGGGGGCATCGACCTTGTTCTGGAAAGTCAGGAGGGCAGCCCCTGGCTTCCTCTCCAAGCCGGCAAAACCTACAAGGCACGCGTCCGCGAAGTGCGCCCAGGTGGCTCTCGCATCTACGCCGGCGCCCTGATTGTTTCGATCCCAGCGAGGTCACCCAGGTCCCGGATGCGATTCGAACGTGGGATGGAAATCACGATCTCGACGGCGACGGAGCCCAGTTTGCGCGGAAGCCGGACGGCCATTGGCGGAGGTCCGATCCTGGTGCTGAACGGGAAATCCCAGCGGGTCAGTGCTTCTTATGATGACGCGTATGAATCCAGTTCCATGACTGAGCGCCACCCCCGCTCCGCTGTTGGTTGGAACGATGATTTCTACTTCCTCGTCCAAGTGGATGGGCGTCAGCGGAGCTTTTCGGTCGGGATGACGTTGAAGGAACTGGCGGCCTACATGGTCTCCCTCGGCTGCCGGGAAGCAATGACGCTGGATGGCGGCGGATCGGCAACGTTATGGTACGAGGGATTTGTGAGGAACCGCCCGTGTGACGGGCATGAGCGGATGATCGCCAACAGCCTTGTCGTGATCAAGAAACCAGCCGCACCGGACAAGCGGTGAGGTGGTGAAAGCGCTTTTCTTGTTGTTGGTCTTTGGGTTCGCCAGCCTTGGGCGTTCCGCCACCAACAGTTCCACGGCGGGTTTTTTCAGCCAGCCCGTTTGCCAGATTGCCATCGAGATCGCGCGGGAGGATATCGCTCGATTGCGGCTTGAAAGCCGAAAATATGTCCGCGCGGACGTGCGGGTTTCCGGCCAGGTTTTCCGTGGAGCGGGCATTCATTTAAAGGGAGCCACGGGCAGTTTTCGCGAGATCGACGACAAACCGGCGTTCACACTCAATTTTGGACA
>ORMF010826376.1_pt1 | contig 10435 bp, 5 predicted proteins | sample 1779871 | NCBI WGS metagenome assembly ORMF01 (sample SAMEA104232316, study PRJEB22302) | groundwater metagenome | biome: forest; feature: aquifer; material: groundwater | place: USA | collected 2011-08-07 | depth 5.4 m
CGCCGGGCAAGCGCGAACCCTTTCAGATCGTCAGAGTGCGCTTCAGAATAGTACCGACTCTTCACAAGCGACTGCCGCCGCGGGAGGGCGAGGCACTGGCGATGCAGCTGCCGCTGCCGGAACAGCAACCGGCATGGGCATGGCCGAGCAGACACTCAATCAGATGATGACGAACATGCTTCAAACGTACGAGACGCTGGAACGCGACCAGCAGGGTTATGCCACTACTAATGGATTAATGGCGATAATCAATTCTCTACGCAGCCGCTCTGGTCGTAAAGCAATCATTTTCTTCTCTGAGGGCCTGGCAATTCCGCCCGCGGTTCTGACCCATTTCCGTTCCGTAATCAATGCTGCGAACCGCGCAAATGTGAGCATCTATGCGATTGACGCGGCAGGTTTGCGCGTGGAGAGTTCAACTGCCGAGACGGCCCGCGAACTTACCACACTAGGGGCCAGGCGACAGCGCCAGGCTGCCAGCGGGGTCGATGATCCAAGCGGGCCGATGATGCGCCAGTTGGAACGCAACGAAGATTTACTGAGACTAAATCCGCACAGCGGGCTGGGACAGCTGGCGGATGAAACGGGAGGCTTTCTGATCCGCGAGACGAATGACTTAAGCGCGGGGCTCCGCCGCATTGACGAAGACCTGCACGTTCATTACATGCTCACCTACGTTCCGACGAACCGGAATTACGATGGCCGCTTCCGCCAGATCGAGGTGAAGCTCGATCATCCCAACCTCGAGGTGCAGACCCGGAAGGGCTATCTTGGAATCAATACCTTAATAGCCACTCCGGTATTGGACTACGAGGCCCCTGCGATTGCCGCTCTACACAGAGCTGGAGTGTCAAACTCCTTCCAGATGAGAGTGCTCGAACTGAACTTTCCTGAATCCAATCGCACAGGGCTTGTGCCTGTGCTGGCTGTAGTGCCAGCGTCCGCGTTCACATTCGTTACCGATAATGAAAAAAAAACCTACAATGCAGACTTCTCGATTGTCGCATTGATAAAAGACGAATCTCACCAGGTTCTTAGGAAACTGAGCCAGCATTACCAGCTGAGCGGGCCAATAGAAAAAGTGGAAATGGCCAAGCGCGGCGACATTCTCTTTTATCGGGAAACAGAACTGCCACCAGGTCGCTATACTGTCGACACAGTCGCTTATGATGCCGCTACGGCGCGGGTTAGCGCTTGTTCGTCCAGCATTGACGTGCCGACTGCAGATGGGACGAAGCTGCGGCTGAGCAGCGTCGTAATCGTAAACCGCGTCGAGCGATTGGGAGCTTCGGACCAAAATTTAAAAAACCCGCTACGCTTTGGCGAAGTGCTGATTTATCCGAACACCGGCGAGCCCCTGCGCAAATCCACGTCCAAGCAGCTTGCTTTGTACTTCACCGCATATCCCGCGACCGGCTCAACTGCCACACCGCAGCTCGCAATTGAAGTGCTCCAGGATGGCAAGTCCCTCGGCCAAACATCGGGGAAGCTACCATCCGCAGACGCTACAGGATCTATCCAATACGCCAATGCCCTTCCGCTTGATGGGTTTCAGCCCGGAGACTATGAGTTGAGAATCACGGTCGACGACGGCCGCAGCCGCGTGACTCGATCGGCTCATTTTTCGGTCGCACTTTAGGCCGTCAAAGATGTGTCGGAGCTGCTGACAGTCAGGAAGCATTCCCAGCTAGATGAATATCGGCAACAAGAGAGCTTTATTTGGAACTGCGCTCCTACTGGTTGCCGGCCTCGCGTTGTGGTTTTGCCTACCATTTCCTATGCGCGCGCAAGAGCTGATGCCCTCAAATCCTCCGGCATCTCATGGGCAACCTGTGAAAGCAATTCCGGGTATTCCCTACGTGGGTCAGCGCGTCTGCACCCAGTGTCATTATGAGAACCTAACCAAGCGGCGGCCAACCGCTATGGCTAAGGCGTTGGAATCGGTAACCGATTGCGAGATCCTGCGCTCGCATCCCCGATTGGCATTTCGCAAGGACGCGTTTTCTTATGAGGTCGTGCGGCAGGGGAACCGCAGTCTCTACAAAGTCACCGACGGCGCCACGACGATTTCCGAACCAATATTATGGTGCTTCGGACGAGGCGGCGCAGGTCAAACTTATGTCTTTGAACATAACGGCTCCTATTACCAAAGTCGAGTCAGCTTTTACAATGACATTCGGGGCTTGGATCTGACGTTTGGCGCGCCAGACTCCGCTCCAAATTCACTCGATGAGGCAGCGGGGGCGCCTTTGAGTCGCGCCGAAACGCGCAGTTGTTTCGCCTGTCATTCGACTGCCGCTATTTCCAACGGACAGTTGCAGATTGAACGGCTTACTCCCGGCGTCAGTTGCGAAGCCTGTCATGGCCCGGGTCAAAGGCACGTTGATGCTGTGCGCGCAGGCAAATTCCAGGAGGGACAAATTTTCAATCCCAGAGTGTTAAATGCGGAAGAGATGGCGAACTATTGCGGCTCTTGCCATCGGACCTGGGAAGAAGTGGCATCATTGCATATCTACAATATTAACAACCTTCGTTTCCAGCCTTACCGGCTCATCAACAGCTCATGCTTCGAGGCTGATGATCGGCGAATCGCCTGTACCGCGTGCCATGACCCGCATGAAGACCCGAAGCATGAGCCCGCGTTCTATGATGCCAAATGCATCGCCTGCCATAATCCGCGCCCGAGATCGGCACGGGTCGGCAAGCGCGTCGCAGTTACCTGCAAGATTGGCACTCAACTATGCGTAACGTGTCATATGCCCAAGTATGAAATACCGGGCACGCACTTCAAATTCACCGATCACCACATTCGCATAGTGAAAACGGGCGAGCGATATCCGAATTGAGAGCATCGTTGCGCCGCACTCGCGCTTCAGGATCAGTTATTTGATTTCAACTTCTCCAATAAATGCCTGGCATCGCTTGACTGTTCACCGTTGGGAGCCTGTTCGAGGTAAACTCTAAGCTCATTGATAGCTTCCTGACGGTCACCTCTTCTCAAACGCACATGGGCGAGATAGTAGTGCGCCACTGAAAATTCAGGATCTCTAATCATCAGAGTCTTCACTAGCTCGCGTTCGGCTCCGCTCAAGTCGTTGTCTTGAAGCAGCGCGATTCCAAGCCACAAATGCGCCGCAGGGCGCGCGCTGTCGATAGAAATGGCCTCGTTGAACTGATCTATAGCTTCCGCGTATTTCTTCAACTCCACGAGCACGAGCCCCAGATTGAGACGCGAATCAAAATATTTCGGGTCGCGCCTGAGATTTACCACAAATTGTTCGGCTGCCTGGTCAAATTGCTTGAGCTTGAGGTATTGCGCTCCGAGGTCGTTCCGAGCCGCGAGATAATCAGGATAAATTGCAATCGCTTGCATTAGGTGTTCGATCCCTTTTTTTGAATCGCCTTTAGCTATCAACCCTAATGCTCTCTCGTATTCTCTTCTCGCGTGGACGGGCGGTCTCTGATTTAAACCAACTGTCGAAACCACCCCAGGGCTCGGAGTCTTGGACGAAAAACTATTCTCTTTCAAATAAATGGTGACGCTTACATCCGCTCCACGCGGAAGGCGAACCTCCTGGGTGACCGGCACATATAGAGTTGAATCTCCGACGACTTCTATGTGGTAAATTCCGTCGCGCAGGTTCATGAATCTGAACTCGCCGTGCTTGTCCGTGTAACGTACTTCCAGGGGGGCTTGGTCGTTGCTGATTATGATCTTGACATTGCCGCTGAGTGATCGTCCTGATGGAAGCACTACGCGCCCCGCAATGCTTGCGGTATACGCAGTAGTCGTCATTGAATTAGGATCGTGATCGCTGGTCTGCCCCCGGCTGACAAGCCCAGAGGTTAATGCCATAAGAACCATCAGACAGACTTGAAAAGTCCGCGCCGCTGTCATTGGTAACCTCGAGCAAGCCTATTGGCTCAGATCAGAAATCTTAGAAAGGAAGTCGGGCTGACGCCTGAACTCTATGCCGTGCCTTGACTGCTTTCATCCAGCAACCGTTAATATACTCCGTATAAGAGTGGTGGAAAAGAAGAGTTGCAAAAGAAAACTGGTGCGAGAGAGTTGACTCTCTCGCACCAGCGCCAGGTTAATGTACGACACCGGAACTAGAACGTGAATTTCAGCGCAAATTCGATCGTCCGATGGCCGTGCTTGCCCTTGATCTTACCGAAGTTATCAAGCGTCTGCTGCGTGAAAGTGAATCCTCCGGTTGGATCGCAAACATTGTCAGATGTCCCGCCCGAACCGTTCGGGATCCCTGAACGCTTCACGTTGCAACGCGTGTCAAGTACCAGGTCGAGGTCACTCTGGTTGTTGTCCCCATTAAATCTCGGATAGGCCTGATTGAAGATGTCGAACAATCCCATGCGGAACTGGATCTTCTTGGTCTCAGAGATCTTGAAGTTCTTGAAGAACGACACGTCATGATTCCACCTGTTCGGCGCTCGGAAGTAAGGCCCCTGATAAGATCCTGTAGTCCCGAAGCCGGGAATCCTAATCGAATTAATATCAAAGATCTTACCGCCAAGCTTATTCACATTCCCCAGGAATGGATTCTGCGAGAAAACCGGCGCAATTGCTCCCACGAAATTCCCACTCGTCGTGAACGCGTCGCTGCCAAACCACGCTCGCGCCATGCCGTTGTTCGCGATGTCTCCGCTGAATTTCAATCGCAGCGGCTGGCCGCTGGAGAATGTGGAGATACCTGACACCTGCCATCCTCTGAATAAAGCCCTGGTAAGGAAATTATCGTAATGACCACGGAGAGGATCAGGCAGATTGTAATTGTAAGACGCATTCAAAATATGCGTGCGATCATACGCCAACACGCCGTAGCTTCGATGGCGAGCATCGACCGGATCGATTTCATCGTAGTCACTGCTTGCAGTACCCAAGGCCTTCGAAAATGTGTAGGAGATAAAGTACTGCAAGTTCTTGCCCGCTTGGCGACTCAACGTAGCCTGCATCGAGTGGTAAGCCGAAGTCGCAGCATACTCATAAACCTTAATGCCGCCATAACCAGGGAACGGCCTGAAGTTCGATAGAGCACCTGCACTAAGAGCCACACGATTGATAGGAACCGAAAGGTCCGCATTACCGACCGTGCCCTTCAGCAACGCACCCTGTGGAATAACGTCGATTTGGCGTTGATCCGGTAGATGTCGTCCCAACGTTCCCACGTAGGCAACCTCAAGAATCTGATTGCCGGGTAATCGTCTGGCAATTGACAGGCTCATATTGGCAATACGCGGGATCCTGTTCCGCTCAGGCAGAACTGACTGAACGCTGATGCCGCCAATGAGTGAGTAGGGATCTATCAAGCGGAGATTGCCGAAGGTGAGACCCTGGCCACCTCCTATGTCATTATTCCCCCATGCATCCGCGGTCGCGCTATAGGAGTTCGGCGGTTGTTGAATAACCCAGTACTGATAATTGCCCATGACGCGGTTGTAGAACAAGCCCGTACCCCCACGAATAACTGTGTCACCCTTACCGCTAATGTCCCATGCAAAGTTCAATCGTGGCGCGAACTGCGGCTTGGCATTCTGTACTATGCCCATGGGGATCTCTCCCCTTGAGGCGAGCAGAAATCCATTCGGCTTGGTTTTGTCGCCATTGATAAACGTGCCCTGACTGCGCACATATGCTTTGGGATCGAACAGCACCGCACGCTTATTGAGCTCGGTGTTGTTTGGAATATAGGCAATGCGCACTCCATACTCAAGAGTGAAGTTGGGCTTAATCTTCCAGCTGTCTTGAGCGTAACCCTCGTAGTTGTAGAAACGGAACTTCCCTATTGGTGTCGCGGTGCTTTGCTGGAATTGCGCCGGACGACCGACAAGCAAATTACCGAAGTCATTGCCGGTATCTCCAGGCGTCCAACCGCCTCCAAGAGCTATTCCGCCTTCCGGACTCCCGTTGAAGTTCTGTTGCTTGTTTCCCTGCTCGATGAATACGCCGAACTTCATAGCGTGGCTCTTGAAGACCTTCGTCACGTTATCGGTAACCGAGTAACTATCATTGTGAGCGAATAATGGTAGACCACCAGGCTCCCAGAAATTACCCAGCCCCTGTCCCCAGCTATAGATAGCCAACGGAGCATACGGGCTCTGCGTCGGGAATATACCGCGGAAGTTGCTGATGCCGAGAGCGTCCAGAGAAACCTTCTTAGGGTCGCGATAGTCATTGTCGAGCATCAGACGGCTGGCGCTGAACAGAACCTCATTGGTCATCGTCGGGCTGAAAACACTTGTCATGTTGACCACTGCTGACCGCCCAAGGTTGGTACCCAGAACATGAGATGGCAGCTCGTAGTTAGAAGCATTCCACCACAAACCATAGGCGAAGTCCTGGCTTTCGACCTCGCGCGCGAGGCGCGTGTAAAGTTTCGTTTTATTGCTAAGGTTGTAGTCGAACCGTCCGATCATCTGATAACGGTTTGTAGGCTGCAGCGTACTTGCCCGGTAATTATATCGGTTATTCGCGTCGGTGAAATTCGGGGCTGGGTAAAGGTTCATTAACGCCACCCCGACAGGATCAATACAGGGTGCCAGGTTGTTGTTGGGCGCAGCGCTGCCCGCACCCACGCCTCCAACCGTACACCCTCTCGGGACATTAACAGTTCTTGGCATGTTCAGGTTCTGCCCGGCACCGGTAAGCAACTCGCTGAAATCGCCCGTCCGCATTTTTACCGTCGGAACTACGGCTGTAAACGTTCCGGGATCAACCTGCTGGCGCTGAAACTCCAAACCGAAAAAGAAGAACAGCTTATCACGGTTCCTATTGAATTTGGTCCACGGCAGAATCACCGGCCCACCGATGTTGCCGCCGGGATACTGATAAGCGCTCTTTGGCTTCTTGGTCCCGGCAATGCTGTTCGAGCGATCATTCGCCTGGAAGCGATAATTACGAATGTAATCGTAGACTTCGCCGTGAAACGAGTTTGAGCCACCCTTGGTCGTGGCGCTGATATTGACTCCTGACACCCCATGCTCAGCAGCGTAATTGCTGGTCTGAACCGTGACTTCCTGCACCATATCCGGATTGGCAGTGATGATTGTTCCATTGTTGGAACCGATGTCAATCATCTTCGATCCGTCGATCTGAATATTGTTGTTTTGGCCGCGGAGTCCGTTCACGTTATAGGACGTGTTTGCGTTGGCGCCTCCACCGAAGGATACGCTCTCCAACTGGTCGCCTTCAGGGGCCACAACACCTGGAAGGATGCGCAACAGTTCGAGAGCGCTACGGCTGATGATCGACAGGTTTTCAATCTGCTTTGCGGTGATGGTATGCTCTTTGGCCCCCGTCTCTGTCTGAATCTGATCGCCCGTCGCAGTGACTGTGACCGTCTCACTCGGTTGCCCTACTTCCATGCCGATATCGTAAGCTCGTGTGCTACTGGTCTCGAGGGCGATGCCAGACTGCTCTGCGGTCTTAAAGCCTCGAGCTTCCACTTTGATACCGTAGGAACCGGGCGTTAATGCCGAAAATAGATACCTACCCTCGTCGTTGGTGGTTGCCTTGCGCTCGTCTTTGGTTCGCTCATTGGTCAATGTTATTGTCGCGTCCCGGACCGCCGCGCCTTGCTGGTCTCTGACGGTCCCACGCAGCGTCGCGCTACCTATCGACTGAGCGAATGACGATTGCGCGCCCGTAACAAAGACCAGGCAAATCACGAAGCCGAAGAAGAGGAAAGTCGGACGGATAAGCTTGCGCTTTCGTTCTAGATTCATGTTCATGTTCATGTTTAGACCAACCCCACTCGCTTGGTTTCGAGCGGAAAGAATTCTTGGTAATCTGAGAAACATGGGCATCCTCCGACGGACTAATCAGTGGTTGATTGACTGCCTACGTAAAAGTCTCGGCCGCGAGACTTATTAGTCCGTGCCGCTGCTTAAGGAAGCTTCAGACGAGCGGCACCGAACATACCCTTCAAACGGAAACAAGAACTAAAAATGAGCTGAGAGCTTTGTTGCACGACCTGACAAAAGTACTTCTAGTACCTTACTCTTTCTTTGTCAAGAACTTTTTGACCAGAAATCCTACTTTCTTCGCGCTAGATTCTTTTTTTTTAAACCGCCGCTTGTTGCAGACACTAAAGTTGGATTTGTTGTACGCAAGAACAATGCCCTCGTCTTACAAACTTGAAATTGCAGACGTTTAGCTGCAGTTCCCGATCAAGCGCAAGCGAAGTCTACGAAAAAATGAATCGAAAATATGTACAGCTCCGAAAAAATAGATATTAGCGAGCTGGGCAAATCCCTTTTCCTAAAAGAAAAAGGCGACAAGCGGATCCGCTGGCTCTGCGAGCGATACCAGGGTGTCCGTCGAGGTACTGAGAAAGTTGTCACGACTGTGATCCCAGAATGGTTCCTACCAAACCGGCAGTGTTCTTAAGCAGTAGCGCTTGAGGCAAACTTACTCGCAAGGACCAAACTTAGTGCACCCATAAGTCGCGGGTTCGCACCTAGGGTGGACGCTACAATGTGGGCGGAGGGGAGGCCACGGCAAATGCTGTTTTCGTCAACGGCACTCTTGAGTCTGTTTGCGATCAGCGGCCACGCACGCGCAATGCCGCCGCCCACTATGATCGCGCTCGGACTGAGTCCCTTAAGCAGATTAGAAATACCGACGCCCAGATAATGCGCCGTTTCAAGAAGCGCATCACCCGCTGCTTTATCGCCATCGAGCGCCTGATCCACGAGTTGCTCAAAACTAATTCGCTTAGGAGAGTTAGAATTCAGCCTCTCGTAGCGCGCGAGAGCAGCACGTTCCGAGGCAAAAGCCTCCCAGCACTCTCGACTTCCTGCGGCGCACATTGCCGGAGCGTCAGTGCCAATCGTCATATGCCCAAATTCGCCGGCGGCACCTGCTTCACCATGATAGACTTGTCCGTCGAAAACAATTCCGGTACCGAGTCCCGCCTCCACCAGAACCAGGATAAAGTCCCGTGCCTCTCGTATTTCCGGCCGACCGAACCACAATTCAGCCAACGAAGCCGCGTTCGCGTCGTTGTCAACCGTTACCGGAAGTCCGGTTGCGATTCGCACTTCTTCCGCAACGGACCAGTTCCGCCAGTTGAAATGAGGAATGAAATGCGCTTTTCCGCTCCCGGGATCGACCAAGCCAGGAAGACTAATGCCGATGCCTTCAATGCGACTTTCCTCTTTCAAGAGTTTCTTCGCACACTCGATCATTTTCTGGAGGGTCTTCTTGGAACTAGGATTCGTAGCGAATGATTCTTGATGGAGCACGCGACCGGCTAAGTCACTCGTAGCCAAAACCGTAACTTCAGTTCCTAAGTCGACACCGATGGCTACCGCTCCCGCAGTTCGTAGACGCAGTAAGAGAGGTGGCCGCCCTCCTGTCGATTCGCCTTCGAGTTCGTCAACCAGCCCCAACACTTTCAGATCGTCAACGATGAGAGAGACTGTCGAACGTTGCAGGGCTGTTTCGTGTGAAATTTCGGCACGCGAGATTGGCGCTCGTTCGCGAACATAATTGAGCACGATCTGACGATTGATGTTGCGAATCGTGTCAGCGCGAGCAACACTCGCTTTTCTGAGATCAATGTGTCGCAAAGTGTCGAGTTGCTTGTGAACGGCTGTTTATTAAAGACATTGTAAACTACATTGTTACCCGTAACACAGGCCCCATACTAACTTCGCCCTTCGCGGGAGTCAAAAGGTGTCAGGATCACCGGCAAGAACATTGAGGCCACTCTTTAGTGAAGATGGATTGCAAGCGTGTCATGCTTTTGCTACAACTTACACACTCTTGGGTTGATGTAATGAGACGTCGCAAGCTTGCCGCGCTGATCTGCGCAGCATTGTTTCGTTGAGCTATTCGGGTTTCGCCCAAACACCAACGCCGCTGCGGCAGGATGACAAGTCACAAGTGCATTCGTTTGGTCACGCGCGAGAGGGTTTCCAGCATGCCGGACAAACAGACCAGTAATCCGTCTGAGAATAACCCAGGCCCGGCCCCAACAACATCGACGACTCCTCCCCGCATCGGGCAACTCGATTTCGGCTCGTGCTCATAACGCCTCACACAGAAAATCACTCGATTCACGGAGGGCCCATGCAAAGATTCGTCGTCGTCGTTTTGGCCATCGCATTTAGTTGTATCCTCCCGCTTTCGATCTTTGCTCAGGCGCCAGCCGCCGAGCGACAATCATTTATAACAAGCAGCAGATCGCGGCCCCTTGACAACGGCCTGGCGCAAACGCCGCCGATGGGCTGGAACAGCTGGAACAAGTTCGGTTGCAACGTCGATGAGAAACTAATCCGCGAAGCCGCCGACGCGCTAGTCAGTAGTGGCATGAAAGACGCCGGCTATCAATACATCGTCATCGATGACTGCTGGCAAATAGACAGAGACGCCGGTGGTAACATAGTTCCCGATCCGAAACACTTCCCTTCC